>OLQA01000033.1_pt1 | contig 108984 bp, 115 predicted proteins | sample 1673151 | NCBI WGS metagenome assembly OLQA01 (sample SAMEA3136760, study PRJEB25190) | human gut metagenome | biome: human gut; feature: human-associated habitat; material: faeces | place: Austria | collected 2013
CTCCTGGTTCTTTGGATTTCTTTGTTCAACCCCATTTTACCAGAAGTTCTATGGGTCATTTTTATTTGTTGCACTTAGATTGTAAATTCACACAAAAAAAATCGCCGACACCATGACCTCGGCCGGTCGCAAAATTGATGTGCGCACAGTTGAAAAATATCTTTCCGCGCTAATGGAGAGCTTCATCATCTATCAGGCGAAACGCTATAACATCAAAGGAAAACAATATCTGAAAACACTGGAAAAATATTACGTCGTCGATATCGGTCTGCGGCAGCTACTGCTCGGCACACGCGCCATGGATGTTGGCCATATTTTGGAAAACGTCATCTATCTCGAGCTTCTGCGCCGCGGCTACGACGTCTACGTTGGCAAGATCGGCGATCTGGAGGTGGATTTTGTTGCTATGGATCCCCAAGGCATCATCTATTACCAGGTAGCAGCGACGGTGCGCGACGAAAATACGCTACACCGAGAGTTGGCGCCGCTCGAAAAGATTGCCGATCACTATCCACGCATGATCCTGACGCTCGATGACGATCCTCCAGCTGATTACAACGGCATCCAGCGCATCAATGCCCTGGAGTGGCTGACTACGCACTGAACAGAAAAATCCCCGAAGCATTAGAATACTTCGGGGATTTCCACACATCACACATGCGCGTTGTGATAGTCTTCCGTCTTGCGGATGGCGTCGTCGACGTCGGCGCGGCTGATCGGATATGGCAGATACTGCATGCAGCGATCGGCCATGGTGCCGTCGAGAAGCTTTTCATAGTCGGCGCTGCCGATCTGGATGTCGATCTCAGCCAGGCTGGTTGGCAGCTCCAGCGCGCGGTTGATCTTAAACTGGCGCTCGAAATCCTCCATGCGCTGCTCATGCATCAGCTGTGGCAGGCAGGCGTAGGCGACGATCTCGCCGTGCAGGTGGTTCTGCTCGCAGGCCGGGATCGGCGTGCTGCCGTAGAAAATGGAGTGCGGAATGGCGCCGTTGTATTTCTCCGTCTCAATGAGGGTGCTGATGATGCCGCCAGTGATGATGATGTTCAGAACGATCTGCTTCAGCGCTTCGCTGATGCGCTGGTTCTTGCAATCCTCGTAGGCCTGCACAGCATATTTGAACAGCGGCTCGCCGCAGTGCTTGGCGAGGTCGACGCCGATCATGTTGGAATGATCGAGCTCGTCGTTCATCGCAGAAAATGATGGCTCGTAGGCTTTGCTGAAGGCGTCGCCAATGCCGGCCCAGATGTATTCCAGCGGCGCCTTGCTGATGATGTCGAGGTTGATGAAGGCGTGCTTGGCTGGCTCCTTGCGATAGTGGAAGCCGGCGAGGCTGCGGTCTGGCTTGTGCATGACGCAGACGAGGGTGACCGCCGCGCAGTTGGAAGCGATCGTCGGGAAGGTGAAGATCGGTTTGTCGAGCTTGTCGGCCGCCGTCTTGCAGGTGTCTGTCGCGCGGCCGCCGCCGACGGCGAAGATCATGTCGGCAGCCTGCACATCCGGATTGGCGCAGAGGGCGTCTGCCGCTTCATAGGTGACGTCGTCGCCATATTTGAGAAAGCCGGTGATCTCAATATCGCTGCCAGCGACGCCTGCGAGCAGATCCTCTTTCGCCGCTGCCATGGCTTTTTCGCCACCGATGACGATGGCCTTTGTGCCGTACGGACGGCAGATATCCGGCACTTTTTTGTACACATCGCTGCCGCCGATGCTATAGGATGGAAGGAATACGGATTGCGTTTCCATAAAAACAACTCCTTTGATTGACTGTTATAGAACAATTATAGAGCGTTCTGTATAAATACGCAAGGTGAATGGTGCGAAAGCGCCAGAGAAGGTGGCCTGGGCCACAAGGTGAATGACGAGAAAGCGTCAGCGAGGGGGACCTGGGCCACAAGGTTTTTGAAAAAAATTGTGTTCACCTTCTGTCAATTCTCGAGCAGCGTGCTATAATAAGAGACACCAAACAGGATCTCTATAGAAAGGAAGGATCATTTTCTATGATCGAAAATAAAGAAGTACATCTCAAGGCGCTGCGCGAGATCTTTGGCAAAGAGCGCGTGCTCCACGAGCCTGTCGACTGCTTCGGCTATAGCTACGACGCCTCGCCGGAAGCCCTCAATCCTGACGAAACGCCGGACTTCGTCTGCAAGGCCCACACAACCGCCGAAGTCTCCGCCCTCATGAAATACGCCAACGCCCACAAAATCCCCGTGATCTGCCGTGGCACCGGCAGCGGACGCTCCGGCGGCGTCATCCCTGTGCAAGGCGGCATCGTGCTGATGGTCGACGAAATGAACCAGATCGTCGAGCTCGACGAAAAAAATCTCACATTGCGCGTGCAGCCCGGCGTCATCACCAAGGACATCCACGATTTCTGCGCCGCCCACGGCCTCTACTATCCACCAGAGCCATCCAGCTATAAATATTCCACGATCGGCGGCAACATCGCCGAAAACGCTGGCGGCATCCGCGCCGTCAAATACGGCGTCACCTCAGACTATGTGCTGGGGCTGGAGGTCGTTCTTGCGAATGGCGACGTCATCCACACCGGCGGCAAGCTCATCAAAAACGTCACCGGCTACAACATGACCCAGCTCTTCGTCGGCTCCGAGGGCACCCTCGGCATCATCACCGAAGCCACCCTCAAGGTCATCGGCCGTCCGAAATACGTCAAGAGTGCCATGGCCACCTTTAAGAGCGTGGCCGACGCCTGCACCGCCGTCGGCGACTGTCTCAAGAGCGGCGTCACGCCGACAGCCGCCGAACTCATGGACAAGCTCTCCTGCGAAGCCACGGCGAAATTCAACGATTTTCCGATCGCCGATAACGTCGGCGCCATGCTCGTCTTCGATCTCGACGGCAACACGCCGGAGATTTGCGCCGCCGATATGGCCATCCTCGAGGACGTCTGCCGCAAGGACGGGGCGCTCGATTTCACCCTCGCTGCCGACGACGCTGAGCGCGAGCATCTCTGGAATCTGCGCAACAAGCTCTCGACGGCGCTGAAATCCCTGGCGCCGGATCGCGTTGGCGAGGACATCACCGTGCCCCGCGCCGAACTGCCGCACGTCTGCACCGAGATCATCAACATCTGTGCCAAATACGGCTTCCAGGTGTCGATCTTCGGCCACGCCGGCGACGGCAACCTGCATCCATCGCTGCTCTGCGACATGGGCGCTCCCGGCGTGCCGGAAAAAGTCCACGACTGCGTCGGTGAGATCTTCCAGCTCGCTGTCGACTGCGGCGGCAAGCTCAGCGGTGAGCACGGCATCGGCATTTCCAAACAGCCATACATCGGCATCGCGCTGGAAAAAGAGGAGATCGACGCCTCGCTCCTCATCAAGCAGGCGCTGGATCCAAATAACATCCTCAATCCTGGCAAGATCTTTGGGCGGTGATGATCATGGAACACAACCAGCATTACGAAAAACTCAAAGCCATCGTCGACAAATGCGACCGCTGCGGCGCCTGCACTACCGTCTGCCCCCTCTATAAAGTCGACCGCAAAGACCGCGCCACTTCGCGCGGCAAAATCGCCATCGTGCGCGCCCTCCTCGAGGACAAGCTTGACGGGAATGAAAAAGCGCTGCGCCACGCCCTCGATTACTGCCTGCTCTGCAAAGCCTGCACAGAAGTCTGCCCAGGCAAGGTCATGACCGACCAGGCGATGATCGAAATGCGCCAGTGGCTGCGCGAAGACCACGGTCTCTCGCCAAAATACCGCCTCATCGGCGGCTTCATGTCGAGCGGTCCGCTCAAGAGCGTCAGCCGGCCCTTCATCGGTGCCGCTCAGACGCTGCAATTCCCGCGTCTCACCCGCGGGCTTCTGCCAGCGAACCACACCGCGCCAGAAAGTATGCGCCACGCAGGCCCGGCAATTTTTTCCGCACCTGCGGAAAAGTGCCGCGTCGATCTGGGAAAAGTGGAGCGCGTCGCCTATTTCAAAGGCTGCGCCATGAAGCTCTTCTTCAAAAACGCCAGCGATGCATCGATCGCGCTCATTGAAAAAACCGGCCGCTCCGTCGACGTGCCGACTGTTGACTGCTGCGGATTGCCGCAACAATCCCACGGCATGATCCCGCTGGCGAAAAAAATGGCGCGCCACAACATCGAAGTCCTGCAGGACTACGATCTCATCATCACCGACTGCGGCAGCTGCGGCGCCATGCTTAAAGAGTACGGCGAGCTCTTCGCCGACGACTTCACCATGAAAGAAAAAGCCCGCGCCTTCAGCCAGAAGGTCATGGGCCTCTCCGAATATCTCTACGCCGTCGGCTACGAGCCAACGCCGCGCAAGGAGCTGCGCGTCACTTACCACGCCTCCTGCCATCTCAATCGCGGCCAGGGCATCCACAAGGAACCACAGGCTCTGCTCGAAAAAGCCGTCACCTATCTGCCAGCGGAAAACGCCACCATGTGCTGTGGAGGCGCCGGCACCTTCCAGATCGATTTTCCGGACACCTCCGCGAAAGTCCTCGACAATAAATACAAGGATTTCAAAGCCACCGGCGCTGATATCGTCGTCGCCGAATGTCCAAGCTGTCTCATGCAGCTCGGCAAACTCGAACGCTACAAGGATCTGCAGATCCTGCACATCAGCCAGGTGCTGTAAGCAAACAACAAACCCCGAGCAATCGCCCGGGGTTTTTCAGTTCAATCCTCACATTTGTCCATATGTGGCAGGAGCTCGCCGCTAAGGAGCCGCAGCAGCTGGTCGGCGAGCAGATCGAGATCCACGCTCGGTTTGCGGCTGGCGTCGATGAGCACGCCGACGATGGCGCTGGAATAAAACGTCAGCGCCGTCTCCAGATCGCTGGCGTATCTGATCTGCGGCTGGCTGTCGCTGCGGCGCAACAGCTCCGCGAAATACGTGCGCGCAGCATCAAAAAAGATGCGCTCCGCTTCCTCGCGCTTGCGCGACGCCATGAGCTGCACAACAAAATCCGGCTTGTCTTCGATCGTCGAGAGCATCACACGGATGGCCTCCTTCGGCGTTTTGGCAGCCAGCGTCTCTGCCAGCAACGATTCCACACGCTGGGCCATGAGCCATTCCAAAACCTCGAGCAGATCCTGAAAATGATAGTAAAACGTCTGTCTGGTGATGCCGCAAATGCCGACAACATCCTTCACCGTCACCTTGTCGATCGGTTTCTGCTGCGCCGCCTGCAAAAATGCTTCGGCGATCGCTTTTTTTGTGACTCCAGCCATCGTATCCGCTCCTTTCCGCTGAATGTTTTTATCTTATCATATTTTTTGAGCTGCACACAAGCGCACACATGTAAAGATTGGATGACGCAGAAAAGGCCGGAGAACATCGCGCGTTCCCCGGCCTCTCATTCAAAAGAATCGTTTTATTTCACAGTGATCAGCTCATACTTGCGGCTGCCGAGCCCGATCTTTTCCGCGTGCTCAAGGCAGGTTTTGTATTCTGCGTTCGGCGTGACGTTTTCAAAATGATCGTGGTGATCACAGAAATCGTCCTTTTCCATCTGCTCAGTGAGCTGGGTATTTGGCAGCGGCTCCTGCGCCAGGCAGGCGTCGGCGCAGGCCTGGTCGACTGCCAGCGGATCGAAGGATGCGAACATGCCGATATCCGGCAGCATTGGCGCGTCGTTGCCGCTGTGGCAGTCGCAGTTTGGCGACACGTCGACAACGATGTTGACATGGAAGCTTGGGCGGCCATAGACAACAGCCTTGGCGTATTCTGCCATGCGGCGGTTGAGATCCGCATTTGCGCCACGACGGGCAAAATCGATCGCGTCGAAGTTGCAGGCGCCCAGACAACGACCGCAGCCCACACAGTTTTCAGTGACGGTCATTTTCTTCGTTGCTTCGTCAAATTGCAGACCGTTGTTCGCACATTCACGCAGACAGCGTTTGCAGCCGCGGCATTTTTCCGGATCGATCTGCGCCTTGCCGTTGCAGTGCTGCTCCTGTTTGCCGGCGCGGGAACCGCAGCCCATGCCGATGTTCTTGATCGCGCCGCCGAAGCCGGTGAGCTCGTGGCCCTTGAAATGCGCCAGCGAAATGAAAATGTCGGCGTCCATGATCGCATGACCAATGCGCGCTTCCTTGACATATTCGCCGCCAACAACCGGCACCGCAATGTCGTCCGTGCCCTTGAGCCCGTCGCCGATGATTACCGGGCAGCCAACCGTCAGCGGTGTGAAGCCGTTTTCCCAGGCGCAATAGAGATGCTCGATGGCGTTCTTGCGAAATCCCGGATACATCGTGTTGCAGTCGGTGAGAAATGGCTTGCCGCCGCGGGCTTTGACATAATCCACGATCGCCTTCGCATAATTTGGACGCAGATAGCTCATGTTGCCGAGCTCACCAAAATGCATCTTGATCGCGACAAATTTTCCGTCCATGTCGATCTCGCCGAGCCCAGCCTTGTCGATCAGGCGGGAAAGCTTGTGGGCAGGGCCTTCATCCACCTTGCAGCGAAAATCTGTAAAATAAACCTTGCTTGTGTTTTCACTCATAATAGATCTCTCCAATCTCTAGACAATGTGAGCTGATTTCTACTTTAAGGATAAACCTTCACCACCTCGTTCGTCAATCTTTTACTCTGAAGAGCACAAGAAGCGATGACAAAAAATCGAGGCCTGCGATCAGTCGCAAGCCTCGAGATCAGATGATTCAGCTGCGCGCTTTCCAGCCAGTGAGCAGCGCTGAATTGATGATGACGATCACACTGCCGGCATTGTGCACCAGCGCGCCGACAACAGGATTGAGAATGCCCGTGATCGCCAGAATGATGGCGACAAAATTGAGCGTCATCGAAAAGGTGAGATTGCATTTGATGGTGAACATCATGCGCTTGGCAAGCTTGAACAGATGCGGCAGCTCGCTGACCTTGTCGTCGACGAGGGCAATATCCGCAGCATCCACAGCGATGTCCGAACCAGCGCCGCCCATGGCGATGCCGACGAAGGCTTTCTTGAGCGCCGGCGCGTCGTTGATGCCGTCGCCGATCATGCAGACCGCTTCGCCCGCGCTTTGGTAGCGCTCAATCTCCGCCAGCTTATCCTCCGGCAGACAGCCGGCGCGTACCGCGTCGATGCCAAGCTTTCCCGCCATATGGCGCGCAGCGTTTTCGTGGTCGCCAGTGAGCAGGATCGGCGTCACGCCACAATCCTTGATCGCGCGGATCATCTCTGCCGCATCCTCGCGCAGCGTATCAGAAAGCGCGATCACACCAGCCGCAACGCCATCCACCGCCACATAGGTGAGCGTGCTGCCCTGAGCGAGATGGGCGCGCGCCTGCGCTTCTGCTTGTGGCGAAAGAGCGATGCCGTGATCAGCGAGCAGCTGCGCATTACCAGCAAGAACCGCGTGCCCTTCCACCTGCGCCAGAATACCGCGGCCAGGAACCATCTGAAATTGCTCCGGCTGAGCAGCGGATCGTCCGAATTCCTCGCGAAAACTTTTCACGATCGCTTTTCCCAGCGGATGCTCACTGCGCAGCTCCGCACTGCAGGCAAGACGATACAACGTTTCTCGCTGCCAGCGCTCAGCAAACGGCTCCACAGCCACAACCTCCGGCGTGCCATAGGTCAGCGTGCCCGTCTTGTCGAAAGCGATGTGGCGCACATTCGCGAGACGCTCGAGCGCATCGCCCTCGCGCACCAGAAAACCATGCTTCGTCACATTGCCAACCGCCGCCATGATCGCCGTCGGCGTCGCCAGAACCAGCGCACACGGACAGAACACAACGAGAATCGTCACCGCACGGATGATCTCACCTGTAAAAATCCAAGTGAGCAGCGCCGCCGACAGCGCGATCACAACGATCCACGTCGCCCAGCGATCAGCAAGATTGACGATCTTCGCCTTGCCGGCGTCGACCGACTGCACAAGCCGGATCATGCGCTGGATGGCACTGTCTTCGCCAACCTTCGTCGCGCGCATGTCAAACGCGCCGAACTGATTCACCGTCCCCGACGATACGTCGTCGCCGACACCCTTGTCCACCGGCAGCGATTCGCCAGTCATCACCGCCTGATTGATCGACGTCTGACCACTCGTGATCACGCCATCCACCGGCACCGTTTCGCCAGGCAGCACCCGCAGCAGATCGCCGATGACAACCTGCTCCGCCGGGATCACCGTTTCGCGCTCACCATCCAGACGCCGCGCACGGCACGGCGTCAGATGCACAAGCTTTTCAATCCCGGCGCGTGCACGCGCAACAGTGAGCTCTTCCAGCAACGCACCCAGCTGCATAATGAATGCAACCTCGCCAGCCGCAAAATCCTCGCCAATGATGATCGACGCGACCAGCGCCAGCGACACAAGCACGTCCGCCTTGATGTCAAAAGCCGTGACCAGCCCAATGATCGCTTCCAGGATGATCGGGATCCCGCAGAGAATGATCGCCACCCACGCCGGATCCACACCGCCGATCTTCAATCCGGCAATGCTCGCCACAAGCGCGATCCCGGAAATGATCAGAAATACAATGTCGCGTTTTGTTCCGCCCCACTCGAGCAGAGCCTCCAATTTTTCAATCATGAGATGTCCCTCCCTTGTTTGCTTTAGCTTACACATGTAGTATACCCATGGGGGTATGGGCATGTCAAGAACAAAATAATAGGATCCGACGTCCATCGACACCGGATCCTTTCATTTTCCTTCATTATATATCAGTTCATGTTCGCGAAACGCTCCACGGCTTTCGTAAAACTGGCGATCGTCTGGTCGGCGTCGCCGTGCTCAATACCATCGCGCACACAGTGCTGAATGTGCCCCTCGAGCACCACCTGACCAGCCTTGTGCAGCGCGCGCTTGGCGGCGTTGATCTGCGCCAGCACATCCTCGCACGGCACATCCTCGTCGATCATACGGTCGATGGCCTGCACCTGGCCAATGATCTTCGCGAAGCGCCGGTGCAGATTCTCAGAATCCATGCATTGTTTCATCAGCGTCACCTCTTTGCTGTGGTCTCTTTCTATCATCCACCAAAACGCCGACGCTGTCAAGTGGATCAGAGGATCGTCGTCAAGAGGATCACCGCGATCATTTCCACCTGCTCAACAGCACTCGCGATGAGCTTGCCCTCTGGCGTCTGCGCGAGATTTTTCAGCCGCTCTTTCATGGCGCGGCGCTCGTCTTTCGAGAAATGCTCCTTGAGATCGTCGCTCTTATCCAGAAGCACAGCCACCACCGCCGTCTCTGCGTCGACAGGATCGTCGTCCAAAAGCTCCGCGCGCAGATTATCCACGACAGCGCGCACCGCTTTTTCCTTCGGCCCCGGGCTGCGATCTCTACCAAGAAATCCGCTTTCGACCATTTCTGTCAGTCCCTGCGCACGCAGCGAATCCATCACGCCGTCAAAAAGCGCATTGAATCGCTTGCCAGTGATGCTCATATAAAAATCGTTGACGATCCAGTTCGCCTTCACCGGCTCCTTCTCGCGAATGTAGTCGTAAAGCGGCGCCAAATAATCCAGCTCCCGCGGAAGTTTTTCACGCGTCGTCGCGCGCTTGTCGCGGATCTCGATCACGCCCGCCTGCGCCAGCTCGATCACCCCGCCAGCGATGAGACAGATCGCCCCGTTTTGGTCAAACGTGGAAAGCTTGCCCTTGTCGTTCACAGCGAGGGTGAGAAATTGTTGTGTAATGGAAAGATCGATCATGACAAAAACCTCCTTCAATAATCGTGGTTGATTTCCTTGTTCTCATTATACAAAAAAACATTTCTCTGTCAATAGCCCACACAAAAAAGCGCGTGCGATCGTCGCACGCGCCAGCTTTACCACGGCAGAAAAACGATCGCCTTGCTCACTTTCCAAAGCTCTTCGAAATGTTTCATCGCCGCAAAAACGGCGGCGTTCTCTTCACGCTGGGCGGCCTGTGTCAACGCGTCGCGCATCTGCTCACATTCTGCTGCCGAAAAATGCTCGGCGAGCACGCCCATTTTATCGAGGAGCAGCGCCAGCGCTGCAGTGTCGCCGTCCAGCGGCAATGTTCTGTCGATCAGCGCGGCACGCAGCTCGGCAAATTCTGCCTGCACGGCTTCTGGTTTTGGCAAAAAGAGCGCCTTTTTCCCATCGCGGTTTTGCGCCAGTCCGCACAGTTCCAGCGCAGTGCCCACACTTTGCCGCAGCTGCCAGCTCAGCGAATCGTTCGGCAGCTGTAGCAGCAGAATATCTTTGACGAACGAAGCCCGCGCGATCTTGCCCACGCTCAGCGGCCCCTTGTGCCGGATGTAATCATAGAGCGGCGCCAGCGGCGCACAACCTTCAGAAAGCGGTGCACAGGCGCGCACCTTTTTCTTCTCGATGCAAACACAGCCCGAAAGTTCCAGCTCCAGCAGCGCCGCTGCCACGAGCCCAAACATCCCCTTTTCATCACGGATATCCACCGACTCGCTCCCTGTCTCTGTGCAGAGAAAAAACCGTTGTGTGAGAGAAATCACCATCATCTTTCCCACGTTCCTTTCACTCAATCGCCTGGATACTGATATTTACGCGGCAGCTTGTCCACCTCGTCAGGATCGAGGCCGAGCTCACGCAGACGTTTCTGGCGCTCGGCGCGCACGCGCTGCACGATCTTTTCGGCATAAGCGCGTTCTTCTTCTGGCGTGCTCAAGCCTTTGCGCTGAGCAGCAATTTTCAGCAGACGCGCAATGGTTTCATCGTCCACGCCTTGACGCACCAGTCGACGCAGTCTGCGATGGTCGTCAAAAATGAGACGCCAGTCAGCCGGCGTGTGTGCAATGTCTTTCGCCATTTCCACAGGATGCGCATCGGCGACGCGATAGGTGAGGCTGCCCAAAAGCGGCATGAGAAATACCGTCACTGCTCCGGCTGCCACGAGTGTCGACGCGGTATCCTGCTGCATGGTGCCAGATTTTACAGCGACGCTCGTCACAGCAACGATGATCGGCAGCGCTGTTGTGCAGTAGAGGGCAACGGTGACACGATGGTGCGAGCTCATCGGATTGGCTTTGCGGTCCAGCGTCATTGCGATGAACACAGGCACAGCACGAATGAGCAGAAGCAGCACGATGAATGTCACGAGCAGCCCCGGCTTTGCCGCCACAGCACCAATGTCGATGCCAGCGCCGCTGACGATAAAGAAAACCGGAATGAGAAAACCGTAGCCAACGCCCTCGAGCTTGAGCTCCAATGTTTTCATCCCTTCCGGGATCACGTAGCGCAGGATAAATCCAGCGGCGAACGCGCCCATCACGGCGTCCAGATCGAAAAGCTCAGAGAGCGCCACCAGCGCAACGAGCAGGAGCACCGTCATGCGCATCATCGTCTGTGACGAGGTGTTGGCGTTGGCTGTGAGAAAATTGTACAATTTATGGCCACGCTTTTTCGCTTTCGCCGGCAGACGCGCCGCCAGCACGCAGATCAAAAGAAAGATGCCGAGGATGATAAAGGTGGCGATGTGCGAACGCACCGATAAAAGCAGCGCCATCGCCAGCACGGGGCCAAGCTCGCCCCAGGTGCCGTAAGCAATGACCGCATCGCCCACCGGCGTGCCCTCGAGATTACGCTCCTTGAGGATCGGCATCAGCGTGCCAAGGGCCGTCGTCGTTAAAACGATGATCGCAGCCGCGCCGTTCATGTCGTGGGCGCTGAAATATGGCACCAGCGTGACGATCGCTGCCGCCAGCGCGATCGTCGCCAACCATGTGGCGAGTCCAACCTTGCCCTGATGGCCGGTGAGCTCCTTCGGATCGATCTCGTAGCCAGCCAGCAGAAAGAGAAACGCCAGCCCCAGCTCGCTCAGAAGTTCGATCGACTGATCCACGTCGATCACCTGTCCCATGTGCGGCCCCATGAGCGCGCCCGCCAACAGAAGCAGCACCGTCTGCGGCACAACCTTTCCCGGGATCATCTGCGTGACGATCGGGCAAAACGCCGCCACGAGCATGATCATTGTCAGGGAAACCAGATCTACTGTCATTTTATTTTTCTCCTTTTTTTGATCGTTATCTGATAAGAATATTTTACCCGACGCGCCGACAATTGCCAACACTCTTTGCGCACAAATGAAAAAAACGACAGCCGCTTGTCGACTGTCGCAGTTTTCTCAGTTTTTGCGCGCGAGATAGAAGATCGCTACGCCGAGCACCATCGTGATGCAGTCAAACAGATTGAACGCATCCTGGCTGATCTGTGCGTAAACGAGAGAGATCAGCCCCATGATCGCAAAGATGAGCCCGAGCACACTCGCCATGCCATTGTTGCCTTTGAGGCAGGCAAAGCCGCAGATGATCGCCAGGATCGCGATCACATACGCAAGCACCATCAGCAGCATCTCTCCGCTTTCCTGTCCCGGCAGCAATCCCTGCACAAGCCCAGCTGCAGCAATCGTGCCGAGGAGCGCGTAGAGAATGCCGTAGACGATCATAATGTAGCCGTACATTTTCAACGAACTTTTGTTACTCAATGTTTCTTCTCCTTATCCATTATACTTTCTACAAAAATTACAGTAAGTATCATAACCCATCATTCAGATTTGCGCAATACCCTCCCTATATATTCTCAACCACAGCAAGCATTTTATGACAATTCCTATTTTCCGCAGATATAATTTGTGCTTTCTCACACGAAAAAGCAGACAAAAACGACGCGCAGCGCTGGCTGTGCGTCGTCTTTGCTTTATAAGATTTTCTCCAGAAACAGATGGCCGTCGTGGGGCACAGCGCCGCCAACTTTCATGGCGCCGCCGGCCACGATCTTGTATCCCAGCTTTTCGTAGAGATGCACGGCGGGCTTGTTCTGACTGCCAGTGTCCAGCCGCAATGCTGCGCAGCCAGTTTCCCGCGCTGCATCTTCAACGTGGCGCATCAGCTGCGCGCCGATGCCGCGCCCGCTGGCGCTCGGCCGCACCATGAGCAGATGGATCACGCGCACAGCCTCCGCAGGAAGCGCGCGCTGCCAGGCAACGCTCGCATATTCCGGTGGCTGCTGACCGCTCGTGATGACGCTCGCGAGAATGCGGCCGTCTTCCTCGTAAACAGTGAGCCCATCATCCGCCAGCGCTTTTTCGGCATCGCGCCGCGTTGGATAGACGCCGCGCTTGAACACAGTGAACGCTTGCGCCGGATGCGTTTCCTCAAAAGCAAAATGTTCCTCGTAGGCATCTGCGATCTGATCCAGATCTGCCGCTGTCGCTTGCCGGATCATAGCGCCACCTCCTAGAGGATCTTTGGCACGATCTGCGGGCCGCAGGATGTGCAGGTGCCGGTGTGGACAGAGACCACGCCACCGCATTTTTCACACGTCCACTCTGCGCGCTCCGCTTTGAGAAAAGCGTCCATGCCGCGCTCGCGCACCGCGCGAATGTTGCCGTATGGCGATTCCTTGCGCGGATAGTTGTTCATGTAGCGCGTCTCGCGTTCTTCGCAATCCTCGCAAGGGAAGTCCGGGCATTCGTCGCAGAAACGCCAGCCGTTTGTCAAAAGCTTTTCGCAGCGGATGATCTTGCATTTCGTGGCGCAGAACGGCGATTTTCCTTCCGTCGTCTCCGCCAGACATCCCGGGCAAGCGCCGGCAGGATCGTGCGCCTTCCAGCAGATGCTGCAATCCAACCCGCAAGGAGCGATCATTTTTTCTGTGAACATATTGTTTTCCATGAGAATTCCTCCAATCTCTCTTGTACATGCATGAAACAAGTATAACACAGATTCGCTATAAAAAACAGCAGGCCCGAAGACCTGCTGCAGATCGTATGCGTTCTCATTCTGTCAGAAGCCGGCAAAATGCTTCCGGCTCTTTTAACGGATAGGCGCAGTGATCGTATCCTTCCAGGATCATCTGCCGAAACGGAACGCTCGCGTCTCTCAAACAATCCAGCCCACGTCGAAACGGATCTTCACTCCCGTACAACATCAACAGATCATCCGTCGCAGCAAGCACATCCGCCTGCAACTGAACGCCTCCCAGGGCATCGCGCACGATGCGTTTCACCGTCGGCAAACGGTAATGCGCCAGCACCTCTTTCATCGAGCTGCCCACTTCCGGATAACGCTCGTCGATCATCTGCAGTTTTTCCGGCGTTCGTTGCGCACGCCGCACAAGGAGCATTGTCATGCTGAAATTGATCAGCCGAGTAAATGTACCAAACTGCGCGAACGGCGCGCCATCAAAAACGATCCTGCGAATCTTCAGCCGCTGCATCTGTAAGAGTTCCCAGCCAGCAACGCAGCCCAACGATTCTGCGCACAGCGCATGGAGCGCTGAAATGCCATTCGCAGTCAGCGCTTGATACAGCGCCTGCGCTTCTGCACGCGCCCCCCGATAATCGTCAGATGAAGCGATGTCGTGACCACCCAGCGTCGGCAGGATCAGACAATAATCTTCGAGATACGGAAAAAGTGGCGCAAAGCAACGGCTGTCTGCGACGCTCGGATGGATGAGCAAAATTTTCGGGCGTCGGCGATCGCCAATAATATCCAATTTCATTGCGTCCCTCCATGAATTTCATACGCGTAAACAATTGAACGCTCGCCGGAACCATCACTGAACGGTTTCTCAGCAATCTTCACAAACCCACGCTTCTCGTAAAATTCCCACGATGCCAGCGAATTCGTCCAGAGGCGTATCGTCACCGCACGATCATGCGCTGCCCGCTGCAAAAAAGTTTCCACCAACGCCGTGCCCAATCCCTGACGATAATCCACTCGGCTCGTGAGCGCGACCAACTCAAGATCGCAGGCGCCAAACGTTTTTGCGTCACGCTCGCGCAGCTGTTTATAAAATGCATCGAACTGCTTCTGAAACGCCGGCGAAAGATGATACAGCTTCAGGTAGAATTTCACAAACATCGCGCACCATTTGCCATAATGTTTCTGTGTTTCGTAACGGCTCGCCAGAACACTGCTGAATTTTTTGTCATACTTTCCGCAGATGAAGCCCACAACCTCGTGGTCTTCCGTCTCCGCCACATAAGTGAAATTGCATTTCTCAATGAGCACCTGCGCATAGTCTAACAGCATCGCGCGATCATGGTCATCGATCGGACAGGAGAAAAATCCTTCATATAAACAGTTGCCACAAGCTGCTGCATCCTCCGCTCGATAAGGTCGAATGGTAAACATAGTTGATCCCTCCGTTCGTTATTAGTTTATGCTAACTCATTTCTACCATGTACCCTCTTTCTCTGCAAGATAAAGCAACTATAAAAAACAGCAGGCCCGAAGACCTGCTGAAAAGACTCCGTTCACTGCGCGGTGCCGAACAGATTTAAGAGCACACAGCCGACGACGATGAGCGCGATGGCAATCATCCCGACAAGGCTCAGCCGCTGACCAAAGAGCACGGCGGAAATGATCGCTGTGACGACGAGGCCGACGCCGCTCCAGGTGGCGTACGCCACGCCAAGATTGAGATGGACGAGCGCTTTGGAAAAAATGAAGAAACAGAAAAAATACAGAACCATGCAGAGCACCGACGGTCCCAGCTTGGTAAATCCCTCTGACATTTTTAAGAATGTGGTGCCGCAAAGCTCCAGCACGATCGCGGCAGCAAGTTGAATATATGGCATGATTTCCTCCTTAGTGATAAACGAACCAGCGAGCGACCAGTCCCCCATGGGATCTTCTCTGCCAGCAGAGCTGGCATTCACCTTACCGCCGCTCACTCATATTCCACCCACAGCCCATGCCAGTAGCCTGTCAAAAGCTCATGCCGCGTCATTGTCTGTGACTTCCTTTCATTATAATATCTGAACGATTTTACCATCTCAAGCGCAGACAAATCAAGCGAAAAAACGACAGCCCATCTCAAAAACGGGCTGCCGTGTGATTTATTTTCTGCCGCCGTCGAATGGCGCAAGGTCGTCTTCGCTGTACCAATCCTGCTGGTTGGCGCTGAAGCGCACGAGGATTTTCTGGCGGGTTTCGTCGAAATGGACGACGGTGCCGACCAACGGCAGCGTGCCATAGGTCACGCACACCTGGTCGCCGATCTTGTAACGCATGGTCGCTCCTCCTTACTGAATGTCCCGCGCGGCGATGATCTTGCGGCTGACGAGCCAGCTTACTGCAAAAACCACCACGGCGAGGGCAAGCACGATGTTGCAGGTGAGGATGGTGTCCTCTGTGAGTCGGGCGACGACCACGAAAATGCCGGTGAGCAGCGGATAGGCGACGATGAGGGTGATCATGGCTTTTTCATCGCTGAGGAGAAAATTTCCCGGGATCTGCACGCCGCCGGAGAAAAGCGCCATGGCGGCAGCGATCGAGAGATAGAGCCGGACCATCTCATCAGCAGGCATGAGATCAGGTTTGACGGCGCAGATGATGAGACTGATCGCCACGCCGACGGCAAATCCGAGCACGCTGAAGATGAGATAGAGCAGATATTTGCTGTCGACGGCGGTTTCTTTTTTCACTGGCAGCGTCGCGGCGAGCTTGCGCCAGCCAAATTGCTTGTCCATATTGATGGTGGACGCGCTCATGATGCCGAACATCACAGCGCCGATGATCACGGTGATCCAGGGATCGACAACGATCGACATGCCCACGCCAATGACGGCGTATGTCACAAGAATGAGCACGAGCGCTGCACGCACGAGATAGAAATCTTTCAAAAGCAGGCCTTTCATTTTATTTCTCTCCTTTCACAAACATCAGCATAATCTCGTCGATGGTCGCCGGCGTGATCATGGCTTTCGGATACTTGCGCTCAGCGGTGGCGCGATCGGCGACGAGCACCTGCCATTCATAATCCATGCGGCGGAAGCGGACGATGTCGTCTTTGTCCAGGGCGTCAAACTGCGCGGCGCCGCACTGCAGGATGCCATAATTTTCCACGAGCTCGTCCTTCGGCATGGTGAAGGCGATGCGCCCTTCATGGAGAAAGACGATGTAGTCGGCGATCTTCTCGAGATCGCTCGTGATGTGGCTGGAGACGAGCACGCTGTGGTCCTCTTCCTGCACAAAATCCAGCAGCATATCGAGGATGTCGTCGCGCACGACAGGATCGAGCCCGCTCGTCGCTTCGTCGAGGACGAGGAGTTTTGGTCGATGGGCCATCGCCGCGGTGATCGCAAATTTCATTTTCATCCCCTTGGAAAATTTTTTCAGCGCCTTGTCCTTCGGCAAATCGAAACGTTCCAGCAATTTTTCATAGAGGGCGGCGTCCCAGCTTTCGTACACATTCGCGAGAATGCGGCCGATGGTGCGCGGCGCCATCACATCCGGATAGCCGGAGCCATCGAAGACGACGCCGACTTGTTCTTTCGTGGCGTTGTCAAGGATGTCGCTGCCGAGAATATTGATCGTGCCGCTCTCCTTGCTGATGAGGCCGAGCGTGGCGTTGAGGATCGTCGATTTGCCGGCGCCGTTTTCGCCGATAAGCCCGACGATCGCGCCCTGCGGCACAGAGAAGGAAACGTGGTCGAGCGTGAAGCCTGGGTAGGTCTTACTCACGTCAGAAATGGTCAGTGCGTTCATCATGGTTTATTCCTCCTCATAGAGCAGTGTCAGGAGGCTCGTGAGATGTTCCAGATCGATGCCGCTTTCGCGGGCGATCTCGATGGCCTCCGTGAAATGTTCTTCGATGCGTTTCTGCTGTTCTTCGAGATAAAAATCCTGGTTCTGCGCCGACACGTAGCAGCCCTTGCCCGCTGTCGTCTCGATAAAGCCTTCCTGCGACAGCTGGTCGTAGGCTTTCTGCACCGTCAGCACGCTGATGTGCAACGATTTCGCCAGACTGCGGATGGACGGCAGCGCTTCGCCGGACTGGAGCTCGCCACTCATGATCTGTGCTTTGATCTGGGTGACGATCTGTTCGTAAAGCGGCCGGCTCGCTTTGTTGCTGACAGATATCTGCATAGGTTCACCGCCTTGTGCTGTATTGCTTCTATATGTACAGTATATGTCGGTATGATACGGTTGTCAAGAATAAAATGAAGCCAGCTATAAAATTTTTCACACGGTCCGCGCAGAGAGAACACTTGCAGGAATCTGTCCACCAGATTATCATGGAGTGGTGCGCGCGTCGCACGATCACAAAAAAAGGGGACCAACCATGAACAAGATCGACCATAAAAATCTGCTCCTTCTGGGCATCACGTTGTTTTCCATGTTTTTCGGCGCAGGAAACCTCATCTTCCCGCCGTTTCTCGGCTTTGAGGCCGGCACGAAGACGCTCGCGGCATTCATCGGCTTCGTCATCACGGCCGTTGTTTTTCCAGTGCTCGGCGTCGTCGCTGCGGCACGCGTCGGCGGCATCGACAAGCTCTGCGAAAAGATCCATCCACTTTTCGGCCGCATCTTCACGCTGATCATCTACATCTGCATCGGGCCGCTCTTAGCGATCCCGCGCACAGCCGGCACGAGCTACGCCATGTTCGGCTTCGTCACCGAGCGCGCTGGCGACGGTTCGATCTTCGGGCTTTCAGTGCAGCTCGTGCTTTCCATCGGATTTTCCGCGCTCTTTTTTCTCGCCGCCGGGCTTTTGGCACGCAATCCGGAAAAGCTCAAGGACGTGCTCGGCAAGCGCATGACGCCAGTGCTGCTCTTTCTCATCGCCGCCATGTTTGTCGCCAGCCTCCTCCATCCTGAGCTCACCAGCGGCGCACCAACAGAACGCTACGCTACCGGCGCACTGGCGGCAGGATTTGTCGACGGCTACCAGACGATGGATACCCTCGCTGCTATGGTCTTCGGCATTGTCATCGCGCTGAACATCCGCGCCCTCGGCGTCACGGATAACAAACTCGTCGCCGCCACCACCATCCGCGCCGGTCTCATCGCCGGCACCGTGCTCGCGCTCATCTACGGCATCCTCGCCTTCATGGGCGCCGACAGCCGCTCCGCTGTGGAAACCGCCGGCAACGGCACGGACATCCTCAGCGCCCTCTGCGGCGTTTTCTTCGGGCGGCTCGGACCAATCGTGCTCGCTGCGATCTTTTTCCTCGCCTGCTTCAACGTCTGCGTCGGCCTGCTCGCCAGCTGCGCCGAATATTTCTCGGAGAATTTCCGTGCCCTCAGCTTCGATCGCTGGCTGGTCGTATTCACCGTCTGGAGCTTTCTCATCTCCATCATCGGCCTCGACGCCATCATCAGCTTTTCGTCGCCAATCCTCAGCCTCATCTATCCCGTCGCCCTCGTGATCATCGCCCTCAACCTCATCCCGCTGCGCTTCGTGCAAACAAAAATTTTCTTCCGCGCCGCCGTCGCTGTCGCGTTTGGCTACAGCCTCTGGAGCTTGCTCGCATAAAAAACAGGACCAGAGCGATCCTTTCTCAGATCGTTCTGGTCCTTTGCATCTTAGCCGATCTGCGCGCCCAACGCCCGCGCTTCCTCGAGCTTGGCATTCCCCTGAATGTCTCCCGGCTTGACAACGCCTCCACAAAGAATTTTTCCCAGGCTCGTCCAGCCAAGATGGTTCATCAGGCGATCGTACCAATATTCACTTTCCTCAAAGCCGTTGCCTTCTGCCGCCATCAAAAGCACGCTCTCCTTGATCGGATTGGCGTAGTCAGCGCTCTCTTCCGCGACTGCAAAGAGACGGTCGAAGGTCATCTTGAGTTGGCCGCTGATCGTCCAATAATAGAGCGGGCTGGCCAGAACGACAATGTCCGCTTCTTTGTAGGCAGGATAAATTTGCTCCATGTCGTCACGCTGCACGCAAGGATGCGCCGAATCTTTGCCGCCGCCCCAGCAGCCTTTGCAAGGATGGATGTCCATGCTTGCCAGATGAAATTCCGTCACCGTATGTCCAGCGCTTTCCGCGCCCTCGCGAAACGCCTGCACGAGCGCCGACGTGTTGCCGTTTTTGCGTGGGCTGCCGTTTAAGATCACAATTTTCTTTGGCATGATGATTTCCTCCATATTCTGTGACAATTTGACTTTGTTTCCTATCTATACTATGATTATAAAAAGCGCAGGATAAAATACAAGTACGCACATTTACGTTATATACTTACCGAAAGGAGAGCGTCAAACATGGACAAAGAGCGCTGTATCTCTGCAGAATCACTGGAAACGACAGGATTTCACTACACGCTGTCGCTCATCAACGGCAAATACAAAATGACCGTCCTCTACACGCTGATGGAGTTCGGCGTTGTTCGCTTCAACGAAATGAAACGCTATATCGGCAATATCTCCTACAAAACCCTCAGCACCACCCTCAAAGAGCTGGAAGCCGACCAGCTCGTGCACCGCGAAGAATATCCACAGATCCCGCCGAAAGTCGAATATTCTCTCACGGAACGCGGTCGCTCCCTTATCCCCATTCTCGACGGTATGTGCGAATGGGGCGACAAACACCGCCTGTAACGACAACGCCCCTGCTGCGAAACGTTTCGTTTCGCAGCAGGGGCGAATTTTTTATACAAACCAACGTCCAGCGAGGATCTCTCGCGCTTCCAGCGTTAGCGGGATGAGATCGCTCTGGTCAGCGAAGGCGAGATCGAATTTGCGATTCAGTGCAGCGAAATGCTGCAGGCCGAAGCGGATGCGCGCCAGGTAGCTGTAGGTGCCGATGGCGCCGGTGGAAAAGTCGTTCGCAACGTCGCCGTAGAGCCCGCGCAGCGCTGGCAGATCGGCGAAGACTTCTTCCTTCGTCGTGCCATAGCGCGCGATATGCGGCGGCACCTTGCCGCTGGCGAGCAACTCGCCGATGCGCTTGCCGTTCATCGCTGCAGCCATCGAGGCGCGACAGAGCCCGACGATCTTCACATACGGCGCGCCAAGAGCGAGGGCTTTGTACACCTGATCCTCCGTCGCAAAGCCACCGGTAATGGCGATATCCGGCACACGGATACCTTCTGCTTCCAGCCGCTGGCAAATCGGCACGATCGCTGCTTCGATGAGCACGGCGGGATAACCCCACTCGTTCATCATCTTGCATGGGCTATAGCCGGACCCGCCGCCTGCGCCGTCGAAGGTCACGAGATCCACATCACAGAGCGCCGCCAATCGCAGCACGCGCTCCATATCCGCGACGTCGTAGCCAGCCATTTTAAAATACACGTTCTTCAGGCCGAGCGCGCGCAATTCCTCGATGCGCTGCGGCAGATTCGTTTCATCCCACATTGGCAAACGGTCGTAGCTGAAAAAGTTTGGCGACGCACCCTTCTTGTACGCTTCCTGCACGACGGGATCGCTCGGATCGGGATACACCACCTTGCCGATGCGCTGTTTTTCCAGCGCCTCTTCGAGCGTCGCGATATAGTTCGCTGGCTGCGTGCCCTTCGCCGACTGGCCAAATTTGAACTCAATCGCTTCCGCGCCGCACTGCGTCAGCGCGTATTCCGGCAAGCCGAGAGCGTCGTCCTCCACGTTCACCTGCGGAATGATCTGCCCGTAGCCGCGGTAGAATTTGCGGAAAGCGTCGAGCATTTCATTCAGCTTGTCAAATTTCACGATCTTGCCGTTTTCGATGACAGCGTTCGGATCCTTGCTCACGGCGCCTTCGCCGATCACGCAGTTCACGCCCGCCATCGCCGCGCCGGCGAAATAATCCTGCCAGTTGAGCTTGATCAGCGCCGGCAGGATCACTGGCATGGCGAGCTTCACCGGATGTCTGCGGCCAATCGTCAGTGCTGTGTTCACATTAAAGATCGTGGCCTGGTCACTTTCCGCCGGCGCGCCGACGGCGCCGAACACCCGGCCATTAATATTGAAATGCGACCAGTCTAGCGGCATCACCTTTTCCGACGCCACCTGGTTTGCGCCAGTGTTCGTCGGATACACCGCCATCTCGCCGCGCATCGCCGAGACGCCGATTTCGCAGGTGCCGACGCACTCCTCTGCACAAAACGAGCACATTCCCGACGGCGCAATTTTATCGCTGCGCATGAGCGTGTCATTAAACGCAGACGCCAGTTTTGGACTGTAAGACATAAAAATTCCTCCTCGTTTTCACTAAATCGTCGCAAGATTCCTTCTATTATTGTACGCCTGATCATAGGGAATAAGCAACCCAGCGACACGGTAGCATTTGCACAGAAACGCCGGCCGCTCTCCACGGAGAACGACCGGCGTTTGGATTTAGTCGACACGCGCATCGAGGAATTTGTAGCCGATGAAGCACACCGCCAACAGCACAGCAAAGACCAGGATGTGTACGTTGCAGAGAAATTGCGTGAGAAAAATGCTCGAGAGAATGGAAATTGCCAGCGCTGCAAAAACGAGGAAAAACAACTTCCCCATCTTATCGTCAAAAGCATGGCGGGAAATGCTACGGAAAATGAGAAAAGCTGTGAGAAAGATCAGCGCCTGGCTGATCACATCGCCGACGGTGATCGGAAAATATGGCCACGAGCCGGAAGGGATCATTTCCACCGCGCCAGCGCCCAGCCAGCATACCGCCAGCACCACGAAAGCCAGGAGCCCTGTGCGCAGCGCGTCGAGCGCGCGCTCGCCCGCCGGGCGCGGCGGCAGCGCAGCGATCACTTCGTCGCAGAACGCCTGCGCGTCGTCGCCAATGACTTCCTCTGCCGAGCGTCCCTCGCGCTCGCCAGCGGCGAGCATCGCCATCACGTCCCGCCGCACCAGCTCCTGCTCGTACTCGCTGATGGCCGCCGAGCGGATGTACGTGACAATATTCGTCATCAGATGCTGATTTTCCGCTGAAAGATTTTCCTTTTCCCACGCGTTGTTCTCGCGCAGAAGTTCTTTTGTACGTTTGCTCATTTTGGGCACCTCCTTACAAATCCACCTGCTCGTTCAGGAACACAAATGCACCAATGAGCAGCGCTTGAATGATCAGGTTCACGCTGAGTGGCATAGTTGCAAGCTCGTGAAGCAAAAACTCTGGCACTGGGATCACGCCTTGGCGGCTCAGCCAATTCAAAATCGCCATTGCGCCGAAAAACAACACGTAATACGCAGCTTTACGGCGAGGATGAAACTGGCGGTTGGCGTGACTGGATCTGTCGCTCAAAGATATGGACGCCATCATTCCGCCGCCGATCGCGACAATGAGCAGCTGCCCGAGCGTCACCGGCAGATCTGTCGAAATGTACCCATATTCCACCAGCGTTTCCCACAAGCCGGGCAGGGAAGAATACGACAGATATTGCATGAGCAGTATCAGCGGAAACGCAATGAACCAAAACAGCGCCAGCCCGCCGACGCCATCGCGCAGGATGCGCAAGCGGCGTTCCTGAGCCGTCGGCTGCGGCAGCTCCGCGATCACGCAATCACAAAACGCCTGATGATCACTGCCAAAGACCTCATCCAGACTGCGTCCCTGTGCCTGCGCCTCCAGCGCCATCATTGTGAGATCCCGCAAAACGCTCAGCCGCTGAAGAGCGCCGATATTTTTCAGCCGCAAATAATTGTCCATCGTCTTCAGCGCGCGCTCAGAATCGTCATTCAACTGCCAGTTGATATCAGCGATCTCATCGCGCAATTTTCGCGTCCGTCTACTCATCGTCGCTCCCTCCTTTATCGTCTAGCAATCCCTGCACGGCCGCTGCCATCTCACCAAAGCTCTCCACGAACTGCGCAAGCTCGGCGCGGCCTTTTTCCGTCAGATGGTAATATTTTCGTTTCGGGCCAACATCTGAGGCGCGATAAACTGCTTCCAGTGCACCGTTTTTCTCCAGCCGCAAGAGCAGCGGATAGATCGTGCCCTCGGTGATCTTACCGAATCCGTAGCGCTCGAGCTCCTGGCTGATCTCGTAGCCGTAGGTTTCCTGGCGGGAAATAATGGCGAGGACGGAGCCTTCGAGCACGCCTTTGAGCATTTGCGACGGTATCATGGGATCACCTCCAGTATCTTGTAAAGCAAAGTAGTTCCTTAGCTATATTGTATTGCAAGGGAGCTGTGTCGTCAATAGAAAAACGCATGTCCACCGAAAACAGATGAACATGCGTTGAAGCTATGGTTACGCGGTTTGATCGCCGGGCAACCGGCGCACGGTCCAAAGCATGGTGCAATAGCAGCAGAGTCCGCCGATGAGATTGGAGATCGGTTCGGCGAGAAAAACGCCGGCGACGCCCAGCCCGCCGATCTGCGGCAGAATGATCGTCAGCGGCACGACGATGATGACCTTGCGAAAGAGAGAGAAAAACGTCGCCTGCTTGCTCTTGCCGAGTCCGACGAAGGTGCTCTGACCGACGGACTGAAACGCCATGAAGAAAAAGCCGAAGAAAAATATGTGGAGCATCGGCACGCCTTTGGCGAGCAGCTCGGGATCAGAATTGAAAACGTGCATGATCGGCCGCGGCAGCATGAAGATGGCGGCCCAGCAGAGAAGCATGTAGGTCACGGTGACGGGCGTGGTGAAACGGATGACTTCGCGGATGCGGCTGATCTTGCGCGCGCCATAGTTGTAGCCGATGACTGGCTGCGCGGCGTTGGTGAATCCGTGCAGCGGCAGCGAGACAACGTCGCGCACAGAATTGACGACGGTCATGATGCCGATGTAGATATCGCCGCCGTAAATGCCGAGCATATTGTTCGCTGCAACCTGAACGATGCCGTTGGTCGCTTGCATGACAAAACCGGCGACGCCGAGCCGCGTGATCTGGCCGACGGCTTTGCGCTCAAAACGCGCGCGCCGCACGCGCAATCTGGTCAGCGATTTTCGTCCGCAGAGAAACGCCATGACCCAGATCACAGACACGAGCTGGCTGATGATCGTGGCGATGGCTGCGCCGCTGATGCCCATCCCGAGTCCGAAAATAAAGATCGGATCGAGAATGATATTGATGACGGCGCCAATGAGGATCGTGAACATGCCTGTGCGTCCGTAGCCCTGCGCGTTGATGAAACCGTTCATCCCTGTCGCGAGCATGACGAGCGGTGTGCCGATGAGGTAGATGCGCAGATATTCGGCACTGTAGGGATAGGTCACATCGCTGGCGCCGAAGAGATAGAGGATCGGCTTCATAAACAGATAGCCGAGGAGCATCACAAAGATCGACGTCAGGCAGAGCATAATGAAGGTGTTTTCCATATAGCGCCGCTCCGCGTCGATGTCGTGCTTGCCGCGCGCGATGGAATACAACGCCATGCCGCCGGTGCCGAAAAGATTGGTGAACGCCATGATGATGGTGATGATCGGAAAGGTCAGCCCGAGACCAGTGAGCGCCATCGAGGATGTGCCTGGCAGATGACCGATGTAGATGCGGTCGACAAGATTGTACGCCATCTGCACAAACTGGCCGAGGGTCATCGGAATGGCGAGATCGATGATGTGGCGCGGAATGCTGCCGACAGAAAAATCATTTTCCGCACTCATCTGCAGCACCTCCCTTCATAATTCTTTCTATAATATAGGATCTTAATAATTGTAGATGAACGTTGTTCGTTTGTCAAACGCGCGGCTTCTATATATAAAAATTTTACCTATTCCTCTTGACATTGGCGCTGAATGTGGTATTCTATGTGCAGAATTTTTATATATAGATTTTCTACACATTGCTGCAGCTCCACTGAAAGGAGGCGATGTGGTGTATTATCCACTCCCATCACCGATCATCGAATGCCTGATCCTGGCGATCGTACGTGAGCAGGATTCCTACGGCTACGAGATCAGCCAGACGATCAAGCTCGTCGCCGCGATCAAGGAATCGACGCTCTACCCGATCCTCAAAAAGCTCGAACAAAACGGCTATCTTGAAACCTATTCCCAGGCATTCAACAACCGCACACGCAAATACTACCATCTCACCGATGCCGGCCGCGCCCAGCTGGATTTTCTCGCAAAGGAATGGCTGAAATACCGAAACACGATCGACGGCATCATTGAAGGGAGCATCCGCCATGAACAATGATACCTACCAACGCATCTACACAAAAGACGAATACCTGGCCGAGCTCAGCCGCTATCTGCACAAGCTGCCGCAGGACGATTATGAGAGCGCGATGGCCTATTTCCGCGAATATTTCGAGGAAGCCGGCCCGGAAAACGAGGCCCAGGCCATGCGCGATCTCGGCACGCCGAAAGAAGCGGCGTCGGAGATCTTGCAAAACCTGCTGCACGACGACAACGGCGCGCGCAAAAACGACACAGCGCGCACGCTGAAGATCGCTGCCATCGCCATGCTGCTCTCGCCGATCGGCTGGCTGGGACTGCTCTTCGGCGGGATCTTTCTCGTCGTCGCTGCGGCGATGATCTTCGCGATCATTGTCAGCGCTGTGGCTGTCGACGCTGCGCTTTTCTACAGCGGCGGTTGTCTCATTCTCGCTGCCTTCGGCATGATCAGCGAGTCGCTTTCGGCAGCGGCTGTGATCAGCGGCGGCGGCATTCTCGCGATCGGCGCAGGGCTTCTCATCATCACGATCGGGCTCGCGCTCTGTCGCGCCATCGCTTACGGCGCTGTCACGCTCTTCCACCGTCTCTCTCAGAAAGGACGTGCGTAAACTATGAAAAAGTTGAATAAGATTCTGCTGACCCTGAGCCTGGTGCTCTGTCTCGGCGGCGGGCTGCTGATCGGTATCGGCGCTTTTGCCGGCGGCATCGACGAGGCCCAGGAGATCGCCGGTGCGCGCATGCAGCATTACGACCAGGAGAAAACGCAGCTCGACGAATTTTCTGCGCTCGATGTTGATCTTGCCATCTGCGACATGGAAATCCGTCCGTCGGATGACGAGCACGCCTACCTTGAATACCACGTCTACGCGCCAGCCGATCACAATCCGATCCACGCGACAATAACAGATGCTACACTCCAGCTTTCCGACGAGGATTTCAGCCTCGAAAACAATCTCGGCAGCACGAATGTCCAGCAAATCCTCACCGGCTTCCTCTGGATCCTGCCAGATGACGAGCGCGAACCTTCCGGCGAAAGCAGCGTCATCCTCTATCTACCAGCGCAGACGCTCACGCGCTGCGCGCTCGATCTTGACATCGGGAGTCTCACTGCCGACAGCCTTTCTGCGAACAGTTTTGACTGCGCCCTCGCCGTCGGAAGTCTGAACCTCACAAACTGTGCGCTTACCGACAGCGACATCGATCTCGACATCGGCGAGTTCGAGGGAACCGCGCTCACTTTTGGCGGCGAAAATAGCATCTCGCTTTCCACCGGAAGCATGAGCCTCTATCTCGCAAACGCCGAAGCGCTGCAGATCGACGCCGACGCCGCACTCGGCGACATCACCACCTCCGAGCGTTATCTCGGCAGCACGCGCGAAGATACTGGCGAAGCCCATTTCAGCCAAGCCCCAGCTGTCAGCGACGGCAGCCTCGATCTCAACGCCGACCTCGGCAGCATCACCCTCGCATAAGAACAAAATCCCAGCGGAAGCCATGCTCCGCTGGGATTTTTCATGCGCTCACGCTTCGATCGCGCGCACGAGGTTGACCATTTCGATGGCTGCTATGGCGCTGTCATAGCCTTTGTTGCCGGCTTTGCTGCCGGCGCGCTCGATAGCCTGCTCGATGTTTTCTGTGGTGACGACGCCGAAGAGCACGGGCACGCCGCTGTCGAGAGAAACGTGCGCGATGCCCTTGGCGGCTTCGTTGCAGACGAGGTCATAATGGCTGGGGGCGCCGCGGATGACGGCGCCGAGACAGATGACGGCGTCGTATTTTCCGCTCTCAGCCATTTTCTTGGCGATCAGCGGAATCTCGAACGCGCCTGGCACCCACGCGAGGTCGATGTCCTCTTCGCGAACGTCGTGGCGCAGCAGCGCGTCCATTGCGCCGCCGACGAGCTTGTTGACGATGAATTCGTTGAAACGCGCAGCGACGATGCCGACGCGAATGTTCTGGGAGACGAGTTTTCCTTCAAAAGTATGCATGATAATTTTCCTTTCTATGCTGAAAATTTATTTATACTGTAAGAGATGACCCATGCGATCCTGCTTGGTCTTGAGATAGAAGCGGTCGTAGTCGTTGGCCGGCATCTGGATCGGCACGCGCTTGAGGATCTCCAGTCCAAAGGCCTCGAGCTGATAAACCTTGTCGGGATTGTTCGTGAGCAGGCGCATGCTCTTGACGCCGAGGGCGCGCAGGATCTGCGCACCGATATAATATTCGCGTGCGTCAGCGGCAAAACCGAGGGCGATGTTCGCGTCCATGGTGTCCAGGCCCTGATCCTGCAGCTCATAGGCGCGGAGCTTGTTGATGAGGCCGATGCCGCGGCCTTCCTGGCGCATGTACAGGAGCACACCGCGCCCTTCCTGCTCGATCTGCGTCATGGCAGCGGCGAATTGCTGGCCGCAGTCGCAGCGCAGCGAGCCAAAAGTGTCGCCGGTGAGACATTCGGAATGCACGCGCACGAGCACATCCTCGCCGTCGGCGATATCGCCCTTGACGAGGGCAATGTGATGCTCACCGTTGAGATTGTTGACAAAACCGTAAGCGGTGAAATCGCCGTACTTCGTCGGCATTTTCACACAGGCAGCCTGCTCAACAAAATTTTCGTGGGTCTTGCGATAGTCCTGCAGATCCTTGATGGTGATGAAGCTGAGACCCCATTCCTTCGCCAGCTCGGCAAGCTCGGCGGTACGCATCATGGTGCCATCTTCGCGCATGATCTCGCAGCAGAGGCCGACTTCCTTGAGGCCGGCCAGGCGGCAGAGATCGACGGTGGCTTCGGTGTGGCCATTGCGCTCGAGCACGCCGTTTTTCTTCGCGAGCAGCGGGAACATATGCCCCGGACGGCGAAAATCCTGCGGTTTTGCTTCCTCGTCCACGCAGGCGCGGGCAGTGACGCCGCGTTCTGCGGCTGAAATGCCGGTGCTCGTGGAAACGTGGTCGATGGAAACGGTGAAGGCTGTTTCGTGGTTGTCGGTGTTGGTGGTGACCATCTGCGGCAGGCAGAGCTTTTGAATGTATTCTGCGCTCATCGGCATGCAGATCAGGCCCTTGGCGTGGGTCGCCATGAAATTCACGTTCTCGGTGGTCGCAAATTCTGCAGCACAGATGAGATCGCCTTCGTTTTCGCGATCGGGATCGTCGGTGACGAGAATGAGCTTGCCAGCGCGCAGATCCGCCAGCGCTTCTTCGATGGTATTAAAGATTGCCATAATGAATCCTCCTTAAAAGCCGTGTTCGGCCAAAAATTCTCTCGTAAGACTGCTCTGTGCCGGCGCTGTCGCCGCTGGTTGGAGCAGCTTTTCCACATATTTTCCTATGATGTCGCACTCCAGATTGACGACGTCGCCTTCGCGCCGCTCGCTGAGCACCGTCTGCGCAACGGTGTGGGGAATGGCGCTGATGGAAAAATCCTGCGCCGTCACAGCAGCGACTGTGAGACTGATGCCGTCGATGGTGATGCTGCCTTTCTCGACAATGTAACGCAGGAGCGCGGCGTCGCAGGCGACGGTGTACCAGATGGCTGTGTCGTCGCGGCGAATGCGCGTGACGCGACCGGTGCCGTCGACGTGGCCGCTGACGATGTGTCCGCCGAAGCGGCCGTTCGCCGCCATGGCGCGCTCGAGATTAACGGGACTGCCGCTTGCAAGCTCGGCGAGTGACGAGCGATCCAGCGTTTCATGCATCACGTCGGCGCAAAAACTCTGCGGCGAAAGCCCCGTCACCGTCAGGCAGATGCCGTTGACGGCGATGCTGTCGCCGATCTTTGTGCCTTCAAGCACAGTGCGGCAGGCGATCTCCAGCACGGCAGAATGTGCGCCGCGGGTGATGCGGCGGACGCTGCCAACTTCTTCAACAAGGCCGGTGAACATGATGCTGCACCTCACTTTCGATAAGAACATCCTCGCCCAGGCGGGAAATATTCGTGACGGACAGCTGCGCGCATTCCTCCGGCAGCGCCACGCCCTCGCCTTCGACCGGCGTTTTCGCATCGCGGCCGCCGAAAAGCTTCGGCGCGATGTAGCTGTAGACTTTCTGCACGATCCCCGCTTCCAACGCCGCCCAGGCGAGGGTGCCACCGCCTTCGATGAGCACGCTGTCGATGTTTTCCGCGCCGAGCCGCTGCATGAGCGCCGAAAGATCCACACGACCGTCCCGCTCCGGCAGCGACCAGACGCGACAGCCAGAATTTTCATAAGGCGCGATGCGCGCGGCGTCCTCCACGCAGGTAGCGATGAGCGTCGGCGCCTCCTGCGCGGTCTGCACGATCTGCGCAGCCAGCGGCGTGCGCAAGCGGCTATCGCAGACGACGCGCAGCGGATCGCGGCCATTCTCGATGCGGCAGGTGAGCAGCGGATCGTCCGCCAGTACTGTGCCACTGCCGACCATGATGGCGCGATAACGATGGCGCAGGCTGTGACCATGGGCGCGCGCCGCTTCGCCCGTCACCCAACGCGAAGCGCCTGTGCGCGTGGCGATCTTGCCATCCAGCGTCATCGCCGTTTTCAACACAACGAACGGTTGTTTGTCGCGGATGTAGTGGAGAAAAACTGCGTTCAGCGCATCGCATGCTTCGCGCAGCACATTCTCCTCGACAACGATGCCGTGCTCCCGCAGGATCGCCATGCCTTTGCCAGCGACCAGCGGATTGGGATCCGGCGAGCCGACGACAACGCGCGCGATCCCGCTTTCGACGATGGCATCGGTGCAGGGCGGCTGCTTGCCGTGGTGACAGCAGGGCTCCAACGTCACATACATGGTCGCTCCGCGCACATCTTCTGTCGCGTTCGCCAGCGCTGCGCGCTCCGCGTGCAGCTCACCATAGCGCGCGTGCCAGCCCTCGGCGAGAATGCGCCCGTCACGCACGATCACAGCGCCGACCATCGGATTTGGCGAGGTCCAGCCGCAGCCGCGCTCAGCGAGCGCCAGCGCCCGTTTCATATATTCCTGATCGTTCACTTGGATCACCTCACAAAAAATGCCCTGAACGCGTCACGTTCAGGGCAAATGAAAAAATTGCTCTATAAAAAGAAAATCTGGAATGCCAAACATTCCAGAGCCAGCCCACGCGAAGAAATCTTTCTCGCGTGTTCATCTTCTTCCATCCAGACTATACTGTCGGCCTCGGAATTTCACCGAATCATGCGCCGTAGCGCTCGCGGGCTTTACCGCCGGTGGGGAATTGCAAGTTTGCGTGCTCACCCCGCCCTGAAGATCATTTATTCACTTATCACATTTATCATACGCCTTCATCCGCAGCATGTCAAGATGGCGCGTGATCATTTTCACATTGTTCCAGCAATGAAAAATCGCTATCAGGGCGATACCTCATAGCGATCACGCACGCTTCACGACTGTGCGAGCCAGCGCTCGAGCGGCGCGAGATATTTTTCGTCCACCCAGTCACAGACCTGGCCCTGCGCTTCCATGAGCGCAGTCTGCCAGGGAGCAAAGGTCGACGGATCCTGCTTTGCCAGCGATTTCTGCAAGAGCTTGCACAGCGTGCGGTCTTTGAAACTCATCTGCGCTTCATTCCAGGCGCCGCGACCGTAAAAAAGCGGAATGTCTGCGAGCCCGGCGCGCGTTTTAAGCTCCGCCAGCGCAGCTTCATCATACGGCGATGCGCCGACGCCAAATACCGCCACGCGTTTTCCGGCGAGCGCCGCGCGATTTTTCGTGAGCGCCTGAAGCCCGCTCAGGCCGCTAGCGTACACTGCGCAGAAAAAGAGCACCGTGTCATGGCGGGCAACATCTTCTGCGCGCAGTGCGCCGTTCTCGCGCAGCTCCGCGCCTGAACGCGCCGCCATCATTTCGGCGTAGCGTTTTGTCGCGCCGTATTTTGAGCGATAGACGACGAGGATTTTTGCCATAAAAGTCCATCCTTCCTTTTGACGTGCCACCATCTCTGTTTCGTCATCATTCCCTGTTTATATTCTACGAAACCGGCGCGCATTTGTCCATAACAAGCGCGCTGGCGAAAAATATCCATAAGGAACGTTTCTTGTAAATATAGCTTCCGCTCTTGAATTGTCGGCCAATTTGAATTAATATTTATATTAAAGCAAATCAATTTTCAGGGAGGCTCCTTATTATGGAAACACTGCCAAAAGACACCCTTATGCACATCCGTCCGGTTTGGGCTGAAGTCGATCTCGATGCCCTCGCTTTCACCATCTCCTCGATCCGCGAACGCGCCGGCAAAGACCGCCACGTTGCCGCCGTCGTCAAAGCAAACGCTTACGGCCATGGCGCTGTTGAGATCATCCCAACCCTCTTGGAAAACGGCGCCGATTTTCTCTGCGTCGCCCTTCTCGACGAAGCCCTCGAGATCCGCAAGGCCGGTTTCACCGACGTGCCGATCCTCATTCTCGGCTACACCGAAGTACAGCGCGCTGCTGAACTCGTTAAGTACGACATCCAGCAGGCAGTTTTCACCTACGATCTTGCAAAAGCAATGAGCGACGCCGCTGTGGAACAGGGCAAGAAAGCCCTCGTCCACATCAAGTGCGACACCGGCATGGGCCGCATCGGTTTCCTGCCAACAGAAGAAAACCTCGACAAGATCGAAGAGATCCTGAAACTGCCTAACGTAGAATTCACCGGGCTCTTCACCCACTTCGCAAAAGCCGACTATGCCGACAAGACCTACACCCATCTGCAGTGGGAACGCTACAATTTCTTCCTCAATGGTCTCGCTGAACGCGGCCTCACACCAAAAATCCGCCACGTCGGCAACAGCGCCGTCATCGTCGACCATCCTGAATATTTCCTCGATATGGTACGCCCAGGCATTATCCTTTACGGCATCTACCCTAGCGACGAAACACAGAACCAGAACATCGACGTAAAACCAGTGCTCTCTCTCAAGGCGCGCATCTCCAATGTCAAAAAAGAACACGCTGGCGAACGCATCAGCTACGGCGGCACCTACGCCACCGAAGAAGGCGACGTCATCGCAACGCTCCCTATCGGCTACGCCGACGGCTGGATGCGCCTGATGAGCAACAACGCAGAAGTGCTCGTCCACGGCAAGCGCTGCAAGATCGTCGGCCGCGTCTGCATGGACCAGTGCATGATCAATGTCACCGACGTTCCTGATGTGAAGATCGGCGACGAAGTTGTCCTCATCGGCAGCCAGGGCGACGACCGCATCTCCATCGAAGAAGTCGTAAACCGCATCCCAACCATCCCTCACGAAATCCTCTGCGACATCAACCGTCGCGTGCCTCGTGTGTATCTCAAGGATGGCGAGATCGTCAAAGTTACCCAGTATCTGTTTGACTGAGCATAAATCGCGCGCCTGCCGACCTTTACGGTTGACAGGCGCGTGCTTGCTTTGTAGAATAATAGTAATGGACTTTACGAAATTCTCAACCGAAGATAAAAGAGGAGACATGAACCATGTATGTATTTGTACAAAGCAACTTCACCGACGCGCCACACGCTCTGCATGAAGTCGAAGACTGCCTCGCCCGCGGTCTGACCAAGGACGATTTCAAAGTCTTCATTTCCCCTGAAGGCGACGCCAAGATGAGCGCCAAAGAGCCACCGGTTGTCGAAGAACCAGAAGAAGAAGCTTCCAAGAGCAAAAAGAAAAAAGACGAAGGCCCAAAATTTGACCCAGCTGGTTATCTCTACTGGGCAAAGCTGAAAAAAGAAGTGGCCGTCAACATCATCGATCCAGCTGCCATTGACAGCCTCGATCAGCCAGAAGAAGTGAAGCTCGTGCTCCACGGCTCCCGCACGCTGCTCGATCAGGGCCACATGCTGCTCGTTGTGATCCAGCCAAGCCAGCCGATCGACGAAAAGTTTGACTGATCCATTCTGCAAATCACGCAACGCTCTCGCGAATAGCGGGAGCGTTTTGTATTTCTCAGCAAAAACGCACGCCTGAAACGCGTGCGTTGTCATTTTCAAAAGCTGCGGCGAAATCTGTCGCTCATTCTCTGCGCTTCAAAACGAGGATACCGGCGATCTCGATCAGCACCGTAATATTATACACCAGCTGAATGGCGTTGACCGCCAGATAGGCGTCGATCATCAACAATCCGCCATGCGGCTCCGCCAGCTGCTGCATGTAATGGCTCAACACCGTCGCCGAAAATGCACAGCCGATGAGCGCAGCGATGCTGGCTTTTCCGATGATCTTCCTACCACGCTCGTCTCTGCTGTTTCTGCCAAAGAGCAGGATCAGCAGCAGCACAAACGCCACGGCGCCGATGATCATATTGACAAGAGTGATTTGTCGACTCGTCAGTAATTGGTAAAATACTGTATCCATTTTTTCTCCCTCAAATCAAATTGTGCCTCGCGCGTATTTAGGCGCTGCGTCTTTTCCAACGGTGGTGCAGCTCGTAGAGCAGATAGACGAACAGGCTGATGACATTCCCGATGAGGATGGTGACAGCGGCGCTCTGAAAATTTCCGCTGGAAAGAAGATTCCCGCCCAGCGTCGCCATGATGATCGGCGGGAAGCGCGCGATCACCGTGATGCGGATCCAGGTGAGGAGCGAAAGCGGCGTCAGCCCGACGGCGTACGCGAGAAAATCCTTCGGCGTGCCGGGAATGAGAAACGCGATGAAAACGACGCGCTCGATGCTCTCTTCGCTGTACTCGCGCAGATCCATCTTGGAGCGCGTGCGCTCGCTGAAGAAAAACTCGATGATCTTGTAGCCAAAAATGCGCGTCAGCATGAACGTCGTGATCGACGCGAGCAGCGTGCCGATGGTCGTAATGAGCGAGCCCACGATTGGACCAAACGCAAGCCCGGCCGCGATCTGAAACGGTTCGCCCGGCAGAATAGCGATGACGACCTGCAGATATGTGATGGCAAAGAGCACGAGGTAGCTCCAGCTGCCAAAGGAAAGCACCCAGTCACGCGCAGCGTGCGGCTCGGTGATGGTCTCGTAGAACGGCATGCCGATCTTCACAACGAGCAGCGCCACAATGGCGATCATGATCACAAGCAGCCCGAGCAAAAAGAGAATGACCGGCATATATTTCTCAAGCTTGCGACGGCGCAGCGCTTTGTTGACTCTGCGCCGCCGTCGATTGAACGGCAGGCGTTTTTTGATCTTGGCGAGCCAGAGCATGGGCCTCCTCCTTTCTCGCGTTTTCTCAGAAAATAGACAAAAGGGGACCGTTTCAGGTGTGAACGGTCCCCCTTTTCATTTTATTCTTCAGTCGTTTCAGCTGGCGCAGTTTTGTCAGGGAAAAATTGCTCGCAGAGCGCATTGAACGCTTCTTCGTCCTGACCGGCTGCTTTCACATCGGTGGCGTAGGTTTCGTTGATATAATCCACGCCGACGGAGCCTTCGACGAGCTCAGATTCACCTGGATAACTCCAGCTCACCTGCTCGCAGTCGTCGATGAGCGCAAGCAGCAACGCCGCGCTGCCGACCATGGTCGCATCCATGGTAGAAAGATCGGCGCGGTTGTCGAGATACATGAAGCGGATCCGCAGCGTGTACGGATGGGCATCATCCTGCACGGCAAGGGTGTACTTGCCGAGGGATTTGAGACCGATGAGACTCACCAGATCGTTGTTGGCGCTGGTATTTTCCAGATAAGGATTCTTCGCCGCATAGAGCGTGCTCGCAAACGACGATTCTTCCGAACTTCTTCCTCCGTTACTGCAGCCGGCAAGGCCGCCCAATGCCAGTACAAACAGCGCAGCGAGCGCCAGGAACCTTCTTTTCATCGGTACCACCTCTTTTAGAATGATAATGGGAAATGATTGCATATAAAAACCCTTGTGCTTCTATTATAAAGCACAAGGGTTGGATAAACAACAAAATGTTATCATTATCTGAAAAGTCAGTGCGCAATTTTCAAAACTGTCACTTATTCAGCACAAGATAGAGCACAATGATGACGACTGGCGCGAGCATGAGATAGGTGAGGGGCATGGTTTTTTTGTAGCGCGTCATGCGTTCCTCCTGTGGCAGATCCTTGTTGGCGAGCTGCATCATGCCATAGCCTTTGACGAGCAAGCTTGCCGCGAGCAGAACAATGGCGACGATGAGCAATATCGTGTTGAATTCCATAATCATAAACCTCCATGTATCTCCAGAAATTGGCGCAGGAGCGCGAGCACGAGCACCGCTCCCTGGATGCCGAAAAAGAGCTGCCACAAACCAAACCGCCGCCATCTGGTGTCTTCCAGCGCGTCATCGAGATGCGCGATGAACCGCGCCTGCACGTCTTCGTCGAGCGGCGTGAGGCCGATCCAGCCATCGTAGCGGCAGATCACCGTCGCCGGCGGCAGGCTTTCGTCGGAAAGCGCCTGACGGATCGCCAGCGCGAGGGCGTCGTAGGTGTCCATATCGTGCGTGAATCCGCCGCCGCGAAAAACGAACCAGCGGCGTCGGCCAAACGCCTGCTGGATCAGCAGACAGCCGACGAAAACGAAGCAGGCCAGCGCTGTCCAGCGTGCGCCTGTCGTCCAGCTTCCCTGAAAGAGCCACTGCAGCGAAACGATCTCGCAGGCGAGAAAAGCCAACGGCTGCGCCAGCGGCACGATCACCGGGCGGCGTCGGAGCAGCGGCCAGAGCAGGCCGCCGTTCAAAACCACCAGCGCCAGCGTCCACACGAGCCTGGCGTCCATGGCTTATTCCAGATAATCGAGGGCCATCGGTCCAACGATGACGGTGTCGCCATCCTGGATGCCAGCTTCGCGCAGCGCTTTTTCGATGCCCATATTGTCGAGGATCTTCATAAAACGCTCGACGGCTTCGTCGCGTTCAAACTGCGTGCGGCCAACGAGACCATCGATCTCCGGCCCGACAACTTCGTAAGCATCTGGCCCGATCTTCTGCACGCGGAACGGCGCTTCCTGTTTCTGTGGTTCTTCTTCCACTGGCTCGAAATCCTCTTCGGCGTATTCCACCGGGCCAATGGCATCGAGAATATCAGCGAGATGATAAACCAGCTCGTTGAGATCAGAATCGGTGGCAGCGCTCATTGGGAAAATGCGCACCTCCGGATACGCTTCGCTGAGTCGAGCGAGCGCTGCATCGCGGTCGTCGTCGCACATGAGATCGACCTTGTTGGCGACAATGACCATCGGCTTTTCATTGAGCTGTGGCGCATAGCGCTCGAGCTCGCCGCGAATGACAGCGAGATCCTCAAGCGGATCGCGGCCTTCTGAGCCGGAAAGATCGACAACATGCACAAGCACACGCGTGCGCTCCACATGGCGCAGAAAACGATGGCCAAGCCCCGCGCCTTCGGCAGCGCCTTCAACCAGCCCCGGCACATCGGCGATGACAAAGCTGCGGCCAGCATCGACGCGCACCATGCCGAGATTTGGTTCGAGCGTCGTGAAATGATAGTTGGCGATCTTTGGCTTGGCAGCAGACACGCGGCTGATGATCGTCGATTTGCCGACGTTTGGAAAACCAACGAGGCCGACGTCTGCCAAAAGCTTGAGCTCAAGCGTGATCCAGCGCTCTTCGCCTTTTTCGCCGTTTTCAGCGAAAGCCGGCGCGCGGTGGGTGGAGCTTACAAAGCGCGCGTTGCCGCGTCCGCCGCGCCCACCCTGGGCGACGACGATCTCCTGACCATGATGGCGCAGATCGCCGAGTAATTTTTTCGTATCGGCATCGCGCACGACGGTGCCGACCGGCACGCGCAGCACGATATCGTCGGCGCTGCGGCCGTGCTGCTTGGCGCCAGAGCCATGGTCGCCGCGCTTGCCTTTATAATGCGTCTGGTAGCGGAAGTCGATCAACGTGCGCAGGCCTTCGTCGGCGCGCAGAATGATGGAGCCGCCTTTGCCGCCGTCACCGCCGGCAGGACCGCCCTTTGGCACATATTTTTCGCGGCGGAATGCAACGATGCCGTTGCCACCGTCGCCAGCCTTGACGTTGACCTTCGCGTAATCATAAAACATGGGCTTCCTCCTTTTTCAATGTTTAATGAGAAATGTGTAATGATTAATGATTTTCCTCGTCCAAAAGACCGGCGATGCGCATCAGATGCTGCGCATTCGTGGTCCGACAGCGGCCGGGACGGATCTTATAATCAAAGGCGATGGTATCGCCGTCGTAATGTTCTTCAAAATGGTAGTTTTTGCCGCCGACCTCCGGACTGTCCGCAAGGGCGCAGAGCTCAAAATCGTGGGTCGTGACGATGGTCATCATCCACGGACGGGAGAGCTTCTTGATCGCTGCTTCAGCGCCGATGATGCGGTCCGCCGAATTCGTGCCCTTGAAGATCTCGTCGACGAGAACGAGCATCGGTTTCTCCTTCTCAGACCAGGCGACCATCTGCTTGATGCGCAGGATCTCGCCGTAGAAGGACGAAATCCCTTCGCTGACATCGTCGCGCACGCGCATCGATGTGAAGATGCGCATCGGGCTGATGCGGAAATTTTTCGCCATCACCGTGCCGCCAGCGTATGCGAGCACAGCGTTCAGCGCAAGCGTGCGCATGAAGGTCGATTTGCCGCTCATATTGCTGCCGGTGATGATGACGGTGTCGCCGCCCTGGCTGTAATCATTGCCGATAACGGTGCGCGGATCGAGCAGCGGATGCTTGCCATCCTCCATTTCCAGAAACGGCGTTTCGCTCGCAACGATCTCCGGCAGCGTCGTTTCATCCGGGCGCACGCGCGACAGCGTGCCAAGGGAATAGAGCGCTTCCACCTCGCCGATCCAGTCCATCCAGCGTCCAAAGGAGACGCCGTATTTCTGTCGCCAGCCATCGAGTGCCAGACAGCAGTTAAAATCCCAGGCCAAGAGGCCCACCAGCGGCAGATAGAGCACAAAATTCTCGCGCATCTGCCAGGCGCCGACAATGCGGTTGAGCGCGCGGATCCCTTCGCCGGCGTCGGCGAGCTGGCGCTGCATTTCGCGCAGATAGCCGCTCTCGAATGCTGGCTCCTGGAGCACACGGATGCGCTCTTCGACGCGATCCAATCGCCGTGCCAAAACCATGATGCTGTCCTTCTCGTTTTTCAGCGCGCCGCCAAAAAGCACCGACGCAAGGAGCTGCGCGAAAAACAGATACAGCACCATCATCCACGACACAAGCCCGACAGCCGCAGCCACAGCTGCAGCCGCTGTCAGCACAGGCAGCCCGATGGCCAGCGTTTTCAGCTGCGGCACATTGCGATTGCCCTTGCCCGTAGCATACTGGCGCAGCTTCGTTTCAGCAGCGCGCTCGTCCTCCTCGCGGCGACGATCCTTGGAAAGGCCCAGCGCTTCAAAATCGATGGCAAGATCGTCGTCCTGCAAAAGCTCCAGCACAGAATCCTGCCGCTCAGAGATAAGATGCAGACTCGGCCGCGTGAGCAGGCGCATCAGCGCGTCGCGCCCGCCAACCGTGTGCGCCACCGAAATGTACTGATAAAGCGAGCGCGGACCGAAAAGGTCCAGATCGCTCGAGAGAAAATCCTCCCGGCGCACATACGCCGCGCCATCGTCAGCGAAATCGTACCATGCGCCCTTCGTGCGCGCGTCGTAACGCTCGAGCACAGCCAGCCGATTCTGCGCCAGCTCGATCGCCCGCTGCTGCAGATTGAATTTGTGCACCAGCCAGCAGAAACAAAAGACGCCCGCTGCCGCCAGCACATATCCCGGCAGGAAGTCGTTACGGATGCCAAACACCAGCCCCACAAGCACCGCCAGCGCAGAAAGCAGACGCCCGTTGCTCCAGAGGAGCAGCCGTCGTTTTTCGGCAGCAATGCGCGCTTCAGCCGCGTTCAGCAATTCTTGGATCTCATTTGGCTTCATGACGTTTCTCTTTCTTCAATATAACAAAAAGGGATGACCGAGCGGTCACCCCCAATTTCTACTTATTCAGCAGCATAAACGCTGACGCGGGTCTTGCCTGCACCCTTTTCGTAACGAACGACACCGTCGATCTTAGCGAACAGGGTATCATCGCCACCCTTGCCAACATTTGCGCCTGGATGGATCTTGGTCCCTCTCTGGCGATAGAGAATGTTGCCGGCCTTTACGGTCTGGCCATCACTCTTCTTCGCACCGAGACGCTTGGAGTGGGAATCACGACCGTTCTTGGTGGAACCTACCCCTTTTTTAGATGCGAATAATTGTAAATCGAGTTTGAACATCTTGTCCACCTCCTCAAACACGAATACTGTTTGCTTTGATGTACTCTTTATAGTCCTGCGCGAGCGCGCTCACGCCGACCTCTAACGTTTTCAGCACCGCTTCCGCGACGATCACTTCGTGTTCATCGCAAGCAGGTGTCAGCATCAGTTTTAAATAGCCTTCGTCCATTTCAGCTTCAAAATTCACGCCTTGCGTCTCCAAGCTGTTCGCCGTGACGATCGCAAGTGTGGAAGCCGACGCACAGACCAGATCCTCCCCATAAGGAGCTGCGCCAGCGTGGCCGGAAAATTCATAGCCAGCAAGCGCGCCGTCTGCGCGGTAGAAAAGCGTGATCTCGATCATTAGCCAACGATCGATTCAACAGTCACGCGGGTGTAAGGCTGACGATGACCTTTTTTGCGGCGATAGTTCTTTTTAGGTTTGTACTTGAAAACGGTGATCTTAGGTGCTTTGCCGTTTTCAACAACCTTGAGAGAAACCTTTGCGCCTTCAACATAAGGCTTGCCGGTAACGATCTCGCCGTCTTTGTTGAGCATCAGTACAGCGTCGATGTCGACAGTTTCACCAGCTTCAGCGTGGAGCAGTTCCACGTCGAGAGTCTGGCCTTCTTCTACCTTGTACTGTTTGCCACCAGTAGCGATAATTGCGTACATTTTTTCACTCCTCCCTGAGAATACTCGCTGCGATAGGTAGCAGCTTTCGCTTGCGTTTTTAACCCGACGCATGCGGTTTCGATCTGGGAAAACACCCATATCCGAAGATTAATTATACAGAATCAGCGAAAGCCCGTCAAGGGAAAAACGCCTCATCGCCAAGATTTTTCGCCGCTGCGCAGAATAAGAAGCGGTCCACACTGAAAACGACGATCGATTTTCAGCGTGGACCGCTTTGTGCGCTAAAAAATTTTGGCGCTATTATTTGATTTCATGCAGCCAGCCTTCTGGGGCTTCGACGGTGCCCATCTGGATGCCGGTGAGGGTGTCGTAGAGTTTTTTCATGACTGGCCCGATCTCTTCCATGCCGCTTGGGAAGCAGATCTCTTTGCCGTGGTCGTTGATCTTGCCGACTGGGGAGATAACGGCGGCGGTGCCGCAGAGGCCGCATTCAACAAATTCCGGCACTTCGGAGAAGAGGACTTCGCGCTGTTCCACCTTCATGCCGAGGATGTGCTCAGCGATGTAGGTCATGGAGCGGCGGGTGATGGATGGCAGGATGGAGTCAGATTTTGGTGTGACGAGGGTGCCGTCCTTGGTGACGAAGAGGAAGTTTGCGCCGCCGGTTTCTTCAACCTTGGTGCGGGTTGCTGGGTCGAGGTACATGTTTTCAGCAAATCCTGCTTCGTGTGCTTTCTGGCCGGCGTAGAGGCTCATGGCGTAGTTGAGGCCTGCTTTGATATGACCGGTGCCGTGTGGGGCTGCGCGGTCAAAATCGGAAACGGTGATCTCGATCGGTTTGATGCCGCCCTTGAAATATGGGCCGACTGGCATGCAGATCATGCGGAATTCAAATTCTGGTGCTGGCGCTACGCCGATGACTGGACCGCTGCCATAGATGAATGGGCGGATGTAGAGGGTGGCGCCGGAGCCGTATGGTGGAACGTAGTCGATGTTGGCCTTGACGAGCTGGTCGAGGGCATCGAGGAATTTTTCTTCGGAAATGGCTGGGATGCAGAGGCGTTCGCAGGAATCGTGCAGACGCTGTGCGTTCAGATCTGGACGGAAGGTGACGACGCGGCCGTCTTTGGTGCGGTACGCTTTAAGGCCTTCAAAAGCGGACTGAGAATACTGCAGCACGCCGGCGCATTCGGAAATATGAACGACAGGATCGGTGACGAGGCTGCCTTCGTCCCATTTGCCATCTTTCCAGGTAGAAACATAACGATAATCTGTAGCAGTATACTCGAAACCGAGGCTGCCCCAATCAATATCTTTTGCCATAAAAAGCACTCCTTTACGTGTATTACAACAGTTTGTGAATCTATTATACACCCTGAGACAGAATGTGGACAAAAAATTTTCGCCAAACGCTAAAGTTTATTTTTTCTGACAGTTTTCCACTTCTTCGATGAGGCCTTGCAGGTCATTGGCGTCGGGATGGCTGAGGGCGCAGTCGAAATTGAAGATCATCTTCTGCATGTGGCTGCGCTTGGCGGGCTCTTCTTCTGCGATGCGCACGTAGCGATCGCGGACGCTCTGGGGCATTTTGCCTGGGCAGAGATAGCTGCCAACGAGCTGTACGCTTTCCGGCAGGAGATCGCGCACGCGCGCGAGGATCTGCTCAAAATACGCGACGCCGCCGCCAAATCCACAGGTGCCAAAAAGAAAGATCTCCTGGCGCGTGAGCTTGGCGAGAAAGGCGGCGGTTTCTGCGTCGCAAGTACCTTTATCGGTCCAGAAGCCGATGTAGATGCGCTCGGCGGCGAGCGCCTGCGCGTCTGGCGCACCGAAATACAGGCAGTCGTCTGCGGGGAGCGCCTGGTGCAGGGCGTCGGCGAGCATTTTTGTGTTGCCGGTCTTGCTGGAATAAACGATGGAATAAGTCATGATATCCTCTCCTTTGCAGGTTTCTCCTATTATAACAGAAAATCACCCCGTTCGCGCGTGCGTTCGGGGTGATAAATGATCATTCAACAGATTTCAGCGATTCGGCCATGTGGATCCTGGAGATCTTACGACGCATGATGAGCTGGGTGATGAAGGCAAAAACGATGGTCAGCACGAAAGCGATGGCGTAGTTTTGCGGTGTCACGTAAGCGTCGAAGCTGAGGCCGTCGACAACGATCTGCGCCATGACGAAAGCATGGAAGAATTTGCCGAGGACGAGTCCGGCGAGGGCGCCGAAAACGGTGAGCGCGGTGTTCTCGCGGAAAACGTAGGCGTTGGCTTCGTTGGAATAGAAGCCGAGGACTTTGAGCGTGGCGATCTCGCGGATGCGTTCGCTGATGTTGATGTTTGTGAGGTTGTAGAGCACGATGAAGGCGAGCGCCCCGGCGCAGAGGATGACGACGATGACGATGATGTTGAGGCTGTCGAGCATATCGGTGAACATGCTCTGGTTGTCAGAGGCGATGGTCACGTTTGTGATGTTGTCGTCGGCATTCATGAGCGCGGCTGCCTGCTCATGCACATCTTCGTCGCCCTTGAAATTGATGAAGGCGCTGTTGACGTCGGTCTTGCCAAAAGCGTTTTCCAGCGTGCCGCGGGAAATGTAGGCGTTGTTCGAAATGTAGTTGTCGTACACGCCACAGATCTTGAGGGTGGTCTCGTGCATATCGCTGTCGCGCACGGTGACTTCGTCGCCAGTCTGCACACCGAGACGATCGGCGAGGCCGCGATCGAGCAAGAGCTCGCCGTCCTCTGGCAGGCTGTATTCTGTGCCGTCAGCATGCCAGCTGAAGAAATCGCCGAGATCGCCATTGTCGATCGGCGCGTTCATGGAAACGCTGTGGGTGGTGCCGTTGGCGGAAATGTCCATGTTACCGGTGTAGGTGAACAGCGCGCCTGCGACGCGCTCGCCGTTGGCATCGAGGAAAGCGTTCATGTCTTCCTGGCTCAGGCTTTCATTGAAGGACGCATTGGCGTCGTAGAGGTCGATCTCGTTGTACTGCAGATCGGAAACACCCATGAAATTGTCCTGCAGAGCGAGCGCTGTGACGATGAGCGCTGTGCAGCCGCCGATGCCGAGGATCATCATGAAGAAGCGCGCTTTGTAGCGGAAAAGATTGCGCACAGTGATCTTCTGCAGGAAACTGAGGCGCTTCCACACTGGCGTCACGCGCTCGAGCAGATTGCGCTTGCCGGCTTTCGGCGCTTTTGGCCGGATGAGCTCGGCGGCGCTCTGAGTGAGGGCGCTGCGCCCGCAGATCCAGGTGACGCCGATCGTACAGAGCAGCGTCACAGCCAGCGAGATCAGCAGGAGCTGCCAGTTGAACACATAGAGCACCTGATCCGGCAGGGCGTAGTAGGTCCTGTAGGCGCTCCAGATGATCGTCGGGAAGCCCCAGGTGCCAAGGAAATATCCGAGCAGACAGCCGATGATGCCGGAGCTGCCAGAATAGGTCATGTATTTCATGAGAATGCTGGCGTTGGAATAGCCCATGGATTTGAGCACGCCGATCTGGGTGCGCTGCTCGTTCATCATGCGCGTCATCGTTGTGACGCAGACAAGGGCGGCGACGAGGAAGAAGAACACAGGGAACACCTTGGCGATGGAGCTGACGATGGCGGAGTCGCTCTTGAAGAACTGGAAGCCGACGTCTTCATCGCGGGTGAGCACGTAAAGCTCCGGCGCTTCTGGAATGGTCAGATCGTCGAGCACTTCCTGCGCTTCGTCGCGCTGGGCGCGGATCTCTTCCAACTGAGATTCCGGCGCGCCGGCTTTTTCAGCCAGCTCCAGGGCGTCGTTGGCTTTGTCGATGCCTTCCTGTGCTTCTTTGCGGCCGTCGTTGATCTCATCGACGATCTCCTGATAGCGCGCGTTCACGCTGCCCTCTGCGACCTTCGTCACATCCGGCTCAGTATCGTCGATGCAGTCATCGTATTCATCGCTGTAAAGTCCGCCGCTCGTGTTGACGCTGAGGTACATCTCCGTGTAATACTCAGATGTGAACGCATCCGCCGGCACAAAATAGATCGCTTCAACCTCGCCAGAGCCGATCTCGCTCGAGTAGCGGCCCATGCGCATGTAAAGCGGCGATTCCACAACGCCGACGATCTTCAGCTCGTGGTTTTCGAGCGCGTCGAGCGTGTCCTGCGAATTGCCGTCAGCGATCGTCACCGTATCACCGATGCCGGCGCCTTCAAAGAAAGACGAATCGACCACGCATTCGCCAGCGTTTTCCGGCAGGCGACCATCTTTGAGGGAAAGCTTATTGACATCTTCCGTGATCGAATGGAAGCGGCCGACTTTTTCTTCGTCGCCGCCATCCGAGACCAGCGCATCCACCTGATAGGCGCCGTCCGCCGCAGTGACCTCGTCTGCATCCCGCAGGGCCGCGACATCGTCGTCATCAAATCCCAGCGTCGACATCAGACGAAAATCGTAGAAATTCTGCTCGTCCAGATACGTCTCGCCCGTTTTGAGCATCGCCTCTTCGCTGACCATAAGCCCTGCAAAAAAGCCCACGCCCAGCGCCACGATCGCCAATATCGCGATAAATCGGCCAAAGCTCGAGCGTATCTCACGCAGCGAGGTTTTGAGTAAGCTCTTTTTCATACAGCTCACCTCACCATTCGATGTCGTCAATAGACATTGGATGGTCGTTCAGTTCAACCTTCTGGATCTCGCCGCTCTTTACATGGACAACACGGTCCGCCATCGGGCAGAGTGCCAGGTTATGCGTAACAATGACCACCGTCATGTTGTTCTTGCGGCAGGTCTCCTGCAACAGCTTCAGGATCAGCTTGCCAGTGTTGTAGTCCAGCGCGCCCGTCGGCTCGTCGCAGAGCAGCAGCTTCGGATTTTTCGCCAGCGCGCGAGCGATCGCCACACGCTGCTGCTCGCCGCCGGAAAGCTGCGCCGGGAAATTGTTCTTGCGCGCCGCCAGACCAACCTCGTCCAGCACCGTCGCCGGATCCGCAGGATCCTTGCCGATCTGCGTCGCCAGCTCAACATTTTCCAGCGCCGTCAGATTCGGGATCAGGTTGTAAAACTGAAAGACAAAGCCAATGTCGTAGCGGCGATACGTCGTCAGCTCCTTCTCGCTGTAGCCGGCAATGTTTTTTCCATCCAGCCAAACCTCGCCGCTCGAGAGCGAATCCATCCCGCCAAGGATGTTCAAGAGCGTCGTTTTCCCAGCGCCCGACGCCCCGACGATGATGCAGATCTCGCCCTTTTCCACTTCAAAATTCACATCATGCAGCGCGTTGATGTCCACACTGCCAACGTGGTAGGTTTTGTTCACATTTTTAAAATGAATGAATGGTTCCACAGTGATCTTCCTTTCTGACCATCAGCCACTCAATAATTCGTTTTCTATATTGTAAATTATAGCATCTTTATCACACATTTTGGTGAGAAAAATATCATTCTTTCTTTACAAAAAAACACCACCGCGACGAAAAAATCCCTGGAGTTTTCGCTCCAGGGATTTTGCTTTGGTTGTCTACGTTGAAATGTGTCAGCCGTTCATGACATTGTTGCCGGCGGTGTCGTTAGGGTCGACGTAACCGGTGTTGTCGTTCATGACGTTATTGCCGGCGGTGTTGTTGGGATCCTGCGCGGCGGCGTTGCTGCCGTTCATGACGTTGTTACCGCTGGTGGCGTTTGGATCCTGGGTGTCATTCATGACGTTGTTGCCGGCGGTGTCATTGGGATCCTGCTCGTAGCCGGCGTTGTCGTTCATGACGTTATTACCGGCGGTGTCGTTGGGATCGGTGGTTTCATCGTTCATGACGTTGTTGCCGGCGGTATCGTTAGGATCGGTGTTTTCTGTGGTTTCAGTTGCATCGGCGCTGTCAGATCCGCCGCCAAAGATGCCACGGATCCAGTCGAAGAAGCTGTTGACGAGTTCCTGCAGTTTTGCCAGGAAGCCCTGGCCTTCGTCTGTCTGCAGATAATCGCTGGCCTGGCCGATGAGGCCGGAAACGCTGTCAGCGACGGAATCCCAGTTGATGTTGAGATCGGCAAATTGCTGGATGAGGTCAAGAAGCTGCTGGTACTGTTCGTCGGTGAGGGTGATGCCGAGCTCGGAGAGCACGCGGTCGAGCAGGCTCTGTGCTTCTGCTTCATTCTGTGGTGCGTTTTCGGCGATCTCCTGCTTGATGGTGTTGATCAGGTCGTTGGCCTGGTCGTCGCCGATCTCGGAGCCGAGTTCACTGTTGGTGACGAGTTCCTGGGTGGCTGCCTGCTTAACGTCTTCGCTGATGGCTTCACCGGTGGAAACCTCGTAGGCTTTCATGATACCGGTGAGGGCGCCGGTGCCGCTGACTTCGATCGGTGCGGTGATCTGTACGTCGGCGTCGTTGATGCCGGCGGTGAGGATGGCGCTCTTATAAGCGTCCGGGGTGACGTAGTTGATGTTGTGGGTGGTCACGTTGACACCGCTGCCTTTGGTGGTGTAGGTGATCATGGCGCAGGAATTGGTGCTGTTGCCGATCTGGGCATCAGGCACTTTGCCGCTGAGATACTGACGTTCTTCAGAAATGTCGACGTCGATGATCTGAGCATTATCTTTGGCGCCAAAATATGAGAGCACTTCCTGGCGCTGCTGTTGGGTCAGGTTTGTCCCGATGGTGACGATCTGATCGCCGACTGCGGCGTCGGCGTATGCGGCCATTGGGGTGACCAGAAGTCCGATCAGCACGAGGGCTGAGATGATTTTCTTTTTCATTGATTTTCCTCCATTGTCAATAATAATGCTTCTTGACATCGCTACTATATCACACTGAGTGCATAGAAGCGTAGCGAATCGGTAACAAAATCTTATACTTTTTCTTTTATCCTTGTGGGGATGCGCTGAATAATCAGCGTCACGATGACGAGGATGAGAAATTTGTCGGCGTAGTCGGTGAAGACCTGAACGAGAAAGACGCTGGCTACCATCGGCAGCTGGAAAACGCCGTGCAGGAGCTGAACGATGTAGCTCGAGCCGGCAGAGGTGATGCCGCCGAAAACGAAGGCGCTGACGCTGGCGCTGACGACGGAAGCAGGCAGGCCGACGATGAAGGCCTTGAGCGCGAGCGGCAGATTTCTGAGCCGTGGCTGGCGCAGAAGACTGGCAAAAAGCGCGACGGTGATGCCATTCGGGATGAAGGGAATGGCGAAGGGATCGTAGCTGGCGTTGAGCAGGCTCGAAACGAGGGCGCAAGGCACTGCGTAGAACGGGCCGCAAAAAACGCCGACGAAAATGGTGCCGAGGGTGTCGCCGTAGATGGGCAGCCGCGTGATCATGACGAGAAAGCTGCCGAGAATGTTCAGGCACACGCCGAGGGCGGCGAAGGACAGGCGCACGGTGTGTTTTCTTTCATTCACACGGCCCACCACCCTTCGCAGGAGCAGGTGTGAATACAAAGTGGTAGAAGCATACCAATACCTCCTTACATTTGCCGGCAGCATAGACGCGCGAGCGCCCACCGCTTCCTGTCGGCAACGTCTTAGTTTTTATACTGGGAAGATTTCGAACCAGTGTGTTCTATTATAACCGAAGTCCTTCGTCAACGCCAGACTGAATCACGGCATCGTCTGGCGGAATCTCGTTGTGCTTGAGCCGCGCGTAGACGATCTCTGTGAAAAGATAGTAGAGCGCTGCGCACAGCGGCACGGACAGGAGCATACCGATGAGCCCCATGAGACTGCCGCCGATGGTGATGGCGAAGAGTGTCCACATGGCAGGAAGTCCGACGGAACCACCGACGACTTTTGGATAGATGACGTGGCCTTCCACCTGCTGCAAAACGATCAGGAAGATAAGGAAGGTGAGGGCTTTCATCGGGCTCACGGTGAGAATGAGCAGGGCGCCGACTGCGCCGCCGATGAAGGCGCCGAAGATCGGGATCAGCGCGCAGAAGCCGGTGAGCACGCCGATCATTGGCGCGTATGGCAGACGCAGGATGAGCATGCCGATGGTGCAGAGGCTGCCGAGGATGATGGCTTCGGTGAGCTGACCGATGATGAAATGGTAGAACTTGGCGAAGCTCACCTGGGCGGCGTGCACGAGATAGATGGCTGCGCGCTTGGAAAGAAAGGCGAAGCAGATCTTGCGCGCCTGCATGGCCAGGGTTTCCTTATTAAAAAGAATGTAGATGCTGAAGATGAACGCGACGACGACATGCACAACGCTCGAGGCGATGTTGCTGACGAAGCTCACGGTGGAAACGACGGCCGACGAGAGCACGGATGTCCAGGCGGAGAGCTGATCGTTCAGCAGGCCGGTGAGATAATTTTCGAGGGTGTTCGGCGAAAAGTTCTCGATCTGATCGATGAAATTCCCGATGGCTGGGCTGTAATGCTCAAACATGGAGAGGAAATTGATCAGATAATCGATGTAGCTTGGCACCGCGGAAATAAACAGCGACAGAGAGCTGGCGAGCTGCGGCAGCACGACGCTGACGATCAGGCCGAGGATGGCCCAGACGAGCACGATCGAGAGCAGGATGGAAATGCCGCGCTCCATTTTTTTGAAGCGTGGGTTTTGCACGCGCACAAAGACGCGCTGCTCAAACAATCGCAGCGGCACGTTGAGGATGAAGGCGATGACCACCCCGATGAGGAATGGCCGCAAGAGCCCCACGACGTAGCCGATGAAGCCGACGACGCTGTCCATGTTGAAGACGCCGTAGATGACGAGCGCCACTGCAAAGACGAGCATCAGCAGCCGCGACAGGGATATTTTTGGAAATTCCATGTTGTGACTCCTTTTTGTACAGTCAGGGAAAATGTTCAGATACGCCTATTATACTGGATATTGGCCGGGAAGAAAATCAAATCGCCGCAATTCCTACAAATTCTTGAGAAAAACTTAAATTCTGCGCCGAGATTTGTTATAGTGAAAGCAGCAAACGACAACAGACAGGAGTTGACCATTATGGAACGTTCTACAGATTACTGGAAATCACAGGCTGCTGCTTGCCAGCCAGCGCTTCTGGCCGATCTTGCGCCGCTCATTGCCATCGAAAGTGTCTGCGATGAGTCTGCCGCGACGCCGGAAGCGCCGTTTGGCCCGGGCCCGGCAGCAGCGCTGGACTATATGCTGGCGCTCGCCCGCCGCGATGGCTTCGAGGCAGAAAATATCGACCACGTCGCTGGTGTGATCCGCTGGGGCGAGGGCGAAAAGATCCTCGGCCTGCTGGCGCATCTCGATGTTGTGCCAGCAACTGGCGAGTGGGATTCGCCAGCGTTTGAGGCGACGGTGCGCGACGGCCGTCTTTACGGGCGCGGCACCTCTGACGACAAGGGCCCGGCGATGGCTTGCTACTACGCGCTGAAAATGCTGCGCGACAGCGGCGTGACGCCGAACATGCAGATCCATTTCATTCTCGGCACCGATGAAGAAAACAGCTGGCGCTGTATGGATCGCTATTTCGCCACGGAGCCGATGCCGGATCTCGCCTTTTCACCAGACGCAGATTTCCCTGTGATCAACGGCGAAAAAGGCGTCATCGAACTGCCGCTGCGCATTTCCGGCGAGGCAGCGAAAATTGGCGACGATGGCAAGCTGCTCTCCTTCGGCGGCGGCATCCGCAGCAATATTGTGCCAGAGCACGCCTACGCGCGCATTCAGAGCGACTGCGCCGACGCCATCGCGCGCGACTGGGCGGATTTTCTCGCTGAAAGCGAAGCGGCAGGCCATGCAGATGAGGACGGCGATGGGCTCATTCTCCTCTGCGACGGGCGCTCTGCCCATGGCGCTGAGCCGCAGGTTGGGCTCAACGCTGCCACAACCCTTGCTGCCTTCCTGGCGCGCTATGATCTCGGCGGCGCCAATGATTTTCTGCATTTTCTCGGCGAAACGCTGCACGAGGATTTCTACGGTGAAAAACTTGGCATCGCCTGCCACGATGAGATCATGGGCGATGTCAGCGTCAATCCGGGCATTGTCGAATACGAAGGCGGCGCTGGCGAGATCCATCTCAATCTCCGCCATCCGCGCGGCACCGATGCCGACGCCATCCTCGCGAAGCTGCGCAGCCGCTACGGCAGCATTGTCTGTGAGCCGGAAGCGGTGAAGCTGGTGCATTACATTCCTGCCGACGATCCGCTGGTGAAAACGCTGCTCGATGTTTACCACGACCACACCGGCCATGTCGGCAAGCCGCTCTCCATTGGCGGCATCACCTATGCGCACGTGATCCCCCACGGCGTGGCCTATGGCATGACGATGCCGGAGAGCGATGTGGTCATCCACCAGCCAAACGAGAGCCTGGTCCTGGACGATCTCGAAAAAGCCACGGCGATTTTCGCCGACGCGATCTATCGCCTTGTCAAATAAGCACAAAAAATAACGCTGGAGCGACGGATTCCAGCGTTCTTTTTGTATTCAGGCCTGGGATTTTTTCAGCGCCAAAAGCTCGCGGATCACCGCTCCGGCGTCGCGGTTGATGGACAGCGACTTATCAGCGATCGGCACGGGGATCTCAGGATAGGCGATCTCTTCTTCGCTTTCAGGATAATCGACGGTGATGCGGAAGAAGCGCGCTTTTTCGCGCTCGCCGGTGATGCGCTCGAAAGGCACACGGATGACGCCGGCGCTGTTGAAACCGACGCCGAATTCCAGGATGGCGATGGAGGCATTCTCACTTTCTGCGAGAAAATCGTGGTAGCGCTGATCGCCCAAGGCATGCGCGCGGGTGTCGCGAAAAGCCGGGCGCAGCGGCGCGCCGCAGCGCGGGCAATGCGGATGATGGGCCGCGTCCACGGTGAGATCGTCTTTGATGTGCGGCAGCGTGGCGTCGATAAAGGGCGCGATGTCGTACTCGTCGTCGGAGCAGCGGGCGCTGCAAACGAGCTCGCCATAGCTGCCCTGCGCTTCAAAAACGCGCTCCGGTGGAAAGCCGGCTTTGATGAACTGGTGGTCGACGTTGGAGGTGACGGCGAAATAATCGCTGTCCTCCAGAAGCGCTTTCAGATCGTCATAAAGCGGCAGCGCCGGCGTGTCGAGGAGCACGGCCTTGATATGGCGGCAAAGATAGCCCCAGCGCTGGCCCGGCAGCCAGCCCTTGTAGCTGAACGTCTGATAATCGCTGTGCACGCCCTGCGCCCAAAGCGCCGGATAATCGCGCTTGAATGCGCGCTCGTCGGCAAAGCTGATGCCCGCCGCTGCCGAAAGTCCGGCGCCGGCACCAACGAGCACATAATCGCTTGTGGTGAGCGCATGATAGAGTTCATGGATCGCATCCATGGTGAAGCCTCCTTAGAAAAGTTTCAAAAATGCACGGCCTGTATTTGCCGCCTGTCATCGATTTTTACGGCACGATCCTGCGCGCAATCTCGGCGATCATTTTCTCTGCGCCGTCTGTGAGCGGCTGGTCGGCCAGATCGCGGGCGATTTCTTCAGCGAGGGCCAGCTCTGTCTGGTGAAAGCCTGGTCGCGCGAGCCGGAACAAGCCCTGTCCATGCTGGCGCAAGCCGAGGAGCTCACCGGGGCCGCGCTGACGCAGATCTTCTTCTGCGATCTCAAAGCCACTTGCGGTGGTGGCCATGAGCTTGAGACGCGCCTGGCTCTCTTCGCTTGTGGCGTCGCTGACGAGGATGCAGTAGCTTTTTTCGCTGCCGCGGCCGACACGCCCGCGCAGCTGATGCAGCTGGGCGAGGCCGAAACGCTCGGCGTTCATGATGACCATGATGGTGGCATTTGGCACATCGACGCCGACCTCGATGACGGTGGTGGAGACGAGCACCTGGGTATGGCCGTCGCGGAATTCCTGCATGATGGCTTCCTTCTCGTCGGCGCGCATGCGTCCGTGGAGCAGGCCAACGTGCCAGCTTGTGAAGACCTCTGTCTGCAGCTGCTCGGCGAGGGAAATGGCGTTTTCGAGGTCGATCTTCTCCGATTCTTCAACGAGCGGGCAGACGATGAACGCCTGGCGGCCGCTGGCGAGTTCTTCTTTGATAAAGCCGTACATGGCGGCGAGACGCGGTGAATTGATCCACATGGTCTGGATCTTCTGGCGATTTTTCGGCATTTCGTCGATGACGGTGAGGGAAAGATCGCCGTAAACAGTCAGCGCCAGCGAGCGCGGGATCGGCGTGGCGGTGGTGATGAGGAGATCGGGATGATCGCCCTTGCGCTCGAGGGCTTCGCGCTGGCGCACGCCGAAGCGATGCTGCTCGTCGATGACGACGACGCTGAGGCTCTGAAACTGCACAGGATCTTCAATAAGCGCGTGGGTGCCGACGACACACTGGATGCTGCCGTCGGCAAGTCCGGCGAGGATGTCTTCTTTGTCACGCTTTTTCATCTGGCCGGTGAGCAGCGCAACGCGCACGCCAAGCGCCGAAAATGCGCGCTCGGCGCCGGCAAAATGCTGCCGCGCGAGAACTTCGGTGGGCGCCATGAGCGCGGCCTGGTGGCCATTGGAGACAGCGGTGAGCATGGCGTAGAAGGCGACGTTGGTCTTGCCGCTGCCGACGTCGCCCTGGAGCAGGCGGTGCATCTGGCGAGAGCTGGCCATGTCGTGGAGAATATCCTTAATGGCACGCTTCTGAGCGCCGGTGAGCTCGTAAGGCAAAGCGGCCACAAAAGCATCGGCCAAAAACGGCGGCTCGGTGTGGGCGATGCCTGTCTGCACACTGTTGCGCGCGCGCTGTCCCCAGAGGGTCATGGCGAGAAATTCGTAGACGACGAGGTCATGGTAAGCGCGCTCGGCATCGGCCATGCTCTGGGGCCGGTGGATGCGGCGCACGGCGTCGCGATAGCCGAGGAGATCGTAGCGCGCGGCCTGCTCCGGCGTGAGGGGCTCGTCGAGCTCGCCCACTGCGGCGAGGGCGGCGTCGCTGAGATGAAGCATATCGACTTTGCCGATGCCTTCTGTTAAACTATAGACGGGATGCACCACGAGAAGTCGGCGCAGCTGCGCCTCGTTTTTGATAAACTGATGCTCCTGCACATTGAGCTCCATGCTGTAATTTGCGCTGACACGCCCGAAAACGAGCAGCTGCACACCTGGATAGAGATATTTTTCCATCTGATAGCGACCAAACCAGGTGGCGACGATCTCGCCCTGCGCGCCTTCAAGGATGGCTTTCACAACTTTGACGTTGCGCCGGCTGGTGTTTGACACATCTAAATGAGTGACACGGCCCACAAACACGGCGGTGTCGCGCCCACGCCATTCCCGCACTGGCGCGAGCTCGCTCCAGTCGTCGTAGCGGAAGGGATAGAGCGTGAGCACGTCGCGCAGGGTGTGGATGCCCATCCCGGCGAGAAGTTTTTGTTTTTTCGGGCCGATGCCCTTGACGCCTGCTACTGTATCATCTAAATGAGCCATACTCTCACCCCTATTCATCACGGAGGATCTTCATGAAACAATATTCCACTTTTCTCTTCGATTTTGACGGCACGCTCCTGGACAGCAACGCGCACGTGATCCGCTGCTTCCAGCTGGCTTTCCAGGAGGTGCTGGGCGTAACGCTGCCGGAGGAGACGATCACGGCGACCTTTGGCATTCCTCTTGCCGAGGCGCTGGAGGATCTTGCACCGGCACATGCTGAGGAGCTTCTGCGCGTTTACCGCAAACATTCCGACGCCTGCGGCATGTCGCTCCTGCACGAGATCGCCGGCGCCCGCGCTGTGCTGGAAGCGCTGCATGCGCGCGGCTGCACAAACGCGATCGTCACCTCGAAAAAGGAGGTCAACGCCCGCGCCCAGATGGCGCACATCGGCATCGATCACCTCATCGATCTGCTGGTCGGTCCGGAAAAGACCACGGCCCACAAGCCAGACCCGGCGCCAGTGCGCTACGCGATCAACGCCCTCGACGCTGACCCACGCGACTGTCTGATGATCGGCGACAGCCCCAACGATATTCTCTGCGGCAAAAACGCCCACGTGGACACCGCCGGCGTGCGTTTCACAGCGGTGTCGCTGGAAAGCCTGGAGGCGGCGCAGCCAACCTACATGATCGGCGCGCTGTCCGAGCTCCTGGCGCTGGCAAAGGCGAAGGCTTAATATTTTTTGCGCAACGCCTCATACACAGGCGCCGGCACGAAATCGCGGATGTCGCCGTTTAAGCTGGCGATGTTGCGGATCATGCTGGAGCTGACCATGGAAAATTCGCCATCGGCGGTGAAAAAGACGGTCTCGATGGCGGGATTGAGGTGGCGGTTGAAGGAAGCCATCTGCATCTCGTATTCAAAATCCGAGATCACGCGCAGCCCACGCACAATGGCGACGGCGCCACGCACGCTGGCATAATCCACCAAAAGGCCGGTGAATTTTTCCGCCTCGACATTTTCGAGATCGGCGACGCTCTCCTGCACCAGCGCGACACGCTCGTCGACGGTGAAGAGGGTGTGCTTGTAGGTTTCCTCTGCGACGGCGATGTAAAGCTTATCGAAAAGGCCAACGGCGCGCTTGATGATGGACATGTGGCCGTTGGTGATGGGATCAAAGGTTCCTGAGTAAACTGCTATTTTCATTTGTTTTCCTCTTGTTTTCTATAATTTGCCGCCGGCTGGTGCCGACGGCTTTTTTGTGCGCCTGTCACTGTGGCTGACGGCGCTGGATGTTCACATTTTCCGGGCCGAAGCTTTCGCCAAGCCGCGACCACAGCGCCGGGTCATCGTTGACCCAGTAGGTTTCGTTGAGCAGAACGATGCGGCTCTCTGGCATATAGCAGAGAAAAACCGGCACGTCGCCGCGCGGCTCCCTGGTGAGAAAAGCGAGCACGCGCTCGTCGTCGTAAGGCAGGCCTTCAGCGATCTTCACAAAAACGCGCAGCGGCGCTTTGGCAGGATCTGCGGCGGCGTGGCGCAGCGGCTCGATGGATTCGACGAAGATCTTACGCTCGTCGTCCTGAATGCTGGCGCGGCCTGTGACCTTGACGATGTTGTTTTCCTCGAGCTGGCTGCGCACCTGCGGCAGCGTGCGTGGGAAGATCAGGAGATCGATGTCTCCTTCGCGGTCGCCGAGGGAAGCATAGGCCATGAGATCGCCTTTTTTCGTGGTCTGCATACGGATGCCGGTCATGATGCCGCACAGGACCAGCGTGACGCCATCCATCTGCTCGTTGATCTCGCTGATGCTGCAGCTGGCGATGTGCTGGAGCGCTTCGCTGAAGCTGTCCAGCGGATGGCCGCTAACGTAGATGCCGAGCATTTCCTTTTCGTAGCGCAGGCGCTCGTCTTTGTCGAACTCGCCGATGTCGGGGATCTCGACGCTGACGGTGTTGAGAGACGGCGCCTCGACGAAATCGAAGAGGGACATCTGGTTGGAGTTGCGGTTTTTCTGCAGCTGTTGCGCCTGAGCGATGCACTCATCGAGCACGGCGAGCAGGCCGCGCGTGCCCTGGCCGAGGGAATCGAAGGTGCCTGCTTTGATCAGCGCCTCGAGGACGCGCCTGCCGACGGTGCCGCCGATCTCTACGCGTGTGCAGAAATCCTGAAAGCTTGTAAACGGTGCTTCCGCGCGCGCCTGGCAGATGAGATCCACAGGATGCTGGCCGACGCTCTTGATGGCGTTCAGCCCAAAGCGGATGCCTTCGTCGGTGGCGGTGAAGCCCACGCCGCTGGCGTTGATATCTGGCGGCAGCACGGGAATGCCGAGACGGCGACATTCGCTGATGTAAAAGGTCATTTTGTCGACGCGATCGATGAAGGAATTCAGCGTTTCTGCCATAAATTCCTTTGGATAATGGCATTTGAGCCAGCCTGTCTGGAAGGCGAGCAGACCGTAGGCGGCGCTGTGGCTCTTGTTGAAGCCGTAGCCGGCGAAGTATTCGATGAGCTCGAAGATCTTCTCAGCGATCTCTGCAGAGGTGCCGCCTTTCTGAGCGCCTTCGATGAACTGCGTTTTGTAGCCGGCGATGATCTCCGGCTTCTTTTTGCCCATGGCGCGGCGCAGCATATCGGCCTCGCCGAGGGTGAATCCGCAGAGGCTGGACGCGATCTGCATGACCTGCTCCTGGTAGAGGATGACGCCGTAGGTGGTGTTGAGGATCGGTTCCAGCTTTGGATCGAGGTAGGTGATCTCCTGCTCGCCGTGCTTGCGGGCGATGAAATCCTCGACCATGCCGCTGCCCAGCGGTCCCGGGCGATACAGCGCGACGAGGGCGATGATGTCCTCCAGGCTTTCAGGCTGCAGCTCCTTGAGCACGGCGCGCAGACCGCTGCCTTCGAGCTGGAAGACGCCAGCTGTGTCGCCGGCAGAGAGCATCTGATAGGTTTCCGGATCGTCGTCAGGAATGGTGTTGAAATCAACCTCGACGCCGTAGCGCGCACGGATGGATTCGATGGTCTTATTAACGACGGTGAGGGTGCGCAGGCCGAGAAAATCCATCTTGAGCAAGCCGATGGCTTCGACGTCGTCCTTGGGATACTGGGTGATGACGGCGTCTTCCTTGGTGCGCTGCAGCGGCAGATAATGGTCGGCAGGCTCTGCGGAAATGACGACCCCGGCGGCGTGGACACCGGCGTTGCGCGGCAGCCCTTCGAGGCTTTTCGCCATCTGGATCATGGCGGCGATCTGCTCGTCGTCGGCGATGAGCGCGCGCAGTTCGTCGGAGGCGCTGATGGCCTTATCGAGGGTGATGCCGAGCTCGCTCGGGATGAGCTTGGTGACCTTGTTGACGACAGAAAGCGGCACGTTCATCACGCGGCCGACATCGCGCACGGCGCCCTTGGCGAGCATGCTGTTGAAGGTGATGATCTGGGTGACGTGATCGGCGCCGTATTTGCGCGCGACGTAGTCGATGACCTCGCCGCGCCGCTCGTAGCAAAAATCGATGTCGATATCGGGCATGCTCACGCGCTCGGGGTTGAGGAAGCGCTCGAAGAGCAGCTGATACTTGAGGGGATCGATGTCGGTGATGCCGAGGAGATAGCTGACGATGCTGCCGGCTGCAGAGCCGCGGCCAGGGCCGACGAAGATGCCGTGGCTTTTGGCGTAGTTGACAAAATCCCAGACGATGAGGAAATAGGTATTGTAGCCCATTTTATCGATGACGCCGAGCTCGTAGTCGAGCCGCTCCGCCACCTCAGCGCCGGCAGCTGGATAGCGGCGGTGGATGCCTTCTTCACAGAGGCTGCGCAGATAGGCCTTGTGGTCCATGCCCGGCGGCGTGTCGAAATTCGGCATATAATTGTGCCCGAGGGTGAAATCGAAATTGCATTTTTCGGCGACGCGCACGGTTTCGTCGAGGGCGGCGGCGTCGTCGGGCAGCATGCGCAGCATTTCTTCGTAGCTTTTGAAATAAAACTCATGGCCTTCAAAGCGCATGCGATCCTCGGTATCAAGGGTTGTCGCTGTCTGGATGCAGAGCATCACATCCTGCACGGCGGCGTCTTCAGCGCGGACATAGTGGTTGTCGTTGGTGGCGACGAGGCGCACGCCGAGCTCCCTGGAAAGCTGGTGCAGGCCGTCGTTGACCTTGATCTGTCCGGGAATGCCGTGGTTCTGCAGCTCGAAATAATAATCCTCGCCAAAGAGGTCCTGATACCACATGGCGGCCTGGCGCGCGCCCTCGAGATCGTCGTCGAGCAGCAGACGCGGCACTTCGCCACCAAGGCAGGCGCTCATGGCGATGAGGCCATCGTGATAGTCTGTGAGGAGCTCGCGGTCGACACGCGGATGATAATAAAAGCCTTCGAGAGAGCTCAGCGTCACGAGCTTGCAGAGATTGCGATAGCCGGTGTCGTTTTTCACGAGCAGGATGAGGTGGTAAGGCGCGGCGTCGAGCCGGCTTTCCTTGTCAAAGCGCGTGCGCGGCGCGACATACACCTCGCAGCCGATGATGGGCTTGATACCAGCCTTTTTGCAGGCGCGATAAAACTCCACGGCGCCGTACATGACGCCGTGGTCGGTGATGGCAAGGGCGGGCATGCCAAGCTCGACGGCGCGGTCGATCTCGTCAGAAATGCGGCCGGCGCCGTCGAGCAGGCTGTAAGCTGTGTGGTTGTGCAGGTGTACGAATGGTTTCATCGTCTCATCCCCTGTCAGCCTTCGCGGATCAAGAGATCCACTTCGCTCTGTGCCACGAGGCGGCCGTCGATGGTCTCAATACGCACAGAGGCGTGGTGGTGGCCACCCAATTCGGAAAGCAGCGGCAGCAGGTAGACCTCCTCATCGGCGCCGAGAGCGCTGAAAAAGCGCGTTGTCACCTGAAATGCCTGTCCCTGCAGATTTTTCACAACGCGCAGAGCGATGACGGCGGCGTTGCTGGAGAAAATATTCGCGGTGCCGAGGCTGAGGCTGCCGTATTCGTCGAGCATATAGGGGATGATGCGCCCGGAAAGGATGACATCTGGCTCCCGCGCGACGAGGGAAAATCCGCTCATGCAGATGTTGTCGGAGGTGTCGCCGAGATGCGGCTGCTTCTGCATGGTCTGCTGGGCTTCGATGAAATCCTTGAGGCTGACGACGCCGATGAGGGTGTTTTCCTCGTCGACGACGGGCACGAGCTCGACCTGCTCGAGCACGAGCAAACGCCCGAGATAGCTCACAAGGGTGTCGCTGTGGACAACGACGGGATTCGGCGTCATCACCTCTTCCACATAGGCGGACGGCGGCTCGCCGGTGACGTCATAGGCGGTGACCATGCCTTCGAGCTTGCCATCGGCGGTGACGACAGGAAATTCGCGGTGCCCGGTCTGCAGGCTCAGCTCCTGCCAGTCGCCAACGGTGTCGATGGGCTGCAGCACATAGGGATCGGTGGTCATGATGTCGGCGATGGTGACGAGCTCGCGCTGCTGCACGCTGCCGACGATGGCCTGGTTGATGGCGATGATGGCATCGAAGATGTCATAAGGCGTGGAGATCACGACGATCTTGTCGGAGAGGGCCTCGAGCCGATTCTTCGCGGCGATGCCGCTGTCGCCGGTGAGCATCACAGGCAGATCGTGGCTGTAGACATAATCCATGAGCTCCTTGCTGTACTCACCGATGATCATGGTCTGCGGCAGCGGTTTTTTCTCGCGCAGATGAGCCTCGCTGGAGGCGACGAAAAATGCCTTCGGCGCAACATCGCTCTTGTCGGCGCCATGCAAAAGCTGGCCTTCGACAATATTGGCGAGCTCGCGATAGGTCAGCGAATCGATGGAGCGCTCCTTTTCCTGCTCGATGCGGATGGTGCCCACCTTGGGAATGGAGGAGACAAGCCCCTCGTTTTCCGCATCCTTGATGGCGCGATACACCGTTCCTTCGCTGATGTTCATCTGGCGCGCAAGCTGGCGCACGGACACTTTTTCGCCCACGTCCAGGCTTTCGATGAATTCTATGACGATATCATGCTTTGTCTTCTGCATGTGGTTCCTCCTTTGCTGGCAGCGGGTGCAAAAAAAGCCTTTGCCAAGCAGACAAAGGCTTCTTCTTTTCAGACAAGAATGAGAGTCGATCTCGTTCCTCAGAGGACGAGCACATCCGCCACCATATCAGTCTTCGTCCAGTTCATCCTCAATGACGATCTCGTCATCTTCCACTTCTTCGTAGTCATCGTCCTTGCCGATGACGGCAACAACTGCGTCGCAGTTTGGGCAGAGAACCTCTACAGGTTCGTCGTAATCGCCCTGATAATAGCCAACGGTTTCCCCGCAGACAGGGCATTCGGTCTCAACGAAAATATCATCATCGTCAAAATCCACATCGTCGTCGTCCCAGTCGTCGAACATGAGGTCCTCGACATCGCCGAGATCCTCGTCGATCGCTTCTGCATACTCCGTCAGCTCATGCACATATTCTTCGAGGGATTCGATCTCTTCTGCCATATCATTGATGCAGGCGAGCAGCGCCTTGACAAAATCGCCCTTTTCGGCATCCTCCGTCAGACCCTTGCCTTCTGCCAAACCCTTCAGATAAGCTGCGTGCTGTGATAAATCCATTTTCCTGAAACCCCTTTCGGTTCTCTTTAAAACGTCTTACGCTCTTTCAATATACTGGCCGGTGCGCGTGTCGATGCGGAGCACGTCGCCGGTGTTGACAAAGAATGGCACGTTGACAACAACGCCAGTTTCCATGGTGGCTGGCTTGGTGCCGCCGGACTGGGTGTCGCCCTTGATGCCCGGCTCCGTTTCGGTGACAGTCAGTTCAACGGTGTTTGGCAGTTCAACGCCAAGGATGATCCCATTGTAGCTGTTGATCTGGCAGTCCATGTTTTCCTTCAGGAATTTGTCGCCGCCCTGGAGCTGTTCTGCAGTCAGGCTGACCTGTTCGTAGGTGTTGTTGTCCATGAAGACATACGCCTCACCGTCGAAGTAAAGATACTGCATCATAGCGCGGTCGATGGTTGCCTTTGGCAGCTTTTCGCCGCCGCGGAAGGTCAGCTCGGTGGTGGCGCCGGTCTTGAGGTTTTTCAACTTCGTGCGGACAAAGGCTGCGCCCTTCCCTGGTTTTACATGCTGAAATTCGAGTACTTGACATGGGTCACCGTTGTATTCGATGGTGACGCCCGGTCTGAAATCATTGGATGAAATCATGCGTTAAACTCCTCCTAAAAAATTACGTCTAATTTATTATACAGTAGAGCGCCGAGAATATCAATATTCAGCCGCCATCAAACGATGAGCAATTCTTTCGGCGAAGTCGTGAGATTTTCGCAGCCGCCCTCTCTGAGCACAACAAGATCCTCAATACGCACACCGCCAATCCCCGGCACATAAAGCCCCGGCTCCACACTGATCACCGTGCCCGCCGGCAGCTGCTCTTTCACATTCCGCGAAAAACGCGGCTCCTCGTGGATCTCCAGCCCAACGCTGTGCCCCAGCCCATGGCCAAAATAGCTGCCAAAGCCCGCCTTGTCAAAAACCGCCTGCACCAGATCCTGCATCTTCTCGCCGATGACGCCAGCGCGCGCCGCCGCCAGCGCCGACTGCTGCGCCTTCAGCACCAGCGCGTAGAGATCCTTCTGCGCCTCCGAGAGCGTGCCCACGCCGATCGTGCGCGTCATGTCCGAGCAATAACCCTCGTACACACAGCCGAAATCAAACACCACCAGATCGCCGCGCTCGATTTTTTTGTTCGAGGCGACGCCGTGGGGCATTGCCGATCGCACACCGCTGGCGACGATCGTGTCAAAACTCAGCCCGCTCGCCCCCGCACGGCGCATCGCCAGCTCCAGCTCAAAAGCCAGCTCGCGCTCCGTCACACCCGGCCGCACAAGCTCCAGCACCTGCCGAAACGCCGCATCGCCGATGTGTTCGGCAGTGCGGATCAGCGCGATCTCCTCCTCGTCCTTCACAGCGCGGAACTGCTCCACCGCCTGCTCCAGAGGGATCAGATTCGCCCGCCCAAAGCAGGATTTTAAGCGATCGTAAAAGTCAAACGAGAGGTCATGGCGCTCAAACGCCAGCACCGCCCAGTTCTCGCGCTCGCAAAGCTTGGCAATGCTCGCAGGCGGCGTGTAGCGCGCAAGCTTTTCCAGCGTGAAATGCGGACACTGCTGACGCGCCTGCATCGTGTAGCGCGAATCTGTGAGAATGAACGCTTTGTCGCCGCTGATGACCAGATACGCAAACGTCCCCGTAAAGCCGCTGAGATAGCGGATGTTGGAACGATCCGAAATGAGCACCGCGTCGTACCGGTCTCCCTGCTCTGCGAGCCACGCCTGAAACCGTTTCAATCTTTTTTCATATTGCATCGATGAATGACCTCCTTTATTTATTCCAGTTGTCCGAGTATGAGATAGCACCATCGTTCCGGCGCCGGCTGCGCAGGAAGCGCTGCAAGCGGCAATATCTGCCGTCCCTCGACAGACGTTTCCGCAGCCTCTTCTTCTGGCGTCTCCGTCTCTGGCGGATGCGGCATGTAGATGGTTGCCGCATCGATCCGCGCCAGCGTTTCCGGCGGAACATCCTCCCCCAGCACAACCGCCTCCGCGCGCAGCCTCACACTCTCACCAACCGTCAGTGTACCATCAATCCAGGCATTTTTGCAACTCAAATCGCCCTCAAGTTGCAGATCGTCTTCAAAAATCGCATTGCCCGCAAGCTGGAGCGTCGTTTGCAGCTGCACCGAGAAATCGTCGCCAGCAAAATGCGTCGCCAAGAGGCTTCCGGAAAGCGCACACCAGCCGCCGTCCCCCAGCACAAAAGTGCGCGCCACCCTCAGTTTGTCGTCGCAGAGGATGACCAGATCCTCCGCCGCATGATGTTCCAGCCAGCGCCTCGGCACATCGCGCTGCACATCGTAGTAAAGCGCCTGCTCCGCGCACGCAAATGCAAAGCGCGCCTCCAGCGGCAGCGCAAAAAGCCGCACACCATACACCCCGCGACCCCCATCCGCCAGGCTGCTTGCGCTCTCCAGCCAGACAGTGCGCCCCTCCACATTTTCCACAGTGACAAGCCGACGCTGGCCGCTGGTCGGTTCGTCAGACAGCAAAACACGCCCGACAGAGAGCGCCGCGCCAGACGCGTTCAATTCATCGAGGGTGTCCGCCAGCGCCGTGCGGTGCAACTGCGCCAGCTGCAGGCCACGGGTCTCATCCCCTCTGGCAGCGCCGCGCAAACCTGCCATTTCCACGCCGCAAACCAGCACCAGCGCCAGCATCGCGCAGGCAATGAGCGCAAGGATCATCATAGTACCACGCCGCATATTGACAACGCCCCTTCATTATAGTAGGAAACTGAGGCTGAGCGTGCTGGCCGCCGCCGCCTCCGTGCGAAACTGAAAAGACCCGATCGCGCGGAATCGCCCTTCCCTTTCCAGCCAGGTGTAAAATGTCTGCAGATTTTCCCGCGTGCCAGCGAGCACCAGGCTGCCCTGCAAAGACTCGGCAGCGGTGTGCATGCTTTCCACGGTGAGGCCGAGCTCCTGCGCTTTCATGCTGCATTCATAAAGAGCTTCGGTGCTGGTCCACGGCGTTTCGTTTTCGCTGACAACAACCGGCTCCGGTGCTTCTTCGGCTGGCGCCTTCTGCCACTGTTCTGCCACATTTGTCCACAAAAAAAGCCCGAGCGCCAGGAGCAGTGCATAGATATAGCCTTTGCGAATGCTCATGATGTGTCGCCTCCCTCCAACGAAATCTGCACAACAAATTCATAAAACGTTTGCTCATCCTCGCTCGTGCGCGTCATCTCCAGGAGCAGCGGATGCAAATCTGGCTCCACTTCTGCCAGCGCACGCATATACGCCGCCAGGTCAAGCGCTTCGGCGCAGCGTCCGCTGAGAGCGAGCGTGTCATCGACGGCATCCTGACCAAGAAGCGTGATGCGCTCATCCTTGACGGCATAAGCCTCTGTCAGCAGCACACCATACGTGCTGCGCTCCACAACATTCTGCGGCTGCGCCTGCTGCGGCGCGTCGTCAATCTCCGCAGGCCGCAGCGCCAGCCCGATCAACAGCACGCCAGGAAGCAGCACGCAGAGTAGGAGCAGCGCTGCGAGCGGCCGATCTTCACGCAGAGATACCGCCGTTTGCGCATACAATGGACGCAGCGCACAGGCGAGCAGGCGCACGCTGTCGCATTCCTGCGTCGTCTCCAGTCGCAAAACGCTCATACTTGTCGGCTCCGCCAATCCCAGTTCATGATGCGCAACGCTCAGATTCTTTTTCAACGTCAGCGCATCGACACTGTTATCTGCGCGCGCGTCGATAGCGCGTCCGTTTTGCACAGCGACAATGGCGTTCCAAAGCACCGCAGAAAGCTGATACCAGCCATCCGCCAGATCTGGCAGCTGCGCCGCGGCAAGATCCGCTGCACCAACGATACTCAGACGCCGCGCAAAGCGACCGAAGGGGGCCGTGAGGGATCGCAGTTTTTTCTCCATGCAGCCACAAACAGCGCATCGTCCCTCCGCATCCAGCATCTGCACCGCCAACGCAGCCGGTCGCTCCTTCAGTTCAGCGGTCAACGCGTTTGCTGCCATGGCGCGCTGCTGCGTCGGCTTTGTTTGGCTCGGCAGCATGATGATGCGTCGCACCAGCGCTGTTTCCGGCGCAACCAAAAGCAGCGTGTCCTGTCGGCGCAGCCTGCGCGCATCTGCCGCCTGCTTCAGCCAGATATTGAGATGCTGTTTTTTCACCTCTTCCTGCCAGCGCTGCTCGACGCCGTCAAGCGCACGTACGACGAACTGCTCGTTGTCTTCGTAAAATACCACGATCATCACAGTCACCTCCTTTATTCAAATTTCACAACCAGCGGGATCACGCGATACGCCGTCACCAGCGTATTTCCTTTCGTGTAGCCAGCAAGATGAATCTCAACGCTGTAGATATCATCAGCCAGAGAACAGCGTGCTCCGTCGCGCCCACGATAATAGATCCGAAATCCGCGCTCCTCGTTCAGCAGCCCTGCATTGCTGCTGAGATAAATTGCCAGCGGCTGGTCGGCGCCACTGTGCAGGCTGTCCTCCTGCCACCGATAAAGCACATGGTTGGGCAGTGGTCGTTCCTTCGGGCTTTCCTGGCTGAGATCGCTCGGACTCGACCGCAGCACGTAGCCAACGCGGCCCAACGCACGCTCGTCCCCTTCGTCCATCATCAGTAGCCGCAATTCATAAGACGTGCGGATCTCTGAAAGTGGCCGACTGTCGACGCGCTCAAAATAATCCACATCAATATCAACTGCGCTGCGCACATCGTGCTCCATAAAATCCAGCGCCTGTTCAAGCTGGTCAGCGATGACTTCTTCCTCAAATCCGCTGCGTGACCAGGTGATGCTGTTGGCGATCAAATGCGAAAGCAAACTAATCAGCAAGCCGCAGATCAAAAGCACGACCAGCAATTCAACGAGCGTAAAAGCCGCGTGTTTTTTCATGACGGCCCCTCCCGCACAAGAAAAACATGCGTCTCGTGCCAGCGCTCGTGGGTCACGCGGAGCACGTAGACGTCATTTTGCAGCACCGTTTCGTAGCGCCAGCCGCCCTCGAGATGCCCGCTTCTTTCCTCTGGTGGCGCTGCTTCCAATTCTGCGAGCAGCGCTTCCACCTGCGGCACCAGCGCGGCATCGTCGGCATCGCGCGCTGAGAGAAGCGCCAATCCACCAACACCGCGCACCAGCGCCACCAGACAGAGTGCAATGATCGCCAGGCAGACGACCATCTCGATCAACGTCATCGCCCGGCGTCTCATGACGCTACCCCCACGCGAATGCGGCCAAGATTGCTGACAACGATCGTGCGCGCCTGTTCACCGCAGCGCACCGTCAGTGTGCATTTGTCATACGCCGTGCCGCGCGGCTCAAAAACGATCTGCCCAGTGAGAGAATTTGCCTGCAAACGCAGACGCTCACTGACCAACGCTTTTATCTGTGTCTGTTCGCCGTTCGCATCGCGCACCGTCAGACGATAGCCGCCTTCACAGCGAACGAAAGACGCTTTTTCGCCGCTGCGCTGTGCCTCAGCGCGCAGCCAGATGAGATCTTTTTCCAGAAGCCGCACCTGCTGCTCCACGAGCTGGCGGTCATAAAGCGCGCCCACGCGCGGCACTGTCACAACCAACAGCAGGCTCAAAATCCCCAGCACCACCACCAGCTCAATCAGCGTGAATGCGCGTCGACGTGCGCTCGGCGAAAAATTCTCCCTGTTCATACACTTCGTCACCCTTCTTTAATGCCACTGTCGCCACTCCATCGCCTGCTGCCACTTTATACGCGTAACCAGCCACCGGACTTTCGATCTCGCTGGCGAGCACGCCTGCTTCAACAAGCGCGCTCTGCGTCGTCGCTCGTTCCTCCGGATAGCGCTGCGCAAACTGCTCCGTTGCCGTCAGGAGCATCGCCAGATCGGCTTCGATGCGCGTCTGCCGCGCATCTGTCAGAGTATCTCCAACGCGCACACCAACAACCATCGCCAAAATGCCGATGATAACGAGCACAACGATCAACTCGATCAGCGAAAAACCTTTACGCCTTGCCATGGCTTCGCCTCCTTACTGCGAGAGCAACGCCTGATAAGAGCCCAGCACCGGCAAAAACAGTCCCAGTGCCACAAAAAGCACGAACACGCCCAGAAGCATGATGGCCACAGGCTCAACAAGCCGGATCCACATCGACAGCTCTTCAAAGAGGATCGTCTCGCAGTATTCCGCCGAATCCGTCAGCGTCTGCGAAAGCTGACCATAGCGCTCGCCGCTCAGGAGCATCAGCCGCGCTGGCTCTGGCACAAAGACCGCGTCGGCAAGGACCTGCGAAAGTTCTGCTCCCTGCGCCATATTTTCACGAACAGCCGCTACATCTGCCGCAAAAACGGTGCGCGAAAAATAACGCTCCATCTCCTCCAGCGCATCGCCCACCGGCACGCTGGATTGCAGCATCTGACCGAAAAGCCGCGCAAAAGGCACATAGATCTGCAGCACAAAATATTTCCGCAAGAGCGGCACGCGGAGCACCAGCGCGCGCAAGATCCCACGCCCTGACGCATGCTCCTGTTTATTGCCAGTGCTCCCCAACAACAGCACGATCCCCGCAGCGAAAGCGAGCAGCAGCCATCCGCCGTACTGTGCCAGGCCGTCGTGCACGAGCAAAATGAAGCGCATCAACATCGGCACCTCAGTATTAAAATCCATGAACTGACGCACCAGCACTGGGAGCACCACAAAGCTCAGCACCAACCCAACGAGCAGGAGCGTCACCAAAACGATCATCGGATACAGCAACTGCTGCTGAATACGTTTTTTCAGCCGTTCCTGATTTTCGAGATGCCGACAGATCTCCTGTAGCACCTGCGCCAGCTGTCCTTGCCGCTCACCGATCGCGATCCATTGGCAGAGCAGCAGCGGCACACTTTTTTCACGGCGCAGCGCTTCAGAAAAAGCCAGACCTGCATGCATCCCGCTTTCAATCCTGGAAACGAATGCACGCTGTCGCTCGCTCATTTGTCCACGATGCATGTGCGCCAGCGCTTCTGACAGCTGCACACCGCTGGATTGCGCCATCGCCAACTGGCGCAGAAAAACCGCCAGCTGACGTTTGCTCAACCCGCGCGTAGAAAAAGCAGCCGGCCGCCGCAGCCCAAACAACCGGATCGGATAGATGCCACATTCAGCGAGCAGGGTGCAACAATCCGCTGCGCTTTCTGCCTGCTGCCAGTGCACCCGTCCACGGCCGCTGCTGTCAATATAATGGTAGACAAAGGTTGTCATCGCGTCGCCCTCCTTTTACAGCACCAGTCCCTTCGCCTGAGCATCGTCACCGACGGTGCGAAATCCTTGCGCCTGAGCTTGCTTGCGCAGAGCAAAACCGCTTTCGCCAGCGGCAACGCGCACGCGCTCCGCTTCGCTGAGATGCCACAATTCCTGCACCCCTGTGCGACCGTCACGTCCGCTGCCCAGACAACGCCGACAGACACTACCATCCGCCGCAACGCCGCTGCCGCCGCAATCTGTGCACAGCTGCGGGAGAAGCCGCTGATTCACCACCGCCGTCAGAACCGCGCCCAGCAAAAGATCGCTGAGTCCGAGATCGCGCAAGCGATCCACCGCTTCCTGCGCATTGTCCGCATGCAGCGTTGCGATCACAAGCTGACCACTCAACGCCGCACGCGCAGCAATATCCACCGTTTCAGCATCGCGCAATTCGCCCACCGCGATCACGTCCGGATCGCTGCGTAGCATACCGCGCAGCCCTGCTGCAAAAGAAAAACCACTGAGCGCGTTCACCTGCATCTGCTGCACTTCCGGCAGCACCGCTTCGATCGGATCCTCGATCGTGTAGACCAGTTGTCCCTGCGCTGCCAGTTGCTTCAAGCAGGCATAGAGCGTCGTCGTCTTTCCGCTGTTCGTTGGCCCGGTGATCACTACCATCCCGCGCGCCTTTTCCAGCAGTGTCAGCAACGCCGACTGATTTTCTTCCGTAAAACCGAGCACCGCCAGCGAACTGCGCCGCTGCAGCTCCGGCAAAATACGCAGCACGATTTTTTCACCGTTGAGCAGCGGCAGCGTTCCCAGGCGCAAATTGTAATCGGCGTCCCGGCAACGAAGGAGAATATGCCCATCCTGTGGAAGGCGATGCTCCGCAACGTCCACTTCCGCCAGGAGCTTCAGCTTGTTGACGATCCCATCGGCCACCGCCGACGACAGCTCCGCATACGTTTCAATCCGACCGTCCAAACGAAAATCGACGCGAAAACAATCGTCCGTTCGCAAAAAATGAACGTCCGTCGCTTCCGCATCAATCGCATCATCAAGGATCCTGCCAATGAGCCCGTCTACATGACCAGGCTCTGCGCGCAGCAGCTCTTCCACCGCATGCCGACGCCGCGCAACATGCTGCACAGTATCTGCGATCATCCCGCACAACAATGCAGAATGAATGCGCACGGCATCACTCAAAAAAAGCGGTGCATCTCCATACACCGCCTCAAAGGCGTGACGCTCTGCTGTATTCGGCGGACGCAGACAGACATAGCGCCCATCGCCCTGCAGTTGATACACTGCCCAGTCTGCACACTGAACAAGCGTCGCCTGCAAACGCGCATTTCTTTCCAAATATATATAAGGAAGGCCAAAAAATCTGGTCAGCAATGGCTGGGCATCGTCGGCTTTCACCTGCTGGCGCTCCAGCCATTCGCCCAGCACATCGTTATCAGACCACGCCGCATCACGATCCGCCAGGCCGGCATCTGCAAACAGCTGCACCAAATAACCACTGAGCAATCCCATCATGAAGCCCTCCTTCAGCAAGAATATTTTTCGTTCTCAATTATCCATTGCGGATATTATACAAATTATGATATCAGCATATGGTTCAGAATTCAATATATGTTTTGAAAAATCTCCACTATGACACATCTTTTTCTGTAACCACAAGAAAAAAAGTCTCTCCCGCTGCTTGCTGGGAAAGACTTTATGATTCTTCTCTAGGATCATTTCAGGAAGCCGTTGATGATCTGCTCCTCTGCTTCCTGCTCGGTGAGGCCGAGGGTCATGAGCTTGATAAGCTGCTCGCCGGCGATCTTGCCGATGGCAGCTTCGTGGATCAGGCTGGCGTCGATGCAGTTGGCAGACAGCTGCGGCGAGGCGATGACGTGGGCGTCGTCCATGATGATGGCGTCGCATTCGGTGTGGCCGTAGCAGGCGGCGTTGCCGTTGATGCGGCTGACAAAATCCTGCACGGAGCGATCCTTGGCAACGCTGCGGCTGACAACGTTGGCGCTGCAATTTTGGCCGTTGAGGTCCACTTCAAAATTGGTCTTGGCGACCTGGTCGCCGGTGGTGAGGATTTTTTCGTGGATGACGAGGGTGGCGCCGTCGGCGAGATCACCGGAGGTTTCGCGAATGGTGTCGTCGATGCCTTCGATCTGGGTGGTTTCCATCTCAAGCTCGGCGCCTTCGGCGAGGTGGAGGATGGTGGTTGGGTTCATGATCTGCTTGCCGCGGCCGTCGCCTTCGCCGAAATGTTTTTCGATGTATTTGACCTTGGAATTTTTGCCGACGTAGAAGGTGTGGATGCCGTCGTGCTGGCTGTCGCCGCCACCGCCGCAGTTGTGGATGCCGCAGCCGGCGACGATGGTGATGTCGCAGTTTTCGCCGATGTAGAAATCGTTGTAGACGAGATCCTTGAGGCCGCTCTGCTGCATGATGACTGGGATGTGCATGGATTCGTTGACGGTGCCATCCTTAACATGGATCTCGATGCCCTGGCGTTCCTTCTGGGGAACGATCTCGATATTGGCGGTGGAGCGGCGGCCGGCTGCCTGGCCGTCGGCGCGGATGTTGTAGGCGCCGACGGGGAGGGCGTCGAGGTCGGCGACTTCCTTTAATAAGCGTTTCTGAATTTCATCCATTGTTGTGGTCCTCCTTTACTTGGCGAGCTTGTCCATGATCTTGGTGCAGCCGCTGCCGATGATGTATGGCATGACGTCGTCGGGCTTGCCATCGCGCACGACTTTGCCGTCCTGCATCATGATGATGCGGTCGGCGATGTTGAGGATGCGCTCCTGGTGGCTGATGATGAGGATCTTGCCGTTGGTTTTTTCGTTCATTTTTTCAAACACCTGGATGAGGCTCTGGAAGCTCCAGAGGTCGATGCCGGCTTCTGGCTCGTCGAAGAGGGAGAGCGCGGTGCTGCGGGCGAGCATCATGGCGATCTCGATGCGTTTCATTTCGCCGCCGGAAAGGCTGTCGTTGAGCTCGCGGTCGATATAATCACGGGCGCAGAGGCCGACTTCGCTGAGATAATCGCAGGCTTCGCTGAGGCTGGTGCCTTTGCCGCTGGCGAGGGTGAGCAGGTCGATGACCTTCAGGCCCTTAAACGCAACTGGCTTCTGGAACGCATAGCTGATGCCGAGATTGGCGCGATCGGTGATGGACCAGTCGGTGATATCCTGGCCGTTGAAATAGATGCGGCCGCTGTTGGGCTTGATGATGCCGCAGATCACCTTCATTAGCGTGCTTTTGCCGCTGCCGTTGGGACCGGTGATGGCGACAAAAGGTTCGTCGATCTCGAGATTGACATCGACGAGAATATCTGGGCGATCAGGCACGCCGTAAGAAATATGTTCTAGCTTTAACATGGTAACTCCTCCATTTTTGTCGATTGATGATGAGCGCGGCTTTGGCTGCTGGCTGGTATTGGTCGAGGGCGCTGCGCCCAATCAATATTGGTCGAGCGCCTCCTCAAAAGCTTCGAGCATCTGGAGCATGGCCTTGGCGCTCTCTGGCGGCAGGGCGCGGGCGGCAGCGATGACTTTTCGCAGCCGGCAGTCCCGCCAGGCATAATAATTGGTGAGGATTTCCTGCCCTTTTTCTGTCAGCCTGATGGCGACTGTGCCGCAGCCATCGCGAGCAGGGGCACGCTCGATGAGGGCTTTCTTTTCGAGCTTGGCGAGGGTCTGCGAGACAGCGCCTTTGGTGATCCCGAGCGCGCTTGCGATCTGTGAACAGGTGACGAGCTGGGTGTGGGCAACAACGTCCAGCACCTGCGCTTCAGAGCCGCAGACGGTTTCGGCGGTGCCAAAGGTTTTGGGCTGCTTGGTTTTGGCATTGTATTTGTTGATCAGGCGGTAGGCAGTGATGTAAACATCCATCCGTTCCATGGGCAACACCTCTTTGTGAACGATCCGCTGTTTAGCAGCTAAATCGCCCTTGCTGATTATTATTATACTGATACGCAGGGGAATGGAAAGACCTTTTTCCTCTTTTTTCATCAACGGTGTTTATTGATTGTAAAATCACAGCCAGCGGCGCACAAAAAAGCGCCAGCCTCCTGCCGCAGCAGAATGCCAGCGCTTCAGCTCTAAAACTCAGTCAAGCAGGGCAAGGATGTCGGCCTTTGGCTGGACGCCAACGGACTGGTTGACGATCTTCCCGTCCTTGAAAGCAACGAGGGTTGGGATGCTCATCACACGGAACGCGGTGGCCAGCTCGGTCTGTTCATCAACGTTGATCTTGCCGACCTTGATGTCTGCGCGTTCGTTTGCGATCTGCTCAACGATTGGGCTGACCATGCGGCAAGGACCGCACCAGGCTGCCCAGAAATCGAGGAGCACAGGTTTGTCGCTTTTGATAACTTCCTCTTCGAAATTTTCTTTGGTAATGGTAATGACTGCCATGTGTTCATTTTCCTCCTTCAGGATACGTTGCCTATAGTATAACATACTTCACGCGGTTTGAAATCCCCAAATCACTGCAAACTGTGAGATTTTATCGATGACTGGCATCCTCCGCGTAACGCAGCGCCTCGAGCTCGCTCATGAAAAGATCGTAGTAATCGTCTTCGCCGTCGAGCACCGGTGAATTTTCGCCACCGCCATTGGTGGCACGGCGCATGGTGGCGTAGTCGGCTTCCCCGGCGAAGGCGAGCTCCGCGATGCTCAGCGGATAGCCGAGATCGCTGGCGGCGCGGCAGAACACCTCTGCAGCGTTATCCGCTTCGCGGCTGGCGAGGAGCCTGTCGCGCACAGCCGGATCCTTTTGCGCGAGATGGCGCAGCGCCGTGAGGGTATCTTGCAGATCCATGGATCGTCGCCTCGCTTTCTCTTACATCAGCAGATCGAGAATGTTCATGCCGAGGCTGGTGTCGCTCTTGTAAAGCTCAGTGTAGCCGCAGTCTTCGCAAGTGATGGTGACAAAGCGCTTGTTCTGCACCTCGAACACCTTCGCAAAGCCGCCGCCTGTGGCCTGAAACTGGTCGCTTTCATAGCGGGTGCAGCCGCATTTTGGGCAGACGTATTGACGTTTTTCAAAATCTCTTTTTGCCATTGTTCTCTTCCTTTCAAAATTGTGGATTGTTGTTCAGATATTTCCGCACCGCCGCCAGATCCTCCGGCGTATCGATCTCCGCCAGTAGCCGCCCGGCGTAGGAAAACGGCGCCAGCTGCATCTTGCAGAGCACCGGCGCAGCCGCCGTTTCGGCGTAGATCTGCGTTTCGCCGTGGCAGGTGGCAGCGTGCACCGCATCCAGCCAGAGATCCAGCGCCTGCGCGCTGAGCTTATAGAACGGCATAAAATTCACGCAATCTTCGCCGCAAAGGTCCACACCGATGGCAGCGATGGTTCCGTTCTCAATGCGCGCCTTGAAATCCTTCTCATTCAGCGGCGGCGTCGCATCCACAGCCGCCAGATCCGTCGCTTTCGCCGCAAGCACATCGCGTATCCAGCCTTCGTCGAAGACAAGATCGCCGTGCAGCATCAAAAGCGCCTCGCCGCGCACATAGCCCGCCGCGCGCTCCAGAGAGACGATGGCGTTCGTTTTCTGGTAATCCGGGTTGTGGACAAAGTGAAAGCGCATGCCCTGGGCAGCAAAGGGTGCTGTCGCCGCTTCAATCTGCTCCGCCAGGTAGCCCGTCGAGATGACAACATCGCGCACGCCAGCCTTTCCCAGCAAACGCAGCTGCCGCGAAAGCAGCGTCTCGCCGTTCGCCAGCGGCACCAGCGCCTTCGGCTGCGCAGCAGTGAGCGCGCCCAGTCGCGAGCCGCGGCCGGAGTTAAAGATGAAGGCCCGCATCAGCGCCACCCCCAGAGCGCCCGCCGGTACATCTCATAGAGATCGTCCTCCGCAAGCGCCACCGGATAATTGCCCAGCCGCTGCGCGTTCACCGAGCCTGCCAAAAGCGCCAGATCGCCCTCGTCCGCTGGCAGCCAGCCGTCGTCCAGCGCCGCAGCAGTGCGCAGCGCCAGAAATGCATCGAGGCCATCCTGCGGCGTTTTACCGCCGAGAAGCCGCGCCAGCTCCGCAAGCATCTGCGCCAGCGCCGCATCTTCCGCGCTCGCCGCAAGCAGCCGCTCCCACGCCGCCGGCAGACAAACCGCCGCCGCATGACCATGGCGCAGGCCATAGAGCGCCGTCAGCTGGTAGCACATCGCGTGCGCCGCCGTCGTCGTCGTCAGATTGATCGCGCGGCCGGCAAAATTCGACGCCACCATCACCGCGCTCGCTGCCGCCTCGTCGCCACGCAGATACGCCGCCGCATTCGCCGCCAAAAGGCCGATCGCCTGCGCAGCGTAGGTGCGGCTCTCCGCCGTCGCGCGGCGCGACCAGTAGCTTTCGATGCTGTGGCAGAGCGCATCGAGAAACGTCGCTGCGCGCTCCGCATCAGGCAACGTTGACAATTCTTCCGGATCGAGGATCGCCGCTTCCGGCAGCAGCGCTTCATGGGCGACAGAATATTTCTTTCCGCCGATGTAGATCGTCGCAAAATGCGTCGACTCGCTCCCGGTGCCAGCCGTCGTCGGCAGCGCCACATGTGGCACCGCCATCGGCTGCGGATGCGTCAGGCGCTCCAGGAGAGAAGCGTGCGCATCCGTCTCGCCCAGCGCCTTGATCCCCTTCGCCACATCCATCGCGCTGCCGCCGCCAATGCTGAGGATCCCGTCGCAGCCCTCCGCGCGGAACATCGCCAGCCCTGCCTGCACCTGCTCCGCCGTCGGATTCGGCGCAAATCCGTCGAAATGCACCAGCGGCATCCCGCGCCGCGCCATTTCCTCCTCCACGCCGCTGCGCGCAAGTCCACCGCCACTCACCACCAGCGGCTTCATCACACCCAGCCGCGCCAACAGCGTCGGCACATCGCCAGCTATAGCCAGCTCAGCCGTCGCCCGACCATCCGCCAGCGCCAGCGCACCGCCTGCACGTTCAAAAATCACCTGTTCCAAAATCATTCACCCCTTCGTGTCATTCATGCGCTTATTATACCACAGCAGCCAAATTCCTGCATCCTTTCCCACTTGACGCTGCGTGCGTAATGTGGTATATTTCTATCATAAGGAGCGAAATTCACCACATCACGAAAGGAGTGTTTTCTCATGCGACGGTTCAATCCCCTTGGCCTGCTGGCGTTGCTCTCGATCATCGCCGTGCTCGGCTTTCTCACAGACAACAAAGGTTGGTTTGGTTTTTTCGGTTTCTTCTATTATATACGATACTTCTGGGTGCTGCCGGACGAATTCTTTCTCGAAAATGTGCGCAAAACAGCGACGCTCGCTTTTTTCGCCAGCCTGCTTTCCCTCATTGTCTACGTGTTTCTCTTCTGCGCATTTTATGATCCAGCGCGTGCAGCCGCCATGGCCTTTGGCCTCAGCTTTGCCACGTCGGTCATTCTGTTCAGTCTGGTACTGGCGTTCTACGAATGGCGCGAACAACGCGGTGCCCGCGAATGAACGGAGGGTCCAGCATGAAATTCACACACATCAATCCTGTCGGCCTGCTTTCGCTCATGGCGCTGCCAGCTGCGCTCTGGTTTGTCAATGGCGACTGCAGCTATCTGGCATTTCTTATCTTTCTCATTTTTCTCCCTTACTTTGGCGTCAAGCCAGACGAATTTTTCCTTGAACATGTCAAAGTTGCTGCGCTCTGGGCATTTTTCGCAGAAATGGCCGTTGTAACGCTCGTGATCCTCGTCGCCACATTTCTCTCGGGCTCTTCTGCCGGAACAACAGCGCTGGCTGTAAAATGCGGGTTTCTCGCTGCGTATGTTTGCTTCACCGCCGTGCTCACTGTGCGCGAATGGCGTGAGTGGAAGGAGCTCGACGACGAATGATCCACAACCGCATCAAAGAATACCGCGCCCGCTTCGGCATGAATCAGGCAGAGCTAGCCGCGCGCGTCGGCGTGCGTCGTGAAACCATCGGCAATCTCGAAAAAGGTCGCTACAATCCATCGCTGGTGCTGGCCTGGCACATCGCCGAAGTGTTCGGTGTCCCGATCGAAGAAATTTTCACCATCACCGACGACTAAAAAAACAGAGACATTCCCGCGCGGGAGCGTCTCCGTTTGTGTCGTTTAATACTTGATCTCGTGCTTGAGGAAGGTGCCATTGCGCAGCTCCACGCTGGCCTTGGCGATATCGGCGAGGCTGTTCATCACGATCGGTCCGTGCCAGGCAATCGGTTCGCCGAGGGCAGGCGCGCTCATGACGAGGATCTGCGCCGCAGCATCCTCTGTTGCGGCGAGGCTCAGGCTTTCGCCAGCGCTGAGCTTGACGGCCGTTTTCTCGGCGATCTGCGTCCCCTCGATCTCGGCGTCGCCGAGCAGCGTGAAGGCGATCGTCGTACGCGCAGGATCTGTTGGGATCTCTACGCTGGCGCCAGCTGCAAGCTGCACGTCGTAATAATCGAGCGGCAGATGGCGCGACTGGAATCCCTGCACGCCGTCAAAGCTACCAGCGATCACGCGCAGTTTTCCGCCCTCGAGGGCAACCTCCGGAATCGCGTCATTCTTGATCGCATGATACGCTGGCTCCGTCATCTTTTCTGCCGCCGGCAGATTGAGCCAAAGCTGCACGCCGAGCAACCGCTCCGATGCCGGCAGCTTTTCTTCGTGCTGAATGCCGCTGCCCGCTGTCATCCACTGCACCTCGCCGTCGGAAATCGTGTCCTCGTGGCCAAGGCTGTCGCGGTGCATCATTTTTCCGCTGGCGATGTAGCTGATCGTCTCAATGCCGCGGTGCGGGTGCATCGGGAAGCCCGCTTTGTACGCTTCCGGCTCGGTGCTGTCGAAGCTGTCGAGCATGAGAAACGGATCAAACGCTTCCGATGTTGGATGTCCCAGCACGCGCACAAGATCCACACCTGCGCCGTCAAATGTCTGCTGACCAGTGACTTGTTTTTCTATGGTTCTATTCACAATAATATCCTCCAATCGATATTAATCGTACATTCTGGCTCATCTTACTGTGATTGTACGCATTGTCTCTCCTCTTGTCAACGCTTTTCCGCATCAGGCGCGCATCCCGTCGTCCAGCGCAAAACTTCTCAGCCCGTTGGCGATAAACTGACTGATCAGCCGCACCGCCGAACGCTTTCGTGAAATGACCGCCGACGACAGCGACGACCTCGGCGATGCCTATCGCGATATCGGCACCGCTTATCGCAACAAAGACCGTCGCGACGCCCGCGCCATCAAAAAAGCCGCCAAAGAAACCGCACGCGAATACAAAAAATTTGGCAAACAAGTCGCAGATATCTACCGCGGTTCCGAAGAAAAATGAGCCATTGGGCTACTCCCTTTCAAGCCACGCATATCCAAACGAGATATGCGCGGTTTTCTCTGCACGCCGCTGTTTTCTGCTATAATAGAGAATATCTAAAAAAGCACGAAAAGGAGTACACATCTATGCGACCAACCATTCTTTACATTACGGCTGGCGCTTTCTCACCATGGCGCACGACGACGATGGCGCGCCGATCCGCTTATATGTACACAACTTTTAATGATCCACCTGTCGTGGTATAATAAACTTGCAGCCACTGCTGCGGCAAAGATAAAAACGCAAAGCGCCGTTCGCGCGAGAGCCGGTAGGTAGCCCGGCCGTCTCACACTCGTGAGGTAAGTAACCTGCCCCTCCTGGGTTGTCCATTCTTTGTCCATCTTTTTCAAAAGGAGGGACAAAGATGGCGCAAACTACACTCACACTCACAGTGTATTTTGAGGATCCATTCTGGGTCGGCGTGTTCGAGCGCGTGGAAGACGACCAACTTTCCGTATGCAGGCATGTTTTCGGCGCAGAGCCAACGAATGCCGAAGTGCTCGCGTTCGTACAGCAGCGTTTCCGGAAGCTGGCGTTCAGTCCAGCCATCGCTGCAGATCGCCAGATGCATCACAGCAATCCGAAACGCCGCCAGCGCGCCGCGCGAAAAGCCTCCGCATCACGCGGCATCGGCACCAAAGCGCAACAGGCGCTCGCCGCTCAGCACGAAGTCAGCAAAAGCAGCCGCAGCGCTTTTCAGCGCAAAGCCCGCGAAGAAGCACAGGCAGAACGCTACGCCAAACGCCGCGCCAAACAAAAAGCCAAACACCGTGGGCATTAGCCAACCGGGGCTGTCACACAAACGATGGTTTTCGTTCGTGTGACAGCCCCATTTTCGTCCTCAATTTTGCGATCAACTGCCCATAGTGGAAATATTGCTGAATCTCCATCATTACTCTTCATGCGCCACCGTAATATATTTCTGGTTGCGACTCGTCGGTTTATCTGGCAAAGTCATTTGAAGATGGCCGCTGTCAAGAAGCGGCTTAAGATACAGCCTGGTAAAGCTCTTACTATTCGAGTAGCCACAGTATGTCGCTATTTCTGCTTTAGACCGCGGCTCCTTACAATAATCCAAAATCTTATCTTGGGTCTTATCTTGGGTCTTATCTTGGGTCTTATCTTGTTCTCTACCCACAAGATCTTTCTTCCCAGGTCCTACTTTCGCTGTCGCGGTCGGCGACAGCGGAATCACAATGCGAAACACATCGCCTTCTGTGAACGCTGGCTCGCCACCGGAATAATAGGCCGTGTATTTGTAGGTATTGCGCATGCCGCTGCCAAGCTCGTCCGCTAAACCGATCTCACGAAAAACTTTGGAGATCGGCGGATTCTTTGCAAAGGGCTCAAACGCCGAAAGCTGCAACACACCGTGACCGTGAGCACGGTTGGCGTTTTCAGTAAACATGCGCTCGCGTTCGATGACAAATTTTGCTACATAGCCGCTGGAATAATCGCGATGCGCCAAGCTGTTCGAAAAAATCTCACGCAGAATCTTATCGCGTGCACTAATGCTCTGAATCCCCTCCATGACAAATGGATCGCTGAGATGCTTCTTGCCAAATGCCATGAGACGGTCGTAGCTCTCAAGCAGATTGGTGATGATGACATCACGGTCGTCATAACGATCGAGGTTCTCAATGCGCAAGATCGCATCTGTTTTGTGCTGCGGCAGCACCGCCATGATCGTTGGATCTTTGCCAAAGAGCAGAATGCCGGCGATCGTCACTCCCTCGATCTGCCTCACATCATCGCGCAAAATCAGTCCAGCGCTGCGCAGCATCGCTTCATCGCTCATCGTGCGCCAAGGATGATCGCTCGCACGCACACGCGTCATCTCTCGCGCACGGTCGATGAGATCTGCGCGCAGATCATCCATTTGAAAGCCCGTAACTTTATTGACAAAATAACTGCTGCTCTTGCGCGCGTACAGCTGATAAACCATATCCACACTGTTTGTAATATCGATGTCCGCTTCATGATTGCGATCAAAAATTCGCCCGCGATGCCGGCAAACCTGCGTACTCGGTGGAATCTGGATGACAAGCAGTACGTGCCCCGCCACCTCAAATGTCTGTGGTTGCAGATAAAGCGGCGGATAAAATTTTTCGGCGTTGTTGATCGCTGTGACAAAATCTGCCTTCATGTGATCGATGGCTTCTGGCGCAACACCGGTGATCGTTCCGTCGTCGCTGACACCCAACAGGATCACGCCACCGTCCCTGTTGGAAAAAGCGCACACAGTATCATAAACATCCTTTGTGATGGCTGTCGCCGAACGCTTGAACTCAACGTTGATGCCCTCACCGCCACGCACCAGTTCAATAATTTCTGCTTCTGTCATGTTCATCCTCCTTTCGCACATTGTTCTACATTCTATTGTACGAAATACAGACCGCAATGGCAAGCACGACGCTTGCGGCTTTTCTCTGCGCCGCGCTTGTGGTATACTACTCATCGACACATAGGAAACGGAGGGGAATCTATGAACAAATACACGCGGCGCGGGCATCTGGCGGCGCTGCTGACGGTGCTCATCTGGGGCACGACGTTTATCGCGACGAAGGTGCTGTTGGAAAGTTTTCAGCCGGTGGAGATTCTCTTTTTCCGCTTTCTCCTTGGCTACGCGGCGCTGTGGATCGTCTTCCCGCATCCGCTGCGCAGAACAACGGCGCAGCAGGAATGGATCTTTGCCGGCGCTGGGCTTTGCGGGATCTGTCTCTACTATCTATTGGAAAATATCGCGCTGACCTACACAATGGCGTCGAACGTGGGCGTGATCGTGGCGGTGGCGCCGCTTTTCACGGCGATGCTGGCGGCACTTTTTCTGCGCGGCGAGGAGCGGCTGCCGGCGAATTTCTTCGTGGGATTTCTCGTGGCGATGGCAGGCGTCTGTCTCATCAGCTTTAACGGCAGCGCGCTCTCGCTGAATCCGCGCGGCGACCTGCTGGCGCTTCTGGCGGCGCTGGTCTGGGGGTTCTACTCGATCCTCACGCGCAAGATCGCCGCTTTTGGCTACCCAACGATCCAGACGACGCGGCGCACGTTTTTCTACGGGCTGCTCTTTATGCTGCCGGCCTGCTGGCTCTTCGATTTCCAGCCGGGTCTCAGCCGTTTCGCCGATCCGCTGAATCTGGCGAACATTCTCTTCCTCGGGCTCGGCGCGTCAGCGCTCTGCTTTGTCACCTGGAACACGGCGATCCGCCATCTCGGCGCGGTGCAGGCGAGTCTCTACATTTTTCTCACGCCGGTGATCACCGTTGTGAGCTCGGTCATCATCCTCGGCGAGCCGTTCACCTGGATGACAGCCTGCGGCACGCTGCTCACCCTCGGCGGGCTCGTGCTCTCAGAGCTGCGCGGCCTGCGGCGCAAGCACTGAATGAAAAATCTCCATCATCTGCTCATAAGCGAATGATGGAGATTTTTCTATTTCACAGCAGAAAACGCCGCTGCTTCCTCAACCCAGCACATGAGTTCGTCGTCCACTTCAAGCGGAGAAGCGAGCACCACATGATGCGTCCAGCGATTTGGATAAGGCTCGGTAGCAGCAGCGATACGCGGCGACTGCACCTCGTGCTCCAGACCAAAGGTGACGACGAGATACGGATCTGGCAGCTCTTTTTTCTTGCGCACGCGCAAAAACGACACACAGCAGAACTGGTGTTTATTATAGAAGGAAATCTGCGTTTTCTGTACTTTCATGCGTGTGTCTGGCAGTCGCTCAAAAAGCGCCTGCTCGAATGCTTCATACATCGGCAGCGCCGCACGCTGTTTGTCAAAAAAGAGCAGGACATCTGCATCCATGGTCATTCTCCTTTCATGAAAGTGCTCGTAAAAAGTGCTCGCATTTTAAGAGCACTTTTATTTATAGCTCACAACCTCAATGCCACGCGCTTCCGCCATGGCTGTCCAGTGTGCGAGCTGCTCCTCGCTCGGCGTGGCGAAGCGGGGATCCGGCAGCGCCAGCCCGAGCTTTTCGTATTTTGCTTCGCCGTAGCGATGATACGGCAAGAATTCCAGCTTGGCGCGAATCTGATTCTCCGCGAAAAAATCGAAGACGCGCGTCATTGTCTCGTCGTCGGCATTGACGCCGACGATCGTCGGAATGCGCACAACGAGCGGCAAGCCCTCGTCACTGGCGCGGCGGATGTTCTGCAGGATCAGCGCATTGTCAACGCCGGTGAATGCGTGGTGCTGACGCGGATCGATGTGCTTGATATCGATGAAAATTGTGTCCATCTTACGCAGGGTTGGCGCCATCTGCGCGTAATCAAAATAACCGCAGGTTTCGATCGCCAGGGAAAATCCTTCGTCGTAGAGCGCGTCTACCATTTCCCGCAGGAAATCTGGCTGGGCTGTGGCTTCGCCGCCGGAAAAAGTGACGCCGCCGCCAGACTGGCGAAAGAAGATCGCCTGATGGCGCAGCTCGGCGAGAATGTCCTCGGTTTCTGCCCAATGGGTCATGGCGTTGCGCCGCGTCTGTCCCTCGGGATTGGCGCACCAGGCACAGCGCAGCGGACAGCCCGCCATGAACACAATGGTGCGGATGCCGTCGCCGTCGTTGACCGAAAAATGCTGCAGTTGCATGATATAACCGCCCATAACAACATCGGCGGGAACGCCTGGCTCCCGCCTCCTCCTTTTGCTTAGAAATTGCTGTGCTCGGTGCGCGCGATGATCGCGTCCTGCATGGATTTCGACAGATTAACGAACTGTGTCGAATAGCCGGCCACACGCACGAGCAGATCTTTATAATTTTCCGGATGCGCCTGCGCGTCGCGCAGAACCTCCGAGGAAATGCAGTTGAACTGGACATGGAAAGCGCCCAGGCTGAACAGCGTCTGCACCATCGCGCCCAGGTTGGCCTGGCCGCGCTTGGTGGCGACGAGATTGTGATCGAGACGCAGGTTCAGAAGCGTGCCACCGCTGTGGATCTCCTGATTGAGCTTGGCGGCGGAGCGCATCGCTGCCAGCGGCGTCGAGGTGTCGGTGCCGACAAATGGTGACACGCCTTCGCTCGATGGCTCGCCGTTTTTGCGTCCGCAAGGCGTGGCGCCTAGCACGCGCCCCATCGGGATGTAGTTGGAAATCCCCATGAACGCCGTGTTGAACGGACTGCCAAAAATATCGCGGTACTGGTGGATCTCATGGTAGAAATGGTTGGCGATCTCGATGGCGATGTCGTCGACATAGCGGTCGTCGTTGCCGTATTTCGGACAAGCCTTGGCCTGTTCGCGCAGATCATCAAAACCTTCCCAGTTGGCCTGAAGCGCCTTCGCCAGCGTCTGCATGTCGCAGACCTGATCCTCGAAAACGAGCTTTTTCACAGCCGCCAGAGAATTGGCCACGACCGCCAGGCCGATGCCGGTGATGACCGGGCCGACGTTGTACTTCGCGCCGCCCTGGGAAAGATCCTTCCCGCTTTCCATGCAGTGCTCAATGCAGGACGAAAGGAATGGGCGCGGCACCATTTCCTTGTGCAGACGCTGCGCTTCAATGGTGAGGATGATCGAATGGCGGCAGAGGTTGTCGAACTGCTTGTAGAATGCGTTCTTCACGTCGTCAAAGCTCGTCATCTCGCTGGCTGGCTTTTCGTCCAGCCCCATTTTTTCGCCAGTCATCAACGAATACCCCTGGTTCAGCGCATATTCCATCGCCGAGCCGAAGTTCATATTCACAGCCGCTGTCCATTCGCCGGTCTTGCGGAAATGCGGCACAACGCAGCCGCAATTGTTCCAGTCGCGGGCGTCGTCTGGTTCATAGCCAGCGTTCAGGAGCATCTGATAGCCCACGGCGTCGCTGTGGATCGCTGGGAAACCTGTTCCCTGCGCCACAAGATGGCAGACAGCGTCGAGGAATTCTTTTGGACAATCCGCCTGCACGCGCACAGAAAGCCCTGGCTGGTGCGTCTTGACTTCCTCCGTCGCTTTCAGCGCCATGTAGGTGATCGGATTTGTGCCGTCGGAGCCATCGCGTTTTTTGCCGCCGACGGTGAGATTCTGGAACTGGTTGTAGCCAGCAAAATAATCCGCCGTGTTCGACGAGATCGTCCAGACCCACTCAGAATATTTCAGCCACAACGCTTCGATGAGCTCCTGCGCAGCGTCCGGCGTGATCGCGCCTTTCGCGAGATCCGCTTCGTAGTACGGATCCATGTACTGGTCGAAACGCCCAGGATTCAGCGACAGCGGATTTTCCGACAGAATCCCGCCGATCTGCACAAACCAGATAAACTGCAGCGCTTCGTAGAAAGATTCCGGCGGATTTTCCGGCACGCGGCGACAGTTTTTCGCGATCACGCGCAGCTCTTCGGCGCGCACAGGATCGCTCTCCGTCTTCGCCATTTCCTCCGCCGCATCGGCGTAGCGATTCGCATAGCGGATGATGCCGCGGCTCGTCCACAGCGTCGATTCGTAGAAATCACGCTTGTCTTCATCCTCTGGATTGGTCATATCCAGCTGAGCGATGTGTTCCTCCGCTTCGCGAATAAGACCGCCGAAGCCCTTCTTAAAGAGCACATCCTGATAATCCGGCGTGATCTCGCCGACAGCCTGGCGCCATTTCGAGTCGTTGTCGAGCACGCCCGTGTCCACGCCAATGTGCTTCGTGTCTTCCGGCACACGCGCCAGAAATGCTTCTTCCAGCGATTTGTTCTTCCAATACGGGAACACCTGCTCGCGCATGAACGCGCGCTGCTCGTCGGTCATTTCGTACGGATCCTGCGGACGGTCAGAAAACGTATCCATTTCCTTGTCCACCCAGAGCCAGGAAAACTCCGGCGTCAGAATGCCGCACTTGCGGTGCTCGCCAACCGCCCCAACGATCAGCTCGCCCTCAAAAATATGTACCGTCAATTTGTCGCAGCAGTCGTAAAACGCCCGCGCACGCTGGATGCACACCGGCAGCCCTTCCGTCTGCTTGTGGGATTCCGTCCACAGCCAGGCGCGTTCCGTGGAGATCGCAGGCTTGTTGTTCACGTAATTCTGGCGAATTTTTTCAATGCGTTCCGTCACCATAGTATACACCTCATTTATTTCTATTCTATAACAGGAATGATTTTCTTAAAAACTGTATCAGTCTATCTCAAAAGTTACCACACTCCCCAGGAATTGTCAATCTTTTTAGCATTCTGCGTGCAGCTGCCAGCGCCCCCAAAAAAACAGAGCCTGGAAAATACTCCAGGCTCCAGCGGAAATCTGCTCGCTGCTCACTGCAGCGCTTTGCCCACGCTGCGCGCGTCGGCGACGGCTTCCGTGACTTTGTAATATTTTTTCGTGTGCGGATCAAAGGACAGCGGCGCCAGCGCCGGAACATCGATCGTGCCCTCAGCAGTGAGAATGCGTTCGTCAACGCTGATGTCGCGGATCGTGCCGATGAGGACGTGGCTTTCCTCGTCGTAGCTTTCGAGCGTACAGTCAAGAGTGTAGGCAAGCTCGTCGATGAGCGGCGCGCCAGTCAGCTCAGATTTCGTCGCATGAAACCCAGCGCGAGCAAATTTATCTGCAACATTGTTGCCGCTGGTGATGCCGACATAATCGCAGGCCACAACCTGATCCGCCTGCCCCATGCTGACACTGAAAGCACCAGCACTGCGCAGCGCGGCAACCGTCGCGTGGGCAGGATTTAAGCTCATCATGATCTTATCGCTCGCGCAGAGACCGCCCCAGGCAGCATTCATGCACTGCGGCGTGCCGTTTTCGTCGTAAGCAGCGATGATGAGCACCGGTTCCGGATAAATACGTGGCTGAACGCCAAGACTTTTTCTCATGAATAATCACTCCCGATCAATTTTCTTTCATTAGTATAGCATATTTTCCGTCAGTACTCAAAAGCAGTTGACAATCGTACGCGCCGGCCCTATAATTATAGTGTTTTTTCGGGTAATTACCCGTGGTAACATTTGAGGAGGGACCTAAAATAGATACCTGTCTTACCCGGGCGTTTTTGGACGCCTGTCAGCTTGCCAAGCGCATGCTGAGCATTCTGCCGCCGCTGCCGGATTGGATGGCGCCGCGTCAGGTGCATGTGATCGACGCCATCTACCAGATCGGGCTCCGTCAGGACGGCGTGCGCCCGAGCGCCGTGGCGCGTTTTCTCGAAGGCACGATGCCGAGCGTCACACGCATGCTGACCACGCTGGAAGAACACGGTGCCATCGAACGACGCCCGGCGGCAGACGACAAGCGCAGCCACACGCTGGTGCTGACACCTTACGGCCAGGAGCTCTACGATGTACACGTGGCGCAATTCCACGAGCATCTCACCGAGCTTTTCGCCGATATTCCCGAACGCGACATCTGTGTCACTGTCGCAGTCATCGAAGAGACCTGGGAGCGCCTCAAAGATGACAATTTCAAGCTCCCGCTATCTGATTCTAAGGAGGTCTAAAATCACAACATGAGTGAAGCTTTTACTTTTGAACGCCGTCTCGACGCACGACTCATCATTTCTGTCGTCGCTCTGGGGCTGATGGGATTTGTCGCCATCGCTTCAGAAACAGCCATGAACGTCATTTTCCCAACGCTGATGCAGGAATTTGGCATTCCAACATCCACCGTGCAGTGGGTCACAACCGTCAACCTGCTGATGCTCGCAATCATCATTCCAACATCATCCTGGCTGACCAAACGCTTTAAGATGAAAACCCTTTTCATCGCCGCCTGGGCATTTTTCACCATCGGCACGCTGCTCGGGCTTTGGTCGCCAAGCTTCTCCGTGCTGATCATCGGCCGAATCCTGCAGGGCATCAGCGGCGGTATCACGATCCCGCTGATGAACATCATCATCCTTGAGCAGGTGCCGTTCAAAAACACCGCCACCATCATGGGTATCGCTACCCTCGTCATCGTCCTCGGGCCTGCGCTCGGGCCTGCGTTCGGCGGCATGATCGTTGGCATTGCCGGCTGGCGCATGATTTTCGGCTGCATGCTGCCGCTGCTGGTGATTGCCGGTATCTGCGGCATCAGCTGCATCCGTCAATCGCGCGTGCTGGAAAAGGCGCCGTTTGACCTGCTGAGCTTCCTGCTGCTTGGCGCAAGCTTTTTCCTCATTATCTATCCACTTTCGACAATCAGCCATGTCGGTATTGGCAGCCCGATGGTCTGGGGGATGCTCGCCGCCGCCATTGTGCTGCTGGCATTGTTCATCCTCCACGCAAAGAAGGTGGAAAAGCCGCTGCTTAATCTCTCGATTCTCAAGACGCCAGTCTTCACCTTCTGCCTGATTGCGCTGCTCTGTTGCCAGTTCGTGACGCTGACGCGCGGCTTCATGATTCCAAACCTGTTCCAGCTGCACGGTGGTGTCAGCGCCTTTATGGCGGGGATCATCGTGCTGCCGGCCTGCATCGTCAGCGCGCTGATGAACCCATTTTCGGGCCGCATTTACGACACGATCGGGCCAAAGATTCCTGTCACGATCGGCTTCATTTTGATTCTGGCCGATCTTCTCATCGAGATGCTTTTCATGGTGCATGTGTCCGCCTATGTGATGATGGGCATCTGCTTCATCTACTGCATCGGCCAGAGCTTCGCTCTCGGGAACGTCACCACCTTCGCCCTGCGCAATCTGCCCGGCGATCAATACGCCGACGGCACGGCGGTGACCAACACGCTGCAGCAGCTTTTCGGCGCCATCGGCACGGCTGTGGCTTCGACGCTCATCACCTTCGGCCAGGCAGCCATGCCAGACGACATTGGCCAGGGCACGGCCAACGGCACCCAGTGGGCGCTGTATGTAAACTTCGCCCTCGGCGTCATCATCTTCATCTGTGCAATGAAGGGACTGCGCAGCGGCAAAAAGCAATAAGATTTTTCTCGAGTCTTCTCTGCGGAGAAGGCTCATTTTTTTCGCCAGAAATCTTTCAGCCAGCACGCAGGAATTTTCTCCGCTCATTCATTTTTTGCACAAATTTTCTGCGCAAAAATCTGATCAGCCGTAGACACCGTGGCGGCGAAGTGTCATAATATAATTGGAATTATTGTCATTAATGAACCTTATGTTCATGAACGAAAACATACAAAGAAGGTGGAAACTTTGAGTAGATTGGACATCAATACTCCCGACCAGGCCCAAATGGTCGTGGACCAGCTCTACCACGACATGGAGCGTCGCATCATCGCGTCCGGTCCTGGGCTGTGTCCGATCGACATGTCGCTGAACTTCCTCAATCTCTGCCACGCGCAGACCTGCGGAAAATGCGTGCCATGCCGCATCGGTCTCGGCCAGCTTTCGAACCTGATGCGCGGCATCCTGCGCGGCAAGGGCAAAATGGAAGACCTCGAAGTCATGGAGCGCACCGCGCAGATCATTGAGAGCACAGCCTCCTGTGCCATCGGCACCCACGCAGCGCGTCTGGTGCTCTCCGGCCTGAAAGGCTTCCGCGACGACTACATCGAACACATCCAGAACCATCGCTGCCTCGGCAACATGGAACAGCCAGTGCCATGCGTGGCGCTCTGCCCAGCCAGCGTCGATATTCCTGGCTACATCGCGCTGATTCGCGAAGGCCGCTGCGCCGACGCGGTGCGCCTGATCCGCAAGGACAATCCATTCCCTGTGGCCTGCGCCTATGTCTGCGAGCATCCATGCGAAGCGCGCTGCCGCCGCACCATGCTCGACGAACCGATCAACATCCGCGGCCTCAAGCGCTACGCCGTCGATACCGCCGGCGATGTGCCACAGCCTAAATGCGCGCCAGCCACCGGCAAAAAAGTCGCCGTTGTCGGCGGCGGTCCTGGCGGACTTTCCTGCGCGTATTATCTGGCGCTGATGGGTCACAAGGTCACGATCTTTGAACAGTTCAAGCAGCTCGGCGGCATGCTGCGTTACGGCATTCCAAGCTATCGCTTCCCACGCGAGCTCTTGGACCGCGAGATCAACTCGATCCTCTCTCTCGGCATCGAAGTGCGCACAGAAACCGAAGTCGGCAAAGATATTTCTTTCGCCAATCTCGACGCCAACTACGACTGCATCTACATCGCCATCGGCGCCCACACCGATAAGAAGACCGGCATCGAAGGCGAAGAGAGCGAAGGCGTTTACAGCGCTGTTGAAATCCTGCGCCAGATCGGCGACGACATCTATCCGGATTTCCACGGCAAAAAGATCGTCGTCATCGGCGGCGGCAACGTCGCCATGGACGTTACGCGCTCGGCCATCCGCTTCGGCGCTGAAAAAGTCACCTGCGTCTATCGCCGTCGCCAGGAAGATATGACCGCGCTGCCAGAAGAGATCGAAGGCGCCATTGCCGAAGGTGTAGAAATGCTCACAATGTACGCACCAGTGCGCATCGAATCTGACGAAGACGGCCACGCCACCGCGCTCATCGCACAGAAACAGCTGACCGGGCTCATCAAGCGCGGCAAGCCATCTCTGTCTGCCGACGAAGTCGAAGAAACGCGCATCCCTGCTGACATCATCGTCGAAGCCATCGGCCAGGGCATTGACTCCCTCGCTTTCGAAGCAGCCGGCGTCCCAGTTTTCCACGGCGCCATCAGCGCCCTCTCCGACAGCCGACTCTCTGACGAACACATGGACGGCGTCTTTGCCGGCGGCGACTGCGTCACCGGTCCAGCCAGCGCCATCCGCGCCATCGCCGCCGGTAAGGTCGCCGCAGCCAACATCGACGAATACCTTGGCTTTAAGCACGAGATCACCGTCGACGTCGACATCCCAGATCCAAGCCTCGACGACAAACCGCAGCGCGCCCGCGTCAACACCACCGAACGCGAAGCCAGCGAGCGCAAAAACGACCTCATCTGCATCGAATGCGGCCTCACCGAAAAAGGCGCCATGGCCGAAAGCAGCCGCTGCCTGCGCTGCGACCACTTCGGCTACGGCATTTTCAAAGGGGGTAGACATACAAAATGGTAAACATCACAATAGACGGCGTAAAACTCAGCGTTCCATCCAGCCTGACCATCCTCAAAGCTGCAGAGATCGCCGGCCATCCAGTGCCAAGCCTCTGCTACTGGGAAGGCATCAACGAGATCGGCGCCTGCCGCATGTGCATCGTTGAAGTGGAAGGCTACGATCATCTGCTGCCAGCCTGCATCGACACCGTCGCCGAAGGCATGGTCATCCACACCAACAGCCCTCGCGTTCGCCAGGCACGCCGCACCAATTTGCAGCTCATCCTCTCACAGCACAACTGCGACTGCCCAACCTGTATGCGCAACGGCAACTGTCAGCTGCAGCGCATCGCTTTTGAGCAGGGCGTGCTCTCCAATCCGTTTCCAAAATACATCGAACCGTTTGACTGGGATCTCACCTCCCCGCTCATCCGTGACGCCTCCAAGTGCATCAAATGCATGCGTTGCATCCAGGTCTGCGACAAGATCCAGAGCCTCAACATCTGGGACGTCGCCGGCACCGGCTCCCGCGTCACCGTCGACGTCAGCTACAACCGCACCATCCGCGAAGCCGACTGCGCCTTCTGCGGCCAGTGCGTGACCCATTGTCCAACCGCCGCGCTCCATGAACGCGACGACACCGAAAAAGTTCTCGACGCCCTCGCCGATCCAGACACCATCACCGTCGTGCAGGTTGCTCCTGCCGTGCGCGTCGCCTGGGCCGAAGAGCTCGGCATCGACAGCGACATTTTCTCCACACCAAAAATGGTCGGCGTGCTCAAGCAGATCGGCTTCGACTACGTTTTCGACACCAACTTTGCCGCCGATCTCACCATCATGGAAGAAGCCAGCGAATTTATCGAACGCTTCACCCATCGTGACCAGTACAAGTGGCCAATGTTCACCTCCTGCTGTCCAGGCTGGGTCCGTTTCCTAAAATCCAACTTCCCGGAAATGACCGACAACCTCTCCACCGCCAAGAGCCCACAGCAGATGTTCGGCGCCATCTGCAAGAGCTATTTTGCGCAGTCCATCGGTGCCGATCCGCACAAGATCTGCATGGTCTCCATCATGCCATGTCTCGCCAAAAAAGAAGAATGTGCCCTCGAACCAATGCGTGACGCCTGCGGCGATCCCGATGTCGACATCGTGCTCACCACCCGCGAATTCACCCGCATGGTCCGCGCCGACCACATTCTCATTGACGAAATTCCAAACACCGACTTCGACCATCCGCTCGGCACCTCCACCGGCGCTGCCGCCATTTTCGGCACCACCGGCGGCGTTATGGATGCCGCACTGCGCACCGCCTACCACATGATCACCGGCTTCAATCCAGACGCCGACGATTTTGAAGAAGTGCGCGACGTACAGTTTGGCGAAGGCCGCGAAGCCACCTTCGAGATCCCTGGCGCCGGCAGCGTCAAGGTTGCCGTCATCAGCGGGCTTGGCAACGCGCGCAAGCTGCTCAACGCCATCAAGAGCGGCAAAGCCCGCTACGATTTCGTCGAAGTCATGGCCTGCCCAGGCGGCTGCGTTGGCGGCGGCGGTCAGCCAATCCTCGACGGCATCGATCTCAACGTCTACCGCGGCGCCGCCCTCTGGAAGATCGACCGCGACATGGACATCCGCTTCAGTCATGAAAATCCGGACATTCTCGATCTCTACCGACTCTATCTCGGCAAACCAATGAGCGAGAAAGCCCACCATCTCCTGCACACCGACCACCACGCCTGGCAGATGCCACGCCACATGGCCGACGACTAAACGAAAAATGCGAACCTTTGCCAGGTTCGCATTTTTTATTGCTCAAAAACAATCTCTATCTTCTCCGTTTTGCTGCCAGCACGTTCTAAATGCGCACGCACACCGGAAGGCTGAGCGTTTGGTCAGCCCCCAGCGCCTCCAGCTCGCTGGCATCGTGGGTCACGAAAAGCACGGTGCGGCCGCGGATACGCTGGCGGGTGTCTGCCATCACGATTTCTTTCGTGGTTTTATCGAGCCCCTTAAACGGTTCGTCCAGCAAGAGAAAATCGTATTCTGCCAGCAGCGCACGGAGAATGGCGACGCGGCGCCGCATGCCGCCGGAAAGCGCGCGCGCAGGTTGCCAGAGAGCGTCAGAAAGACCGACACGCTCGAGCGCTCGCTCCACCTCCTGCACGCTGAGCAGAGGATTCACAAGGCGAATATTGCTCACCGCGCTGAGATTGTCACAGAGGCGGTCCTCCTGAAAAACCGCGCTCAGACGCACGCCTGCAAGGCCGGTGATCGTGCCGCTGTCTGGTGTTTCAAGTCCCATGAGCAAGCGCAGCAACGTGGTTTTTCCAGCGCCGGAGGGCGCCATAAGCCCGGTGATACTGCCTGCAGAAAGCGTGGCAGAAAAATGATCCAGAACAGGCTTTCCCTCGTACGCTTTGCAAAGGTTTTCAATCACAATATCCTGCATGGCTCACATCCTCTCCAACGCGCGCTGTGTCCAGCCAAGCAACGCGAGAAAAATTTTCTCAAATGCCAGGCTCACCAAAACGATCACCAGCGTCCAACAGAAAAGATCTGGCGTGTCCAGATAGAGCTTGGCCTGCTGCAGCTGCTCGCCGATGGAGCCATCGGGCATGCCAATGACTTCGGCGGCAATGCCGGACTTCCAGCTGAGCCCCAGCGCCGAGCCACAGGCAGACTGAAAATATGGCATCACCAGCGGCAGATACACATAGCGCAACCGCCGCAGCGCCGGCACGCGAAAAACCTGCGCCATTTCCAACAGATCGCGGTCAGCGGCGCGAATGCCACTCAAAACGTTGCTGTAAACGATCGGCAGCACGATGAGAAACGAGATCGGCACCGCAAGATTGCGCGAGGAAAAAAGGATCAACGCCAGGATAATGAAGCTCGCCACAGGAATCGATTTGATCGCCAACAGCAGCGGAGCCAGGAGCTCTTCTATTCGGTGAAAACGGGACGAAAGCGCAGCAAACACCGTTCCCGCCATCACGCCACAGAAAAAGCCCAGCGTAATGCGCAAAAGCGAATAGGCGATCGTCTGCCAGAAATCCCGCGTCGGCAAAAGCTCCGCGAGTCGTGCCAACACACTGAACGGCGAAACCAGAATGATCTCCTGATCGATCGCCATGGCGCCAAGCTGCCAGACGATCAACCAGACAAGCACCGCCCAAAAACGAATGGGGCCACGACTTTTTTTAGAACTCATCGGCTGTAATAGAAGGCATCATCCGGAAGCGCACCGCCGACAGATTCCGCATTCTGCTCAAAAAGAACGGTAAGGTAACCGGAAAGCTTTTCTTTCATCTCATCACCACTGATGAAAACGATGTTGCACTCAGGGATGGCTTTTTCCGCCACCTTAGCGGTGACGATCTCATAATTCCCGACCAGCTGCGCTGCGTCGCTGACATTATCATTGACATAGTCGACCGACTCCTGATAATGGTTCATAAAAGCTGCAACGGCTTCCGGATGTTCTTCGACAAAATCCGTGCGCGCCACGACCACGCCAGTCACGAGACTGGATGGCGTATCGCTGTCAGCTTGCAGCTTGTCCCATTCAGCAGTCAGATCGAGAGCCACGCGCAGGTCTGGATTCTGAGTCTGGGCCGTCGTCACAAATGGCTGTGGGAGCATCGCGATGGCATTCGCATCATTTTGAATAGCAGAAAGACATTCAGCCTGCTCGCTCTTCCATTCAATGGTGACATCGCTCGCTGGATCGATGCCGTTTTCTCTGAGAATATAGTTGAGGGCGTATTCCGGTGTGGTGCCCTTGCCACTGGAATAAATGGTCTTACCGCGCAAGTCTTGAGCAGACTGCACACTGTCGCCATTTTCAACAATGTAGAGCACGCCGAGCGTATTGATGGCCAAAACCTGCACTCCGCCGTCGGTATTGTTATAGAGCACAGAAGCCAGATTGGCTGGCACGGCCGCGATGTCTGTTTTCCCCTGGATCAGCGCTGCAGAAACCTCATCAGTAGCAGCAGTGATGCTGAAATTATAATTGTTGTCGGTGAGTTCGCCGCTCTCCGCATCGTTCATAAATTTCACCATGCCCATCGCAGTCGGTCCTTTCAGCGCCATGACGTTGACATCCACAGGATCGGCTGTTTCTTCAGCGGCGCTCGCCTGATCGGCAGCAGCGCTGCCAGAAGCAGGCGCGTCTGATGAACCGCAGCCTGCCAGCGCGGCAACAGAAAGCGACAAGATACAGAGCAACGCCAATAATTTCTTTTTCATATGATCATTCCTTTCCTAAAATGATTATCTGAGAACACGCAGGGCGCATTCTCTCGTCTGAAAATGATTGTACCCTTTCTTCCTGCATCACGTCAAGAACACGTCAACACGCATTTTTTCGCCACTACCTAAAAAGGATGCCCCGCTACGGGACATCCCAAATTAATTATGTTTCGAACAAAAATCTCTTCACCACGCGCGCGATCTCTTCCGCTTTTGACAGGATCAGCGGGTGTGCGCCATCTTCATAAATCTTATAGCGGATCAATGGATTCTCGGCGCTAAGCTGAGCACATTCCGCCGCCATATCGTTTGCAAGCATCTCGTCGGCGCGGCTCACAGTGATGAGAAGCGGCACCTGAATTGTCTCGATCGGACGGACAAAAAGCGACGCGCCACTCTCTGCAAGCGCCACGAGCGCCTCTGTATCCTGGTCAACAACCCGCTCCCAATCTGCGCCCTGATTCCATTCGTAAAAGCCTCGCGCCATGTCATCCGCTTTGGCAGCCGCACGCTCAGCGCGAAGCGTAGCGGAAAATCCCGGCGCCAAACGCTGACCATCGAAACTGTCTGCAATCACACAGCGAAAAAGCTCCGGCCGCAGCAGCGCTGCGTTGATCGCTGCGTAAGCGCCGCCGCTCGTTCCGATAAGATTTATCTTGTTATAGCCCAGCGTCTCCGCCAACGCCACAACCTGCTTCCCCTGGTCAAACCAGATATTTTCCGGGAATCGTTCCACGCGATCCGAGCGCCCATTCCCCAGAAAATCCATGCGGATGACCTCAAGTTCATCCGTGTAAAGTGGCAGCAACATTTCAAACATCATCGACGACGCCGTATTTCCATGCAAAAACAACATCGGCATACCGCCGCCCTCTGACATATAGTAAATGTTCTTTCCTTGATAAACAAAATAACTCATATTGACCTCCTTCATCGTTCAGCGCGACAACAGCAGGTCAGTGATCGTGACCTGCACGATCAATTCCAGATCCCCATCAGGATCACCTCCGTATTCTTTGCACACATTCTAACACATATCTGCTGCGCGCTCCACAAAAAACGCGAGCCCAGTTTTTCCGAGCTCGCATTTTTTAGTTATCTTTTTTCAAGCGCTCGATCGTTTCATGGATGGCTTCGATGCCATAAGCAACGTTCAGGCGCGTCAGGAGTTTTTCGAGAATCTCGTCTGCAAGATGCCAGGGTTTTCCGGTCGTTTCATAGAAATCAGCCGCTACCATCTGGCGAATCTCAGCCAACGGCAGCGCATCAATCTCCTGTAGATGGCTACCGAAAAATTTCTCGATCGCATGCGCCTCTTCCGGCTGCACGCGATATTTTATGAGCGTTGATTCGTATGTTTCAAGTCCTGTTTTTTCACAGAGATCATCGATCACGCGCATGATCCACGAGAGCTCGGTCATCACCTCGCTCGCAAATTCATCTTTAAGAAGTCCTGCCATGATCAAATTCCTTTGCGTTTATGCCAATATGTGCTCTGTCAGCCTGCGCTCAATACAGCCCGTCGTCTTCGCCGGTGTCGCGGTTGTGCTTGCTGATGAAAAAGAGCGCGAGGGCGCCGGGGCCGAGATGGGAGCCGGTGACTGGCTCGTGGGGAACGACCCAGAGTTCTTTCGGTGGATGGTTTTCCCGGATCATTGCGGCGAGTGTCTGGGCGTCGTCGAGGCAGCCGGCGTAGCTGATGCAGACGGTCTGCTCGTTGGCGCGGACGACGTTGTCGTCGTAATATTGCGCGAGGGCTTTGATGGCTTTCTTGCGGCCACGGATCTTGGCGAAGGTAACGATGACGCCTTCGTCAGCGGCTTTGAGCAGCGGTTTGATATTCAGCGCGCTGCCGACCCAGGCGCTGAAATTGGAGCAGCGGCCGGTGCGGCCGAGATACATGAGATCGTCGACGGTGAAAACTTGATAAATGTAGCGCACACAGCGCTCGCCAGCGGCGACGGCGGCATCAAAATCAGCGCCTGCATCACGCGCGTCGGCGCAGACCATAACGGGGATGCCTTCGCCAAAACCTGCGCCGCGGGTGTTGATGAGCGCGATGCGGCGCTCTGGAAATTCGGTCAGAAGTTCGTCGCGTGCGCTGGCGGCGCTGTCGTAAGAGCCGCTGATGCGGCGCGCCATGCAGACGTAGATGATATCCTCTCCGCGCTCGAGCACGGGCCGGAAGGCCTGGATAAAATTGCCGGGCGTGATCTGCGAGGTTGTAACAGCTTTTCCTTCCTTCATCGCTGTGTAATAAGCGGTGTCCTCAAAAGCTGCGGTGTCGAGACAGGTGTGCTCCTCGCCGTCGATATAGTAATAGAGCGGAATGACCTGGATATTATGCGCGCGGCAATACGCGGTTGGCAGATTGGCTGAGGTATCGGTAAATAGTTGGTACATGCTGAGTCCCCCTTGTGGGCTGTGCTAGTGAATGAGCGCGTCTTCGATGGCGGCTGCTGCCTTCGCAAGATTGCGGAAATCGCGCTCTTTGCTCCGGCCGTTCCATTCGGTGGCGTTGCGCAAGCGCAGACGGATCTGATCTTTGCTGCCAGCAATGGCAAAATCGGCGCATTTGCCGTCGCCTTTATGGCGATCGATGGCTGTGCGCTGCACTTCGCCAAGATCGATGACGGTCTGGTTCGGGCAAATGACGGTGAGATGGCGACCATCCAGCCGCAGTGTGTATTCGCCGAGGGTCGAATGCTGCATACGCCGCACGACGATCGAAAATGCCACGATCGCCGGCACAACGACGACGACCCAGAAAAGCGCACGACTCGGCAAAAGATCTGGCAACAGCAGATCGAAAATAACGAACATTAAAAGCATAACCCCGACAAGCGTGGCGCCGCCAGCGATGGCTGTGGCACGTTCTCCGCTTGGAGTGTTGGCTGTAAATTGAAATTCCTGCATGAATTCTCACCTCTTTCGCCTGCGGGCAGGCGATGAACTCTCACATAATAGTGTACCATATTTTTCGCGCGGCGTCCCCTCTCTGCGGCAGATTTTCCGTGCGAACGCATAAAAATCTCCGCAGGATCCTGCGGAGATGGCGTTCAATCGACGAAAACATAGCGAGCGAGCCGCGCAAACGCTTCCTCAACGCGGGCGCGCGGCAGCGCAAGATTCATGCGCAGATGGCAGTCGCCGTGAAACGGCCGACCATCCTGCACAATGACGCCGACGTCCCAGGCTGCGCGCAAGATGTCGGCGATGCTGCGCCCATGCTGCGCGCACCACTCGCTGCAATCGACAAAGAGCATATAGGTGCCCTGTGGATGCGCGATGCGAATGCCTGGAAAATGCCGAGCGATAAAATCACAGGCAAAATCCACGTTCCCGCCCAAAACCTGGCGCAGCTCGTCGAGCCAAACCTGTCCGTCGTCGCTGTAGGCGCCAATGAGCGCGTGCATGGAGAGCACATTCATGGCGTTGTAATGACTGAGGGACGCTTCCTTAGCGATGCGGTCGCGCAGCCAGGAATTGTAAATAATGTGGTAGCTGCCAACAAGGCCGGCAAGGTTAAATGTTTTCGACGGCGCATAGAGCGCGACTGTGCGCTGACGCGCATCCTCGCTCACCGACTGCGTCGGGATATGCTTGTAGCCAGGCAGCGTAAGATCGGACCAGATCTCGTCAGAAATAACGGCGACGTCGTATTTTTCAAACAGCGCCATGGCGCGCGCCAATTCCCAGCGCTCCCAGACGCGACCACTCGGATTGTGCGGCGAACAGAGAATCGCTGCATGAATGTGCTGGCTGGAAAGCTTCTCCTCCATGTCGGCGAAATCCATGCGCCAGATGCCCGCCTCGTCCAAAACGAGCGGCGAATGCACGATCTCGTAGCCGTTGTTTGTGAGCGTGCCGGTGAAACCGATGTACGTTGGCGAATGAACGAGCACCTTGTCGCCACGCGAGCAGAGCACAGCAAGCGCACTGGCGACGCCGCCGAGCACACCATTTTCGTAGCCGATCTCTTCTGACGTCAGATCCTCCACGCCATTGCGCGTTTTCTGCCAGCGGATGATCGCGTCATAATACGCATCGCTCGGCAGAAAATAGCCAAACGCCGGATGCGCAATGCGGCGCGCGATCGCCTCAGTGATCGTCGGCACCGTTGGAAAATTCATATCCGCCACCCACATCGGGATCGCATCAAAGCCTTCTTTCGGCGCGCCTGGAAACCCCGGCAGCCCCAGCGCATCCACCGCCATCGCATCCTTGCCGCGCCGCTCCATGATCGTTGTAAAATCGTAAGTCATCGTTCATCCTCCTCTGATCTCATTCCAGCTTAACGTCTGCACAGTAGCCTGTCAACAGCCACAGAAAAAGCGCCCGGACGAAAATCCTCATCCGAGCGCCGTCAGTCAGTCGTTATGCTCCGGTTCTGCGTTCAATTTGACGACAGCCACGCCGTCAATAATGGCAATCGAGCCTTCCGCCGGATAATTTGGCATCGCCACAACCTCCGGTTTCGCCGCGATCTCGCGCGCCCATTCGCGCTTGTCCGCAACATTGTCCGAGGAATTCGTCAGATAAACCTCGCCTGGATACGCCATGTAATACCGCAAAAATTCACCATAGCTGTATTTTGAACGCAGCTGGCCAGCGTCCAGCACACCCACCATCCAGAGCTCCGAAAGCTCAGGAATTTGCGCCGTAAAGCCCGGCTCCGCCACCGAGCTGCCAGTGAGCACCAGCGTCATCCCCGGCGTGTAGCCCGGCGTCTGCTCAATAGCGCTGATCAGGCGGTTCGAATACGCCATGAGCTGATCGCGGCTGAGCGACATCTTGAGATAGGCTTTGTTGTCTGTCACCACATAGGAATACGCCGTGAAGCTCATGCAGATCACGATCACCCAGCCCACAAACGTCGTCACGATGCGCCCCGTTCCGCCGAGCTCCGCCAGGTGCGCTTCCGCGTAACTCGCCAGCGCCAGCGGCAGCACCAGCAGATAGATCGTGCCGTAAAGCATGAGATCGTGCACCGCGCCGCCAGCGACCATCACATGGATGAGATCACCTGCCAGCGGATAGAGCACAGCCAGCACCATCGCCAAAAGCGCATGCCCCAGGCCGACCCCCTTGCGCGCAACGAGCGTCAACAGCAAAACCACCGCCATCACCAGCGCCACAACGATCAGCGGCTTGGCAAAAGTGAAAAGCTGGCCCGTGCCATTGTTCCAGAAATAACTGCCGTACTCCTGATAGCATTTGACAATGAGCGACGGCAGCTCGCCAAGCGAAAGATGGCCCATCTCAGAAATGCCCATATAATCCGTCAGGCCGCCAGCATTGCGCATCACCCAGCGCGCGATTACCATATACGCTGCGATCGCCACGCCCAACGTCAGCACCATCTTTACACCACGCAGGAAAAGTCGTCCCAGCGAAAGCTCGCCATCCAGCGTGTCAAAGAGCAGCGCCCCGACCATCAGCACCGCCGCCACCGGAAAATAGCTCTGGTAAATCCCCAGCGACAGGATCAGCGCCACCGCACCCAGCGGCAGACCCATGCGCGGCATCCGCGCCGCTGCATACGCCGCAAACGACGCCAGAAACAGTCCAAAGAAATACGCATCCGCCGTGAACATATAGCTGAACGTCGCCGCCACCGTCGGATACGCCACCAAAAGCGTCACCGTTATCAGTGCGCCGAGACGCCCCTGAATGCGCAGCAAGCTTACCGTAAAGCACGCCGTCAGCGCCAGGCAGAGCACAGAAAGCGCGCCGATCAGCCACGGCATGCTGTACGTGCCATCCCAGCCCAGCACGATCGGCAAAAACCAGCGCCCAGACTGCGCGCCGTATTCACATTGCAGCAGATGATAGATATCGTCATGATTGAGCAGGTCGTTCGTGAACGCGTACATGTGCGTGACCAGCCCCATGACCACCGCCATCACAAACGTCCAGCGAATCTGTCCCGGCACCTTCTGCCAAAAACGATCCGCCGCCACATTTGGCGACAACGAGCAATTTTCGTCCATCAACGCTCCTCCTTCATCAGGCGCCCAGCTCCCGCCACGCGCGAAAGATCATATCATGCCATATTGTACCATATTTCCGCCCGCCGGTCTCTAGCGAAATAGCAGCCATCGGAAAAAAGTTCACCATAATATTTGAGCGCCACCACAAACAACACAGCCCCTCGCAGCGCACCAAAATGTCGCTGCGACGTATTCTGCCGCGAAATCCTCGAGCGCCTTTTCCTCATCTTATTATCCTACGCAAGCTTTTCCAACGTTCCAAATAAAATATTCGGAGAAGCAGCCCATCGCGCTAGGCCACTTCTCCGAAAGCCGATCTAAATTCACTTTTCTTTTTCAGGAATGTACACCAGCACATCCTCCACACGACAATCCAAAATCTCACAAAGGTGGTTCAACGTAGCAGTAGAAATATTACGCTCCTGTTTCAGCGCATCCAGCGTCCCTCGGCTGAAAGAATAATCCTTGATCAGCCGATACGTCGTCATCTCTTTCGCTTTCATCGTCCGCCATAAAGGCTCATAAGAAATCATAGCCACCACCTCCGCTATGATTTCTATTATATTTTCACCTCTCTCTATTGGACATTCCCGATAATTTGGGCATGATAAAATAAGACGCCCAGAGCAAGGCGTCTTGTAGCTATTTTTATTTAATTTCAATCTTATAACTTGCTCTTAAACCAGATTCCTCTTCTGTAAGGGGTGGACGATATCCCATATCCATATATTCAACTTCATCATCTTCAGGGACTTCTAAATTCAACGCTCTCAGAGCATTATATCCCATAACTTTCTTATAGACGTCGGGGTTCAATACCTTATCATAGAAATTTTTCATAGTCAGCATATCGCACAAAGGGTAGGCTGAACCAAATATCATTTTATCTTGCAGCAGATAATTAGCCCCTGTTATGTAATCCTGATATCCTGGATATGTATTTAGCATAAAAACATCTGGGGAAAGCCAAAAGTTCTCTCTATTTAGGCAAATCCATTGCAATTCTGTCGTGTGCGGCCATCCACCATGATATCCGATGATATGGAGATCATTAAACATTTCACAGATATTATCAAAACTTTCCGGCTTCATAAGACGCAACGCTCTAAAGTTCAGATCGCCAGAAGCAAGCAATAATGGCACTTTATTATCCTGCAAAAATTGATATAGTGGGAATAAACTTGGATCATCGACTGCAACTGGTTTTGCCGACAATCCAGGCTCAATCATTACACCTGTACATGGCCCTTCAATAACATATTGTTGTATCTTTTCGAAATTAATCTCTCCATCAGCAGGATCAATTCCCCATATGCCAATAACTTTTTCAGGAGCTTCATTAACTAAATCTACTACAGCCAAATTATTTGCATCACCAGACGCAGGCATCGTAGGATCTTCGAATCCTTTTCGCCCTTGTACTACAATCTTATCTATGCCAGCCTCTTCCATTTCTTGCCAAAACAATTCCATGTTATGTTCCCGTGCTGATCGTGCCATCGGAATGTTACCATTAAACTTTTTGTAACACTGAGAAATTTTATTATCAACCATGTATTTGCAACTTTCATCATAAGGCGGCCGACATCTGAAATCTACGATCATATTAACTACCTCCTATTTCAATCAATATCTTATTCCTCTTCACTAAAGTACATATCTACTATATCAAAAACCAGCCCATTTTCATAATCTCGCTTTATTTTATTCATTAAATATTTTTCGTATAATCATTTTACAATCTATAATATATATATCAATCACATGCTCTTGAAGAAGTGATAGATAACGTAGTATGCTTTTATTGTAAATTGTCAATCATGTGCCAAAGGAGGACTGCACTATGAAAACAGAACATCTTCACTGCTTGAGAGTAATCGCCCAGTGCGGTTCAATCAATAAAGCTTCAAAGATTCTATACACATCTCAACCCGGACTCAGCTCGATTATCGCTTCATTAGAAAAGGAACTTGGCGCCCCCCTTGTAGAACGTTCAAAAAAAGGTATCACCTTAACCCCTCTTGGGCAAAAAGTTGTAGCAGATTCCGAAGAAATCTTAAATTTCGTTTCTTCATGGAGTGACTTTTCTACTGCAAATTCTGTCTATGGAGTAACTGGCAAAGTTCGCATCGGCACTTTTAATATGGCAGGAAATGTTATTCTCCCAGACGTAGTAATAAGAACATTAGATGAACATCCCAATATATCTGTCGAATGTTGCACTATTCCGCAATACAATCTGCTCCAATATATCAACAACGACGCAATTGATATTGGCATCATAGGTTTAACGCCAACGAATTTATCAGTTTCTGAACAAATTTCAAAAAACAGACATTGGCAATACGATATTTTATACAAAGAGGATTATAATATCTTCGTTAGTACTAAAAACCCTCTTGCACAAGAAGCAGAAATTACCGTTGAAAACGCATTGAGCTGTGAGCTGCCAATCGTATATAATCTTACTGAAGGCTTCTTTAATGAGTTTTCATACTTAGATGAAATTATAGAAAGTCATGAACCATCTATGAATTTTAAAATGAATAGTTTCTCTGCTGCAATGGCAATTGTCGCACAAAATAGAGCTATCGCAATGTATCCTGGCTTTGGTAGTATTGACAACTATTATATTGCAACTGGAAAAGTAAAATGCGTTCCCTTATCTAATACATCATTCACTTGCCTACACGGTCTCATATCTCGTCGTAATAAATATAGATCACGTGCGGAAAGCATCATAATTAAGTACATAACAGAAATATATACTCAACATAAAATCCACGCACAAAAAAATATTCCGGAGTCTAGAGTATCCTCTTGTCGAACAAGGGCCGTCGCACAAACAAAAATATCATTTGCGCGCCGGCCCTTGTTTTCTTTTATAATACACCAATTAACATCCAATATGGGATAACCAAGCATACAAAACCAATTAAACTGAACAAGCATTTCCACGCATTCAACTTAATGAAATCTGTCATGGACATCATTCCAAAAGAAAAAACAATTAAGTACGGAACATATTCATATGGGAAAACAACCGCTTCAGAGCACATTACTAAAGCATAGCATACTGGCCGGATACTAATTCCTAAACTAACAGCAACTTCGCACATTGGTGCAGTAATTACACCCCAAATCGCTGATGGAGTCATAAATAAATTTAGTATAAAAACAATAGCAAAGAGCACAACAAAAAATCCCACTGTACCAAATTTTCCAAGTAATGGCGCCGATAAATCGGCAATCAAATTTCCGATTCCTAATGATGCAGCAACTGTACCAATTGACATACATGCAGCAATGAAAAATAAATTTTGCCAATTCATGTCTTTCACACTTTGTGAAGATGCAACATTAACTCCTGGTAATAGCAACACCCATGGAGCCAATGCGAATAATAAATTAGCATCCATTCCAATAAAGGTAGAACTAATCAACAGTGCAAAAAAGAAAACCATAAAAATTACAGATTTCTTTTCTTTTTTATCCATCTTACCCAGTTTATCTAACTCATTCTTAAAATATTCTTTCGATTGCAGAGAAAGATTTGTTTTCCAAATTTTATTAACAAGCCATAGCATTACACAAGAAATAATAAACATTGGAATATTATGAGTAAAGGCATGCACAGGCGTTACATCAAAGGTTGGATCAATCAGCCGCCCCTGAGCAATTACAATTGCATATGAAGCAGGGGCATAAATAAAGGTTCTACTAGAACAAACACCCAAAATGCAAGCAAAACCAATCATCGCCGATTCTTTACTTGCCATCCTAATATCAAGACTCTTAATTATCCCAACACAAAGCGTTGCTAATATAATATAGCCCATACTAAACGTTAAGATACTAATAACAACCCCGGCCAAAAACACTCCAAAAACCAAGCCAAACCAGGAGCCCCCACATGCTTTAATAACAATTAATGCTACTCTTTTTAATAAACCACTTTCAGAAAGAGCATTGGCTAAGAAATATGCACCGGCAAGCATTGGTACAATAGTACTAGTAAAACCAGACATTGCGCCTGCTGCATCAGTAACACCCACTGCTACCCATGCCATTGGCATTAAAATAGAAACAACCATCGGCTCAAAAAATTCAAAGGCCATCAGAAACAGGCCAAACAAAGTTATAGTAAAAAATAACGACATGGATTTCGTATAAACATCATTAGTCGGTATAAAAAATACAACTACCGTACAGACAATAGTTATCAACCATTTAATCTTCACAGAATTGCTCAGATTCATGCTTTCCGTCATATCAAACACATCCTTTGCTTTAAAATTAGTTTTGCTGTTTCATAATCCAAATAAACAAACTAATTGTACTTTAAAGAAGAGTTCTTACTTCACATTATAAAGCAAAGAAGCGTCTTTTCATAAGATCAATTTATTTTATCCATTAATAAATCCCTTTATTACCCTATTTGCTTTTTTCAAATGAAAAGGCCCATTAACACTTCACGTTAATAGGCCTATAAATATTTTTTCTCACTCCAGCTCAAATGCGCCGGTGTAGAGCTGGTAGTAGGTGCCGTGTTGGGCCATGAGTTCGTCGTGGGTGCCGCGTTCGATGATCTTGCCGTGGTCGAGGACCATGACGACGTTGGCGTTCTGGATGGTAGAGAGTCGGTGGGCGATGACGAAGACGGTGCGTCCTTCCATGAGCGCATCCATGCCGCGCTGGACGAGGGCTTCGGTGCGCGTATCGATGGACGAGGTGGCTTCGTCGAGGATCATCACTGGTGGATTGCTGACGGCTGCGCGGGCGATGGAGAGAAGCTGACGCTGTCCCTGGCTGAGTCCGGCGCCGTCGCCGGCGAGGATGGTGTCGTAACCTTGCGGCAGCATACGGATGAAGCTGTCAGCGTTGGCGAGCTTTGCTGCGGCGATGCATTCTTCATCGCTGGCGGCTGGATTGCCGTAGCGGATATTTTCCATGACGCTGCCGGTGAAGAGGTTGACATCCTGAAGAACGATGCCAAGGGAGCGGCGCAGATCGTTCTTGCGGATTTTTTTGATGTCGATGCCATCGTAGAGGATGGTGCCGTCGTCGATGTCGTAAAACCGATTGATAAGATTGGTGATGGTGGTTTTTCCCGCTCCGGTCGCGCCAACGAAGGCAACTTTCTGTCCAGGCTTGGCATAGAGGGTGATGTCGTGGAGGATCTGCTTGGCTGGTGTGTAGCCAAAATTGACGTGCTCGAGACGAACATCGCCGCGCAGGCGACGATACTCGGCGCTGCCATTTTGCACACGCTTCCAGGCCCAGATGCCGGTGTGGCGCTCGCTCTCTGTGAAGGAACCGTCTGCATTTTCTGTGACATTGACAAGGACGACGCTGCCGTCGTCAATCTCGTCGGGTTCATCCATGAGCGCAAAAATACGCGCGGCGCCGGCGAGCGCTGTGATGATGGCATTGAGCTGGCTGGAGATCTGCGTCACTGGCATGGTAAAATTACGCGCGAGCGTGAGAAAGCTGGCGATCATGCCGACGGTCATCGGACCAAAACCGCTGAGACTAAGATTGGTGACGCCGCCGATGGCCATGGCTGCGCCGACGAGGGCGACGACAATGTACTGGAGATAGCCGAAGCCGTTCATGATCGGCATCATGGCCATGGCGTGGCCGTTGGAAAGATAAGCGGCTTCTTCCCAGGCTTTGTTGCGGCGCTGCATTTCTTCCTTGGCTTTGTTCTCGTAGCCGAAAACCTTGACGACTTTTTCGCCGTTGATGATCTCTTCAACGTAGCCATCGAGGGCGGCGAGCGTGGTCTGCTGCTTCATAAAATACGGACCGGAAAGACCAGTGATGAAACCGGCGATCTTGATCACGCAAAAAATTCCGAGCACCATGAGAATGGTCAGCCAAACGCTAATCGTCAGCATTGAAACGAAAACGGTGACGAGTGTGAAGAACGAGCTCACAGCTGCAGTGAAGGTCTGGCTCATCATCTGGCGCAGTGTGTCGACGTCGTTGGTGTAGAGGCTCATGACGTCGCCGTATTCGTGGCTGTCGAAATAACGGATCGGCAGGCGCTGCATTTTAGCGAACATGTCGTTGCGCATGCGTTCCATGGTGCGCTGCGCGACGAAGGCCATGATCCAGCTGTAAGCCAGCGTGGCGACGATGCCGCTGGCCAAAAGCAAACACATGCGGAAGATGGCGTGGAGCAGGCCGCTCATGTCGGGATCAGCAACGCCGATGAACGGGGTGATGTAATCGTCGATGAGCGTGCGCAGAAAAAGCGAGCTTGCTGCAGAAGCGATGGCGCTGATCAGCACGCAGACGACGACAACTGCGAGCAGCGCTTTGTAGGCGCCAAAATAATTGAGCAGCCGTTTCAGGGTATTTTTGTCGAAGCTTTTGAGGGTTTTGCGCGAAAGCATCGGGCCGTGTCTTGGGCTCATTCTTCCAATCCCCCTTTCTGCTGAGATTCATACACATCGCGATAGATCTCGCAGGTGGCGAGAAGTTCCTCGTGGGTGCCGCAGGCTTCCACGCAACCGTCATCGAGCACGACGATCTGATCAGCGTGAGCCAGCGAGGAAACGCGCTGAGCGATGATGATCTTGGTGGTCGTCGGGATATATTCCCGCAGGCCTTGTTGAATGAGCGCGTCTGTGCGCGTATCCACAGCGCTGGTGCTGTCGTCGAGGATGAGGATCTTCGGCTGCTTCAAGAGGGCGCGGGCGATGCAGAGTCGCTGCTTCTGTCCACCGGAGACATTGGAACCGCCCTGCTCGATGTGGGTATCGTAGCCTTCTGGCATTTGGTCGATGAATTCATCGGCGCAGGCGAGATGGGCAACGTGGCGAATCTCTTCGTCTGTGGCGTGCTCATTTCCCCAGCGCAGGTTGTCGGCGATCGTGCCGGAAAACAGCTCGTTTTTCTGCAGCACCATCGCCACCTCGCCGCGCAGCACGTCGAGATCGTAATCGCGCACGTCCACGCCGCCGACGAGCACACGCCCGTCGGTGACATCGTAGAGACGCGGGATCAGCTGCACAAGCGAGCTTTTCGACGAGCCTGTAGCGCCGAGGATCCCCACTGTGCTGCCGGACGGGAATGTAAGATTGATGTCCGAGAGCACGTCCTTGTCGCTCTCGTCGCGATAGTGGAAGCTGACGTGCTCAAAGCGCACCTCTCCATCCTTCACCTGCATCACAGGCTCTGCCGGCGCAGCGATGGTGCTTTCTTCTGTAAGGATCTCATAAATGCGTTTCACCGGCGCGCTCGAAATGAGGATCATCACAAAAACCATCGAGAGCATCATCATACTCATGAGGATCTGGATGGCGTAGGTGAAAAGCGCTGTCAGCGAACCAGTCGTGAGCCCAACTGCGGCGTCGTTGCCGCTGGCGATGATGGCTTCTGCGCCAAACCAGCTGATGAGCATCATGCATGTATACATGCTGATCTGCATGACAGGACCATTCAGCGCGATGATGCATTCAGCGAGCGTGTACAATCTGCGAATGACCGCGCTCACAAGATTGAATTTTTTGATCTCGAACGCTTCCTGGTTGAACGATTTGACAACGCGAATGCCGCGCACGTCTTCCTGCACCACATTGTTGAGATTGTCGTAATTCGTGAAGATCTTGCCGAAGATCGGATAAGAGAAAAAGATGATGATCCCGAGCGCCACAGCCAAGATCGGCAGCGCCCAGAAAAAGATCGCCGAGATCTCGCGGTCGATGCTGAACGCCATGATCACCGCAAAGATCATCATCATTGGTGAGCGCACCGCCATGCGGATCATCATATTGTAGGCGTTGCGCACGTAGGTGATGTCCGTCGTTAAACGCGTCACGATCGACGAGGTCGAAAACTTGTCAATGTTCGCGAAGGAAAATGTCTGCACCCGCGCGAACATATCCTCACGCAGATTCGCAGAAAATCCTGCCGACGCGTAGGAGCCGCGATACGCGGAGCCCACGCCCGTCGCACACTGCAGCGCTGCAAAAAGCAGCAGCAGCCCGCCAAAGATCGCCACCTGACGCATATCGCCCGCTTCGATGCCGCGATCGATGAGATAGCTCATCCAGAACGGGATAACGATCTCAAAGACGGCTTCGATCGCAGCGAGAAAAATCGTCTGAAATGTCGCCGCTTTATATTCTCGGACACTGCCGAGGATTGTTCTGATCATGGTTCGTCCCTCCATGTATGGTCAAAAAATAAACGACCTCTGCAAAGAAGCCGTCAGCGGCTGCGCGTGCGCACAACCGCTATCATATAGTTTAACGAAAACGGCGGCAGAACGTCAATCGCTCTGCCGCCGTTTTTATCGATTCTAAAGATGCGCGATCGCCACTTCCGCCGTTACCGAGGGATTGTGGCGCACCGGATCAAAATAATCCGCCGTCGTGAAAAGAAACTGACACTTCACACGATCGCCCGCTCTGTAGCAGGCGCTGTCCGCCGGCACATCCACCGTCGCCACAAGCCGCCCACCAAGCTCCTCCAGCGTGCGACGACTGGCAGCATTATCCGGGTTGCAGGTGATGATACACTCACCCAGCCCCAACTCGTAAGCAAAATGCAGGAGCAGCCGCGTCGCCTTGAGCGCATAATGGTTGCCGCGATGCGGCCTGTAAACACGATAGCCCACATGTCCGGAATAGGCGATCTCTGGATGCATTCCCACGCGCAGATCGCAATGTCCCAGCTCGCGGCGCATCTCCGTCGCATCAACGATCTTGAAAAAATAGCTCGGCAGCTCGCCAACATACGCCGATCCCCACTGATACTGTCGCAGCAACAGCTGGATCTCGCCGTCGCTGAGATGCGACGTGTCCTGTGCGCGCAACGGATGCAGCAGATTTTTGAAAAATGCCATGGAATCGTCCCCCTGATCCGTGTCGTTATCTGCATTGTACCATAAAATCAGGCATAAAAAAACAGGCGCCAGGAGGAAAGCTGGGCGCCTGTGAACTAAGGAGGACCAGGCGAGAGCAGCCTGGCGTGTGAAACCGCTTTTTGACCGTCGGAAATGATCCTTCTGTGCACAAAAGGCTCGGGCGTATGCATGACGGTTGCACCTGGGCAGCCCGGTTTTCCGCGATCACGGATGGCTGAGAAGCATCGCAGGTCCTCATTATGGCTATGGAATACAGCGGCGGCTGGACACCGCGGCATTCGTACAGAGAAGCGCCTGGCGACAGCGTCTGGAGCTACCGTCGCCACAGCGCGATTCTCTTTGTCCTACAATTGCAACCTTCTCATACAATCTCCTTCCGTAGGAAACGCAGCTGCAGCTCCAACCGGATCCGTGAACGGTGTCCCCTCCTATCACAGAGCGCCGGCCTCTATAGAGTGCTGCGTCAACAGAGGTGCGGTTCGTCGTCCTCTGTTAAACCTATTATAGTACTATGTTATGCCCGTTGCAAGCATCTTTTTTCCTACATATTCAGTATCGTTTTGCATTTTCCTGCCAGAAACCGGAAAATGCGGCAACAGCTTTCCTTATAATAAGGAAGAAAAGCGTCATATTCATACCAAAAGCCGCATCAGCACGCGGTTTTCCAGCGCTTTGCACTGCGCGCGATCAATGCCCACTCGTTGCCTTGAGACCGATGATGCCCACAAGAAGCAGGCACACAAAAATGGCGCGCAGAGGAAACATCGCTTCCTTAAAAAGCAGCATGCCAACGACGACAGACCCCAGCGCGCCGATGCCTGTCCAGATCGCGTAGGCGGTGCCCATCGGCAGCGTTTTCATGACATGGCTGAGCAGCCCAAAGCTCACAAGCATGCCAGCAATGGTCAGCGCCGTATAGAAATGTTGCGTAAAACCGTGGGAGAGTTTCATGCACGTCGCCCAGAAAACTTCACACAATCCCGCAATAAAAAGATAGACCCAAGCCATAGATTTTCTCCTTTCTCTCTGCACAAAAGAAAAAGCGCTCCCTGCGCTGTATCTTCTATGGCCTAACGATACAGCGCCGAAGCGCTCCGTGTTCACCCGGCGGCGAACAATATTTTCTGGATCCATCTTAGCAAAAGCGCGATCACCTGTCAAGAACGGGCGAAAATCTCTCGCGCAACGCGCCTTGTTGGTTTGTCAAACATATGTTACACACTATGCAGAAAGCTTTTTAGAGTCTCC
>OLQA01000034.1_pt1 | contig 107009 bp, 96 predicted proteins | sample 1673151 | NCBI WGS metagenome assembly OLQA01 (sample SAMEA3136760, study PRJEB25190) | human gut metagenome | biome: human gut; feature: human-associated habitat; material: faeces | place: Austria | collected 2013
GTACGTTTTGATTGATTTTTGTTTCACACTTAATCCTCCTTGATTAACTGTTCTATGAATGAGATGACACGTTCTACATTCTTTCCATCCTGATATTTAAAGAACTTAGTCTTAAATCGTTTAATATCATAACGTTCATTAGAATGTATTGCATCTCCTAATTCATCTTCATTATAACATAATGGACCAGGCATTTCCTTCTTATAGTCTACAAAACATCCTAAATGATGCATATATTCCTTTAAATCAGGCACATAGAAATACATTGGCTTATCTAGAATAGAATAATCAAAGATAATAGAAGAAAAATCAGAAATAAGCGCATCACTCACAATAAATAAATCATAAGTATTCTCATGATTCATATTAAATATACGTTCATCTTCTTCAATCGGGATATTATGCATAAGTGGATGATATTTATAAAGTAGAACTGTATCTTCATCCAGCAAAGACATAAGTTTCTTTGAATCAAGATCAACCGCTTTAAATCCTTTATAAATATTTCCTCTAAATGTAGGTGCATAAAGTAATATCTTCTTATTTTTTAATTTTGGATACTTGAGATAGAAGTTCTTTTTTGCTTCTTCTTTATACGTTTCATCAAATAAATGATCAACACGTGGCATACCTGTTACAAGTACGTTGTTTTTATCTACAGAGAAAGCAAGAGAATAAGGTTCTACCCAATAATCACTATTCGCAATAACATAGTCATAGTTATTAATAGGATATTGTCTTTTAATCGCATTTCCAAACTTCTTAATAGCTCCTGTGGCATGCCATACTTCAATGACCTTAACACCTTGTCTCTTATAATGAGAGACAACATAGTTATTGTCATTAATGAGTACGATATGGGATGTATTAATCACAATAATCTGTTTAATGCAGTTAAGGAGATATAAGAAATCATTCCATACTGATTTTTTATCATAATGAATGAGTACTTTCTTAATAGAATAATGAGATGTATCAAGATGATTATAGATATCTAAGAAGTCATCTCTTAAAACATTGTCTTCTAATGAAATAAATGCAATTTGATTCTTTTTAATAGGAATAAGTGATACAAAGATGTTCACGAATGAAAGAATGATGTTTAATACGATTTTCTTAAGCCCCATGCTGTTCACCTAGTAGTATATCAATGACACGTTTGCTGGCATGTCCGTCTTCATGATTATTAAAACGTTCATTGAAGCCTTTTAAACGGTCATAATCAAAATCATGTATATGAATCTTCTCAAGTAGTGTATCTTCATTTTCTACCACATCTCCTGGAAGATCCTTATAAATATCTAAATAGAAACCTCTTAATTCATCACGATAGTTTTCTAAATCATACATATAGAAATAGATTGGTCTTTTTAATATTGCATAATCAAAGAAGACACTTGAATAGTCAGTCACTAAAACATCTGCAATTAAGTATAAGTCTGCAATATCTTCTTGAGGATCTACATAATAAACGAAGTCTTTCACTTCATCTAAGTTAAAATCATTCACAATCAAATAATGAGGTTTAAATACAACAATATATTCATCCCCTAATACTTCCTGCCATTTCTTGAAGTTAACTTCTAATTTAAATGTATAGCCCTTCATATTAAATGAGTTATCACGCCATGTAGGTGCATAGAGTAAGATTTTTTTATCGTGAGGGAGATGCATTCTATTTTTAATAGTTTCTACATCTTCTTTTGTATAGTTAGATAATATATCATTTCTTGGGTAGCCTGTTTCAATTAATCTTTCCTTATTAATTCTAAAAGATGTCTGGAAGACTTCTGTAGTGAAGGCACTCGGAGAAATCATATAGTTGTATTTTGAGACATCATTATCATAAGTGGCACGCATTTCTTCTACAGACATACCAGAGCGATAGAATGTAGTTCCTTCTGGCACTTCAATATCATGAGCAAGCTTCTTTAAAGGTGTACCATGCCAAGTTTGTAAATAGACCTGGTTATCCTTCTTTAATACATATTTAGGAAGCTTACAGTTAGAAATCCAATACTTGCTTCTTGCAAGATAGAAGAAATAAGGAATACTGAAGTATTCTATAATCTTAGCATTAGGAATAGTGAGATTCTTTTCTTTATGATGCTTGATTGCATAGATACAGCGATAAGAGGCATATTCTTGATGTTCTGTTATATATTGATGGAGTGCTTTAGGGTTGTCTGTATAGCCACGTCCATGGAATGAAATGAATAATATTGTATGATCATCACATGGTATAAAGCGATAAACGAGACGATATAATAAACGAATCAGTTTACCTAATATTTTCTTAATTAGTTTCATGATGAAGTTCTCCTTTATTAGGGTCTATTATAGTGAGAATGACTGTTCTAGTCAATCAAACCAATAAAAAGAAAAAGCTTCCTGTAAAGGAAAGCTAATTCTTTTCAAATACTGTTTCAACAACTCTCTGTGAAGAATGACCATCTTCCCAGCCACAGAACTTGTCATAGAATGTTACATAGCGATCTGCATATTTTTCAGTGATTTCATCCATATGCTTAATTGTATCAATAACTTCATCTGTAGTGAATACAAGTGGGCCTGGAAGTTCTTCTTCCATATTAATATAGAAGCCTCTTAATACATCACGATATTTATCTAAGTCATATGTATAGAATAACATTGGACGTTTGAGGTTCGCAAAGTCAAAGAAAACACTTGAATAGTCAGTAATAAGAATATCACTCATCAAATAGATTTCAGTAATATCATCATACTTACTTAAATTAAACGCAAAACCATCTAAACCAGTTAAATCAAGTACATCCGCAATATAATAATGTGTTCTTAGGATAATGACATATTCATCACCTAGTTCTTTTCTCATTTGTTCAAGATTTAATTTTAGCTGGAACTTATAAGCACCATTACCGTAATATTCATCATCTCTCCATGTAGGAGCATAGAGAATGACTTTCTTATCTAATGGAATACCAACCTTTTTCTTTAATTCTTTCGCAATTTCTTCTTTATGAGGATCAGAGAGTAAGTCATTTCTAGGATAACCTGTATCTAACATCGTATCTCCTTCATCCTTATACATAAAGCAGCTCTTGAATATTTCACTAGAAAATGCATTAGGTGCAATGAGATAGTCCCATTCCTGTTTCTGACGATAGAACTGTGCTTTATATGTAGGAGAAGCTGCAGTCACTTCTTCCTGGTCAAAGGCTAGACGTTTAAGTGGTGTGCCATGCCAGGTTTCTAGGAAGACCTGTCCTTCTCTTTTACGATACCATAATGGCTGTCTTGTATTAAATACGAAGTATTTACATACAGCAAGATAGTAAGCATATTTACGTGTCATACGTTTAACTACTGTTCCACCATATGGGAGTTTTGTCTTCGTGTCATTAAGTACCCAGACAAATTCATACTGTCCGGGGAAGTTCTTAGCCAAATATTCATAAATATATTTTGGTGAGTCTGCGTAGCTTGCCCCACGGAATGTTTCAAACATAATAAGATTTTTCTGAATAGGTTCATTCTTATATTTATGTCTATACAAGTACTTATTCATTTCATTCTTATTCTTAAAGATCTTCTTGGCTTTAACGCCAGCTAAGTGAGCTGCAATGATTTTTTGTGCTTTCTTTAAGTCATGATTCATACATGCTTTAGAAAGACTACGACGATAAAGTGATTTCTTTAATAGTTCTGGTTCTATGTGAGTTAGAACTTTGGCCATTGTATCAAAACGTGTTGTTCTCCATTTATCATCTTCACTTCTTCTGACTTTTTTAGCAAAGAAACTAGTAAAGTAGTTAGCCATCTTCGCATTAATATAATAATGAATAGATGGATAATCCTTAGAAATCTCTAAGCAATAGTTATGCGCTTCAATAAATTCATCAAAGCGACCATCAGGATCCTTAATTTGGGATAAAGCAGGACGATTGATTGGGTCATTATGTTTACGTTTGACTAGAATAGCATCTTCTACAAAAGAAACATCATTTGTATATTTCAATAGTTCAACTACAAATGGTGCATCTGTATACCAGAAGAATTCTTCTTTAAAAGAAATATGATTGTCTTCAATAAGTGAACGTTTAATAAGAAGGTTTAAGCATGATACATTTCTTAATGCATGTCTTGTACGAATAAGAAAATCAATCTTGAACTGTTCTGGTTCATTATCATAAGCATGTTCTTCTTGTTTTCTTTCCACTTTTTCAAGACGATCATGATCCTTGTCTTTTAAGTTTCTTTCAATATTTGTTTCATCGCTCATTGTTTCAAAAACCTGTTTTTTAAACCATGAAACCATTCTTTTACCAGCAACAACTTGATTATTAGATTTTTGTGCTTCTTCTATTAAAGCATTTAGACAGTTAGGCAATACATAGTCATCACTATCTAAGAAATAAACATAATCTCCCTTAGCAAGATTAAGACCCATGTTTCTCTTTTTACCTACTGTTGCTTCACCAGATTCAATAAGAGTAATAGGTAAATCATATTTGTGGATCTTATCCTTTACATTTTCAATAGCATCTACTACTAGAAGCACTTCATAATCAGTCAAATTCTGATCCTTGATACTTTCTAAGCAGTCATATAAATAATGTATATAACGATTATCAGTTGTTGTTCCTGGATCTCCAAAATCAACCTGGACAGGACTTTTTCCATCTTCATCCCAAGCTCCTTCACATTGGGCAGCACTGATAGAACCACCCCATAAAAACTTTTTAGGAAAACTCATTTTACTTCCTCACTTTCTATTTATTTAATAATTCAATTGCGTGATCCAAGACCTTTTGACCATTCATCATACCATAATCCTGCATATTAATAACTTCTACAGGTTTATCAGGGTACATTCCTTGTATTTTCTTTAACTCATAACGAACTTGTGGTCCAAGTAGAATCACATCTGATTGATCAGCATACGATGTCACAGACCCAACAGGATGTGCTTCAATATGCACTTCAATACCTTTTTCTTGAGCAGCGTCATTCATTCGGTTGACTAGTAAACTTGTTGACATACCAGCTGCACACACTAATAAAATATTCATTATTTTTTTCCTCCTATAATTGTCTTAATTCAGGTATAATTTCCTGATAATTTCTTTCTTTTCCAAATAATGCACTTGTACCTAAAATGAAGCCATCAACTCCTATTTTTGATAAAGTTTCAATACGTTCTGGTGAACAAGCGCCATCTAACATGACTTTGTATCCATACTGCTTGTTCTTCTCACATAACTGTTTTAATTTTTCATCTCCAAAACTCAGATACTTTTGTCCAGAAAATCCTGGATTGACACTCATAACCAAAACATAATCCACTAAAGTTAACACCTCTTTGATAGATTCAAAAGATGTTCCCGGATTGATTGCAAGTCCTGAACAAATCCCTGTATCTTTAATCATTTGTAAAGTCCTTGTAATATGACAATCATTTTCTGAATGTACATAAATAATTTGAACACCCATTTCAGCAAATTTTGAAATATAATCACTCGCTTTATTTACCATCAAATGCACATCACAGGGCACTGTTGCCTGCTTTACTATAAATTCAATATCCTGTAGTCCCATTCCAAAATTTGGAACAAAATTACCATCCATCACATCAAGATGAAAGATATCTATTCCCGCTTCTTCTAAGTCTTTGACTTCTTTTTCTAAGTTTCCAAACTGTGCACACATCATGGATGGGCATAATAATTTCTCCATATTTCCTCCTCAGTAAAACGTTTACTCATCTCGTGAAGAAATAAAGGTTTTCACCTTTATTTCTCATATTCAATATTATTGGCTAAGTCTTCACCATGACTGGCAATGACTTTTTTATACCAATAGAATGATTTCTTTGGATAGCGCTTCATAGACTTGATTGTATGTTCGTATCTATCAACATAAATAAATCCATAACGTTTGACAAAGCCCTCTCTTGTAGAATGCAAATCATGAGCTGACCATGTTAAATAGCCTAAAAGATCAACGCCATCAGCAACTGCTTCTTTCATACATTCAATATGTCTGGCAAGATAATCAATACGATAATCATCATGGATTTGATTGTTTTCATCTAACTCTTCAGTAGCACCCATACCATTTTCCAAAATGAGAATTGGTAATTGATAACGATGATAAATTTCCATGAGTTGATAGTAGAAACCATCTGGATCAATAATCCATCCCCATTCCGTTTCATCACAATAAGGATTTAAATCACCAGTTCGATACTGAACAAGGGCTTCTTGAACTTCTTTTGGGGCTGGTGCCATTTTTAATGGAGCACCACTCTCACCAGCTCTTGCTACACTGGTTGAATAATAAGTTGTTGAAATCAAATCTGGTTTTACTGAAGCTATTAATTCTTCATCACCAGGTTCCATATGTGGTAAACAATTTAATTCTTCTAAATAATTGATAAAATACTGTGGATATTTACCACGACAATAAACATCTAAATAAGCCCAGTTTGTCATATACATTTGTTTTAAGGCCATGCGTACATCTTGAGGATTGCAAGTTGCTGGATAAACAACTCCTGTTGCACAGTTAGGACCAATCTTTGCATCAGGGTCAATCTCATGGCAGGTATGAACACATCTTGCATAAGCCAATGTAAGATGATGTTCTATTTGCCAGGTCTCCTGTTCTGTCAAATCATTATTTCCCATGATATATTCCTGATCAAGATGGAATAAATTAGGTTCATTAAATGGTGTATAATATTTAATTCTGCCTTTAAAATGTTTAAATATTGTTGAAACATACTTGATGTATAAATCAATCACACGACGGTCTAAAAATCCACGATATTTATCAAGCAAAGTTTGTGGTAAATCATAAGCATAAAGTGTTGCAACTGGTGTAATCCCACGCTTGATTAAACCATCAACCATGCAATCATAAAATGCCAATCCTTTTTCATTTGGCTGTTCTTCTTCACCAGTAGGATAAATTCTTGTCCAAGCAATTGAAAAACGATAAATAGTGAATCCCATTTCCTGATATAAATCTAAATCTTCTTCTAAATGATGATAATGATCACTAGCAATATGAAAGTTTGAATAACCATTTTTTAAGACTCTTGTATCACTGATAGAAACACCTTTTCCATCTTCATTCCATGCTCCTTCAAATTGTTGAGCATTTGTAGAACTTCCCCACATAAATGTCTCTGGTAACTTCTTTGTCATAATCCATTCCCTCTACTTTCCTTATCTTATAATCCTATTTTAGTGCCATTGAGTAAACGTTTCCACACATCTTAATGGCACACTTTGTGCCATTATCAAAAATAGCCTTGATTGATTCTCTATTATAAGATATGATTGAATGAGTAATCGTTTTCATAAAATCATTTGTAAATATTTGTAAAAACCTATATAATAGAATAAGGAGTGAAACTTATGGATAAAAAAAGAAGCATCTCAATAAAAGAAATTGCCAAACTTGCAAATGTTTCAGTTGCAACTGTTTCAAGGGTTATTAATAATAATGGGCGATTTTCTGAGGATACGAGAAAAAAGGTTCAATACATTATAGACAAATATGGTTATACAACCAACATGGCTGCAAAGAGTTTAAGAATGTCAAAATCTAAAACAGTAGGACTGATTGTTCCTAATATTGATAATGAATGGTTTTCTCATCTGGCAATTGAAGTGCCGGGCGAAGATGCATCGAATGAGTGGTGTGAACCTGTTGCCTACGAAATATATAAACTACTCAGATAACTTCCAATTTGTCAAGCTGAATCCATTTTACAGAGCAGTCCTGCGCTACGGCATGCGGCTGTGCATTTATTCCCACGCAAAAAGCCGAGAATCAAATGATTCTCGGCTTTTCTTATATTCTCGTTTGTTTTTTATTTCAATTTTTATTCTTTCCCGTTCCAGCAATAGGTACATACCTTTTCTTTAGGCAGACCGATTGCCTCCAGAAGACCATCCAGAGACTGGAACCCAAGGGAAGCGAAGCCAAGCTTTTCACAGATGCGCTTCAGCATGCACTGCCCTCTTTCCGTGGAGGCATCCGCATATTCTTCCAGATACGCATCCCCCTGCAAGCCTTCCAGTTCATGAATGATGCGGCGTGCAAGCAAATCATCCTCACTGCTCTTGCTTGTGAAATTCAGATATTTGCAGCCATACATGATGGGAGGACAGGCAGAACGCATGTGAACCTCCTTTGCATGGGTGCTATAAAGGAATTCAACGGTTTCGCCAAGCTGCGTACCGCGAACGATGGAGTCATCCACAAAGAGCAGCTTCTTGCCTTCAATCAGCTCGGGTACGGGAATCTGTTTCATCTTCGCCACACGGTTTCTGATTTTCTGGCTCGCAGGTGTGAAGGAACGAGGCCATGTCGGGGTATATTTTACGAAGGGGCGCGCATAGGTGTAGCCGCTTTCCTGCGCATAGCCCATGGCATGAGGCACGCCGGAATCGGGGATACCTGCGACATAATCAACCTCAGGGAGTGTTCCTCTTGCCGCTTCATCCCGCGCCATAATCTCACCGTTTTTATAACGCATCACTTCTACATTAACGCCCTCGTAATTGGAGTTAGGGTAGCCGTAATAGCTCCAGAGAAAGGCACAGATTTTCATATCCTCGCCGGCAGGCTGTAAGGTTTTGTAGCCTTCGGGGGTAATTTTCACGATTTCGCCGGGGCCAAGCTCATAATCCTTTTCATAGCCCAGCTTCTGATATGCGAAGGATTCAAAGGAAACAGCATAGCCCTCCTCATCCTTCCCGATGAGAACAGGGAGTCTGCCCAGTCTATCTCTTGCGGCAATGATTGCATCATCCTCCGTCAGAATCAGAAGGGTAACAGAGCCTTCGATCGCCTCCTGTGCATATTTGATGCCGCTGATGAGATTGCTCCTCTGGTTAATCAGGCTTGCAACCAGCTCCGTTTCGTTTACGTTGCCTGTGGAACGGGACATAAACTGATGCCCTTTATCAAATTCCGCCTGCAGCAGCTCCTCTGCATTGTTAATCGCACCGATGGTTGTAATCGCGTAGGTGCCCAGATGGGAGCGCACAAGCAGGGGCTGAGGGTCGTTATCGCTGATACAGCCGATGCCGGAAACGCAGCCCTCAAATTCATACAAATCATCCTCGAATTTTGTACGGAAGGGTGTGTTTTCAATGTTATGGATTTCTCTCTGAAATCCCTTTTCCTTACTATGAAGTGCCATACCGCCTTTTTTTGTGCCTAGATGGGAGTGATAATCTACGCCAAAGAAAATATCCAGAACGCAGTCATTTTTACTTGTTACGCCAAAAAAGCCGCCCATGATGTGCCTCCTTATGTATAAAAAACAAACCGTATTATTTTGTAGTCCGCAGAATTTTTCCGCTAGTTTTATTTTAAACGAAAAAAAAAGGTAATACAACCAAAACAACGGCATAGAAACAGAGAAAAATAAAGAGGATTTTTGCCGTATGATAGCAGATTTTCCAAAAAAGATAAGGATTTTTTATTAGTAGGATAAGTTTTCCTGATTATGGCTGTTATACGGCGGCGGAAGGATGGTTTTCCCTTGCAAAGCGGCGGCAGATTTGTTATCCTTCTAGGTAGTGACCGAACGAAGGGTTCGGCGTATTCTTTGGATACCGTTTTATGAAAACAAGGAGGAAAAACCTATGGAAAATCGCATTTCCGTTATCAGCATTATCATTGAGGACACAGCGCAGGCGGCAGCAGTGAACGATCTTCTGCATGAATATGGCAGCTACATCGTGGGGCGCATGGGGATTCCCTACAGAGAACGCAAGGTTTCCATCATCTGCATTGTGATGGATGCCCCCGGCAGCGTGACAAGCGCACTTTCCGGCAAGCTGGGGATGCTTGACGGCGTTTCCACGAAAACCGTTACCACAAAGGCAAGCGAAGCCTGAGCAGCTTCAGAAGCTATCACAAAAGAGGAATGAAACATGCTTCACCTGATTATTTCAACGCAAAGCTTCGTTTTTCTGATGCTTGCAAGCTTTCTGGCAGGCTTTCTGGATGCTATTGCAGGGGGCGGTGGTCTGATTACCATTCCCGCCTACCTCATCAGCGGTCTACCCGTCCACATGGTCTATGCCTGCAATAAATTTGCATCCTCCTGCGGCACAGCAATCGCCACCCTGCGGTATTACCGCAACAAAATGGTGGATATCCCCGTGGGGTTGCTGGCGGCGGCAGGGGCGTTTGTCTGCTCCGCTGTAGCGGCAAAAATCGTGCTGGTGCTGGATGCGCATACGCTGAAAACCATGCTTCTCGTGATTCTGCCTGTTGCGGCAGTGATTACGCTCATCAACAAAAACATGGGTAACGATAACCATTCCGACCGATTCGGCAAACGGAAAAAATATGCCTTTTCCGTGCTGATTGGCGGCTTGATTGGGCTGTATGACGGTCTGTTCGGACCGGGGACAGGCACATTTGCACTGATCGCCTTCTGCCTGATTCTGAAATACGATATGCGGACAGCAACAGGAAACGCAAAGTTTCTGAACCTTGCGTCCAACTGTGCTTCTCTGGCAGTGTATATTCTGGCAGGAACGGTATATTGGAAGGTTGCGATTCCCGCGGCAGTGCTGAATATCTGCGGCAATTATGCAGGCGCAGGGGTTGCCATAAAAAAAGGCGCGGCAGTTATCCGCAAAATGCTGATTGTGGTAATCGTACTGCTGTTTATTAAAGTAATTTATGATATGTTTTTTTAAAGAAAAAAGAGATGTGAAACTCACATCTCTTTTTTTCGTGCAAGTCGAAATCCTGATTTCGACTTATAAGTCTTTTTTATTGACGATGGAAAGATAAAATCCACTACAGCAGCCAAGCACCGCCGTGCGGCAGGTGAACTGCTCCCAGCCATTCTCTGTCCATTCGGCTGCGCCCTGCTCCAGATAGGCATTGATTTGCTCGCTGCCCTCCTCTATGGACTGCTCCGAAAAAATATGGATACAATCCTTCAGACTGCCGTCAAATACAAGCTGTTCAGGCAAAGCCTCACCGATGGCAAGCCGCCCCCTGAGCTGATTGGCGGAGAAAACCAGTGCCGGCTCTCCCCCGCCTGCAAGCCACGCCTGCTTGCCTGCGTCATTGCCTAAGCAAATCAGTCTGCATTTTTCAAACATTCCTCTCACCCCTTTGAAGCCTTTACCTTAATCCAAAGCTCGGCAATCTTCTTTTTCAGAATGGGATTATCCTGGAATACCTCATCCTTTTCGTAGCCGGAGCGGGGAATATAGGCCTCATACGCACCATACATGCCCTCCTCGCCGGAAAGCTCCAGCATAACCTCCTCATTGGGAGAGGTATAGCCGACATATTCGGAATTGCCCAGTGCCGCTTCATAGGTCAGTGTATAATTGATGAATTCCTGCGCCAGAAGGGGATTCTGTGCGTTTTTGGGAACCACCATGGCATCATACCAGAGGTTTGTGCCTTCCTTGGGCATCCAGTAGCTCATGTCCTCATTTTCGGACTGGACATAGGTTGCGTCGCCGCTGTATACAATCGCGATGTCCTTATTGCCATTCGCCATGCCATCAATAACCTCATCTGTGACGTAGGTCGGGTTCATGGTGTTATTCATATCCAGCAGCCACTCATACGCCGCTTGAATTTCATCAGCGTCGCTTGTATTCATGGAATAGCCAAGCGCCTTGAGCGCTACCATGAAGGCATCACGCTCGGAATCGTACATATAGATATGCCCCTTATATTTCGGGTTGCGCAGGATATCGAAGCCCTGCGCCTCCACCTCGGCAGGGTCTACGTTGTTATGGTTATAGATAATGCCGACGCTGCCCCAGAAATACGGTACAGAATAGGTATTATCGGGGTCATAGGGGAGATTCTTCACCTCAGGGGTCAGGTTATCCAGATTGGGAATCAGGTCTTTATCCAATTCCTGCAGGGCATCATCTGCAAGCATACGCTGAATCATATAATCAGAGGGAACGACAACGTCATAGGAATCCCCTGCCTGCAGCTTCGTATACATCATCTCGTTGGAATCGAAAAGTTCCACAATTACCTTTACCCCATATTCCTTTTCAAAGTTTGGAATCAGCTCCTCGCTCATGTATTCCCCGGGGATATACAGCTTTAAGGTATCAGAGCCATATTTCGCAATGGCATCCTGCGGAGAAGCACCGCCGCCCTTTCTGAGCATGGCAATGCTCACGCCTGTGATGGCAACCACAACCGCCATGCAAACCGCCATGCCGCGCTTGCCGAGGGCTGCACCGCTTTTGCCCTGCTTTTCGCGGATAACGGGAATGACATTCACAACCGTCAGCGCAGCGGTAATCAGCACAATCACCAAAGTGGACAGCGCATTGATGGACGGGTTGATACGCTTAGACATGGTATATACCAGAATAGAAATATTCTGGACACCGTTGCCCGTTACGAAATAAGAAATGATGAAATCATCAAAGCTCATGGTAAAGGCAACCAATGCACCGGAGATAATACCCGGCAAAATCTGCGGCACAATAACCTTTGTCAGTGCCTGAAAGGGCGTTGCGCCCAAGTCCATGGCTGCATCCGCAAGGTTCGGGTCAAGGGAGCGCAGCTTCGGCATAACAGACAGTATCACATAGGGGATACAGAACATAATATGCGCCAGAAGCAACGTCACAAAGCCCTTTTTCACGCCAAGGGCGCTGAAAAACATCAGCAGCCCGATAGCGGTTACAATCTCAGGGTTGAGAATCGGCAGATTATTCACCTGATCTACCAGATTGCGCAGAATTTTTTTGGAACGAGACATCCCGATTGCCGCCAGCGTGCCTGCAATCGTAGAAATCACCGTTGCCAGCACCGCAATCACGATGGTATAGACAACAGCTTCCATCATATTGCTGTCCGCGAACATCTTTTCATACCAACGGAGAGAGAACCCCTCCAGATGTGTCAGCGAACGGGAGCCGTTGAAGGAAAATACAATGATATACAGAATCGGCAGATAGAAAAAAATCATGGTCAATGCCAGAAGGACTTTCCCGCCGATGCCTGTTTTTCGGTTATCCTGCATCCCTTACGCCCCCTTTCCGTTTGCCGCAGGGTCTGTATCGACCTTGCGCGTCAGCCACATGGAAAGCATAATGATCACTGCCATAATCAGAGAAATGGCAGAGCCGAAGTTCCAGTCGCCGCTGGTTAAGAACTGTGTTTCAATGACATTGCCGACCAGTACATACTGTCCGCCGCCCAGAAGCTTCGGAATAAAGAAGCTGGACACCGCAGGCAGGAACACCAGCGTAATCCCACTCAGCACACCGGGCAGGGAAAGGGGCAGTGTCACCTTCAGAAAGCTCTGCATGGGCGTTGCGCCAAGGTCGCTTGCCGCCTCCAGCAGACTTTTATCCATCTTCGCAAGGGAGGAATGAATCTGCAATATCATAAAGGGAATGAAGTTATAGACCATCCCCAGAACAACTGCAAAGGTGGTATAGAGCATGTGGAAGGAGCCAATGCCGAGCATCCCCAGAAAACGGTTCACCAGACCATCATCCTGCAAAATACCCACCCACGCATAGGTACGCACCAGCATGTTAATCCATGTCGGCAGAGTAATCAGCATAATCCAGAAGAAGCCGCTGCGTTCAGGTCCCTTGGCAATCGTATAGGCGATGGGGTAGCCTAAAAGCACGCAGACCACCGTTGTCACAACTGCAATCAGCAGGGAGCGCTTCAGTACATCCAGAAAAACCGTATCCGTCAGAAAACGGGAGAAGTTATCCAGCGTAAAGCGGAAGGTGGTTACCTCATTGCCTGCGGTTGTGAAGGCATATAATAAAATCATCAGCATGGGGACTAAGACCATGATAAACAGCCAGACCACATACGGATAGAGCATATTACGAAATTGTTTCACTTATCACGCCCCCTTTCTTAATAATTGTTCTTCGACATGATATGGATATCTTCGGGTTGGAAGGTCAGCCCAACCTCATCGCCCACCTCGAACTTGTCCGTGGTGTCAATCTTATATTCATACCCCTTTGTGGCAAAGGTCACATCATAAATGCCGGGGGTAATGGTTTCGGGGTCAAAATCATATTTGACATCCGTAATTTCAACAGCCGTGTCATCCTCAAGGCTCCACGCGGAAGCATTCGCCCATGTTTTCAGGTCGGTATCCAGTGCAACCGCTTCCTGAATTTCATCCACCTTTTTGAAGAAGTTCATGGCATAGATTTCTTCCTCGTTTTCAGTGCTTGTCACACGGTTTTCATCCTTTACAATCATATTGACCGTAACGGAGGTGCCTGCGGCCGTGGAGAAGGTAACGGGATATTTGCCGTTTTCCTTTTTGATATCATAATCCACCTCCTTGATGGAGATAAATTCATCCTCATCGGGATTCCATGCCTGCGCGTCCGCACGGGCAATGATGGTTGCTTCGTCCAACTCCTCTACATCCTCCATATCCAGATAGAAATCGTTGGCGGACATTTTTTCGTTTGCCGCTTCGTTATAAACGGGGCTGTCGTTGGAAACTGCCATTTTTACGGTAATTTCCGTACCGACCTTTGTTTCCACCATGGTTTCATAATGCACGCCCTTAAACAAAACGGATTTCACAACGCCCTTCAGCTTGCCCTCTCCCCTCGGAACAATATCCAAATCCTCCGGACGGATGACAACATCAACCACCTCATTTTTACCAAAGCCGTTATCCACGCAGTCAAAGCGTCTGCCCTCGAACACAACCTTGTAATCATCCACCATCATGCCTTCAATGATATTAGATTCGCCGATGAAGTTCGCAACAAATTCATTGACAGGCTCGTTATAAATATCAGTAGGGCTGCCAATCTGCTGAATTTCGCCCTCTCGCATGACAACGATTTTATCGGACATGGTCAGCGCTTCCTCCTGATCATGCGTCACATAAATAAAGGTAATGCCGACCTCCTGCTGGATTTTTTTCAGCTCCTGCTGCATTTCCTTTCTGAGCTTTAAGTCAAGCGCACCCAGAGGCTCATCCAAAAGCAGCACGCTCGGCTCATTGACAAGCGCACGCGCAATGGCGATTCGCTGCTGCTGTCCACCGGACATGGCAGTGACGCTTCTGTCCGCGAATTCCTCCAGATTTACCAGCTTGAGCATACGCTTTACCTTCTGCTCGATGATGTCCTTCGGCTCCTTTTTCAGCTTCAAGCCGAAGGCAATGTTATCATACACATTCATGTGGGGGAAAAGGGCATATTTCTGGAATACCGTGTTGATTTCTCTTTTATAGGGGGGCAGCTTGGAAATTTCCTGCCCGTCAAACAGCACCTCGCCCTGATCTGCCTGCAAAAAGCCGCCCAAAATACGCAAAAGCGTTGTTTTCCCGCAGCCGGAAGGGCCGAGGAGCGTCACAAATTCATTTTCGTAAATATCAAGGTCAATTCCCTTCAGAACGACCTTGCCGTCCTCATAGCTCTTGACGATATTTTTGAACTGAATCAGCTTTTTCTTCATTTCATATCCTCCTTGTACTCAATACTTAAAACAAAGGCGGCGTGGAAACCCAAAGCACCTTTGCGGTTGTTTTCTTCTCGTTTTTCAGATAATGGCGGCTTTTGCCCGAAAGATAGAAGGTTTCGCCCTTATGGACGATATGCTTTTCCTCCCCGACCATAAGGATAATCGCTCCCTCCAGGACATAGCCGAATTCCTCGCCGCTGTGGGGGTCCATCACGAAGGAATCTCCGCCCTGCGGCAGCTCTATCAGAATGGGCTCCATGGCGTTTTTCTGCGTATTCGGCACAATCCAGTTGATGGTGTAGATTTCGCGCTCATCCACAAAAAAATCCTTTTTATGAAAGACAAGCTGCTCCTGCTCCTCCTCCTTGAAAAACTCCGCTAAGGAGCTGCCCAACGCCTCTACAATATCGTTCAGGGTTGCGATGGAGGGCGAGGTCAGCTCTCGCTCCAGCTGAGAAAGAAAGCCCTTTGTCAGCTCGCTGCGGCTGGCAAGCTCCTCCAGCGTCAGCCCCTTCTGTATGCGTAATTGCTTAATTTTCCTGCCAATTTCCACAGCAGTCATCTTCCTTTCCTGTTTTAGTATTGCTAAACTTTCAGAATATTTTTACTAAACCCAGACTATTATATCGAAAATAGGAAAAAAATCAAGAGAAAATAAACAAAAAGTTTAATATTTTAAACTTTTATAGAAAACAGCGAGAACGGAAAGAGAGGTTCGGGGAATTCTTCCCCGAATTAACTCCGCAGGCGGAATTTAGTTCCGCCGAGGAAAACGATGGGTTTCCAGGCTCCGCCGCCAGAACCCATTCGTTTATTCCTCTGTCCCCCAAGTCAAAAACCTGTTTTTGACTTAGCCGCAGGCAAAAAAATACCCCTGAACGGTACTTCAGGGGGGGAAGGTAAGTAAATTGTATATATGGAAGCTATTACTTTTAACGTCTACAAGTATAACTAAAATATATTTTAGTGTCAACCAAATAAACGCACAAATTTTCATCATTAAACAAGCTATTTTTTATTGTCTGTCAACAATAAGACTGGCAAATCTTTCATTTTCCATAAAAAAAAGTGAAAAACCGTTCATTTTTTGACAAAAAGCATCCGCTTCAATTCCTGATAGACTCTGCCAATCGGCAGACCCACCACATTATAGTAATCTCCTGCAATGCGCTTCACATAAATCGCGAAATCACCCTGTATGCCATACGCACCTGCCTTATCCATCGGGTCGCCGCTTGCAATATAGGCATCCAGCTCCGCATCGGAAATCGGATAGAGGCATACGTCTGTTTTTTCCTGAAAGGTGACGCTTTGGGGATGCGCACCCGTGCGGATAAGCGTGACACCCGTATAGACCTGATGGCAGTCATCGGCAATGCTTCTGAGCATCTGCTTTGCATCCGCCGCGTCCTTCGGCTTGCCCATGATTTTCTCGCCCTTAGCAACCACCGTATCCGCCCCGATGATAATGCAATCCCCTGTCTGCGCTGCTGCGATTTCCTCTGCCTTCTGTCGGGATAATTCCATAACAACCGCCGCAGGGCTTTTCTGCGTGATGCGTTCCTCGCCTTTGGCAGGCTGTACCGTAAAGGGCAGCCCGATTTTTTCCAGTAATTCCTTTCTGCGCGGTGAGGCCGAAGCCAATATCAGTTCCATAATATCCTCCTTTTTGCATTGTATCGTAAAGGAGAGAAACGGCTTAAGCCAAGGGATAATAAATCAATTCCTCTCCGTCCAGATTTTCCTTGTGCAGCTCCACTGCCGTAATGCTGTGATTATCATAGGTCTTGTAATAGTAAATCCCCTTCTCCAGATTGCAGCAGGAGCTGTATATGGTAATCTCATATTTTCCCTCGCCCAGATAGCAGCATCCTCTCTGCTGCTCCACTGCGCCGAGAATATGGAAAAACTGGCTGACACTCTCTTTTTCTCCCTCTGCGGAACGAGAGTTTAATTTCACAAAGGCAGCCCGCACAAACCGAGAGGCAGAGCTAAGGTCGCCCGGCAGTCCAAACCCACCCATGCCACGGCTGAAAGGGGAAAGCAACTCCTGTCCGCTGAAGCGATCCTGCGCCGGCTCTGCGGTAACATTCAGATATTGCCTGATATTTTCTCTGTGAAAGGGAAAGGGCGGATTATTCGCCAAAACGCCAATCGGGTTATCATAAAGATGCAGTCCGTCTGCCATTTGTTCTATCACAAGGCATTGCGCCGCATCCGCAAGCATCCAGTGCATCGGGCTGGGCTGTAAGGCCTCGCTGAACGGCTCATCTGTCACTGCAATCCGCTCCAAAAGCACCCTTGCCTCTGCTACGGTTTCGCATTGCCCCAAAATCCAAGGCAGCAGCGCCCACGAGGGAATGTTGTCCTTCCCCTCCTGCCGCTTCTGATAGACTGCATTGCCCGCGAACAGCAGACCTGCCATGGCAAGCCCCTTTTCGTTGACCACATCATAATATAACGGCGTTCCCTCGGCAACGTGCGCCATGCCAATCATGGCATACTTTGTCCGAAATTCCGCCCCTTCGGGAAGGCAGAACAAAAAGCGTCTGGGGGTAATTGTCACGCTCTCCCCATAGGAACACTCAAAATCCAGATTTCTGCCGAAATAATGGTCTTTGGTATGATAGCTCACTGCGGTACACATCCGCACTCCCTCCTTTTCTCTTTTGTTTCTCTATTTTTCGTAAAAAATCCTATTTTATGCCTTCTTCTTAAATCTGATATGCAATTTCAAAGGACACCGCACCCGTTGCCGCAGGGGCAATGATGCCGGGGGAGAGATAGAAAACAATGCCGCTATCTGTCAGGTAGAACTGCACCTGATTCAGACTTCTTGCCAATCTGCTTTCCACATCGCTGTAGAACGCATCCTCGTCCGCTTCAATCAGCGCTGTAAAGGATGCCTTCCAGAGTGCCTGCAAATCTGCCTGACTATCGGAAACCAGCTCGCTCAAGGCGCACTCCCTGCCACTGCTCATGGCATAGGTATGAGAGGTATACTGCGCCTGCTCTGTGCCGCCTGCGTAGGAGGAAACCGTTCCCAAGAAGGATGCATAGCCGTTTGTGCTGCGTGTCACGTTATACGCACCCACGCAGTAATAGGGCTGGAAGCCGTTGGGATCATTGGCGTATGCCTGCAACGCCTGCGCCTTATAGGTCTGCAAAAAGGCTTTGCCTTCGTTGAAGGTAGCCTGTGCCATGGCAGTATTGACTGCCGCCTGCCCCGCAACCTCGTCACATTTCAGCTCCACATGCAGCACCTCTGTGCCGTCCGCCGCAAGGACAGAGGACGTATAGCCGCCAACCTGCGGTGCTTGCTGCTCACTGCCCGTAGGCTTTTTGGAGGTGCCGTCCGAATGGATATCAATGACATATTTCACGCCATCCCACGCAACGGATGCGCCAAGGCTTTCCGCAACGGCGCGCAGAGGCACCAGTGTGCGGTCATTGATAATCTGCGCAGGGACAGACATGGTATAAACCAATTCGCCGTTTTTATACAGACCTGCTTCGCCAATCTGCAGCATAATGATATCCTCATTGTGCATTGCCATAACCGTCTGGTCTGCTTCATCCCAGATTACCTGTGCATCCAGTGCCTCGAAGATTTTCCGCATGGGTACCAGTGTGCGGTCATCCTGAATGATGGGCGGCTGGTCGAAGCTTAACTGTTCTCCATCTACATAAACCGTAATCAACGGATGGGCAAAGGCAGGCACGGTAAGTATCAGTGCTGCCAGAAGCCCCAAAAATACTTTTTTCATCTCAATCACCAAATCTTATGTTCGTTATTACAATATTCCTTTTCTATTACGTTATAATTGCTTTTTATTTCTGCGCTTCTTCTGCATATTTCGCCGCCAGATTTGCGCAGTGCATAATCATAGTCATGCAGTTTTTCTTTCTTTCCTTGCATGCGAAATCACCGAAGGGATTAGAAAGCTCAGAGCAGATCAGTGTGCCGTATTCATCCTTGATTTCATTTACCATTTTGCCGACAATGGGATAAATGCCCTGCTGCAATTCGGTAATTCTCTCGCCTACCGTTTCCTTTGCCGCAGGATTTTCTCTGCCCACAATGGCACTCAGCGCCATAACCGCGCCCGTAATCGCGCCGCAGGTGTTTTTTGTATGTCCCATGCCGCCGCCGAAGCCGGTTGCAAGCTTTACAACCTCCTTGGGCAGCCCTGTGTCAAAATGATTCAGAAATGCCGTCATCACACATTCCGAACAGTTCAGACCCTGCTTGAAGCATTCCTTTGCATCCTGCTCCACAAGCTCCGCTCTTGTCAATTCTCTGTTTTCCTCCATTTGCAAAACCTCCTTAAAATTCCTAAAAAACCCCATAACTCATTTTTTTCATCATACCACAAGCACCGAAAAAAAGAAAGAAATCGTGCAATTTGTCATAAATCTGTTAAGCATTTGTAACGGATATAACAGATTTGTTTCGTTGCTTTTCGGCATAGAGAAAGGGCACTCCAAGCGGAGTGCCCTAACATGTGCAAAGCCAATGCTTAACTCAATTTATGTAGCTTGAATTATTTGCCGCCTTTTGCTTTGTATGCTTCGATACCTTTGCCCAGCAGTTCAATACCTCTAGCCATATCTTCAGCTTTCAGGATGTAAGCGATACGCAGTTCGTCTCTGCCCAGACCGGGTGTTGCGTAGAAGCCTTCAGCGGGAGCGTACATAACTGTTTCATTGTTTTCTCTGAATTCGTTCAGCAGGAACAGCAGCAGATCTTCTGTATTTTCAACAGGCAGTTTGCATGTGATGTAGAAAGCACCGCCGGGTTTCTGGCAAACAACGCCGGGGATCTTCATCAGTGCATCATAAGCAACGTCTCTTCTGTGTTCATATTCTGCTCTTACGCTATTGAAGAAGTCAGCAGGCAGTTTGTACATTGCTGTTGCGCCAACCATGTCCAGTGTAGGAACACACAGACGGCCCATAGCAATCTTGAATACCTGTGCCATGAATTCTTTGTTTTTGCAAACCATGCAACCGATACGAGCGCCGCAAGCGGAGAATCTCTTGGAAACGGAGTCGATGATGATAACTCTGTCTTCGATGTCAGCCAGCTGACCGAAGGATGTCATTTCTCTGCCGTCATAAGCGAATTCTCTGTAAACTTCGTCAGCCAGAATCCACAGATCATGTTCTTTAGCGAAGTCAGCGATAACTCTCATGTCTTCTCTGGACAGGATGCAGCCTGTAGGGTTACCGGGGTTAACGATGGAAATCATTTTTGTCTTATCTGTAACAACTGCTTCCAGTCTTTCCTTGATTGCATATTTGTAGCCTTCTTCAGCGTATGTTGTAACGGGTTTTACAACACCGTCAGCAGCCTGAATGAATGTCAGGTAGTTTGTGTAGTAGGGTTCAGCTACGATAACTTCATCACCGGGGTTGATGATGGACAGGAATGTCAGTGTCAGCGCTTCGGAACCACCTGCTGTAATCAGAACGTCGTTTCTTTCCAGATTCATGTCGAATCTCTTGAAGTAATCAACGATTGCGTCCTGCAGCTCGGGCAGACCCCAAGAACCAGCGTAAGCCAGTACCTTCTGGTCAAAGCCTTTAACTGCTTCCCAGAATACGGAAGGTGTTTCGATATCGGGCTGACCGATGTTCAGGTGATAAATCTTAACGCCTGCTGCTTCAGCTGCGTCAGCCATAGGGTTAAATTTTCTAATAGGGGAGTTCTGCATTGCCTGCACTCTGTCGGAAATTCTCATGTTTTTCACTTCTCCTTTTGATATAGATATTTTGTATTTGAAGAACTGCGTACTCTTCTCGGAGGATCTTCGGCTCATTCTGCCGATACGCGCAAACCACATCCTGAAAAAAAGTTCAGCGTGTATCTAATCGCACAATGAATTCCTGAAAATCCCTACCCGAATACAGTATCAGTATACCACTTTTCCTGAGAAAGGCAAGGGGTACTGTGAAATTTTCTACAAACTCAGGTATTTTTGTATAGTTTTTCGTACATTTTTTTGAACGATGTGAAAAAATGTCCAACCGCATCCTGTGAAAAAGAGGAAAATAGACTGAAAAATAGTTCATTTTCTCTTTTTTGGGTAAAGTAAAATACGCTTTTATTGGCAAAAATGAAAACTGAACAATATCAGATGAAAAATTTTCCTGCTCTTTGTTTCCTTCGCACAGGAAAAATAAAAAATCGTACTGTTATATTTTTATTCAATTAAACAAAAAATCCCTTTCGTCCGAAAGGGATAAAATTCTGATATGAAATTGTTTTATTTATGCAGTAGGCTTGTCTGCTAAGACCGGTGCCTTTCCCCTGCTGCCGACCGCTAAGCCTAAAATTTCCGCAATATCTCTGGTCTTCAGGTATGTTACGCCGTCCTTGCGGATGAGGCTGACGGTGTATGCCTTATCATTATAAAAAATCGTTTCCTTTGTAACCATTTCGTCCTCCTTTCTTTCATAGGCAATATCCTTCAAGCGGAACCAATGCGTAAAGCCGCTGCCCGCAACAGCGCCGATTCGCACACCGTAGGCACTGCCGTCCGCCGCGATGTATTTTCCGCCGCCGATGTAAATGCCGATATGCCCCTTGCGCCAGACCGCCGCCCCAATGGGTGCCTGCCCGATGGTCGCGATGGGAAATACCGCATCCGCTGTGTCATGATAGCCCTGCGAATTGCGGAGGATGCCTGTCCCCCACGAAATCAGACCGCTGCAATCTACACAAACCTGCCCGATTTTCGCCGCGTCGCTCTCCCAGACCAGCGGCCCAAAAAGGATTCTCAGCCGGTCATACGTCTTTTGCGTCAGCACCTTGCCCTTCATGCCATAAACATAAGGCGTGCCAATCTTTCCTCTCGCAAATGCAACCAATTCATTCCCCGTCATTCCGCATCCCCCTTTTCCTGTGCCACTTCCTGCGTCATGCTTTTCCTGTGCTGTGTGCCGAAATAAAATGCAATCACAATCGAAAAAATATTCAGAAATTGCCCGCCGTCAATACGGCTTGTGACTGCCAGAACGGAAAATACCAGCGTCAGCACCAATGTTACAATACTTTTCACCGTCAGCAGATTTCCGACGGCTTCTTTCCAAATTTCCTTCATTCCATTTCCCCCTTTCATTCGTGCGCCGATTGATTCAGATGCTTTTCCAGTCTCTGATAGGCATCACTGACATTGCCGTTTGCGCCAAGCTGCTTGAGCCCGTCCAGTGTTGCCAAAAGCCCGTAGCATATAACGCACTGCTCCTTTTTGATGTTCTCGATTTCCGCCTGCTGTGCCTTCTGCTGCTCCATCCAGTGAAAGCTGCGGTAAAGCAGGGCTCCAAGCGTACCTAATGCTCCCAGAACGGTCGCAAAGCGGATAATCGTGTCCCCTGTAACATACATTTTGCTCTCCTCCTTTCTGTCATGGAGAATAGCAGATGCCAAGTCTCAGGGAGTCTCAAGGTATAAAAAAAGACGTTTCGGGGAATCGAAACGCCAAAAAGCTTCCTATTAAAATATGATTTGCATTGCGCCACAAAAAAGGGTTCTTTTTCCACAAAAGAAAAAAGGCTACCATTTTTGATAGCCTTTTCCATTACGGAGATGGAGGGATTTGAACTGCCCACCTCGAAATATAGTCGTGCATTGTCCTTCGCTTTGCTCTCTCCATGCACTCCTTATTTCTCGCAGTTTCGGGCTCCCTCCTCCTGCCACCGGCAGCGGTCGCCCTCTACTCCCGCGCCACTGTGGCGCTTCGGGTTCCGCCTTTATTTTTTACAACAAAAAAAGACTATCCTTCGATAGTCTCTTTTCTACGGAGATGGAGGGATTTGAACCCTCGCGCCACGTTAATGACCTATACCCTTAGCAGGGGCACCTCTTCAGCCTCTTGAGTACATCTCCACAAAACGCCTACTGCAATAGTTAGTATACCAAAAACGCCCCCTGTTGTCAAATACTTTTTCGCAAACGGGACAAAAAAATGGCGTTCACCATTTCTGATGAACGCCGAATTGCCTTATCGAGCGGTTTTGATTGTCACTGTTTTGGTTGAATCGTCCCAAGCGACGTTTGCGCCAAGCTCATCTGCCACGAAGCGCACGGGTACGAAGGTACGTCCGTCGATGATAACAGGTGCAACGCCATATTTTTCAAGCGTCTTGCCGATAGTCATCTTGATTTCCTTATCGTTGATGGAGAGCGTAACCTCTTTGGTCGCGCCGTTCCAATCCACCTTGCCGCCCAGAGCCTCGGTGATAATTCTGATAGGCACCAGAGTTCTGTCATTGCGGATGACGGGTGCAGCATCGTAAATCACTGCTTCGTTATCCACGTTAACGATACGGCTGCCGATTTGCAGCTTAATGGTCTTGCCTGCTTCAGCCGCGTTGCTGTCATCTGCCGCATCCTTCTGCACGAATGTCGCATCCACAGAAACCTTGCCGACGGGCATGGTAAATGTGTATTCGTTATCGTCCACTTTTTTCAGCTTCACGGTGCTGTTGTTTTTGTCCTTTACCGTCATCTTGTCCAGCTGATAACCGCTGTCGGGGGTTGCCTTGATGGTCACTGTTTCGCCGGCTTCTGCCTTCGCGGGGGTAACGGAGATTTCGCCGTTTTCCGTCTTGCCTGTGCTTACGCCGTAGGTCGGGGCGGAGGTGTCAGAGGAAGAAGAACCGGATTTTCTGCGTGTTACGGAAACAACACAGCTTGCAGGTTCATAATTGCCGCCCATGTCTGTTGTAAATGTATACTCCATAGTTGCATTCGGCAAAGAAGCCTTTAAGCCCTCTACCTTAATGCTGTCAACGTCGCATACAACCTTTGCTGCATCTCCTTCACAAACGCCGTCAACCGTAAATGTAACACTGCCTGCACCTTTCAATGTGCTATTATCTACAGTTAATTCTACCTTCTTGGGTGCAACTGTAAAAGGAATCGTTTTTGCAGCTTCTTCGCTGTCAGCCCACTTATAATTTTCTGCATCCTTCAAGGTTAAAATAACGTCATACACACCGGCATTCTTTCCGTCTTCATTCTTTGTAACATCATAATCAGCTGTTGCGGTTACATCTGCTGTCAATACTGTGCCGTTATAGATCTTGCTTTCCACCGTAGGCACTGCCACTTCTTTCTTTGTAATGGAAATTGCTGTCTCTTTGCTTACGGCTGTTTTGCCATCTGTATCTGTAATCTCAACAGTGTATTTGCCGCTGTCCGCAACATTTTTCACGGTATATGTAGCTTTTGTTGCGCCTTCAATAGCTACGCCGTCCTTCTGCCACTGATATGTAACACCGGAAACAGACGTTGCCGCTGTGAGAGTAACATTCCCGCCGTCATACTGCTTTGTCGCATTGCCTGTTACGGAAACTGTAGGCGCATTCAGCTCCCACTGTGCATAAACAGTAATGCTTTCGTTGCTGGGAATCTTATCACCAACTGCATAGGCTGTGCCTGTGCCATTTTTCGCTGTGTTCCATCCGGTAAATGTATAGCCGGCACGGCTAAAGCTGCTTGCTTTTGCAAGATGCTCATTGTCTTTAATTTCAGCATACGTTTTTGCCGTTACGCCGCTGATATTCGCGTCATAAGTAACTTCAATCGTATTCGTAGAATCATTCAAAGTCCATTTTGCATAATAATTTCCGCCGTTCTGAGGCTCACCTGTATATGCCGTATCGGAAAAGTCTGCTTTCTGGTGCCATTCCACAGTATAACCTGGACGAGAAACAGCTGCAAAGCCTGTTTTTGTCATATCAACTGTTCCGCCGTTTGTCACATAGCAGGTTTTAGTCACAGAACCGGCTTTATTTTTAGCTAATAAGGCCTTTAAGATGTCGTTGTTATTTACATAAATATCCTTATGATTATTTGCCCATTCAGGTGCCACTTCGCCTTCGTTAGTATTATACCAGTTATTGATGCACCAATCCCCGATGGTAAAATCAGAAGAATAGACATCACTCATATCATAAATTTCCACAGGTGTTCTCTGGAAAGCACCGCTGCCAAGCGTTTTTACTCCGCCGGGAAGATACATTTTCAGCACTCTTGTATCATAAAATGCACCGTCTCCAATTGTTTCAAGTTTAGAATTCTTTGAAATATTTACCTCTTTAAGAGAAGTACATCTATTGAATGCCTGTTTCCCAATAACTGTTACGCTGTCCGGAATTGCAATGCTTGTAATGTTTGTCTGTTGAAAAGCACGATTCCCGATTTTTGTAATGCCGTTCCCGATTTCAAGTGTTTCCAATTTGGTACATCCACTTAAAAAATAATCGGGAATATCCTTAACCCCGTCACCAAGCTTTACCTCTTTAAGAGTATCCTTTTTCCCGTTCAGGTTGAAATTGATTGTCCCTGCACCCAGTTCAAAGGTTTCCAAGGGTGCGGCACCGGGCCAGTTTGTTCCCCAGCTCGCTACGGTATTAGAAGAAAGAACCAAGTTCTCATCCCCTTCGATTTTAAGGGACTTCAGAGAAGGACAGTTGATAAATACACCATTCCCCATCGATTTCACTTTACCAAGCTCTACGGATTCCAGCTTTTCGCATCCGCCGAAGGCATTCGAGCCAATACTTTCTATTTCTCCCTCAAAGATAACTTTCTCTAACGCTTTCAGCTGATAAGCAAAAGCGTCAGGCAATTCCTTTACATCCTTCTGAATAATCAGTTTTTTTATGCTGCTTCCAGTTAATACAACACTGGACGTTTTGTTGCCGTTGGGACTCTCGCCGCTATAAAAGTCCACATTCCCCGGATAGGTAAATGTATCAATATTTGCCAGATTACTCATGCCATAGGGGCCTACTTCTTTTATATCCTTCAAGCCATTGTCAAAATTGATAGTGTCAAATCCTGTTCCGCGGAATGCCGCCGTACAGATGGTGTCAATCCGTTCCGGCAGGGCAAGCTCACCGGTGTAGGTTTTTCCGTCTACTATACAGGTATTCAGACTTTTATCTTTGTCAAAAAATCCGTAAGGAACGGCACTGCCTGTCAGCATTTCATGACCCGGTATCCAATAATCCGAAACATTTTTAGGCTTGAAATTTGTAAAATCAACCGTCGTAATCAAAGGGCAGTACGAATAAACACCGCTGCCGTAATAGGTTACGTTTTCATTAAATGTAATTGTCCCATTCAGCGCCAAATAAGAAAATGCATCTGTACCGATTCCTGTAATGCCATCTTCTACAATAACCTTTGTGATTGGAACAACCTCCTGTGTTGTTCTGTCAGCCTCGACATCGCTGAGTAAGGCTCTTCTCCAAGGAGCAATATCCCCCTCAAAGCTATCAATCGTAATATTTTTCCCGTAGTAATCTGCAATGTTGCCTTCCCCCGAAATGGTCAAGGTATAGCCATCTACCTTTTCGTATCCGTCTTCATCTGTTGTTGCGTAGGAATATCCGTTTTCTTCCGCCTTGCGGTATAATGTATCGTCATTCTTTACCAGTTCCCACGAAACCTCATCTTCTTCAGTTGCACCGCAGACCCCTTTTGCAAAAACTTCCCCTTCTGCAACGGCAGTTTCTTGGTCATCATCAGAAGCTGCGGAAATTCCATCTTCTATCTTTTTTTCCTTTACGAACTGCTCGGTCTTTTCCTGCTCTTCCTTCGCAGATTTTTCCCCTTTCTGCTCGTCCTGCTCCACCGTTTTCTCCTGTGCCTGAGGGTCGTCCGTCCCCTCCGCCGCGAATGCCGGCACAGAAACCATACTTGCCGCTACGGTCAGCGCAAGTGCCTTCGCATAATAATTTTTCTTCATATTTTTTCCTCCCTTTTATCTGTACTTTCTTTATACCCAATGCGAATAAATTCCTTTTTTCTTCACAAACAGAAAAAGCACCGCCCCTATCCGGCAATGCTCGTTTTTTTGCAGCTGGCTGCCAGTTGAAAGGCCCTGTAGCTTTGCGTCATAGGCTTTCGCCTACTTTGCCGAATTATGCTTGTTTTCTGCGGAATTTATTATTTTATGCAATTTGAGTTATAGCAAAAAGGTATTTCTATTACAACCTTAATTTATAAAAAATATCCTAATTTGTAATATTTTTTCGTAAGAGGGTGGTTTTGTTTCGTTTAAAGGCACTACAATAAAAAAAGGCAATCCCCTTGGACTGCCTTCTCATAAAAGATATCTTATTTATTTAAGCCTCCTGCAGCAGCTGCTTCAAATCCTCCTCCGGAGTCGTGATTGGTGCAATCCCGAAATTCTCCACAAGGTACTGCAGCACATTGGGCGAAACAAATGCCGGCAAAGTCGGGCCAAGGCGAATGTTCTTGATGCCCAAATACAGCAGGGTCAGCAGGATACACACCGCCTTCTGCTCATACCAGGAAAGCACCATGGACAGCGGCAAATCATTCACGCCGCAGCCGAACGCATCGGCAAGCGCAACGGCAATCTGAATCGCACTGTAAGCATCATTGCACTGCCCGATATCCATCAGACGGGGCAGACCGCCAATGGTGCCAAGGTCAAGGTCATTGAAGCGGTATTTGCCACAGGCAAGCGTCAGCACAACCGTATCCGCAGGGGTCTGCTTTACGAACTCCGTATAATAATTGCGCCCGGGACGCGCCCCGTCGCAGCCTGCAACAAGGAAGAAATGTCTGATTGCGCCGGCCTTCACAGCCTCGATGACTTTATCCGCCACCCCAAGCACCGTGCCGCGAGCAAAGCCTGTCATCACTGTATTGCCGCCATTGATGCCTGTAAGCATCCTATCCTCGGCATAGCCACCCAGCTCCAGTGCCTTTTCAATCACAGGGGTGAAGTCCTTATCCGCGCCGATATGCGTCATTTCGGGATAGGATACCACCTCTGTGGTAAATACGCGGTCGGCATAGCTTGCCTTCGGCGGCATCAGGCAGTTGGTGGTAAACAGCACCGGCGCAGGCAACTCTGCAAATTCCTTCTGCTGATTCTGCCATGCTGTGCCGAAGTTGCCCTTGAGATGCGCATATTTTTTCAATTCGGGATAGCCATGTGCAGGCAGCATTTCGCCATGGGTATAAATATTGATACCCCTGCCCTCGGTCTGCTCCAGCAGCAGCTTGAGATCATGCAGATCGTGACCGGAAATCACAATAAACGGCCCCTTTTCCACAGTCAGCGGAACGGTAACAGGTGTGGGCGTGCCATAGCTTTCGGTATTTGCCTGATCCAGAAGCGCCATGCACTTGAGGTTTTTCTCACCGACCTCCATCACGATGGGCAGCAGCTCCTCCATGCCCCAATCCTCGCCGACAGCAAAAAGCGCCTTTGCGAAGAAATCGTTCACCGCATCATCGGTATAGCCCAGCACCAGCGCATGATGCGCATAGGCCGCCATGCCGCGCACCCCGAACAGAATCAGCGATTTCAGGCTGCGGATATCTTCCTGCGCATTCCAGAGCCTTGCCATATCGTAATCGGCAGCGCGACCGCACGGAGCAGCGCAGTCCGAACAGTCGGGCACAAGCCTTGCCTTTTCCGCATGTACGCGGTCAATCAGCTCGCGCAGTGTCTTTTCGTTGAAGCTTACATTTGTAACGGTGGTAAATAATCCCTCAATCATCAGCCGCCATGTGCCTTCGTTCACATCGGGGGCATTGTCCGTTGCGCGCGCAAGCCCAATCAGCGCCCCTGTCAGCTCATCCTGCAGCTGTGCCACATCAGCAGTTTTGCCGCAAACGCCTGCATTTCCCATACAGCCGGTACATCCTGCCGTCTGCTCACACTGAAAACAAAACATTTTGTTGCCCATTTGAAACCCTCGCTTTCTTCTTTGTCCTCTTTTTAATCCAGAATTCTGCCATCTGTGGAGATGGTCACAACCTGCCATGGAATAAATTTCCCACTCTGCTGTAATGCCGTTTTTGCCGCAAATTCCAGACCGCCGCAGCAGGGAACCTCCATGCGGACAATGGTGACGCTTTTGATATCATTCTCACGAATGATTTCGGTCAGCTTCTCGGAATAATCCACACTGTCCAGCTTCGGACAGCCCACAAGGGTGATATGTCCCTTGATGAATTTTTCGTGGAAGGCGGCATAGGCATACGCGGTGCAGTCTGCGGCAATCAGCAGCTTTGCGCCGTCAAAATACGGTGCGCGTGCAGGAACCAGCTTAATCTGCACAGGCCACTGGGACAGGCGGCTGACCGCCTCTGTATTGCAAGCCACGGCGGATTCTTCGTGTGCGATTGTTCTGGACTGACTTCCCGGACATCCGCAGGGGAGTGTCATCCCTTCTGTCTGCATTTTTTCCTGTAGCCTTCTGCGCTTATTTTCCTCCACTGCCTTTTCATCATACGCTGCCGCTTCGCGCTCCACAAAGGTAATCGCAGCAGTGGGGCAGGTAGGCAGGCAATCGCCCAGACCATCGCAGTAGTCATCACGCATCAGCTGCGCCTTCCCGTTTACCATAGCGATTGCGCCTTCGTGACAAGCGGCGGCACAAGCACCGCAGCCATTGCATTTATTCTGATCAATTTCAATGATTCTTCTTTTCACAATAAAAACCTCCTTGCTTTTTTGTTTTCATTATAGTATGCTAAATTCAACAAGTCGGTTGAATTTTCAACGAAAAGAGGGTTTTTATGAAAGAATTTTTTCCCATCATCCGTTCCTCTCAGCTTTTTTCGGGCGTTTCCGAGGAGGAACTGACCGCAATGCTCTCCTGTCTGGAAACAAGAAAGGAAAGCTTTCCCAAGGATGCCCTGCTGCTGCGCATCGGGGATACGGCAGATGCCATCGGTCTTGTGCTGTCGGGCAGTATTCTAATCATACAGGAGGACATCTGGGGCAACCGCAACATCATTTCCAAGGCAGGGGTGGGGCAGACCTTTGCCGCCGCCTATGCCTGCGCGCCCGGCTCTGTGCTGAATGTAAGCGTTGTGGCGGAAACAGCTGTTACGGTGCTGTATTTGAACATAAAGCGTGTGCTGCATGTGTGCTCCTCCGCCTGTGCGCATCATAGCCATATCATCCGAAATCTGCTTGGCGAGCTTGCGGAGAAAAACCTTCGCTTCAGCGAAAAGCTGACGCACATGGGGCAGCGCACAACGCGCGCAAAGCTGATGTCCTATTTTTCCGCAGAGGCACAGCGGCTCGGAAAATATGAATTCGATATTCCCTTTTCCAGACAGCAGCTTGCGGATTACCTCGCAGTGGAGCGCAGCGGACTTTCTCTGGAGCTTGGGAAAATGCGGGATGAGGGTCTGCTGGATTTTCATAAAAACCATTTCGTTTTGAAGGTATAACGCCAATAAAAAAGCAGAAACTCCTTTTTCGCAGGAGCTTCTGCTTTTTGTTTGCTTATTTCATTCCGTTTTCAGCGAAGCGGTGGAACAGCGCCGCAATCTCGGCACGCGTAGCAGTGCCCTTCGGATAAAGGAGATTGCTGTCGCCCTTTACAAGACCGGTATTCACCGCCCACGCCATAGCGCCCATTGCATAATCGGAAATGCTCTCATAATCGTCGAACTCCCGAATTGCCATGCCGCCCTGTGTGGTATCATAGCCCTTATACTGCGCGTAGCGATAGAAAATCGCCGCAAGCTGTTCACGGGTAATCGGATCATTCGGGGCAAAGCTGCTGTTGCCGTAGCCGCCCATAATGCCGTTTTGCTGTGCCCATGTCACCGCATCATAAAACCATGCCGTACCGGAATCACGCACAACATCGGTAAAGCTGTTTTCTCCCTCGACAGCAGGGCTGCCCTCCATGCGGTAGAAAATTACCGCAATCTGCGCACGGGTGGTGTTCGCATAGGGCGCAAAGGCTGCCGCATCCATACCGGACATCAGACCCTTTTCGTAGCTAAACAAAACATCCCGATAAAACCAATCGCCTGCATTGACATCCGCAAAGGGATTCTTCACTGCATCCGGCTCTCTCTTTTTCCAGTCTGCATAAACCGTTTTGCTGCCGCTCAGCTTGATTTCCGTAATCCTCTGCGTCAATGCCGAATCGGCATACCAGCCGCCGAAGTCATAGCCGTCGCGCATCGGGGTATAGGCGGAAAGGTCAAGCGTTTTGCCGCGAGCGGCGCGGATTGCCTGCATGCTGCCGCCGCCGTTGGTTTCAAAGGTCAGCGTGTAGTAGGTCGTGCCGCCACCACCGCCGCTACTGCTTGAACTGCCGCCGCTCGAACTCCCGCCGCTTGGACTGCCGCCGCTGTCTTTTTTCGGAATACTCTCACCTGTCGCAATCTTGGTATTGCACCCCTTGCAGTAGGTGTCACCCGTATAGCCGTCTGCACTGGTGGTGGCCTCAACTCTGCCGCGCACCTCAGTGCCGCCCGTATGATTGCTTGCGTTTAATTCGCCGTAAGCTGTATTGCAGATTTTGCAGACAGCCTTCTCCGTACAGGTAGCCGTACCGCCGGAACAGTTGCCCGTTTCGGTGTGACTGCTGTTGAGCGAGCAAGTATGGGTATGCGTCCCATTGCCGTTGGAAGTCCATTCGCCCCATTCATGAATACACACTTCTACCGAAGGATTGGGGTCCGGTATCACTATGTGCAGTATCCAGTTGGCATAAAGTGTCACATCTTCCGTAACAGGAAAAGCATCTCCCGGATAGCCCGCTCTCTCTCCATCAGATTTCTCCAGTGTCCAATAGTCAAAATCAGCCGTATCATACGTAAAGCCGGACTCCGGAAGAGTATAATCCCCGGATGTCTGAACCGGTTCCATGTAGCCAGATGCGTTACCGCCGTTAAAAGAAACGGTGTAATTTTCGCCCTGTACATTCCACGCACTCCATGCCCCCCCTGGATTGTCTTTAAAATTTTCCTTATACCCGTCAGGAACATATATCACTCGATTCTTGGGCCAGGAAGACCCATACTTATAAAATACGAATGATTCAAAGGAGATTTCATACCAATTCTTCCAATGGGTATGAACCTCCATAAGTCTTGTGCATCCAACAAATGCGAACGATCCCACAGAATTGACGCTGTCAGGAATATCAATTTGCGTAAGGGCGGCACAGTCCTGAAAAGCAGAATCCCCTATCTTCTTGACTGTTTTGGAAATATGTACCTCGGCAAGTTCCGAGCATCCACAAAATGCGTTTTTACCAATATTGGTCACGCCTTTCTCTATGATTACCTTTTTAATCTTTTGCTTTTCGTTCTCCCACGGGCAATCCGGAACGCTAGTACCTCCAAAATTAGGCATTGCACCCTCACCTGATATTGTAAGCGTCCAGTCCGTAAGCACCCCGTCCTCGTATTGGCTGATCATCCATTCAACATCTGTTCCGGGGATAGGCATAGGAACGCCCAAAAACGGCCCATATAGCACAGCAGCAACTTTCCTATAACGTGATGTATCAAGTTTCCTCTGTTCCTCGGCGGTAAGCTGCTGCATTGCATCTACAACGGCTTGAAACTGCGTCCTCACTTCCTCGATATTATCGTCATCGATATCTTTCGCATCCGGCAAAGCGTCAATCATAGCCTGTACGCTTTCCACGGTAACGACTCCCTTTGTATTTGATAGGGTAGTCATTTCCTCCTCCTGCTCCGTTTCTGCCGCCGATACCGGCACAGAAGCCGTAGAAAACAGGAAGCAGGTGCAAAGCAGTGCCGTGTAAATCCGTTTTCTTTGTTTTTTCATTCGTTTTTCCTCCCTCCATTGCTGTCATGTTGTTTCCTTTTCCGTATCCCGCTCCCTCCTTTTTTCTGTGTCATGCAGACACCGCAGAAAGAGCCTTTCACTTATATAGGTACAAAAAAATGGAAAAACTCTCACCTAAAAATCAAATTTTTTTAAAAAAATAAAAAAATAGAGATCCGCACAAAAGCGGCTTTCAAAATCAGCCTTCTGCCGCCTTCAGATAACGGGCAATCAGCTTGCCTGCCGCCAGAATCCCCACAGGCAAAAGATACGCGATATACTGCGCTGTGCCGCCGTAGGCAATCAGCAGGTTATAAATTGCATGAAAGGTAATCGCCGCCCCAAGCAGTCCGCAGGTTCCGGCAATTTTCAGCCACGTCCGCCGCCATACATACGCAAGCCCGCCGCCGACGATGGCTCCGCAAATGACATGCATTGCTCCCGTTCCGATGCCACGGAAGAAAATAAAGGAGAAATGCGCGGCTCCGTTTTGAATCAGATAGCAGATATTTTCAAAGGTAGCAAAGGAAAGCGCAGTAATCACTGCGGCAATCCCAATCTGCCGCGCCTGCGGCTCAAATACCAAAAGATAAAAGAGCAGCGGCAGCAGCTTCATCCCCTCCTCCACCACAGGCGCAATCTCCACAGTGGCAGCAAAGGCATCCGCCCCATACAGCGCCGCGAGAAAGGTATTGAGATATGCAGAAAGCAGGCACATGCCCATTCCCGCAAGGCAGAACAGAAAAGCCCCTGTATGCCGTTTTCCCATGCACAGGGCGGCAATCAGCAAAGGCGATGCCATGCAGATAAAAATATTTTCCATATATGTCATGCCTGCACCGCCCTTCCTGTGGCAGGCAGCAGAGCGAATACGCAGCCCGTCAGCAGAACATCAAACCCGTAATAGAGGAAGGAAGCCGAATCCCCCTGTCGGAAGCAGCCGGAAGTCCAAAGGATATATTCCGCCGCCACATAGCACAGCACCCCGATATGGAAATATCGCAGCTGCCGCGCCGCTCCCGTCTGCGTTCGCGCATAAGTAAGCCCCCGTATCGCATGATAGGAAACGGCAATCATCATGCCGCACCAAAGCAGGTTCGAAAGAACATCCCCAAAGGTGCAGTAAAATATACATAAGGGAACGCCTATCAGGAAGGCAATCCGCGCCCTTCGGCACACAAAGCCTCTTTCCTCCGCGGAGGAAAGGGAGTATTGCAAAATAGAAAGAAAAATAACGCTTGCCACCCAGCCAAACTCCGATACATAAAAAACCTGCGGCGTTTTTGAGAACAAAAACAGATGCAGCGTCCAGTACAGGGAGCCGAGCGCAAAGCAGCCATAAAAGCAGGTCAGCAGAAAATACGCCTGCTTTCTGCCCTTCAGATATCGCATCCCGCTCAGACAAAAGCCCAGAAGGGTAACAGAGAATTGCACAAAGTTATCGGCAAGTTCCATTCGCATTGTCCCCCTTTTGCTCCTCCGACTGTTCGTCCTTATGCAGCAGGCAGATACGGAAGCACGCAATTGTCACACACACACCAAGGACAAAGGCGAGCAGTCCGGTCACGATATATCCAAGCGCAGCACTGCCGCCCAGCATTGTTGCCGCTGTTCCAAAGCCGGAGGACATGCCCGGCTCCATTCGATTGACCATATCGGGCATAAAAAGGGAAACCCCAACGATTACCGCAAGGCACGCCGCCACGCCGAAAACGGCGGCGATTCGTTCCTGCCGCTGCTTTCTCCGACGCTCCTTTTCCGCAATCCGCCGCTTTACCTCTGCAATTCGTTCCTCATGACTCCGCATTTGTGATTCCCTCCCGTTCCAGTAATCCGCGCAGACGGCCCTTGCCCCGATACACCATATTGGTAATCTGCTTCTCGCTTTTCCCCATAACCTCAGCAGCCTGCAAATAGCTCATGCCCTCAAAATAGACCAGATAAAGCGCCTCTCGGTAATCCGGATTTAACGCAGCCATGCAGAAATGCAGAATCCGATCCCGCTCCTTTGTGCGGACAACCTCCTCCACCAGCGTCTGTCCGTCCGGCTCCTCGGTCAGGTTATCCAGGCTGAAGAAAAGCCGCCGTCTGCTTCTGCCGCGCAAAGCCATGTGCCGTGCCGCTTTATACAGATAGGCCTTTAAGCCGCCGTCTCGAATGCGTGGCTTTTTCGTAAATAAATAGGAAAAGACTTCGATCATCAAATCCTCCGCTTCGTGAACGTCATGCAGATAGCCGTTGATATATAAGGTCAGCGGATTGCCGTATTTTTTCATCAATGCCACAAGCCCCGCTTCATCGCCGCAAAGATATTGCCTGTAAAGCTCTTCATCCATCGCCATGCCGTTCACTTCCTTTCCACCGCATCCTCTCAGCACAGAAAGGCATTGCGCCGCAAAAGGATGTCCTCTGTCTGAAATACTATCTCCAGTATATGCGAACATCCGCATAAATTCAAGATTTTCGTCATCAATCGCATCTGCATGCTGTCGGCAGAATTTTCTAAGATGCTCCGATGCGGAAATCTGCATCTTCTCCCCCCGATTCCGTCAGAAATCCATAAAACCGCGGACTGACTGCAACCAACTTGCTTTTCTTGCAAAAATCCTCTATGATAAGCTTAAATTAGCTATTTTCTCGCAAAGGAGGAACCTTCTATGGATAAGGATTTTCTGAAATTTATGTCATTCGTTGCCTTTATGGAAGCGAAAAAGGAAGCGGAACGGGATTGCTCTGCCGAAGATACCGGATGGCAGGATACCATCCCTACTATCAGAAGAAAACCTGACCCTGCTAAGGAAGCGCTTCTCCTCAGCCGCATCCGGATGCCCGAAAAGCCGGTAAACAAAATGGGATCCGGCGAAAAGGTTTTTATGGGTATCGGCATCATCGGTCTGTTTGATGCCGCTTTCGGTCTCTTTCTGATGGACGCTTTTTATTTTCTTGTCGGGCTTGTTGTCGGTGTCTCCTTTATCATCATGGCAACCTCAAATGCAAAAAAGAGATATGATGAAAAGCTGGCAGAATATGAGCTGGCACAGAGGGACTTCCCTGCTTATCAGAGAAAAATGCTCGCCAAGCAGAGACTCGGAAAATAAGAAAATAAACGGAATGATTGGAGGGGATCAGATAATGTCACAAAAAAGGAGTACCATTCTTATCTGGGCCGCGGTCATTTTTATTCTCATTGTCACATGCTTGATTACCGACCGCAACAATCTTGCAGAAAGAACGCTTTATTCCTCACAGGAGGAAATGCAGTCCGCCCTACAGGATACCTTTGTATATTACACCGCAAGAGGGGAACGACAGGCATGGAGCATCCATGGCGATACCGCAATACAAACCTATGAAAATGGCGCAGTATTTTCGTATACCATTACGAAATGGCATCCGCAGCGCGGTGCGCTGACGCTCACACTGGACACCACAGCACAAAAGGAAACGCTGTTTGTTGCACTTAATGGCTCTCTGTTTGATCAGCATAAGCATGTCTTTCGTCGAGAAGAACAGCTTGCCTCCTCCGACAGAAGTGCGAAGCGCAAACCTGTTTCCGGACAGAATCAGCCTGCTGCGCAGAATAAACCCTCCGAGCAGAGTAAATCTTCCGAGCAGAGTAAGCCTGCTGAAACAACTCCCACCCCCGTATATACCTCCCCCAAATCACAGAAGAAGCCCGAACTGCCCGATTGCGGCGATTATGAAAGCTATGAGGATTTCATGGATGACTGGGACGGCTATATGCCGGATGGCAGTGATGCAGAGGATTACTGGGAGGATTGGTAAGAACGGTATGCAGAAAGGAGTATGCACATGAACGACAGAAAAATGGTCTTAGACGGCATGATGGGACTGGTGGTCGGGGACGCATTGGGGTGTCCCGTTCAGTTTCTCGACAGAGAGGAGCTTCGGGAGCGTGGAGCCGTCACCGAAATGGAGGGCTACGGCACCTATAACATGCCCCCCGGCACATGGACGGATGACAGCAGTATGGCGCTCGCAACCCTCGCGAGCATCAACGAAAGGAACTGCATCGACCTGCGCGATATCATGGAACGCTTTCTCGATTGGGAATTTCATGGCGCATATACCCCCTTCGGCGAGGCGTTTGATGAGGGGAATACCTGCAGCAATGCCATCTATAAGTATCGCGACAGCCACGACCTCGCAACCTGCGGCGAAACGGGCGAATACTCCAACGGCAACGGCGCATTGATGCGAATTCTCCCTGTCTGCCTGTATTTCATTCAGAAGGAAGATATTTCGGATGCGGATGCCCTTCGGCAAATCCATCTGGCAACAGGGCTTACGCATAATCATCTGCGGTGTCATATCGCAAGCGGATTGTATTATTTTATCGCAAAAGCCATCGTCACAATGGCACCAAAAAATGCCGATTTGAAAACCTGTATCCAGTGCGGCGTAGAAAAAGGCTTTGCTTTTTATCACACGCCCGAAAGCCTTGCGGAGCTGATGTACTTCCAGAGATTACGCGACTTAAATGAATTTTTCTCCCTGCCCGAAGATGAAATCGAGAGCGACGGCTATGTTCTGCATGCTTTGGAGGCGGCAATCTGGTGTCTGCTTCATACCAATCGCTTTCGGGACTGCCTGCTCCGCGCAGTCAATCTCGGCGATGATACCGATACCACTGCCGCAATCGCAGGCGGGCTTGCAGGGCTGTATTATCACTATGAAGCCATGCCTCAGGAATGGGTAAATGCCATCCGAAGAAAAGCATGGATAAAAAGGCTGTGCCTGCAAGAGCTTTAGCATAAAAACAGGACTTCCCCTGCGGGAAGTCCTTTGTAACCTACTCATTTTCAATTCTTCATCTTCTGCACTCAACTCGCCCATTTCCTCCAGTGCATCAAGGTACTGTCTGAAAATATTCTCTTTAGATTTTTCTATGCAGGATAAGTATTGTGGCTCCTTCATCATTCTGAAAAGCTCCATTCTTGTCGGAACTTTTCCGTGCAAGGCTGCCTTTATTCGATAATACTCACTTCTTGTCCACGAATTTACTATCATTGCAATCACCCTTCATTTCGTTTTCTCAGAATCAGATTCAGCCACCGTTCGTCTCCTCTTTCCGGTCGAACGTCGCCGGTAATCCATTCCTCTTCTATATCAAAGCCGCCTGCTTCATTTAACAGTTCCGCAAATGCTTCCTCTGTCATATCAAGAAAATATCTTCCCCTTCGCTCTCCCTCAAAAGCCCCATATTTAAATGAAAGATAGGCAATCCCCTCTTTCTTGAGTGCAAGCAATATTTTTTTCAGCACCTCTTTTAATTCATTATGGGTTAAATGAAGAATGGACGCACACGCCCAAATCCCATCATACTTTTCATATTCCTTCAATTCCTGAAATAACATTTGCTTCACTTCAATACCCGTATATCGACTTGCCGCATGGCACATCTCGGCAGAACCGTCTACCGCCTCCACAAAATAACCTCTATTTAGAAAACATTTTGTGTCACGCCCCGAACCACAGCCAAAATCTAAAATCAAAGCACCCTTTTCCAGCTTACTCAAAAAAAGCTCTTGTACCTCACTAAAATCGACCTCTCTTGTTTCACGGATAAAATTTTCTGCATTTTGTTCATAATATAATAAGGTCTTTCTCATACTTTAACTCCCTCATATCAAATAGGCTTTTAAAGCATAATATCATCTTCACTGTCTCTCGGCAAGCCTTCTGCCGATAACCACATAAAAACAGGACTTCCCCTACGAGAAGTCCTCATTTTTTTCTCTCTATAAAATTAGTACAGCTTAGCCCCTGCCGGGATTCTGTCATCTACCATCAGAAGGTTCAGTCCTTCGTGACCGTCTTCCTCGTGTACTGCCGAAATCAGCATACCCTCGGAATCAATTCCCATCATCTTTCTCGGTGGCAGGTTCACGATAGCGATTGCTGTCTTACCAACCAGTTCTTCCGGCTCATAATAGTCGTGAATACCGCTTAAAATCACACGATCCTTACGTTCACCGTCATCCAGTACAAACTTCAGCAGCTTTTTGGATTTTGCAACTGCCTCACATGCCAGAATCTTAACCGCACGGAAATCGGATTTTGCAAATGTATCGAAATCTACCATTTCTTCAAAAATAGGCTCAATCTTCACATTGGAGAAATCAACCCTCTCAGCGACCTTTGCTGCAGGTGCTGCTTCGGAAGTCTTGGATGCCTTCTTATCAGCGTCCAGAGGCTTCATTGTCGGGAACAGGATAACGTCTCTGATAGAAACGGATTCTGTCAGCAGCATAACAAATCTGTCGATACCAACACCCAGACCGCCTGTAGGGGGCATACCGTATTCCAGCGCAGTCAGGAAGTCCTCATCAATCATATTTGCCTCATCGTCGCCGTTTTCGCGCAGATATTCCTGATATTCAAAACGCGCACGCTGGTCGATGGGATCGTTCAGCTCGGAATAAGCGTTGCCGTATTCTCTGCCGACAATAAACAGCTCGAATCTTTCTGTAAATTCGGGTTTGTCGGGCTTTCTCTTTGTCAGAGGAGAAATTTCTACAGGGTAATCAATGATGAAGGTAGGCTGAATCAGGTTCTTTTCTACGAATTCTTCAAAGAACAGGTTCAGAATATCGCCCTTTACATGGCGTTCTTCAAATTCCACGCCCTTTTCTGCCGCGATTTTCTTTGCTTCCTCTGTATCCTTCACCTGGTCGAAATCAACGCCTGTAAACTGCTTTACGGCATCTGTCATTGTGATTCTTGCGAAGGGCTGACCCAGATCCAGATCATAGCCGCCATAGGTAATCTTTGTTGTGCCCAGCACGTTCTGTGCTACGGTACGGAACATTTCTTCCGTAATGTCCATCATGCCCTTGTAATCTGTGTAGGCCTGATACAGCTCCATCAGCGTGAATTCGGGGTTATGACGAACGGAAATGCCCTCGTTTCTGAATACACGACCGATTTCATATACTCTTTCAAAGCCGCCGACAATCAGTCTCTTCAGGGGCAACTCCAGCGCAATACGGCAGTACATATCAATATCCAGTGTATTGTGGTGTGTGATAAAGGGTCTTGCGGACGCACCGCCGGGGATGGTCTGCAAAACGGGAGTTTCTACCTCTAAGAAGCCCTTTGCGTCCAAAAATCTTCTGATTTCCGTAATAATCTTGGAACGCTTGATAAAGGTATCTCTGGATTCGGGGTTTACAATCAAATCCACATATCTCTGTCTGTAGCGCAGCTCCTGATCCTTCAGACCATGGAACTTTTCGGGCAGAACCTGCAGGCTCTTGGAAAGCAGAACAACCTCTTTTGCGTGTACGGAAATTTCGCCTGTTTTTGTTTTGAATACAAAGCCCTTAATGCCGATGATATCACCGATGTCATATTTTTTGAATGCAGCGTAATCCTCCTCGCCGATGTCATTCTTGCTGACATAGGACTGCATCAGACCGTTTCTGTCCTGAATATTGCAGAAGGATGCCTTCCCCATGATACGCTTGCTCATCAGTCTGCCTGCGATGCAAACATCCTTATTCTCCAGCGCATCAAAGTTCGCTCTGATTTCGTCGCTGTGGTGTGTCACGTCATATTTTACAATCTGGAAGGGGTCCTTGCCTGCTTCCTGCATCTGTGCCAGCTTTTCTCTTCTGATTCTATTCTGTTCACTCAGCTCCTGCTGGGTCAACTCCTTATTTTCTTCTGCCACTTTTCTTCCTCCTGTCCGTTCTTTTGTAATGGTTTTATTTTGTAAATCTCAGCACCTTGAATTCCACTTCGCCGTCAGGTGTTTCAATCATAATGATATCGTCCTTTTTATGTCCCAGAAGTGCCATACCGACAGGGGATTCGTTGGAAATTCTGCCGTTCATGGGGTCTGCCTCTGCAGAGCCTACAATGGTGTATTCCATTTCCTCGTCAAATTCCACATCCAGCACCGTTACGGTCGTACCCAGGCTGATGGTATCCTTTGCACCCTCTTCTTCATCGATAACCTCTGCATTGCGCAGCATTTTTTCCAGCTGCACGATACGCGCTTCGATTTCTGCCTGTTCTTCCTTCGCTGCATCATATTCGGCGTTTTCGGAAAGGTCACCCTGACCTCTTGCTTCTTTAATTTTTTCTGCTACGTCTTTTCTGCGGACGGTTTTCAGGTTTTCCAGCTCCGCCTCCATGTTTTTCAGACCGTCATAGGTCAAAACAACTTTCTTTTCTGTCATGGGTGTGTCACTCCTCGTTTTAGTCTCATTTCATGCTTTCCTCGTTTTAGACAAGGAAAAAAGGAAGGCTTGCGATTACCCTCCCGAACTATCGTAATATTATATACTGATTCCGATCGGATTGTCAACGCTTTTTCCTTGAAAAATCAAGGCTTCTTATCCGGATACAGCTTTATTTTTACCCTTTTGCCGAAGGCGGAAAAGCCCGAAACGGAAAAGCCCTTCTCCTGCAAGGCGGAAAACAGCCGCTCCCCGTCCCAATCCTCTGCCGAAAAGCCTTCCCGAAACGCCGCGCAGCCAAGGTATGCCCTCGCCTCGGCAAGCCTGCCCTCCATCTGCTCACCGCCCTCTGCCGCCATGCGGAAAAAGAACCCCTCCGCCGCCGAAATATCCGGACGCAGACTCCTAAGCCGCCGCAGAACAGGGCGATTGCCTGCGAAATCCAGCCAGATGCACCCTCGCTTCAGAATATGCTCATAGGCACGCTGCTCCATGCCGCAGGAAAGCACCACATCCGCCGCCCCAAGCGCAGCATTTTTCGGGGAGGAAAAGACCTCCGCCATCAAGCCGCGCTCCGCATAAAGCCGCTGCACCACGCCCTCTGCCGTTTCCGGCTCCTGCGTAAAAATGGCAAGGCGGTTCACCTCATTTCCCAGAGAGGAAAGCACCCTCCCCCAGATATGCGGCTCGCCCCCTGCCAGAAGAAATGCCGATTCCTCCGGATTTCTGCCCTGCCGGCGCAATGCCTCTGCCGCACCTGCGAAGGCAAAAAGCTGTGCCAGCCTGCGCCCCTCGGCAAAGGGAAGCCGTTCTCTGGGAAATTCTCCCTCGGCAGGCGGCACAATGATGGCGGCACCCGCTTCCTCCAGGGCTGCCAGAAGGCGCACCGCCCCCCTTCTCCAATCTGCTGTCAGTACAGCTGTCCGCTCTGCCTGCAAAATGCCTGTCAGTACCCCGTCCACTCGTGTCAGTGTGTACGGGTAAGTGTCCACTGTTTTTCTCTGTCTCCACCGCTGCGGCAGCAGCTTTGTCCACTTAGGAAGGACAGGCTCCTCCCCCTCTTCCAGAAATCGCACTCTTGCCGGTTCCATGCTCTATTCCCCCTTTTCCGATAGGCTTTTCCCTGTTTTGTCAGAGAAATTCGCCTGCTTTTTCCTTAAAACTCCATACGATTCCAAAAAATTACATCCGTTTGTACTTTTCTTAATGCAAAACTTACAAGTATTTAATTTTGTACACAAAATACAAGTTCTTTTTCTCGTACAGTATTGACAACAAAATTTCAATAATCTAACATTAAATTATACAAAAGATAGCAATTCCCCATTCAGACGGGAACCCGATACAGGATAACAAATCACTATTTCTATCCCTTACTATTTATATGAAAGGAGTCCACACCATGAACACAAAAATGATGAAAACCATGGATGGTAATGAAGCTGCGGCATACGTTTCCTATGCCTTTACAGAGGTCGCAACGATTTACCCCATCACTCCCTCCTCCCCTATGGCGGAGCACGTAGACAGCTGGGCTGCAAACGGCAAAAAGAATATCTTCGGTCAGACCGTACGTCTGCTGGAGCTGGAATCCGAGGCAGGTGCCGCAGGCGCAATGCACGGCGCTCTGGAGGCAGGCACACTGGCAACAACCTATACCGCATCTCAGGGGCTGCTGCTGATGATTCCCCCGATGTACAGAATCGCAGGGCAGCTGAAGCCCGGCGTATTCCACGTTGCATCCAGAACCGTTGGTACACATGCCTTCTCCATCTTCGGCGATCACTCCGACGTTATGTCCTGCCGTCAGATTGGCTGCGCAATGCTTTCCTCCGCATCCGTACAGGAGGTTATGGACTTAGCAGGTGTGGCACACCTTTCCGCAATCAAGGGCAGCGTTCCCTTCATCCACTTCTTCGATGGCTTCCGCACCTCTCATGAGCTGCAGAAAATCGAAGTAATGGACTATGAGGATCTGGAAAAGCTGGTGGATCAGGATGCACTGAAGAAATTCAGAAAGAATGCACTGAATCCCGAACACCCCGTACAGCGCTCCACCGTACAGAACCCCGACGTATTCTTCCAGAACAGAGAGGCATGCACACCCTTCTACACCAGACTGCCTGAAATCGTAGAGGAATACATGAACGAAATCAACAAAATCACAGGCAGAAATTACAAGCTGTTCAACTACTTCGGCGCAGCTGACGCAGAGCATGTTATCGTAGCGATGGGCTCCGTAACAGGCGTTGCGCAGGAGGTTGTGGAAAGCCTGACCGCAAAGGGCGAAAAGGTTGGTTTCCTGCAGGTTCACCTGTACAGACCCTTCTCTCTGGCACACTTCGCAGCAGCTCTGCCCGAAACAGTAAAGGTTCTGACCGTTCTGGACAGAACAAAGGAACCCGGCGCACTGGGCGAGCCTCTTTACGGCGATGTTTGTTCCGCACTGATCGAAACAGGCAGAACCACAAAGGTTCTGGCAGGCAGATACGGTCTGTCCTCCAAGGATGTGACTCCTGCACAGATTATCGCAGTATTTGACAACATGAAGGGCGCACAGAAAAACCACTTCACCGTTGGTATCATTGATGATATTTCCAACAGCTCCATCGAGGTTGGCGCAGAGCCCGATCTGGCTGACGCAAGCACCGTATCCTGCAAATTCTGGGGTCTTGGCTCCGACGGTACGGTTGGCGCAAACAAAAACTCCATCAAAATCATCGGTGACCACACAGATAAATACGCACAGGCTTATTTTGAATATGACACAAAGAAATCCGGCGGTATCACACGTTCTCACCTGCGTTTCGGCGACAAGCCCATCCGCTCCAGCTATCTGGTAACAAAGAACGCAAACTTCGTTGCTTGTCATAACCAGAGCTACATGGAAAAATATGATATCGTTTCCGAAATCAAGCCCGGCGGCACCTTCCTGCTGAACTGCACATGGACACCCGAGGAGCTGGATCATCACCTGTCTGCGGAGGTAAAGAGAACCATCGCAAACAACAACATCCACTTCTACACCATTGATGCAATCAAGATTGGTAAGGAAATCGGTCTGGGCAACAAGACAAACGCAATTTTGCAGTCCGCATTCTTCAAGCTGGCAAACATCATCCCCGTTGATGACGCAGTTACATACATGAAGGCGGCTATCGTAAAATCCTACGGCAAGAAGGGCGAAAAGGTTGTCAACATGAACTATGCCGCTGTTGACGCAGGGCTTTCCGGTCTGACAAAGATTGACGTTCCCGCAAGCTGGAAGGATGCAAAGGATGTAGATCACGAAGCAATCAAGAAGGTTCTTCCCGAATATGTAGAAAAGCTGATGGTTCCCATGAACGCACTGAAGGGCGACCTGCTGCCTGTATCCGTATTCGCAGGCAGAGAGGACGGCACAGTTCCTCTTGGCACCTCCGCATTTGAAAAACGCGGTGTTGCGATTGACGTTCCCGCATGGGATGCAACAAAATGTATCCAGTGTAACCAGTGCTCCTACGTTTGCCCTCACGCTGCAATCCGTCCTTTCCTGCTGACAGAGGAGGAAGCAGCAAATGCTCCCGCATCCTACGCAGTTCTGGATGCAAACGGCGCAGGCGAAATCAAGCAGTACAAATTCCGTATGCAGGTTGACCCTCTGGATTGTCAGGGCTGCGGTGTCTGCGTAACAGCCTGCCCTGCAAAGGAAAAGGCACTTGTGATGCAGCCTCTGGAAACACAGCTGCACGAACAGGATAACTGGGACTTCTCCCTGACCCTGTCTGATAAGAAAAACCCCATGAGCAAATTCACCGTAAAGGGCTCTCAGTTCGAACAGCCTCTGCTGGAGTTCTCCGGCGCATGTGCAGGCTGCGGCGAAACAGCTTATGCGAAGCTGATGACACAGCTTTACGGCGACAGAATGTATCTGGCAAACGCAACAGGCTGTACACAGGCTTGGGGTGCAGCAGCTCCCTGTGTACCTTACACCACAAACAAGGAAGGCTGGGGCCCCGCATGGAGCAACTCCCTGTTTGAAAATAACGCACAGTTCTCCGTTGGTATGGTTCTGGCTGTAGAGCAGCAGAGAGACCGCGTAACCATGAAGGTGAAGGATCTGCTGGCACTGACCGCAGGCACAGATTTTGCGGCAGCAGCTGAAACATGGCTGGAAAACTGGGATAACGGCGACAGAAGCAAGGCTGACAGCCGTGCGGTTATCGCAGCACTGAAGGAGCTGCAGGTTGACGGTGCAGCAGCAGAGCTGAAGGACTTCATTCTGGAAAACAGCGAACACCTGACAAAGAAATCCATGTGGATGTACGGCGGTGACGGCTGGGCATACGACATCGGCTACGGCGGTCTGGATCACGTTCTGGCAAGCGGCCGTGACGTAAACGTACTGGTTGTAGATACCGAGGTTTACTCCAACACAGGCGGTCAGTCCTCCAAGGCAACCCCCATCGGCGCTGTGGCACAGTTCGCAGCAGGCGGTAAGCCTACTGTAAAGAAGGATCTGGGTATGCTGGCAATGAGCTATGGCTACATCTATGTTGCACAGGTTGCACTGGGCGCAGACCCCAACCAGCTTATCAAGGCACTGAAGGAAGCAGAGGCATACAAAGGACCTTCCCTGATTATTGCTTATGCACCTTGTATCAACCATGGTATTTCCAAGGGCATGGCAAATGCACAGCTGGAAGCAAAGCTGGCTGTTCAGGCAGGCTACTGGCACCTGTATCGCTTCAACCCCGACCTCAAGAAGGAAGGCAAGAATCCCTTCATTCTGGATTCCAAGGAGCCTACACTGGACTTCAATGAATTCCTGATGGGTGAGGTTCGTTACGCTTCTCTGGTTCGTACCTTCCCCGAAACCGCAGAGGTTCTGTTGAAGGAAGCAGCAGAAAATGCAAAGGATAAATATGCATCCTATAAGAAGCTGGCAGAGGCATAAAAAATAATTAAAAAAAACGAAGGGCGGAACCGAAAGGTTCCGCCCTTTTCAGTGTGTCGATAGAGGGCAGCGTTTCCTTTTCGGCAAGTTTTCAAGAAGTCATTACGTTGCGAGTATAGTCGAAGCGATGAAAAAGTTATCTATCATATTGTATAACTTTTTTATCAACTCTATTGACAAGAAAACTTGGCATGAATATAATGAAAGTATGCAAAGAAAACTTGGAACGGAGGTGTTCTATGAAAAAGGAAGAAATTTTAAATGCAAGCAGAAAAGAGCATCGCAACAAAGATTTGGCTGAAATGGAAGTGGCATATCAAGCAGGATGTCACGCAAGCAGAGTTGGTGCCTTAGTGTGTTGTCTGCTTTCTTGGTTATCATCTATGCTTGTCCATATTATGATTTATAGTCCATGGGTTATATACTTTAGCATTCTTGCAACACAATGGTTAGTTCGTTTTATCAAAATGAAACGAAAGAGCGATTTGGTACTGAGCGTTTTATTTTTCATTCTTGCAATTTTGGCATTTGTTGGATTTGTTTGCCGCCTTTTAGAGGTGAGGGTATGAAAGAACAATTACAACTGAAAAATCACTTGAAGGAATTTCGTACAGAAGCAAACCTTTCTCAAGCTCAACTTGCAGAAATGGTAGGCGTGTCAAGAAACACGATTAGTTCCATTGAAACAGGGCAATTCAATCCAACTGCAAAATTGGCTCTTATCCTTTGTATTGCATTAGATAAGAAGTTTGAAGATTTGTTTTATTTTTAGGAGGTTATTATGGAAAATATTGTGTTATTGATTTTGGGAGTGTTCATATCTGTTATGGGAATTGTAAATATCAAAGGCAATATCAGCACAATTCACTCTTATAACAGGCGAAAAGTAAAGGAAGAAGATATACCGAAGTACGGAAAAGCCGTCGGCACAGGAACGCTTATAATCGGAGTATCTCTTGTGTTAGGTTTCATAGTTTCGTTTTGGAGTGAAGAAATGATAGCTTATATCACCCATCCGGCAGTTGTTGTCGGATTAGGCTTTATGCTATATGGACAATTCAAATATAACAAAGGTATTTTTTGAGAATATAGGTAATTTCAAAGATAATTTCAATTTTCACAAACATCAATCAGAATATATCTAACAAAAGGGCGAAATCTCTCGGTTTCGCCCTTTTGCTTTAATTCTTAAGACTTTCTTTCAATTTCCGAAAGCCCCTTTTCTTTGAGGAAACTTTGTGCTACTATGTTATCCGAAAAGAAAACCTGAAAGGAGAAACACCCCATGAAAAAGAAATTTATCACCCTTTTGCTCTGTGCTGCTGTCGGCATTGGCGCGCTTTCCGGCTGCGGAGGCAATACCTCTGCAAAGGAACTGCCGGAGGATTCCGTTGCCGCCGATATTACAGTAGATAAGGAGAGCCTGCCCCCACTGAGTGAGGATTTACAGGAAATTTACGAAGGTGCTTATAAAATTTATTACCAGATTAGCTTTGGCGCATTTGATTATGATGAAAATGCCACATACGAAAAGGATGAATTGACATACTACAAAATCACCGATCCCCGTTTCCCGACCTATGAGGATTTCCGTACCTATCTGTTGCAGTATTTCACGGAATTTTTCGTAGACAACAGCATCCTGAGCAAGGATAACCTGATGTTCACCAAGGGCGAGGACGGCGGTCTATATTACCTGGGCGGCGGCAGAGGCTCGAATATCTTCTATGCAGGGCACACCTTTGAAATTGATAAGGAAAGCGATGACGAAATCGGCTTCAAAGCAACCGCATATTACACCAACAGCAACGAGGCATACAAGGGTGATTATTTCTACACCGCCCCGGACAATCCCGAAGATTATACCACACAGGAATTTCTGTTTGTACTCTGGAAGGAAGATGCAGGCTGGAGATTTAATACCTTCCATCTGTTCTTCTGATTTTGATATAGCCCCCTTTATGAGAAAATGACTTGAGCAAAATGCTCAAGTCATTTTTGTTTTGGGGAAACGGCGATTGGGCGCAGGGGAAGCACCTCTCGTGTGCAAGAAAAAGCAGCGGCGCAAGCACCGATTGGGCGCGGTCGCGCCAAGACTGGCAGTGCTTCGCACTGGATGGGCTCATACGAGCCAAAAATTTGCTTGGGCAACATGCGTGTTGCGCCAATTTAGAACTCTCTCGGCAAAACAAAAGATTTCTTCCTTACTTTTTATGCTAAAAAGTAACAAAAACTTGGAACCTATTGAATAGAAGCGCAGTCGCACAAAAGTTTTGCTTGGACAACATCAGTGCTACGCCCGTTTGGAACTCTTTCGGCGAAACAGAGGATTCCTTCCTTACTTTTTATGCTAAAAAGTAACAAAAACCCGGGACCCCTCCTCAATGGGTCCCGGACCCCCACAGGAGGTCCAAGAGGAACAAGGTTCCCCTTGGATATCCCCTCCCCACAAGCCCCTTCGGGCAGTATAAAGTGCCTTTTCGGCAAAACTTCATCGTTTTTTATCATCTGTTCGTCCCAACAGATAATCAATAGAAACGTCATATAAATCCGCCAACGCCCATAATACATGGGGCGGAATCATACGCTCGCCTGTTTCATAATAGGCATAGGTTCTCTGCGGAACATTGATTTTCTCGCCAACCTGCGCCTGTGTCATATCGTTATCTTCTCGTAAATCACGGATTCTTTTATAAATCATTTTCATCACCGTTTTTACTATAGATTGAACGATTTGTTCTATTGATATTTTGAATAATTTGTTCTAAAATATTATTAAATGGATTTTGAGAGGTGATGATATGTCCGAGTTTGCGGCAAATTTGAAGCAATTCCGAAAAAGAAAAAATTATTCACAGGCTACATTGGCAAGGAAATTAAATTACGGACATACGACGATTGCGAACTATGAAAGCGGTCGAAATAAGCCTTCGATTGATGATTTGATAAAAATAGCAATTATTTTGGATATTTCTTTAGATGAATTGGTTGGAAAAAATCCATCGAAAAAAGAAGAATGTTTTTTACACGAATTTCAGAAATTAAGCGAAAAAAATCAGAATCGTATATTGGATTTGATAAAAGCACTTCAACTTTAGAAGAAAGGTTGCAGGCGCGTCTGCGCCGCCTTTCTCCTTTGCACAGTTGCGCCCATCAAAAAAGGAGTCTTTCGACTCCTTTTCTTTATCTCTTTTTATACACATCGAAGGAAAACCTTACTCCCTTCTCCTCCTGCATTTCGCCCTTTTCCTCCAGCTCCCAATCGGGGTTTTCATCCAGATTCGGGAAGGCAGTATCCGCGGGATAGGTCTGATAAATCTTCGTGACATAGGCACGTTCGCACTGCGGCAAAAGCTGTGCATAAACCGTGCCGCCGCCGGCAACAAAAACCTGCTTCCCGGCGTAATTTTCCAGAACGGCAGGCAGCTCTGCCAAATCATGGCACAGCACAACGCCCTCCGCCTGATAGTCCTTATTTTTCGTCAGCACGATATTCACCCGATTCGGCAGGGGCTTTTTATTCGGAAAGGATTCCAGCGTTTTCCGCCCCATCACAAGCACATTTTCCGTCGTTTTCTCACGAAAATATTTCATATCTGCGGAAATGCGCTGCAAAAGGTCTCCGTCCTTGCCAATACCCCAGTCTGCATCAACGGCAACAATTATATCCATGTTTTTCCTCCTTATCGGCAATCAAATCGCAACAGGCACACGCCCCATGGATTTGCCGTACTCGTAATCCTCCACAATGAAATCGTCCACGGTGAAATCATAGAAATTCTTTACCTCCGGATTTAGGCGCACCTTGGGTGCAGGCAATGGCTCACGGTCAAGCATAGTCTTTACCATATCAATATGTCTGTCATAAATGTGCATATCGCTGATGACATGCACCAGCTCGCCTGCCTCCAGACCGCTCACCTGCGCGAACATCATCAGCAGTGCGGAATACTGTACCACGTTCCAGTTATTTGCGGTCAGCGTATCCTGCGAGCGCTGATTGAGAATCCCATTCAGACGATTGCCCGTTACATTAAAGGTCATGCTATAGGCGCAGGGCTCCAGACCCATTTCCGTCAAATCGGCAAAATTATAGATATTCGTCATGATACGTCTGGAGGCAGGTGTATTTTTGAGCTGCCACAGCACATTATCCACCTGATCCATTTCACCATGAGGGAATTTATACTTCACGCCAAGCTGATAGCCATACGCCTTGCCGATGGAGCCGCTTTCATCCGCCCAGGAATCCCAGATATGGCTGTTCAAATCGTTTACATTATTGGATTTTTTCTGCCAGATCCAGAGAATTTCATCAATCGCCGCCTTCCAGTTGGTATAACGCAGCGTCATCAGCGGAAATTCCTCCTGCAAATTATAGCGATTCACCACGCCAAAGGTCTTAATCGTGTGGGCAGGGGTGCCGTCCTCCCAGACAGCGCGCACCTTTTCATTTTCCGTTGAAAAGCCATACTCCAGAATCTGTCTGCAGTTTGCCTTAAAAATTTCATCTACCTTAGCCAAAAGCAATTCCTCCTTTTTTCCTTTTCATCTCTGTCGTTTACAAAAAACCGACTAAACTCCCCTTTTATTATACTGAAAAAAAATGAACTTTACCAGTCCCAAGATATCCGTTTCTTGCGCCGAAGGACATCTTATGGTAATATTTTTAGGAACACAAAAGCATCCCTTCTTCCGGTTTGGGCAAAGAAGGCCCTTCGGTTCCTTTCAAAAACGACATTTTCCGGTTTGATGCTTTCCGGAATCCATTTATGGGAGGTTGTAAAAATGAAAAAAATGACTGCGCTTCTGCTTGCCTCTGTGATGACAGTTTCTCTGGCGGCATGCGGCGGCAATGACGATGACGATGCGGCTTCTTCCGGCCCCGGCACGCAGATTACGGCGGCAGAGAAGGATGAAACCGAAGCCACGCACACCATCAAAATCGGCGTATTTGAGCCAACCACAGGCGAAAACAGCAACGGCGGCAAGCAGGAGGTTCTGGGCATCCGCTATGCCAATGCAATCGTGCCAACCGTGGAGCTGAACGGTACGGTATACAACATTGAGCTGGTGGAGGCAGACAATCAATCCGACAAGGTAGCGGCTGTTGCTGCGGCGAAAAGCCTGATTGCGGAAGGCGTTGCAGGGGTAATCGGCTCCTACGGCTCGGGTGTTTCCAATGCCGCAGGACAGACCTTTGCGGACGCAAACGTGCCTGCCATCGGCGCATCCTGCACGAATCCGCAGGTAACCGCAGGCAATAAATATTATTTCCGCACAACATTCATGGACCCCTTTCAGGGCAGAGTAATCGCATCCTATGCGGCAGAGCAGGGATATCGGACTGCGGCTGTTATCAGCCAGAACGGGGATGATTATTCCACAGGGATTGCGGCTTATTTCCGACAGGCATTTACAGATGAAAAAATCGGCGGCAAGGTGGTTGCAGACGAAGCCTACCATGCAGGCGAAACCGAGTTTGACGAAATTTTGCAGAAAATTCAGAAAACCAATCCCGACTGCATCTTCCTGCCCTGCTCCACGGCTATGGCAGAGGTTCTGCTGCCCCAGATTCGCGAAAGCGGCATTACTGCACCCGTTCTTGCGGCAGATACCTGGGAAAACCTTTCCATGGTAAAGGCAATTGGCGAGGCGGCGGAGGGCGTTGTATTCTCCTCCCCCTTCGAGGTAAGCGCGACCACACAGGCGAAAACCTTCGTCCGCGGCTTTCAGTCCTACCTGCGGCAGAACGCGGAGCGCATTGCGCTGAACGGCGGCACAGACGAGGTTGCGGCGGTTTCCGCGCTGGGCTACGATGCCTATATGACGATGGTGACAGCACTGGAAAGTCTGGACGGGACGAAGGATGTGCTGACAAGCGTGGATCTGCGGAACGCACTGTATGAGGTGGATTATGAGGGCGTGACGGGGGATATCAGCTTCGACGATAACGGCGATGCCATCCGCGATACGGCTTATCTGAAACAGATTCAGAATGGAAAATTCGTGTTCCTGAAAAAACAGGTGGATGAAACAGAGTAACGGAAAAGGAGTTCGCAGAAATTGCGAACTCCCTTTTCTTTTTTATACCTTTTCAAGCATTTCCTTCAGCGTTTTCTTTTCCTGAATTGCGGTTGTTACCTCTGCCATGCGGGAGGTATCTCCCAAGAGGATTGCACCGCAAAGAATTCCGTGGTGGAAATAGGCTCTTCTCAGAACCTGATTCTGTTCATCCTTGATTTCAACGGTTTTATAGGGGATTTCCGCCCTTGTGCCGATATCTCCGATGGCATAAAGGGAAGTACCCATGCCGTGGAAGCTGAGTGCGTTTATCTCAGGCTGATAGGAAAGGGCTTCTCCTGCCGCATTCGCCCCTGCAATGCGCCCCATTTCCTGCGCTACAGGCCAGAGGGCAATATTTGCGCCTGCGTACTGCGCACAGTCCCCTGCGGCATAAATGCCTGCCACGTTGGTTTCCATATTTTCATTTACGATAACGGCTCTGTCTGCTGCCAATCCTGCCGCCTGCGCCACTGCGATATTTGCTCTCACACCGGTGGAGAAAATCACCAGATCCGCCGCTACGGTTTCTCCGCCTGCCAGCTTCACGCCTGTCACACGCTCCGTGCCGCTAATTTCCGCAATCTGTACACCTGTCAGAATGGAAATACCCTTACATTCCGCAATGCCTGTCAACATTCTGACTGTAGGCGCGTCAATCTTGCCTGCCATCAGCACAGGTGCGCTTTCCAAAACCGTAACATCCAGACCAAAGCGACGCAGCTCCCAAGCCGCCTCCAGCCCAAGCACGCCGCCGCCGATGACAACGGCATTTTTTGCGTCCTGCACCAACGCATTGACTCTTTCCACATCTGTAATGGAACGCACAACGGCTACCTGCGGCAAATCATTGCCCTTGATGGGCGGCACAAAGCTATGCGCGCCGAGTGCATAGATGCACTTATCGAAGGGATAAACCGTGCCGTCTGTGAGGACAACCTCTTTTTTCTCCGCATCCAGAGCTGCAACCCTGCTTTCCAGCTGCAGGTTAATGCGATTTTCTTGATACCATTTTGCAGAAACGCTTGCAATCGCGCCGCCGCTGACTGCGCCGAACAGGTTCTTGGTCAGCATGGGGCGATCATAGGGCAGCTCCTTTTCCTCGGAAAGCATGGTAATTTCTGCGGTTCGGTTGCGCAGGCGAATCGCCTTTGCCGCCTGCAGCGCTGCTGTACCGCCGCCCAGAATCACAAAGCGTTCCTCTGTATCCCTGCAGAAATCTGTATCCTGCGATGCCACAGGCACGAAATTTTCAGCCCCAACGCCGCAGACAGGACAAGTTTCGATGGAGGAATCGAAAATTTCACCGCAGACCAGACATTTCACGAGCGTCCCTCTTGCAGAAGGCTTTTTCTTTTCCTCGCCCTTTAACAGCTTCAGACCGAACTGATAGCCGAAGGAAACCGCTTCTGCCAATTCCCGCTCAGAGGGCTTGAAGCGCACGCGGAACCCATCTACCACACGCAGATGAATCTGCTTCAGACGTGCAATGATATGCGGCACGCCTTCGCCGCTCCAGCCATAGCTGCCGAAGGCAGATGCCAGCTTGCCGCCATGAATCGGCGGATACATGCCTGTTGTCAGATCCCAGATGGGCTTTAATGCCTCCTGCAGAATGGTCGGCGTACCGAAAAGGATACCATCCGCTGCGCCAATTTCTGCCGCAACCTCTGCCGCGTCTGCCGTAACTAAATCGTAGCGTTTGACCGCGATGTCGCCCGCCTCAAGGATACCCTCGGTAATCTTTTCCGCCAGCTGCTCTGTATAGCCATACGCACTGACATAGGGGATGACAACGGTTGTTTTCTCATTCGTGGGGATTTTGCACCATTCGGCATAGATTGCCAGAAGCTCCGGAATATGGCTATCCAGAACGGGGCCATGCCCGGGACAAATCATGTCGATATCCAGGGAATGCACCAGCTCCAGCGCATTTGTCATATAGGGCTGCTTGAAGGGGCCGAGGATGTTGTCAAAATAATATTTTGTTGCTCTGAGGTAGCCCTCCGTATCGGTTACGGTGCTTCTGAGAATCCCCTCATGGGCATAATGAGAGCCAAAGGAATCACAGGTAACAAGGGTTTTATCCTCCTTGATATAGGTATACATGGTATCGGGCCAATGCAGATTCGGCAGAAGGAAGAACTGCAGGGTTTTATTGCCGATTTTCAGCTCATCTCCGTTTTTGACGGGGATGCTGTAGAAATCATCATTCACGATATTTTTCAGGAAGCTGATTGCCGTAGGGGTCGCGATGATTTTCGCCTGAGGGTTTTCTGCAATGATATGGGCGATGGAACCGGCATGATCCGGCTCGGTATGGTCTACAACAATATAATCAATCTGCGCGATATCCAGCTGCTCGGACAATGCCGCTCTGTACTCTCCGAAGAATTTTTCCTTCGCGGTTTCAAAAAGAATCGTTTCATCCCCCGCCTTGAGAATGTAGGAATTATAGGTGGTGCCGAATTCCGTATACATGATGATGTCAAATACACGCAGGTTCTTATCCAAAATCCCTGCCCAATAAAAATCCTGTTTCAGCTGTAAGGTTTTCATGCTGCCGCTCTCCTTTCAAATACGCGTTTTTTCTCCGTCTATCTTCTCTTTTTTTATTTTCTGCTTTTCTTTTGTTTATATATATGATATCATGGTTTCAGAAAAAGAAGTGTTGCATTTGCAACAAGGAGCGAAAAAATATGGAAAATTTATTGAAAAATGAACTCTTTACGCACGTTTCGGCAGAAGAGCTGGAAAAAATGATTCCCTGCTTTGAAATGACGAAGCGCAGCTTTCGGGAAAAGGACATCATTCCCACGCACGAGAGAGGAAAAAATTATATCTGCCTGCTGCTTTCGGGGACAGTTTCCGTCAACCGCATCAGCATAGACGGCTCGTTGGACCTACTGGAATATCTGGAGGATACGGGCGTATTCGGGGCAGCGTTTGCCTTTGCCAATCAGGAGGATGCGTTTCTGACCATCTGCGAAAAGGACTGCACGGTGCTGTTTATCGAAAAGCACCATATTTCCAAGCGGTGCCGGAATGCCTGTCCGCACCATACGCAGGTGGCGGAAAATATGCTGCAGCTGATGGGGAATAAGGTTGTCATGCTGACGGAAAAGGTGGATATCCTCAGCCATCGCTCCATTCGCGGCAAGCTGATGAGCTATTTCCGCATCCAGAGCACAAAGACGGGGGAATTGAGCTTTTCACTGCCCTTTTCTCTGCTCAAGCTTGCGAATTATCTCTGCATCGACCGCAGCGCCATGATGCGCGAAATCAAAAAGATGAAGGAGGAGGAGCTGATTGCAATAGAAGGGAAACGGGTGACACTGCTGTGAAAAAATAAGGCTATATCAGAAAAATCTGAGATAGCCTTATTTTTTATTTCGTTTTATTGTGCAGGTACTTCTCTCTCGTGGCTAAGCCGCCGCGGATATGCCGCTCCGCTTTATTGACCTCCAGAACCGCACGGACGGATTTTGCCAGCTCCGGATCAATGCGCTCCACACGGTCGGTGATGTCTTTATGCACGGTAGATTTTGAAATACCAAATTTTTTCGCCGTTTCTCTCACTGTTGCATTGGTGTGTATCATAAATTTCGCAACCTCAACCGCCCTTTCCTCAATATACGTTTTCAAGCCAAGCACTCCTCTGATTATCGCTTGGTTATGTATATGCAGGCAATGGGGAAGATATGAAAAGCGGCTATCCGAGGAGATAGCCGCTTTCTATATGAGTTAGGGAATTTAGAATAGTTTTCGTTTCTTTATTGTTTATACACAAGCATTATGTTTTTGAGGTTTTTGTTTCTTATTTTAAATCTTTAAATTTGAATGGAGAAGGTATTTCATTGCGGTGTCGACTGAGTCGACACCTTAAGTCGAAATCAGGATTTCGACTTGTTGAAACAGAGGCATAAACTGACAAGTTCCGTCAGCATAAATGCTTAGAAACTTGCAGTTTTCCTCGAGTGAGCAAAGCCCCCTCTGCGGATTCCATTCGGGGAATAAAACTTCCCCGAACCCCTCCGCAAATTCCGTTCTTTTTTATTTGAAGAACAGTTCGTATACTTCATTGGTGGGCATATCCTTACCTGTAAAGAGGTTGAATGCCGCAGCACCCTGCCACATCAGCATACCTGTGCCGCCGACAGCGACCTTACAGCCTGCCGCCTTTGCGGACTGCACGAATTTTGTTTCCTTGGGATTATAAACCGCATCTGCTACCACCAAATCGGGGTGGAATACGGATACATCCTCAACCAGAGACTGGTCATCCAGAGGCTTCATGCCAACCTTTGTTGCATTTACCAGAATATCGCTATCCTTGATTGCGGCATACAGTGCATCTGTTTCCTCCAGAGGATGGATGCTGACCTCGCAGTCGGGTACCATCTGCTGAATTTTTTTCACTGTTTTTTCGCCGTTTGCGTAAAATTCATCTTTTCTGTTGAAGATGGAAATTTTCTTTGCGCCATCCAATGCACACTGCACCTGAATTGCGGTTGCGGCACCGCCGGCACCCATCACGGTGATTTTTTTGCCCTTGACATCAACGCCGTTTTCCTTCAGGTTTCTGACAAAGCCCATGCCGTCTGTGTTATTGCCGTAGAGCTTGCCATCCTTTACCACAACGGTATTGCAAGCACCAATCAGCTTTGCCGCATCGGAAAGCTCGTCCACCAGCTCTGCAACTCTTGTTTTGCAGGGCATGGTTACGTTGAAGCCCTTACAGCCCAGCACCTTCAGTGCATTGACTGCCTCCTCTGTTTTTTCCAGAGGCACATCGTATGCCAGATAAGCATAGTCCAGACCGGTCTGTGCGAAGCTGTAGTTATACATGGCGGGAGAGCCGCTATGCCCTACGGGGGTACCAATCAAACAAAACATGCCTGTTCTGCCTGTGATTCTTTTTTCCATTGTATTTTTCCTCCTTACTTTTTTTCTTTTGTTAGATTTCCAGTGCGGTATTCAGCCCTTCTGCGGTTGCATCCAATGCCTTTCTTGCCTTCACTGCGTCACCGATGACATAGGTCTCCGCAACGATTTTTTTGATTTCCTCACTGATGGTATCGTTATTGCGATAGCCCATCGCCAGAACCACGTTGTCGAAGCCTTCCAATCTGCCCTCGGTGCCGTCTGCCAGTGTGTAGGATACGCCATCTGTGAAGAACTGCGCTACCTTTGCACCTGTTACACCCTGTACTTTATATGCTTCAAAATCCTTCATGAGGAATTTGCGGTGTTCGGGAATGACATCGGGACCAAGCTGATCTCTCAGTTCGATTACGGATACCTCGTGACCCAGCTCGCCCAGGAAGTCTGCAACCTCACAGCCAACCATGCCGCCGCCGACAACCAGAACCTTTTTGCCTACGGATGCCTTGCCATCCAGAAGGTCGCCTGCATGGATGACACCTGTATCATTGATGCCGGGGATAGGCAGTACCAGAGGATTGGAGCCTGTTGCAACGATAACTGCATCGGGCTTTGCTTCTGCAACCATAGCAGGAGTCACTTCCGTGTGCATAACCATTTTTACGCCATATTCTTCGCATTTTGCGATATAGCTTCTTACCATATTTGTGATATCGCCCTTCCCGGGAGGGTATGCAGCCAGACGCATATTGCCGCCGAGAATGTCGCCTTTTTCATACAGTGTTACGGCATGGCCTCTCTGCGCTGCGGTAAATGCTGCGTACAAACCGCCAGGGCCGCCGCCGATAACCATAACATTTTTCTTTGTCTGTGCAGGCTTGAAATCTGCTTCTCTGCCTGCCAGAGGGTTTACCAGACAGGTGATGGGTTCGCCCTTGAACATATTAGGAACACAGCCCTGCAAACAGCCGATACAGGGGTTCATCAGATCCAATCTGCCTGTCTTTGCCTTATTGGGCATTTCGGGGTCTGCGATGCTCTGTCTGCCGAAGGCAACCAGGTCTGCTCTGCCCTCCGCAACCATCAGCTCTGCATACTGGGGCTCTGTATAACGACCGACTGTAATAATGGGAACGGAAACCGCGCGCTTGATTTCTGTGACATAATCTGCGCTGAAGCCGCCATGAATCAGGCTGGGCGCCCACATACATTCATCATGCAGATGTACGGCTCTGGAAAGGTGCAGACCATCTACGCCACATTCCTTTTCCAGATAGGAGGCAACTGCTGCGGCATCCTGTGCAGTCTGACCGCCCTCAACGTCATCTGTTGCATTGATACGGCAGAGGATCGCCAGAGAATCGCCTGCTTTCTTACGGATATTTTCGATAATCAGCTTGGGCAGACGCATACGGTTTTCAAAGGAGCCGCCGAATTCATCCACACGCTTATTGGTTCTTGCGGAGATAAATGTGCTAACCAGATAGCCATGTGCGCAATGGATTTCTACGGCATCTGCGCCTGCTTTTTTTGCTCTGACTGCTGCATCACCATAGCATTCAATCAGGCGATAGAGCTCTTCCTTTGTAATGGCTTCGGGTGTTTCTCTGCCGCAGGAGGCAGGGATAGCACTTGCTGCCTTCAGAGGGTAGCCTGTGATTTTTGTATTGCCTTCGGGGCCTGCGTGCTGCAGCTGGATGGAAACCTTCGCCCCTGCCTGATGACAGGCTGCGATGGCTGCCTGAAAGCTGCTGACTGTGCTGTCATCATACAGGCAGGGCTTTCTGGGGCCGCCCTTTGCTTCTTTATAAACAACGGTTGCCTCGAATGTAATCAGACCAAAGCCGCCCTTTGCTCTTGCGCCGTAATAGGATGCGGAGCGTTCGCTCATGGTGCCGTCTGTGTTTGCGAAGTTATTGCCCATGGGAGACATAACAAAGCGGTTTGCCACTGTCATGGGACCAATCTGAATGGGCTGGAACATAGCTTCAAATTTCATGTTTTCTCCTCCGTTTCTTACTCTCTTTTTGTTTTTTCCTTCGTGCTTCATTTCCGTTTTTCTTTTATTTATTGTTATTCCACAACGGTGCAGGTGCTGACCTCGGAGGGCTTCACACGCAGCGCACCAATCTGTGGCACTAAGGTTTGGAAATACTCGGTTGCCCGATGAAATTCCACCGCCTTTTCATCCTGATATTTTTCGATAAAGTAGAACACCTGTGCATCACTTTGGTCGCTTGCCAGATCATAGCTGATGCAGCCCTTTTCCTGTCTTGTTTTTACAGTCATTTCCTTCGCAAGCTTAAGAAACTCCTGCTGTAAGCCTTCCTTTACGGTGTTTTTTGCAATCAGTACAACCATATATGGTTCCTCCTCTTATTTTTCGGGCATTGCCTCGGGCCAGCCCTCCTGCAGCACCTTTACGGTATTGTCAAAGTTAAATTTTGCCGCTGCCGCTACACCCTTTGCCAGAATCGCATCGCTGATAACCTCAACACCCATTGCCTTGGGTTCGATGCCCTTTTCCTTCAGCATACGGCAGAATGCTGCTGTATTGCCGCAGCCTGTGCCGGGTGCCAGTCTGTCATGCATGGATTCATCTCTCAGAATGGATGCTGCATAGGGTCTTTCATAAACGTCGTTAATCTGTACGGAAACAATCTTTTCTGCGGGAATCCCTTCCAGAACAGAAAGGTCAACGGGCTGATTTGCTCTCAGCCAATGCCAGCTGTCCAGAATCAGCTTTGCATTTTCGCAGCCGCTTTCCTTTACCACTGCCCATGCCTTTTTCACATCGGGCAGGCCGCTGTAAGGCATAGGCTCTACGCCGATGGTGTATTTGCCTGCTCTGTGGCACAGCTCCTTCAGCTTCTGTGCAGTATGTGCAACAGAATAGTTTTCCATCAGACCACAGTTAATGTGGTTCACGCCGAACAGCTCGCACATGTGGAAGCACATCTGTTCCTTATATTTCTGTTCATAGGAACGGTGATCCTCCGCCCACTGCACGATATATTCCACTTCTGTAACCTTCATATCGTATTTTTCAAGAATTGCCAGAATATCTGCATCAAACAGACCTTCGTTCAGTGCATCCACATAGGTTTCCGCACGCAGACCGATACCTTCAAAGCCTGCCTCCTTGGCTGCTTTTACTCTTTCCTCAAAGGTACACTGATCGCCCAGTGTCCAGGAGCTGACTGTGATGGGATATTTTTTAGACATGAGATAGTTCCTCCTTTGTAGTTCTCTTTTTTTCTCTTATCCTTCTTTATTTTCTCAGTGCGGAAAGCTTTTGCAGCAGTTCCTCACAGATTTCCTCGATTTCCTTACCGGTGGTATCAATGACGATATCCGCCGCTCTTTCGTATTTTTCTCTGCGGCTTTCCATAAGGTTTTGAATAAAGGGCACATTCATATTGCCGTTCAGCAGAGGGCGCTCCGTGCTGTCCTTTACTCTTTCGTAGATGGCTTCGGGCGTTGCCGTCAGCCAGACCACATAGCCGCTGTTTTTCATCAGCTCCACGTTTTTCTCTCTGAGGGGTACGCCGCCGCCGCAGGAGACAACCATGTGCTTTTTCTCGCGTAATTCGATGAGGGTATTGCTTTCGCAGTTGCGGAAATATTCCTCCCCGTTGACTGCGAATATTTCCTTGATGCTCATGCCCTCTTTTTCCTGAATATGGGCATCCATTTCCATGATTTCCATGGCAAGAAGCTCACTCAGCTTGGCGGAAACAGTGCTTTTGCCTGCACCCATGAAGCCGATGAGCAGGATATTTTTATCAAACAGCGTTTTCGCCTGAATCCGCTTGCTGTTTTCGATAATGCCCTCGAAGATATGCAGGATTTCCTCCTCAAATATGGTACCTGCTACCTCAGCGGCAACCCGTTCCAGCTGCTTTTTCTCCTGCTCCGGCTGCAAAACGGGCAGACCGTTTTCTCTTTTGTATGTAATGATGCCTTCGATACATTCCATTCTGGTTTTCAGTGCGGCGGTGATGCGCTCATCGCAATCCGCAATAATGCTTCTCAGGCAGGTAAGCTCTTTTTCCATTTGGTTCCTCTTTTCTGCTGCAAGGTTTTTCTGTAATTTTTATCTTTTGTAAAAGGTGATTACTGTGCGTCCTTTTCAAAGCGCAGGTTCAGAATGATGGCAAACACAATACCGATTGCCGTTACTACTGCATTGAACAGCAGAATATATCTGGGGCCCTCTACGCCGCCCACCTTGGAAAGCAGGCTTGCGACATTCAGCACCGCATAGTTTGCAATGGAGGATGCAATCATAACAACTGCTGTGATTTTCCCCTTATCTCTGGGGAACATTTCATTCGCCGTAGAGGTTGCCAGCTGCAATACGCCGCCTGCTGCGAAGTAGCCGATTAAGAAGCCGCCAATCATACAAATCTGCGGAATCTGCACGAAATACATCAGCAGCAGCGCGCAGAATGCAACACAAGGATAGATAACCAGAACGCGGATGGGCTTCAAACCCTTTTTCATCAGTGCCGCTGTCAGAAGGACTGCGCAGATGATGCCCGCGGAATAGAAGGACTGAATCATGGAGGGATTTGCCATGCCATAAAGCTTGCCCAGCTCCTGATTGCAGTTCATGAACAGCATGAAGGTTGTGGATGCGGTGAAGCCGATGCAAACCAGCAAAATTGCGGAGGGTGTCAGCTTCATTTTTCTCTTTTCCACTGTGCCGTCTGCCGCCTTAGGTGCCTCCTCCTTGGGAGGGAACGGCAGAATGGCAAGGAAGATACCATCTACGATGATGATGCCTGCCGCCAGGAAATACAGTGTGCGGAAGGACATATCTCTTGCTGCAACGAAGGTGATTAAAAATGGCAGCAGGAACTGTGCCATAGAAATTGCGAATTTTGTAAACAGGTTTGCAATCGCACCGTTTTCCTTGAAGATTTCCATACAGGAGGGCGTAATGCTTGTATCCAAAAAGGAGTTTGCCATGCCGCTGCAAATCATCAGGATATATGCCAAAACTGTGCTGTGTGTAAAGGTAATGCCGATAAAGAAGATGGCAAAGAACACAACGCCGACCAATGCGCTCAGTCGTCTGCCGTATTTATCGGAAAAGGGCCCTGCAAACGGAAAGGCAATTAACCGCCCCAGACCGACAGCCGCAATGATTGCCATAACCTTGCTGACATCGAAGCTGCCGTCTGCCAGCTGATTTGCACCCCACATAGCTGCAAAGCTTTGCTTATACTGACCCATAATCGTTACGGCAATACCAAGAATGAAGTAGGTGATGTATAACGCCACCGCCGTAGGATAATACTTTTTCTGATTCATTTCTTCCCTCTTTTCTCAAATTTCTGACTCTCTTTATTTTTGAAGCATTTTATTTTTGGAAAAATTTTTCCTTGACCTCTTCTACAGGCATATCCAAGCCGGTATACAGCTTTGCTGCCGCTGCGCCCTGATAGATGAGCATCCCCAGACCGCCGACTGTTTTGCAGCCTGCCGCTTCGGCATCCTGTAAAAGCTTTGTTTTTTCGGGCTCATAGACCACATCGGTGACTACCAGCTCCTTACGAAACAAGGAGTGGTCTGTGATGATGCTGATATTCTCCAAGGGGTGCATCCCAACCCTTGTGGCATTGGAAAGGATATCGCTTGTGCGGATTTCCGCTGCCAGCCTTTCGGCATCGTCCATATCGTATACCGTGATTTTCTGAGAAGGAAAGGCCTTCTGATATTCCGCCGCCTTCGCAATCGCCTTCTCCCAGAAGGCATCCTTCTTATTGAAAACGGCAATCTCTCTTGCGCCGTCCAGCAATGCCTGTGCCTGAATGGCGGAGGAAACACCGCCTGCCCCCAAAAGGGTAATTTTCTTTCCCTTGACCTCTACGCCCTCGTGGCGCAGGTTTTCAATGTAGCCCTCGCCGTCTGTGATGTAGCCTGTCAGAACACCGTCGTGGTTCACAATGGTGTTGCACGCGCCGACCAGACGTGCCGCCGGGGAAATTTCATCCAGATACTTGAGTACCTCCTGCTTACAGGGCATCGTGATGTTTGCCCCCTTCATTTGAAAGGTACGGAAGGCTTGGATGGCATCCGCTGTCTGATTTTTGTCTACATCAAACGCAAGATACTTATAATCCAATTTCCACTTATCAAAGCAATAATTATACATGGCAGGGGATTTTGAATGTTCTACGGGAGAACCGATTAACCCGAAAAGCCTTGTTTTTCCTGAAATCTCCATGAGAGGATTCTCCTTTTCTTTCGTGTTTTGAATTCTTTTTTTGCGCGCTTTGTCTTACAGGCTCAGTGTATCGCAGAAATTAAAAAAGCACAAATTGATTATTTTATATGTTTTAATAGATTTTGTCTATAGCGTATGGTATACTGAAAATAGAAAAATCAGATGGCATATTATTTGCTGATTCTAAAATTATTTGAAAAATGGGGGGATTTCTATGAATCTGTATCAGCTGCGCTATTTTGTCACGCTGGCGGAAACGAAGCACTTCGGCAAGGCAGCGGAGCGTCTGTGTATTGCACAGCCAAGTCTGAGCCATGCCATCGCACAGCTGGAGGCGGAGCTTGGGGTGGTGCTTTTTGAGCGCAAAAACCGCTCCTCCACGCTGACAAAGGAGGGTATGCAGTTCCTTTCCTATGTGGAAAAATCCTTGGAAATTCTGGATAACGGCATTGAAACCATGGCGCATATCTCCCGTGGGGAGGGCTGCATTGAGCTTGGCTTTCTGCGTACATTGGGGCTTTCGCTCATTCCGGAGCTGGCAAGCGGCTTTTTACAGGAGCAGAGGGACAAGCACATCCAGTTCAAGTTCTACACAGACGTGACACAGCCGCTTTTGCAGGGCCTAAAGGATGAAAAATACGACATGGTTTTCTGCACACAGCTGGAAAACGAGAAAACCATTGAATTTATCCCTGTTTCCAAGCAGGATTTAGTCCTCATCGTGCCGAGAAATCACCCTCTGGCGAACCGCTACACCGTTGATCTGACGGAAACCCTGCCCTATCCGCATGTTTATTTTGCGGAAAAATCGGGTCTGCGCATCGTCATTGACCGTCTGTTTGAAAAAATCGGAAAACGCCCGAATATTGCCTATGAGATTCAAGAGGATCAGGTAATCGCAGGGCTGGTAGCGCAGGGGTTTGGCATTGCCGTTGTGCCTTACATGGAGGAGCTACTGCGGCTGAATGTCAAAATCATCCAGATTTCCTACCCCTATTGGGAGCGAAATTTCTATATGGCAACCCTCAAGGACAGATATCTCCCCCCTGTGGTACAGAGATTTAAGCAGTTCGTGATTACGCATTGCAGGGTATAAAAAGCAGCTAAAAGCGGGATAAAAATAGACAGAAAAAGCAGCACTTTTTTGACATATCGAAGGTGTCTATGAAAGAATAGATACTTTCTATCAAAAAGTGCTGCTTTGACGTGTGTCGGCACACATAAGTTGAAAACAGGGTTCCCGAACCCCTCCGCAGTGAAAATTTCGACTTAAGCGCATAGCCGCGCTAAAGTGGCAACCAACTCCTCCATGCAGAGCGGCTTTGCCAAATGCACATTCATCCCTGCATCGAGGCATTTTCGGGCATCCTCCTCAAAGGCATTGGCGGTCATGGCAATGATGGGAATGGTTTTTGCATCCGCACGTTCCAGTGCGCGAATGGCTCTGGTTGCGGTCAGTCCATCCATCACAGGCATCATAATATCCATAATTATGCCTGCGTAGGTGCCGGCAGGCGCTTCACGGAACATCCGCACCGCCTCACTGCCATCCCTCGCAAGCTCCACGCTGACACCGCGATCAGCAAGAAGTGCCGCGGCAATCTCCGCATTCAGCGCATTATCCTCTACTAAGAGCAGATGCAGACCGCTGATATCCGCCGCCTTGGCAGGGGCAGGCTGTTCTGTCTGCGGCTGCGCTGCTGCAATTTCAAAGGGCAGCGTGATGGTGAAAACAGAGCCTACGCCCTCCTCGCTTTCAATCGTAATCGTTCCCTGCATTTCATCAATTAGGCTTTTCACAATCGCCATGCCAAGCCCTGTCCCCTGACGGGTGCTGTCGCTGCGCTCCTGCGAGAAGGGCGTGAAGATATGCTGTAAAAATTCCTTGCTCATGCCGATACCCGTATCACGGATGACCCAACGATAGGTAACCCTTCCGTCCGCAATGCCAAGACAGCTAACAGCCGTTTCCACCCTGCCGCAGCTTTTATTATATTTGATGCAGTTGCCATAAATATTCAGAAAAATCTGCCGCAGATGGAGGGGACTGCCATAGACTCTGCTGATTTCCATGCACGCGAAGCCTCCTTCATATCGCAGCGTGATGCCTGCTTCCGCGGCACGCTGTTCCATAATGGTCAGAATATCCCTCGTCAGTTGATTTAAATCAATGATTTCATGGGAAAGGATAACCTCGCCGCTTTCCAGCTTGCTCATCTGCAAAATATCATTGATAAGAGAAAGCAGATGCTTGGCGGCAACCTTCATTTTCTTCTGATTGGAGCGGATAAGGGCATGATCCTCCGCATGCGCTTCATCAATCTCCAGCAGACCGATAATGCCGTTTAAGGGCGTGCGGATATCGTGGCTCATGCGCGAAAGAAAGCTTGTCTTTGCGGCATTGGCACGATCTGCCTGCTCCACCGCTGCATAAAGCTGTTCATTTTTCAGCTGCAGCTGCTCTGTATATTCCTTTTGGATGGCAAGCTGCTTTTCTCGATAGCTTTGTGCCGTTTTCCAGCGCACCATGCGAATAGCCGCAAGAATAACAAGATAAATCACCATGGCGAAAAGCATATTTTCAGGCGTGGTGCGGAAAACAGCGCGTTGCGGCAGGTAAGCATAAACATACACATTCCGCCCATGCTCCATCAGCCCAAAATAGCGCACGCCGTTCTCCCGCGCAGAAACAAGCCTGTCGCTTACGGAGGCGGTTCTGATTTCTTCAAGCACTGCGGATGCATCCGTATTTCTGCCAATGAAGCTTTCCTCATTCGAAGCAATGATTTCATTCCCACTGCTGACCACAATCGTTCCGTTTTCCGCAGGGTCATAGCCCGAAAGAAGCGAGGAAATCGAAAGACTGAAGGAATTGATATAATCCAGAGGTGTATGATAATAGGCAACAACAATGCCGGGTGCATCCAGTCTTTGCACTGCCGCCAGATCCAGATAACACCCCTCAGGGCAGAAAAGCCGCACGGCATAGCGTTTTTCTGGATACCGCGCCGTATTCAGCAGGGCTTCGGAATCCAGATTTTCATGCACGAAAGCTGCCATATCCGCTGCTTCGCTTGCGGCAGTAATATTTCCTGCTTCATCCAGAAGCAGAATCCCCGAAACGTAGCAGTCCTTCACACAGGTATGCAGAAAATCCGCACTGACAGGCCTTGTGGTTTCCTCCAATCGGTGCGCCGTCTGGTTTGCGCTTTCCACAATCCGCATCAGGCTCTTGGATTCATCCGCAAGCCCAATGCGGCTATAGCGGTTACACTGCTCCTTCACATAATTGACCGTATTCACCATGGTGCGCTGTGTAGCAGCGATATCCTCATTTACGGCAAGCAAAAATACGCCGCCCAAAAGCAAAACACCCAGTAAAAGCTGTAAAAAAAGGATACGCGTGCAGGGCTTTGCAGAGGCTTCATTCCACATCCGCAATCACCCCCATATCGTTTTCTTCCAGATATCTCCCGATGATTTCCTCCATCGTGCCATCCGCACGCATTTCTTCAAAGGTTTCGGAAAGCTTCTGTTCCAGACCGCGATCATCCTGCTTGGAAAACGCCACGCCCAAGCCGACCGTCAGCAGCGGCTCCTCCAGAATCCGATAATCCAGTTTATAATCGGACATGCACTGCAAAATTGCCGTTTCATGCGCGGCAATCGCATCCGCATAGCCCTTGCTCAGACAGGGATAAATCAATTCCCGATTCTGCATGGAAAACACCTCGCGCAGGACAGGAAGTCTTGCATCCGTATGCGAAAGAAAAAGCGCCTCCGGCTTTGTGGTGGACTGCACCGCAATGCGCTTGCCCTCCAAATCCGCCAGTGTTTTAATCTCGCTGTCCCGATTGACTGCCACCACCTGACGGCTCATCATATAGGGCGCGCTCCAACGGTATTCCTCCTCGCGCCCATCAATAGAAAAGCTGCCCCAGATGCAGTCGATTTTTCCGCAGTCAACCAGCTCCTTCTTTTCCTCCCAGTCGATATAGGTAAACACCGCCTGATATCCCATGCGGCGAAAGGCTTCTGTCGCTAAATCCACATCTATCCCCGTTGGTTTGCCGTCCACATTCTCATAATTATAAGGCGGATAATTATCACTGCCGATGATAATAGCCGGCAAATCTGTCTGCTGTGCCGTTTTTTCCGCCGCGCCGCAGCCGGACAGGCTGACACAGCAGACCACAGCCGCCAAAACCATGCCCCTGATTTTCTGTTTCTGCATAACACCCTCTCCTCTTTTTTATGCCCATTTATAAATAATAAGGCAGTCAGCGGACTGCTGACTGCCTTATTATCCACAGGATTGCGATTTGTCCGCTTCCCCTACCCATATATATCACAGTTCGTGTATATTAAAATTATATGAAAGAAATCTGTCTATTTCAAGTATTTCCTGTCAAAAACAGACAGAAAAGGAGGATTTTTATCAAATACAATATCATGTTTTGCAAAAACCCATCGTCTTCAGCGGTTTTTTTGACAAAACCTTCTAATTTAGCGTTGTCCGCCGCGCGCAGATATGGTATGATGTGGTAAATTCCTCCGCACAGCAAGCCACGCGCTTTCTGCAAGGAGACAAAATAAAAATCAAACAGCTGCTGACACAAAGAAAGGCTTCTGCGTGAAAGGGTGGGTCATACATACGTTTTACGGAATTTCTGCGCCCTTTCTCCATATTTTTACGGGGCGTTTTTTATTGTCCGCAAAAAAAGAGATAAAAAGAAAGGAAGATAAAGCAATGTATCCCTACAACCCCCACTCCCAAAAGGCAGAGGAATTCATCAACCACGAGGAAATTCTGGAAACCCTTGCCTATGCAGAGGAAAATAAGCACAACATTCCCTTAATTGACAGCATTATCGAAAAGGCAAGGCTCAGAAAGGGACTTTCTCACAGAGAGGCAATGGTGCTTCTGGACTGCGATATTCCCGAAAAAAACGAAGAAATTTACGCGCTGGCAAAGCAGATTAAACAGGATTTTTACGGCAACCGTATTGTGATGTTTGCGCCGCTGTATCTCTCCAATTACTGCGTCAACGGCTGTGTATACTGTCCTTACCATGCGAAAAATAAGCACATCCGCAGAAAAAAGCTGACACAGGAGGAAATCGTCAGAGAGGTAACAGCTTTGCAGGATATGGGGCATAAGCGTCTGGCACTGGAAACAGGCGAGGACCCCGTCAATAACCCCATCGAATATGTACTGGAAAGCATTCAAACGATTTACAGCATCAAGCATAAAAACGGCGCGATTCGCCGCGTGAATGTCAATATTGCGGCAACAACGGTGGAAAATTACCGTAAGCTGAAGGATGCCGGCATCGGGACATATATCCTCTTTCAGGAAACCTACAACAAGGAAAGCTATGAGCACCTGCATCCCACAGGCCCTAAGCATGATTATGCCTACCACACCGAAGCGATGGACAGAGCCATGGAGGGCGGCATTGATGATGTCGGGATTGGCGTTCTGTTCGGCTTGGAGCTGTATCGCTATGAATTTGCAGGGCTTTTGATGCACGCAGAGCATCTGGAAAGCGTATTCGGCGTAGGCCCGCATACCATCAGCGTACCCAGAATCCGCCATGCCGACGATATTGACCCCTCCGCCTTCGATAACGGCATTGATGATGATACCTTTGCAAAAATCGTTGCCTGCATCCGTGTTGCCGTTCCCTATACGGGCATGATTGTTTCCACCAGAGAAAGTCAGGAAAGCAGAGAACGTGTACTGAGTCTTGGGGTATCCCAAATCAGCGGCGGCTCCAGCACGAGTGTCGGCGGCTATTATGAAAAAGAAGCAGAGGAGGATAATTCCGCACAGTTTGATGTCAGCGATAACCGCACACTGGATGAAATCGTGAAATGGCTGATGGATTTGGGCTATATCCCCAGCTTCTGCACCGCCTGCTACCGCGAGGGCAGGACGGGCGACCGCTTCATGAGCCTTTGCAAAAGCGGACAGATCCAGAATTGCTGCCTGCCAAATGCACTGATGACGCTCAAGGAATATCTGATTGACTACGCCGCACCGGAAACAAAGAAGGTCGGGGAAAGCCTCATTCTGGAGGAAATCAAATCCATCCCGAAGGAAAAAATTCAGGAGATTGTACGGAAAAATCTGGTTGAGATTGAAAAAGGAAATCGGGATTTCCGCTTCTAAAAAATTCTATGTATCAAAAAGAGGATGTTAAAAAACATCCTCTTTTTTTCTTCCATTATTTCTTTTTGTTGGGAATCAGCTTCTTTGTGCCGCCCATATAAGGCCACAGAACCTCAGGGATATTTACAGTACCATCTGCCTGCAGGTTGTTTTCAAGGAAAGCAATCAGCATACGAGGGGGTGCTGCAACTGTGTTGTTCAATGTGTAAGCGAAGTATTTCTTGCCTTCTGCATCCTGTACGCGGATACCCAGTCTTCTTGCCTGTGCATCGCCCAGATTGGAGCAGCTGCCAACTTCAAAGTATTTTTTCTGTCTGGGAGACCAAGCTTCAACGTCAACGGATTTTACCTTCAGGTCAGCAAGGTCGCCGGAGCAGCATTCCAGTGTTCTTACGGGGATATCCATGGAACGGAACAGATCTACGGTGTTCTGCCACAGCTTATCATACCACATGGGCGCTTCCTCAGGATTGCATACAACAATCATTTCCTGCTTCTCGAACTGATGGATACGGTAAACGCCTCTTTCTTCAATCCCGTGTGCGCCTTTTTCCTTACGGAAGCAAGGGCTATAGCTTGTCAGGGTCTGCGGCAGGTCTTCTGCTTTATTCAGCGTATCGATGAATTTACCAATCATGGAATGTTCGGATGTACCAATCAGATACAGGTCTTCGCCTTCGATTTTATACATCATTGCATCCATTTCCGCAAAGCTCATAACACCTGTTACAACGTTGGAACGAATCATGAAGGGAGGAATACAATATTTGAAGCCTCTGCCAATCATGAAATCTCTTGCGTAAGCCAGAACTGCGGAATGCAGACGCGCAATATCGCCCATCAGGTAATAGAAGCCATTGCCTGCAACCTTTCTTGCGCTATCCAGATCGATACCGTCGAAGGTTTCCATAATATCTGTGTGATAAGGAATTTCAAAATCGGGAACAACGGGTTCGCCGAATCTTTCTACCTCTACGTTTTCGCTGTCATCCTTACCAATGGGAACGGTAGGGTCAATGATGTTGGGAATGGTCATCATGATAACCTTGATGCGTTCCTCAACCTCTTTTTCTCTTGCGGAAAGGGTTTCTACGCGTTCTGCGTCTGCGCCAATCTGTGCTTTTACCTTTTCAGCTTCTTCCTTTTCGCCCTTTGCCATCAGCGCACCAATCTGCTTGGAAAGCTTATTTCTCTGCGCTCTGAGTGCTTCAACCTCCTGCTTGATGGTTCTGTTTTCCTTATCCAGCACCAGAACCTCATCTACCAGAGGCAGCTTTGCATCCTGAAATTTTTTGCGGATGTTTTCCTTTACGATATCAGGGTTTTCTCTTACAAATTTAATGTCTAACATTTCATGACCTCCTAAAAATAGTATTTTTTCGGATGGAAGTTTTTCGTATATCTTATGAAAGGTTTTTCAATCAGAAAAAAGAATTGTAAGCAATTCTTCTCTGTAAACAGCAATAAAAAATATCTGCAAGCAGCTATTTTTTCATCACCGCTTACAGATATGCTTTTCTGTTGCAATCGCTCACGCTTTCATAACAAAAAAACTCCCGATCCCGGTAATAAAACAGGGACGAGAGTATATTTCCCGCGTTGCCACCCAGATTGCTCGGAGCATCCTCCGAACCTCTTGAACAGCTATAAAGGGCTTACCCTTCCGACTTTCATCGGCAGCTTGGAAAGTGGAACATTCTCTTTTCTCCGCCGATTCGCACCAACCACCGGCTCTCTGTAGGAGTTTTACAAGAACTTAGCTTTCCTTTCGGCTTTCGCCTGCGCTATTTTGTCTTGTTTGACTTTTTGGTGTATATTATATCATATTATTTTAAAATTGCAAGCCTAAATTTTTTTCTTTTTTTTGTACAATTTTTTCCATAAATCCTATCTTTTTGCTAAAATATATAAAAAATGTTAAAAAAATTATATTTTTTTCTATGTGCAAAATAGCGTCCATTGTGGTATACTATGTGAATACAAGAAAACCCCTTTTCCTGTACCACAATATGCCCCGGGGTTTGTGCGCACAACCCCATAGAATGGTGTCTCCCCTGGCACCATTCTTTTCCCTAGTCAAAAAGGACAATCAAGCATGATTGTCCTTTTTTTATACTTTTCCATCATGAAAATTCCCGCACCCTTTTTATTTCAGAATAAATTTCTCAATGACCTCTGCCACGCCGTTTTCCTCACAGCTTCGTTCCGTTATGTAATCCGCAGCAGCCTTCACATGCGCCTCGCCGTTTTTCATTGCAACGCCAAGCCCTGCCTGCAATATCATGGAAAGATCATTATCACTGTCACCAATGGCAATCGTTTCGGCAAGCGGCACATTTGCCTCCTGCGCAGTCGCAGCCAGTGCATTGCCCTTGCTTACGCCTTTTTTCACCAGCTCCAGATAGGTTTCCGAGGAATAAAACAAATCAAAGATATCCCCTGCCGTTTTCTCCACATAGCGCTTCAGCGCCGAAAGATTTTTCCGCTCTCCGCTGATTAAGCATTTTGTAAACTCGCCCGCATAATCGGTCGGCTCCTGCAAAATGCGCGGATTTGCTTGCATCATCCAGCAATAGGATTTCACCTCGTCCGTCAATTTTTCAATCATAAAATTGCGATCATCATAGTAAAACAGCTCCAAGCCAAGTGCTCTCGCCCGCTCTGCGATTGGCTGCACCACAGACGGTGAAAAGCTGCTTTTCAGCATCAGATGCATATCCCTTAAATCATACACCGCCGCACCATTCTGGCAGATAACATAGCCCTTTTTGCCCAGAAGATGCAATTCCTGCAAATGCTTTTCCACGCCAAAAACACCTCTGCCTGTGCAGATGACAAACTCCACGCCTTTATCCACAGCCTTTCGGATTGCAGCAGAGTTTTCCACAGAAACCCGTACACCTTTCCATAATAATGTGCCATCCATATCGGAAAATACCATTTTATAGCCCATTTTCTCCTCCTTTGTTTACATAATACATTACCCACAGCCTGTGGATAACCTGTTGATATTGTGGAAAACCCTCTGGACAACTTTTCTTTTTCACAAGTTATCCACAAAATGTGGATAAGATTTCAACTTATCCACAGAAATTTTCCTGTATCTGATAAGGAAAAAGGAGGAAAATCTCCTCCCTTTCGTCTGTTTTTGCTTTTATTTTTATTCTTCTTCGTCTGTTTCTTCCTGTTTTTCCACGAAAACGGGTTCCTGAAAAATCGGTTCGCTGATTTTTGCTTCCGCAATCGCGCGTTCCACGGCACTTTCCATGGCATCCCCCAGATTTTCCTCCTCAGGCAAATGCGCCTTCTCCGCAGCCGCTCTTGCTTCCTCTCTCTTTTTCAGAATGGATTCCGCCGCCGCAATCTTGCCTGCAAGCGTTTCCTCCTTCAAAATCAGCTCTTTTTCCGCCTCTGTTACATCACCGATAGAGGATTTCGCCTGTTTTTCCTTCGTTTCATCCACCTCGACCATTTCCACCTGATCCAGTGTAATCTGCTCATCCATAGCTCTATCCTTATCCTTTTTGCGGAAGGTCGGCTTAAAGCGCACCTTAACCACCTTTTCATGCTCCGGCTGATAGGTATTATTTTTTGCCACCTCAACCGCTTTTAATTCCTCCTCGGAAAGCATGTAGGTGCTGACACCCATTTCAATCGGCTTCGCATAGGTAAAAGAGCCTGTACGGCTATGAATACCGTTCAGCACCACGCCGTTGTCATTCCCATCCAAAAGTGCCAAAGCAAAACAAAGATTGCCGCCCATTTCATCAAAGGGGTTATAGCGAATCAGCCCAACCTTTTGGATTTTGGATTTATCGGTTTTATCCATATCCGTCACCATATCCAACAGCTTAGAATATTGCGATTCAATTTTCTTTGAGGTTTCAAAATATTCTTCAATTTTCATTTCCAGGTTATGGGTTGGTCTGCGATTAGAGCCCATAAAATAATCATATCGTTTCTTCTGCCCGTTCAGCTTCACAAACAGAACAATGCAGAGTATAAATAATATGAATATTGCTGCCGCCAGAGCGGCAAAAAGAATCAATATCGTTTGCTGCGTCAATTCCATCATATTTCACATTCCTTATCGTTTCAGGAGCACCAAAAGGCGTTCCAAATCTTCCTCAGAATAATATTCTATTTCTATTTTACCCTTTTTCCGCTTACCGATAGGCTTCAGATTTACCTTTGTGGCAAACAGAGATTTCAAATCCTCCTCTATCGCACGATAGGCAGTTTCATCCGCTTTTTCGGCTTTTTCCGCAGACTCGGGTGCATCTTCCTTCGCCAGATATGCCTTGACCAGAGCCTCAACCGCGCGCACACTCAGCCCTTCCTCGATGATATGCTCTGCCAATTCAAACTGTGCGTCCCCATCGGATACAGGCAGAAGCGAACGGGCATGTCCGCCTGTCAGCTTATTTTCCGTCACAAAATTACGCACACGGGCATCCAACTGCAACAAGCGCAGGGAATTTGTAATCGCGGAGCGGCTTTTCCCGACCTTTTCTGCAATTTTTTCCTGACTGAGCTGAAATTCCTCCTGCAAACGCTGATAGCTTTCGGCTTCTTCAATGGGATTTAAGTCCTCACGCTGGAGATTTTCCACCAGTGCGGCTTCAAAGGCTTCACTGCCTTCCCATGCCTTCAGCACAACAGGCACCTTTTCCATGCCGGCGATTTTTGCGGCACGCCAACGGCGTTCCCCTGCAATGATTTCGTAATATTCCCCGTTTTTCTTCACAACAATGGGCTGAATCATACCGTATGCCTTTAAGGATGCCGCCAGCTCCTCCAAAGCGGTTTCATCAAAATATTTTCTCGGCTGCTTGCGGTTGGGTTCGATTAAATCCAAATCCAGCTCCGTCACCGTTTCATTCGATTTTGCTGTTTTCAAATCCTGTACTTCTGTATTGATGAGGGCGTTGATTCCAAGACCTTTTGCACCAAGACCTCTTTTCTTTTCTGCCATATCAATTCCACTCCTTTTCCATGACTTCCTCTGCCAGCAATGCGTAAGCCTCTGCGCCCTTGGATTTCGGATCATAAAGATTGATAGGCAGACCATGGCTCGGAGATTCCCCAAGGCGCACATTTCTTGGGATAATTGTGCGGTAAACACTCTGCCCCAGAGAACGCTTAACCTCCTCCACAACCTGCAAGGAGAGGTTTGTTCTTGCGTCATACATGGTGAAAACAATTCCCTCAATTTCCAGTTCGGGATTCAGACGTTTTTTCACCAGATTTACCGTATGCAGCAGCTGCTCCAAACCTTCCAACGCAAAATATTCACACTGAATAGGAACCAGAACCGTATTTGCCGCCACAAGTGCATTGACGGTAATCATATTTAAGGAAGGCGGACAGTCGATGATAATAAAATCGTATGCGTCCTTCACCTCTGCCAACGCCTCCTGCAAAATATATTCCCTGCGGTCGTTGCCAATCAGCTCAATCTCTGCTCCTGTCAAATTGATATTTGCAGGAATTACCTCCAAGCCATCCATGCAGGTCGGCTGCTTCACCTCTACAATCGTGGCTTCGCCCAAAAACACATCGTAAATCGTCAGAGGGACATCATTTTTATCCAGACCAAGTCCGCTGGTGGTATTTCCCTGTTGATCTGCATCAACGGCAAGCACACGCTTTCCCTCTGCGGCAAGGCAGGCGGAAAGATTGATGGCTGTGGTTGTCTTTCCCACGCCGCCCTTCTGATTCGTCACTGCAATGACTCTAACTTTGCTCATAAATTCCCGCCTTTCCTTCTCGTTTTTTCTTCTTTTTATATAATAGTATAATCAATATAAAAAAGCAATGCAAAAACACGATGTTTCACGTGAAACATCAGGAATTTATATAAAAATAGAAAAAGCCACTCTATTTTGTGAAATAAAATGGCTTTTTGTTTGTTATGCGCTATGTTTCACGTGAAACAATTATAGTGAACCAATTATAGTTTTGCAGACTTTGCGGGGCTTTTCAAAAGAGACATGATAATATTCTCCTTCGGTTCCTTTTCAAATTTCCCAAAAACAGGGATTGCCTTCGGAATCACCTTAATTTCAAACGGCATATCCGGCCCCAGCTCCCCATCAACCGTAGATTCCATAATTTTGAAATCGGGATCTAAGCACTCAATCTTAAAATAATGATCTCTGAGATACAATACATTCTTATCATGAATATGTTCCCCAGTCAGCATTTTCATCAAAACAGGTGTCATTTCAATCAGAGGCTTTCCTTTGATAGCAATAAATTCAAACTTCCCATCCGTAATGGATGCTTCGGGGGAAAGGTTCGTAAAACCACCCGTCCCTGCTGAATTCATAATCATATAGAAATACAAATCCTCCTCTATGACATCTTCGCTTGTCGTAATGCGAAACGGCACCTTTCTGAACTGCGGCAGCTGCTCCACGCCCTTTAAATAATAGGAAAGGCTGCCAAGTGCGTTTTTCACATCCTTATCCACAATCTGTGAAACATTTGTGAAAAAGCCGCCTGCGCAGACATTGATAAAGAAAATGGAATCATTCACCAGACCCAAATCAATATCCACCGGATTTGTAGAAACAATCGTTCTGCAAACATCCTCCACCTCGCCGCTTTTGAAGCCAAGGTAGGTTGCAAAATCATTTGCCGTGCCGGAAGGAATGATACCCAAGGGAATATGCAGACCACGGTGCATCATAGCATTCAGCACAATATTCACTGTACCGTCACCGCCGGAGGCAACAATAATATCATAATTCGGGTCCATTGTGGCAATATGCGTGTCAATGTCTCCGGGATGGAGCGTGCGGAAGGGATGCACCTCATAGCCGCCCTCCTGAAAGATACCAATACAAACATCTAAGTCAAATTTAAAGCTTTTATTCCCCGAAAAGGGATTATAAAATAATTTCAACTTTTTCATACAAATACCTTCCTTTATAAAGAGAATATCTATTTTAAGATGATTAAAAGCCCCTCGGTTAGAGGTTTTATAATCTCTGAAAACAAAATCCTGCAAGCAGTTTTTGTTTCAGAAGATTGAAAACGCTTTTATAGCATATCACATCTGTTCGGGTGCTTCGATACCTAAGAGTGCCAGACCCTTTTTCAGCACTGTTTTTACAGAGAAAACAATCGCCAAGCGCGCCTGTCTTACCTCAGGTTCACTGCTGAGAATCGGATTATCGTGATAAAATTTATTGAACGCCTGTGCAATCGCAACCAGATGTCTGGTGACAACAGAGGGCTCCAGCTTTGCCGCCGCATCCTTAATTTTATCAGGGAATGCCTCCAGCAGCTTGCAGACATCCAAAGATGCCTCGTCGGAAAGTGCCTCAAAATGGATATCACTGAAATCCGTTTCACCTGCACGCTTCAGAATGGAGCAGGCACGCGCATGCGTATACTGCACATAGGGGCCTGTTTCACCATCGAAATTCAACATTCTTTCCCAGCTAAACACAACATCCTTGATTCTTGTGTTATACAGGTCATTGAAAATAACCGCGCCAATGCCGACCTGCTTCGCGATTTTCTCTTTATTTTCCAGATTGGGATTCTTTTCCTCAATAATACGCTTTGTTTCTGCGCACGCCTGATTTAACAAATCCTCCATCAGCACAACATGCCCATGACGGGTGGAAAGCTTGCCGCTGTCCAGAGAAACCAGACCGAAAGGCACATGAATCAAATCCTTGTACCAATCATAGCCCATTTTATGAATGACCTCAAACCACTGTGCGAAATGCAGGTTTTGGTCAAGTGCAGTCAGATAAATGCACTTGTCAAAATTGTAGGTTTTCTTGCGGTAAAGCGCCGCAGTGATATCTCTGGTTGCATAAAGCGTGCCGCCATCCTTACGGATAATCAGGCAGGGGGGCATATTTTTATCCTCTAAATCCACAATCATCGCGCCTTCGGATTCCTTAAGCAGGTTTTTGTCCTTTAATTCCTGCACAACCGCATCCATCTTATCATTATAGAAGGATTCTCCTGTGTACGCATCAAATTTCACGCCAAGCATTTCATATACACGCTCAAATTCCTTGATAGAAATATCATAGAACCATTTCCACAGCGTCAATGCTTCCTCATCGCCCTCCTGCATTTTTACAAACCACAGGCGCGCTTCATCGTCCATTTTCAGCTCGGGATGCTTTTCTGCTTCATCATGGAACTTTACATAAATCCGCATCAGCTCCTGAATCCCGTCTTTCTCTACTGCTTCCTTGCTGCCCCATTTTTTATACGCAACAATCAACTTACCGAACTGTGTCCCCCAGTCCCCCAGATGGTTGATGCCTTCGCAATGGTAGCCCAGCTCCTCGTGAATTTTATAAATCGCGTTGCCGATTACGGTAGAACGCAGATGCCCAACATGGAAGGGCTTTGCAATATTGGGAGAGGAATAGTCGATCACAACGGTTTTGCCTGCGCCCATGTCGCTCTTGCCATAGCTTTCCTTCTGCTCCAGAACGGCAGAAAGCACCTGCTCCGCGTATACACTCTTGTCCACAAAAAAGTTGATATATGCACCGACCACCTGCATCTTTGCGATAAACGCAGGCTTTTCGATTTTTTCGATTAACTCCGCAGCAATCATCGGGGGTGCCTTGCGGAATACCTTCGCCAAACGAAAACAGGGATACGCAAAATCGCCCATTTCCTTTTTGGCAGGAATTTCCACTGCCGCCGCTGCATCCTCAACGAAAATTTCCGCTGCCGCCGCCAAAAGTTTTGCAATTTCTATTTTAAAATCCATAAATTGATACCTCCAAAAGCCCTGTAAAAAAGGGACATACTTCTATTTACTATAGCATGAAAAAGGGGGAAAAACAAGGGTTTTGGGGCGAAAAGCAGCGCAGGTGCGCCTGCAAACTTTTGTACAACAGAATGAAAGCTTTCAGAAAAATTCAAAACAGCCTGCCGGAAGGACATGACAGCAAGCCATGCCGGAAAGGCACTTTATACTGCCCGAAGGGGCTTGAAGGGAAGGGTTTGGAAAGGGAAACCTTGTTGCCCTTTCCTCGGTTGCGGAGGTTTGGAACCCATTACGAAACGGGTTCCAAGTTTTTGTTACTTTTTAGCATAAAAAGTAAGGAAGAAATCCTCTGTTTCGCCGAAAAAGTTCCAAACGGGCGAAACCTCATCTTCACCAAGAAAAATTATAGCGCGACTGCGCTCAATCAGTGCGCAGCACTGCTGCTTTTCTCACTTGCCCATGTGGCTTTCATCAACCCAATCGGTGCTTGCACTGCTACTTTTCCCCACAAAAAAAGACCCCTTTCGGGTCTTTTTCCATCAACCATACTTCACCGTCAGGTTCACATAAGAAATATGCTCCCGCATGGCGGTATACGCCGTCTGATAATCTCCGCTCTTAATCGCTTCAATAATCTTCCCATGCAGCTCAATCGTCACATCAATGACTCTGGGGTTCTGCGTCAGCGATTCACGCATTGCCAGACGAATCCCGTTTTCAAAGGAATCCTTTGAAGCCATCATGGTACTCATCAAGAGCTTATTATGCGTTGCCACCGCCACCTGCATGTGAAACATAGAGTCATAATCCACAAACTGATTCACGTCATGGCGAAATTCCTTCATTTTTTCATAATAATACTCCAGCTGGGCAATATCCTCCTGCGTTGCGCGCTTCGCGGCATAGCTCGCCGTTTCTCCCTCTAGCATATAGCGAAATTCCAGTAGGTCATTCAGGTCAGAATTTTCAACCGTAATACTGAAAGGCGCAATATTTACGATATTATCAATTTCATTTACAAAGGTACCTGCCTTTGAACGGCGAATAAAACCAAACACCGCCAGTGCCGTATATGCCTCGCGCAGCGTACTTCTGCCGATGCCAAGCTGCTCGCTCACCACGTTTTCATTTGGCATCATATAGCCTGCCGGCAGCTGTCCGTTTGTAATCAGTTCCTTAAAACGCTGAAATAAATTCTGGGAGATATTATTTTTTCCCAAATCTTTTTTCAGATATGCGGCATTTTCTGCTAAATAGTCTCTTTCTTCCATTCAGGATGCGCCTCCCCTTTCTCATTTGTGTTTTGTATTTTTATACATACCTCATGGTATCATAAATATACTTGCATGACAAGAAATTTTTCATATTTTTTTATAAATATCTCTTATGTTTTCAAAAAAATTCCTAATACCCCTGTCTTTGCAAAACACTGTGTTTACACGAAAAACAAAGCCTTCTGTTTGTATTTTTTCCTGTTGTCTGATAAAAAGAGGACTTCCTCCCCTTTCTGCAATAAAAAAAGCCTTGGTATTCATTAGCCAAGGCTTATTATACAAAAATTTCAATTCTTTTCCATTTTTTTAAGCTCTTCCTCAATCAGTCCGTCCTTGTTATATTTTATGCCCTTCGCAATATTTTTTTCTCTTGTCTTTCTGGCAACGAAAAACGCAATCAAGCACATCGCAACAGGAATCAGCATAAAGACGAAGAAGCTGATATCGTGGAATATAACGCCGACAAAGACCGCCAGCAGGAATACCAGAAAAATAAACACCAGACCCGGCTTTGCCGTTTCGGATTTTGCGGCAATCATGCCCTCAAAAATCACAAAGACCAGAAACAGAGAAATCATCTGCCCATAGGACAAAACAACCTCTAATATACCATCAACGGGAAATAAAAACATACCCAACACCTCAATTCTCCATTTTATCACTTAAAAGACATTGTAGCATTTCGTATACATAATGTCAAATCGTTTGGGTTTAAAACTTTCCGCCGCCCCCACCGAAGCTTCTGCCGCCACTGGAAAAGGAGCCGCCGCCGCTGAAGCCGCCTGTGTGGTGGTGATTGTTGTCATCATCCCGTGGAATCGGCACCATCGTCGTATGCGTATTTGCAAAGGTATCCTGATTCGTCCGCAAATGACAGCCGTTTTCCTTCAGATACGCTCTGCCGTCCGTAAAGGGATGCACATTTTTACAAGCCTTACGCATGCTCATAACCGAAACCCCTGCAATCACTGCGGAAAAAGCTGCCGCAAGCAGAACAATCATCGCAATGCCGCCACCACTCGAAACAGGACTTTCCGAGAAAAACGCATCCGATTTTGGTCTGCCTTCTGCGCCGTAGGTCTGATAATCCGCACAAAGGGAATCCACGTCCCACCAGAGCTGCTCCATGCCGCCATAATAATCTCCATTGGAAAAATAGCTGCTGATTTCGTCCCAGATGGCATCTGCATCCGCATCCGTAATCATTTCCATTGCTTCGCCGCAGGTCACAAGCTGCCCTTCTCGCTCGCCCATATCCAGAACGAAAATTGCGCCGCTGTAATCCTCCCCAACGCCCAGATTCTGTTCTATATAAAATTGTGCGCCGTATTCCCTTGTTGATAAGCCTTCGGTATCCTTCGTGGTGAGGTATGCAAAATCAATATCATATTCCTCCTTCGCATCCTCGCAGAACTGCTGCAAATTCTGCTCCTCCTCCGCCGTCAGCAGGTCAGCATTGTCAAATACCCTCTGCTCCGCCGCAGAAGCAGGCAGAACGGAAAGCAGGAGAAACACCATCATCAGAAGCACAAATCCTTTTTTCTTCATCACAGCACACCTCCCATCGCCAACAGAGCAAGCACAATCATAACAATCACAAAGGAAATGCAGAAAATAATCACAAACCATTTCGCGCTCCGGCTGTTGCTGACAGGCAGCTCCCCGACGATTTTCCCTGTCTGTCCGTTCATCGCAAAGAGATATTCCTTCCCATCATATTTGCTCATCAGCATCCAAACGGGCAGGAGCATATAGCTTTGCTGCTTAGAGGAAAAATCCGTATGGCATTTCACGCCGTAAACACGCTGATAGCTTTTGCCGCCCTCCGCCGCCTTATGCTCCACGCCGGGGGTAATGCGTTTTGTCATGCGGTCATACAAATCCTTCGGCTCGTATGTATATTTTTCCGCCAGAAAGCCGCTCAGATAGCTCATGTCAAATGTTTTTTTCTTTTCCAGATGAAACGGTTCCAACGCATCCATCAGGTTATCCTGCATTTTTTCCGAAGCATCCAGAGGAATATTTTCAAATTCCATCGTTCCCGCGCGGTGAATGTGATACAAATCCGTTTTCGTATAAATAAAACGCGTATCCGACCATGTGATGACATTCTCGCCCGTCGCATGGTAATCAAAATCCGCCTTGCAGTCAAAGAGCCAGAACGGCACATATACGCCCGTAATCTTTTCCAACCGCTGCTCAGAGGTATAGCCCTTCGGAAGCAGCCTTTTTCCCTTGCAAAGCTGCAAAAACGCCTTTCTTGCGTCCTCCTTATCCGTCTCAAACGGCAGAATCGCAGAGGGGCGGTATTCCCCCTCCAGCTGTGTCGGCAGAATCGTCGGGTTGCCGCAGAAAACGCAGAAGGTTGCCGCCGTTACATCATCCGTCACAATCTCGCCGCCGCAGGAGGGGCAGTGATACGCGCGCAGATGGCTCAGATCTTCGTCCGTCTCAGTAATATTTTCCTCATAATGATAGGAAATCTCCGCCGTATTTTCCGCAGCCTCGGCTCTGGGCTTGACTTCATAATCATCCTGCTTCGTCTCGGCCCCTCTCTGCTCCAGCTCCTCTCTGGTAAATTTGCCGCCGCAGTAATCGCAGACCCATTTCTGCTCCTTCCCATCATAGCGCAGATACGCCATGCAGTCGGGGCAAAGGTAGGTCAATGCTGTCTGTTCCATTTTTATTCACATCCCTTCGGATTCCTGTTATCGTTTATGCTTTGGTTTCAGCTCCGCCAGATAGCCTGCCGTGATAATGCCTGTCGGCAGAGCGAACACCGCAATTCCCACAAAGGAGGTCACAATGGCAATGATTTTGCCGATGCTCGTCGCAGGGCAAATATCCCCATAGCCAACCGTTGTCAGCGTGATAGTCGCCCAGTAGACCGCATCCAGAAAGCTTGCAAAGGTATCCGGCTCAACCTGAAACAATATCAACGCCGACAGAAGGATATACCCAACTGCCAGAAGCCCAATCGTGAAAAGGTTATCCTTTTCCTTATGAATCACCTGCATCATCAGATGAAATCCCTTGGAATAGCGCAGAATCTTCAAGGGCTTCATGCACTTTGGCAAGCGCAGGATACGTACCGCCTTCAGCGTCGAATACAGCGGTGTCAGCGAGGAAAGAATCGCAATCAGGTCAACCACGGCAAAAAATGTAAACGGATAACGCAAAAAGGGCTTTTCCCCCTTCAGCTTAAAATCCGCTGTGCCCCATCTGAGCAGATAATCTATGATGAAAATAAACACCGTTATGCGGTCAATCCGATAAAATACAGGATTTGTGCTGTTTTTCACACAAAGAGGCAGTACGCTTGCAATAATGCAGAAAACCATAAATCGGTCATAATACAGGCTGATTTTGTCCTCCTGCTCTCCCTTTTCAATCATTTCATAAATCCGCCGCCGCATGGGCTTTCCTCCTTTTTCTGCCGTTTCTTCTGTTCGTAAAAAAGGATATCGGCATACTTCACCGATATCCCTTTGTTTTTTTGCTTATTCTACTTCTGTTTTCTCTGCTTCTGCGGCTGTTTCTTCGGCTTCCTCCTCAATATCCTCCTCGGAAATCTTCGCAATGCCGACCACACTCACGCCATCATCCAGATTCATCAGCTTCACGCCCTGCGAATCCCTGTTGTAGCTGGAAATTTCTCTGCCGCGCAGGCGGATGATAACCCCTTCGGAGGTAATCAGCATCAGCTCATCATTTTCGCCGACCATCAGCACGCCGGTCAGCTGTCCTGTTTTTTCCGTCAGCTGATGAACCTTCAAGCCCTTGCCGCCGCGGTGCTGCAAATTAAATTTATCCGTTGTGGTGCGCTTGCCGTAGCCGTTTTCGGTTACATTCAGAAGCTGCCCTTCGGGGTCAATCTTCACTGCGGAAACAACATAATCGTCCTCCTTCAGTGTAATCGCCTTCACCCCTGTTGCGGTTCTGCCCATCGGACGAACATCCTCCTCGGAGAACTTAATGCCCATACCGCTGCGTGTTGCCACGAAAATTTCATCCCTGCCGTCTGTTGTCATTACGGAAATCAGGTCATCCTCCTCGCGCAGATTCAGCGCAATCAGACCGCTCTTGCGGATATTTGCAAAGCTGGTCATATCTGTTTTCTTGATTAAGCCTTGCTTTGTCACCATCACAAGATACTGATCCTCGCGGAATTCATTTGCAGGAATCACCGCCATGATTTTTTCATCCGCATCAATCTCCAGAAGGTTCACGATGGCAACCCCTCTTGCCGTTCTGCCGGCTTCGGGAATTTCGTAGCCCTTCATGCGATACACCTTGCCGCGGCTGGTGAAGAACAGCAGGGTATCATGTGTGGATGCAAGGAACAGGTCTTTTACAAAATCCTCCTCCCTTGTCTGCATCCCGATAATCCCTCTGCCGCCGCGGTTCTGGCTCTTATAGGTATCCAGAGGGGTACGCTTTACATAATTCAGATTCGACAGCGTAAATACACAGGTTTCCTCCTCAATCAAATCCTCAACATCAATTTCGCCGGGATTCTGCATCAGCTTTGTACGGCGTTCATCGGCATATTTCTCCTTAATCGCCGTAATTTCATCCTTGATTACACCAAGCAGCAGCTTTTCATCCGCCAGAATGGTCTTGTAATACGCAATCTTCTTTTGTAGCTCTGCATATTCCGCATCGATTTTTTCTTTTTCCAGACCCTGCAAACGACGCAGCTGCATTTCCAAAATCGCCTGTGCCTGCAAATCAGACAGGCTGAAGCGTTCCATCAGTCGCTCCTTTGCATTATCATAGCTTGTGCGGATGATGCGAATCACCTCGTCAATGTTATCAATCGCAATCCGCAAACCCTCCAGAATATGCGCTCTTTTTTCCGCCTTATCCAGATCAAAGCGTGTTCTTCTGGTAACAACATTTTCCTGATGCTTCAGATATTCCGCAAGCATCTGCTGCAAATTCAAAACAACGGGCTTGCCATCCACCAGTGCAAGCATATTTGCACCGAAGGATTCCTGTAAGGATGTATATTTATACAGCTGGTTCAGAATGACATTTGCGTTATAGTCCTTCTTGATATCAATGATAATCTTGATATCATCGCCGGCAGAGGCATCGTTCAGATCGCTGATGCCCTCCACACGCTTTTCCTTCGCCAGCTCGCCGATTTTTTCCAGCAGACGCAGCTTATTGACCATATACGGAATTTCAGTGATAACAATACGTTCTCTGCCGTTATGCGTTTCAATCTCCGCTGTGGAGCGCACAATAATCTTGCCGCGTCCGGTGCGGTACGCCGCACGAATCCCGCTTTTCCCAAGGATATTTGCGCCTGTGGGGAAATCGGGCCCTTTGATGTATTGCATCAATTCTTCCACATCGGTTTCTCTGCCCTCGATTTTATTCTCAATCATGCAGACCACGCCGTCAATGACCTCGCCGAGGTTATGCGGCGGAATATTCGTCGCCATACCAACCGCGATACCGCTTGAACCGTTTACCAACAGGTTTGGAATACGCGCCGGCAGGACTGTGGGTTCTTTCTCGTTTTCGTCATAGTTCGGCACAAAATCAACGGTATCCTTCTCGATATCCGCCAGCATTTCCGCCGTAATCTTAGACATGCGCGCCTCGGTATAACGGCTGGCAGCTGCACCGTAGCCGTCAATAGAGCCGAAGTTCCCGTGTCCGTCTACCAGCATATAGCGCATGGAGAAATTCTGCGCCATACGCACCATTGCCTGATAAATGGAGCTGTCACCATGAGGGTGATATTTACCCATGGTATCCCCGACAATACGCGCGGATTTACGATAGCCCTTGTTCGGGTCCAAATTCATTTCATTCATAGAGTACAGGATACGCCGCTGTACAGGCTTTAAGCCGTCACGCACATCGGGTAATGCACGGGCAACAATAACGCTCATCGCATAGTCGATGTAGCATTTCTGCATCTCTTTGTTGATGTCTATGGTTATGACCTTGTCTATCTCTTTATTTTCGTCACTCATACGTTCACCTCTTAAGACCGTGAGGCTCTGCCTCACCCTCCGCAAGCCTTTGAAAAGGCTTGACCTAAACTTTATACAAATCTTACATTTCTTTCAGAAATATAAGATTTAATTCTGATTTATCACGCCGCAGAAAGGTTTGGAAAACAAAGGGTTTTCCAACCGGAATCCGCAGAGGGGGCTTTGCCCACTCGAGGAAAACTGGAAGTTTCAAGGTATTTACACCGCCGGAACTTATCAGTTTAACCTCTGTTTCAACAAGAAAAAGGCTTGAAGCCGAAGGCTGAGCTTTTTTCTTACGAGCTATGCTCGTTAAAAATCCATCTCAGCGTATTGCGCATTTTCCTCAATGAAAATCTTTCTGGGTTCTACCTCATCCCCCATCAGCATACTGAAAACCTGATCCGCAAGCACTGCATCATCAATCGTCACCAATTTCAGAATTCTATGCTCCACCGCCATTGTCGTATCTCTCAGCTGGTCGAAGTCCATTTCCCCCAGACCCTTATACCGCTGTACGTCCTTAATCCCTGTTCTGCCGATTTCCTGATACAGCGCCTCAAGCTGCATATCGTCATACACATAATAATGCTGTTTATTCTTCTCCACGCGATACAGCGGCGGCTGTGCCACATATACCTTACCGCCCTCGATGAGCTGCGGCATATAACGATAGAAGAATGTCAGCAGCAGGGTTCTGATGTGTGCGCCGTCTACGTCGGCATCGGTCATGATAACGATTTTATGATACCGCAGCTTAGACATATCAAAATCATCTGAAATCCCCGTACCGAAGGCGGTAATCATATTGCGGATTTCCTCGGAATTGAGAATTCTGTCCAGTCTTGCCTTTTCCACATTCAGAATCTTGCCGCGCAGGGGCAGAACCGCCTGTGTTCTGGGGTCTCTCGCCTTAATGGCAGAGCCGCCTGCGGAGTTCCCTTCGACGATATAAATTTCACATTCATAGGGGTCGCGGCTCGTGCAGTCTGTCAGCTTACCGGGCATACGCGTATTTTCCAGACCCGTTTTGCGGCGCACCAGCTCTCTTGCCTTTCTGGCAGCGTCTCTGGCTCTGGAGGCCATCATGCCCTTTTCGATGATGGTTTTGCCGATGTTCGGGTTTTCCTCCAGAAAATAGGTCAGATATTCGCTCAGAACGCTTTCCACCGCGCCCTTCGCTTCGCTTGTGCCAAGCTTTGCCTTTGTCTGCCCTTCAAACTGCGGGTCCTCTACCTTAATACTGACAACGGCGGTGATGCCCTCTCTGACATCCTCGCCAGAAAGCTTTTTATCTGCATCCTTTATGATGCCTGCCTTCTTGCCATAATCGTTCAGTGTCTTTGTCAGCCCCGATTTAAAGCCCACCAGATGCGTGCCGCCATCAGGGGTATTGATATTATTCACGAAGGTGAAAATGCTTTCCGTATAGCCGTCATTATGCTGGAATGCAACCTCAACCAGAACGCCATCCTTCTTGCCGGAAGCATAGAAAATCGTATCATACAACGGCTGACGGCTATGATTCAGAAAATGTACGAATTCCTTGATGCCGCCCTCATAGTGGAAGGAATGCTCCTGCTCCATGCCCTCGCGCAAATCGGCAAGGTTAATTTTCAGCCCCTTTGTCAGAAAAGCCGTTTCGCGGAACCGCTGCTTCAGCACATCATAATCAAAAACGGTTTCCTCAAAAATCGTATCATCCGGCAGAAAATGCACATACGTCCCTGTGATCTCGGTTTCGCCCACAACAGTCAGCGGCTCTGCAACATCCCCACGGGTATATTTCTGCTCATGAATTTTCCCATCCCGATGCACCTGCACCACAAGCCATTCGGACAACGCATTTACAACAGACGCACCAACGCCGTGCAGACCGCCGGAAACCTTATATCCGCCGCCGCCGAATTTACCGCCTGCATGCAAAATCGTAAATACCATCTGCAGCGCGCTCATGCCTTTCTGGTCATTGATATCAACGGGAATGCCGCGCCCGTTATCCATAACGGAAATGGAATTATCGGGGTGGATTTTTACGGTAATCTCGTTACAGAACCCTGCAAGCGCTTCATCCACGGAGTTATCTACAATTTCATAAACCAAATGATGCAGACCCTTTGCGCTGGTGGAGCCGATATACATACCGGGGCGCTTTCGCACCGCCTCCAGCCCTTCCAGAACCTGAATTTGATTTGCATTATATTCAGAAGACATCAAATCCCTCTCTTTCGATTCATTTTTTCGCATAATTTTTTGGGCAAGAAAAAAAGAAAGAACAAAAATAGACTTTCTCTTTCCATCAATTCCGCCTCAAAATAACATAGTGAAATTATAGCATTTTTTCATTGATTTTTCAATGTTTTACGTGTATTTTTATACTATTTTTTTCAAAATTCCTACTTTATTATAGACGCTCTGTCGGAAAAAATTTCAGCCTGCTGTTTTTTTCCCGTTATGTCATTGTTTTTTCTGTTATAAAGCGTATCAGAAAAAACAAAAAACAGGCATTGAGATATTTTTTTCTCAGTGCCTGTTTTCCTTTTGCGGTATGATATTTCCGTTTTCGACATAAAATAAATTATCCCTGCTGATATATTTTCGGACAGAATCCTCAATCCCTGTGCAGGTCACAAACGCCTGCAGACCGTCAATGCTTTCCAGAAGGTATTTCTGGCGGCTTTCATCCAGCTCCGAAAACACATCATCCAGAAGCAGAACGGGTAATTCTCCCGTTTCCTCCCGAATCAGGTCAATCTCTGCCAGACGCGCCGCAAGGGCGGTTGTCCGCTGCTGCCCCTGAGAGCCGTAGACCTTTGCCTCCCTGCCGTTCACCAGAAAGCTGATGTCATCCTTATGCGGGCCGCTCTGGGTTGCCCCGAAAAGAATATCGCGCTCCAGATTGCGGTGCAGCCGCTCGGCAAACGAGCCCTCCTCGCAGTTTGGTCTATAAAGCGTTTGCAGGCTGTCTCTGCCGCCTGTCAGCCGCGCAAGCTTTTCCGCCGCAATTTCATCCAGACGCACCAAAAAACGCCTTCTGGCGGCAATGATGCGCTCGCCGTATTCCACCATCTGTTCGTTCCAGACAAAAAGCGTTTCCTGCAGGGATGGCTTTTTCTGTATTTCCTTGAGCAGATTGTTCCGCTGCTTCAGAATCCGATAATACTGCTGCAAATCGTAATAATATACCCTGCTCAACTGGCAAAGCTCCATATCCAGAAAGCGGCGGCGCTCCGTCGGAGCATCCTTTACCAGAGATAAATCCTCCGGAGAAAAAATAACGGCATAAAGCGTGCCGAACAGCTCCCCCAGACGCTTGACGGGCAGACCATTAACGGCAATGCCTTTTTTTTCATTCTGCTTTAAATGCACATCAATTTTATCCCTGCGATTCTGCGTCTGCACCAGAAGGCGGATATGGCTTTCCTGTGCATCAAAGGCAATCAACTGCTGATCGCTTTTGCCGCGCATGGAGCGCCCCATCGCGCAGAAATACAGCGATTCCAGAAAATTCGTTTTCCCCTGTGCATTGCTGCCGTAAATCACATTGATTCCCTCAGAAGGCTCGATATGCAGTTGTGAAAGATTGCGGAATCCCTGTAGGAAGATCTCCGTGATATACATATTGCTTCACCTGTTTTTTATAAATATAAATTTATTTCGTATATTTTTGCAGTGCCGTCTCCAGCTCGGCAAGCAGCTCCCGCAGAAGCCTTTCTCTGTTCTGATAAATTTCCTGCGCTTCGGCTTCCTCCTCGGCGTAGGCGTACTCCTCAGAAAAGGCCACCCAATCCGGAAAATATTTTTCGATATCATTTTTTATTTCACGAATTAAATCCAGCTTAGAGCACTTAATATGGTATTCCTCCGTACCGAATTCACCCTCTGTGACGATTTTTGTTTCCTCGTTAGCTGTCAGTGTAAAGGCGGACCCCTCCTCGTCAAACCATAGTTTTAAGGGTGTCCGCTCCTGTACAGACTGGACACCCCTGTCCAATACCATAACAGGGATGTCCTGTATATAACTGCCCAGTCCCTCGAAGTCCTCCAGATGGATTTCCGTCCAGCCGTTTTTCGGTCTTGTAAACATCCCGATTCACTCCTAAAAATACATAATTAACGCATATTTATTCTTGACATAAATCAAGATTTTCTGCTTTTCAGGCTTCCAGCTCCACCTCAACAGAGCCGACACCCTTCAATTCCACAATATCCCCATGGCGGATTTTTTTACCGCGTTCCGTTGCGACCTCGCCATTTACAAGCACCTTTCCCTGCGAAAGAAAATATTTCACATCGGAGCCCTGGTCAATCAGCCCTGCCAGCTTCAGTACCTGCTGCAGCTTGATAAATTCTGTATGAATATACACCTTGTTCATATTGTTCTCCTCCTTTTACATCCGTAGCGGCAAAATCAGATATTTAAAGGAATCCCCTTCCTCCGGCAAAATCGTACAAGGGCTGAGGGATGCCATGAAAATCATTTTTACGGTTTCCTCCTCGATGGAGCGCAGTGCTTCAATCAGATATCTGGGGTTGAAAGCGATTGCCAGATCATCTCCTTCGACCTCTGCGGTTACGTTTTCATGCGCGGTCCCCATATCACTTCTTGCGGTGATATCCATGCCATTTGCGCGAATCATCAGACGGACAGGCGTTTTGCGGTTATCTCTGGAAACCAGAGAGGCACGCTCCAATGCCTGAATCAGCTCGCTTTTGTTGATAACCACCTTTGTTTTATAGTCCTCGGAGAAGGACTGTGCATAACGGATGAAATCCCCCTCAATCAGGCGGGAAACCATAACAGCTGTCCCTAAATCGAAAAGGATGTGCTTTTCTGTCAGATAGATGGAAAGGGTATCGTCCTCCTCCTGAGAGAGGATTTTGTTCAGCTCGGCTAAGGTCTTGCCGGGTACGATTACATCAGTGTCCCCGCTGCCGGTCAAAAGACTGTTTTTACGGAAGGAAATACGATAGCCGTCCACAGAAACCACATGAACGGAATTGCTCCGCAGCTCAAATAATTCCCCGGTCAGTACAGGCTTGGAGCCATCCTGCGCAATGGAGAAAATCGTCTGCCGAATCATGTCGCGCAGCTTTGCCTGCTCCATAGAATACAGCTTTTCCTGTTCCACCTCCGGCAGGGTCGGGAAATCCTCGCCGCTCTGCCCCATAATTTTAAACTCGGAGGAACCGCTGACAATGGTTACGGCGTAGTCTTCATCTGTGGCAATCGTCACGGATTCCCCGTTTAAACGGCGGACAATTTCATTGAAGATACGCGCTTCAATGGCAACCTCACCGGATTCCTGAATTTCTGCTTCGATTGGTGCGGTACGGATGCCGATTTCCAGATCGTTGCCTGTCATAATAAAGCCTCTTTCGTTGGCGGTTAATAAAATACATTCCAGAATGGGTAATGTTGTGCGGTTGGAGACCGCTTTATTTACAATATTGATATACTGTAACAGTAAATCCTTGCTGCATGTTAATTTCATAGTTGTGTACAACTCCTTTGTTCACATGTGTAAGTAAGATATAAAAGATTTGATCCGTAGTCGTAGTAGTAGAGGCTGTGAAGTTGTGGAAAACTCCGCTTTTGCCCGAAACGACGGGGAAAATCATATTTGGAAAACCCTGTGGACAACTTAAAACAACAGCTTCGGTTATCCACGTTTTCCACAATGCGTTGATTTTTCGTTTATTTATCCACAGGTTATCCATAGTCGGCTAACAGTATGATTGTGGATGAATTTCTTTTCGGGGAAACTTTTTTCACTTGTGAAAAGTTTCCCTATGGTACGTTCCGTACCTACCCTTCAAAAACACGCTTGGAAGGCGCTTTTTATGGGGCGTTGCCCCAAACCCCACCAAGGGAATGATTCCCTTGGAACCCCATTTGCCTACGGCGTTTTATTCCTATTTATCTCCCTTCACAAAACGCAGTTTTGTGAAAGTATAGGGTTCTAAGGGGGTTACCCCCTTAGCAGGGTTCTTAGGGACGGAGTCCCTGAGGAATTATTTGCCTATGGCGTTTTATTCCTATTTATTTATTCCGCAGAAACGATAGTTTCTGCAAATCGGGGTGCAGGGGAATGATTCCCCTGCCAGGGTTCTTAGGGACAGCGTCCCTAAGGAAAGCTTTTACGATTCTTTGATTTCCTTCTCTAACGCATGGACGGTTTTCTGTAAGCCCTCGTCACTCTCCAGCTGCTTCTCAATCTTTGAGATGGCATAAATCACCGTTGTATGATCCCTGCCGCCAAAGCTCTCGCCAATCTTCGGCAGGGAAATATCCAATAGCTTCCGGCAAAGATACATTGATACCTGTCTCGGAAATGCGATATTCTTCGGCTTTTTACTCCCCTGAATATCCTCCACACGAATGTTATAATATTCCGCTACCACCTGCTGAATCAGCTCCGGTGTCAATGGTGTCGCGGAATTTTCACTGAAGATATCCTTTAAACTGTTCTCCGCCAGTGCGATGGAGATATCCTGATTTGTCAGCGTTGAAAAGGCAACAATTCTGGTTAAGGCACCCTCCAGCTCTCGGATATTCGATGCGATATTCTTCGCAATATACGCCATTACATCATCCGGCACGGTCAGGTTATCCCGCTCCGCTTTTTTCTTCAGAATCGCGATTCTTGTCTCATAATCCGGCGGCTGTACATCCGCAATCAGACCCCATTCAAAACGGCTGCGCAGTCTGTCCTCCAGTGTCTTAATCTCCTTCGGCGGACGGTCGGAGGAAATGATAATTTGTTTATTCGATTCATAAAGCGCATTAAAGGTATGGAAAAATTCCTCCTGTGTCCCTTCTTTTTTGGAAATAAACTGAATATCGTCAATCATCAGCACGTCGATATTGCGGTATTTATTCCGAAATTCCTCGTTTTTATTGTTTTGGATGGAGTTAATCAGCTCATTCGTGAAGGTTTCGCTTGTGACATACAGCACCTTCGCCTGTGGATTACGATCCAGAATAAAATGCCCGATGGAGTGCATCAGGTGCGTTTTGCCAAGCCCGGAATTGCCGTATAAAAACAGGGGATTATACGCCTGTGCCGGAGATTCCGCAACGGCAAGGGATGCAGCATGCGCCATACGGTTGCTGTTGCCGACAACAAAGGAATCGAATACATATTTCGGGTTCAGGTTTCTTGCAAGCTCATTTTCTGCGGGCTTTTCCGCCGCGAGGTTATGGAGATTGCCTGCCTTCTGCTCCTCCTCCGTCGTAATCATGATGTCATATTCGTTTTTTGTTACCATTTTAATCGCAGTGCGAATCAGCGGCAGGTGCCGTTTTTCAATGATCTCCTTGAGAAAGGATTCCTTTACCTGCAAAATAATTTTATTTCCGATAATGCCACAGGGGACAATCGGCTGAATCCAGGTTGCGAAGCTGACAGGAGAGGTTTCTTCTTCAATCATTTTGAGTGCTTCTTCCCAAATCTGTTCCAGTTCCATGCAATGACCTCCTCTTTTTATTTTTTTCCTGCTGCTTATCCACAGATAGAGGGGATATCCCTGTGAAAAACGGGGAAAACCCTCTTTTTTTTCAATGTTATACACAGCTTCCTTTCTTTTCCTTCTGCACAGAATTCACAATGCTGCAAAGCCTGTCTTTCTCAGGCTTATCCTATAATTTACCGAACGGAAAGTCCACAGTTTTTTTACAAAAAAGAAAAAGTTATCAACAAAGTTATACACAAGCTGTGGATAACATAATCTGGTTGCTGTGAATCCTGTGGAAATATACAGAAGGGCGTGATTGTCTTTAGTATAGCAAAAGTTATCCACAGGTTCAATGAAAAACTTGTCCAAAAAAATCAGAAACAGATATTGTATACAAGATATAGTAAAACTTTTTTGAAAAAATCTAAATATACCTTTTCTGTCGAAAATTTTTTATGAAATTCCTGTGGAAATGTGGACAAATCCGCAGAATACAGGGCTTTTCTGAAAAATTTTTTCTTGACGTGCCATGCTTTTTTTACTATAATAGGGGCAGTGCTCATAAAAAGGGTGAGCAGAACCCGGAAATTGAAGGAGGTGCAACAACCATGAAAATGACATTCCAGCCTAAGAAAAAACAGAGAAGCAGAGAACATGGCTTCAGAAAAAGAATGAGAACAGCAAACGGCAGAAAAGTGCTTGCTGCAAGAAGAAGAAAAGGTAGAAAAGTATTATCCGCATAATTTTTTTCATGTGTATTTAAGGCCGCAGCGTATTTCGTGTGGCCTTTTGTTCATGATGGAGAAATTTTTCGGCGGCCGTAAAGGGGGGTTGCGTGATGCAGTTTACAGAATCTTTAAAGAAGAATTTTCAGTTTCGCCATGTATATCAGAAGGGCAAATCCATCGCCAACCGCCATTTGGTATTATATATGGTAAAAAACGGAACACATGACCACAACAGGCTGGGGATTTCCGTCAGCAAAAAGGTGGGCAAGAGCGTGGTGCGCTCTCATGTGACACGCCTGATTCGGGAAAGCTACCGCAGCATGGAGGAGGAAGTGAAGTCCGGCTATGATTTTGTTGTCATTGCCCGTGTTTCCTGCGCTGCTGCGTCCTATCATGAGGTGTGCCGTTCCCTGCGGCATCTTTTCAAAAAACAACAGCTTCTGCTGAGCGCGTCTGAAAGAAAGGACCGTCAGGAAAAATCAGAAGCAGGCAGAAAGGAAGAGAAGGAAGAAGGGACACAATGAAGGAGAAAATCATCTCTCTTGTAAATCTGGTTTCCTTATTTTTTCAGAAGCTCTTTCTGCTGATGATTCGTTTCTATCAGGCAGCAATATCGCCGCATCTGGGAAAAAACTGTAGATTCACCCCTACCTGCTCCCAGTACGCGTATATTGCCATCACACGGTTTGGGCCGATAAAGGGCACATATCTGGCCATTAAGAGACTGTTGAAATGCCATCCCTTCCATGCGGGCGGCTATGATCCCGTGCCTGAGAAGAAAGAAAAATAACTGTCCTTCGGGGCGAAGATCTCGTATTGTTTGTTGAAGGAGGAAAAAATGTCCTATTTACCCTATTTGCTGGAAGCATTGCCTTCCGTAAGACAGCCCGGTAAGATTGTCGGACCATTCGCCGATCTGATGGGGAAAGTGTATAATTTGCTGTTTGAACTTTTGCACAGCAACACAAGCGCAGGCTCTTTGGGTCTGGCAATTATTATCTTTACTTTAATCGTGAAACTGATCCTGTTTCCTCTGATGGTGAAGCAGCAGAAGTCTTCTTTTAAAATGCAGGCACTGCAGCCTGAGCTGATGAAGATCAGGAAGAAATATGAAGGCAAAACAGATCAGATGTCACAGCAGCGCATGGCTTTTGAAATGCAGGAATTTCAGAAGAAAAACGGCGTAAGCATGGTCAGCGGCTGCCTGCCGATGCTCATTCAGCTGCCGATTCTGTATGCACTGTTCTATCTGTTCCAGAATGCCTATGTTTATGTAGATGTTATCGGTCATAATTATACCGATATTGCAAATGCAATCGTAAATATCCCCGTTTCCTTGAGAATGGAGGTATTCCATCCCTACGCACAGGAATTTGCCAATGCCTATAAGAATGTTGCTATCATCAAGGATGGCATTGATATGAGGCAGGTCAATGAGGTGGTTATGCTGGTTAACTATCTGAAGCCGGATGATTGGAATGTTATCCTGCAAAACCTCGGCGATGCAGGCAGCTCTCTGGTGCCGCTTCTGGCAACCAAAAGCAGCATTGAAACCTTCCTGACCATTCCTCTGGTAAGTAAGGCAGGGCTGCATTTCCCCGGTATCATCATCCCCATTGCGGCAGGTGTCACCACATGGCTGCAGTCCAAAATCATGATGATGATGAACCCCCAGAACAGCGACCCCGGCAATCCTGCGGCAGCAATGACCAAATCTATGCTGTATACCATGCCTATCATGATGGGTGTATTCGCAATCAATATGCCTGCCGGTCTGGGTCTGTACTGGACGATTTCCAACCTGTTCGGTATTTTGCAGCAGGTAATTTTGTCTAAGCATTATAAAAAGAAATTTGCAGAGGAGGCAGCACAGTAATGGAAGAAATTAGAAAAAGCGCAAAGACTGTGGATGATGCCATTGCGGCTGCTTTGGCAGAGCTGGGCGCAGCTCGCGAGGAAGTAGATATCACAGTCATTGATGAAGGCTCCAAGGGATTTCTGGGAATGTTCGGCAGCAAGGATGCCGTTGTTCTGGTAAAGAAAAACTTCAATCCCGAAAAGGAAGCGGAAACCTTCTTAAAAGAAGTATTTTTGAGCATGGGGCTGATTGTAAAAATCAAAACAGAGCAGAAGGACAAGCACCTGTATATTGATCTGACAGGTGATGATATGGGCATCCTCATTGGCAAGAGAGGGCAGACATTGGATGCTTTACAGTATTTAGTAAATCTGGTTGTCAATAAGAAAAGCCCTTATTACATCAGCGTAATGCTGGATACGGAAAATTATCGGCAGAGAAGAAAGGAAACACTGGAAAGCCTTGCCTTCAATCTGGCGAAAAAGGTAAAGCATACAAAAAGAAATGTTGTGCTGGAGCCTATGAATCCTTATGAAAGAAGAATCATCCATTCCGCATTGCAGAATGACAGATTCGTTACAACATATAGTGAGGGCGAAGAACCTTATAGAAATGTTGTAATTACCTTGAAATAAGACACTCGAAACCCGTTGTTGGATACAGCGGGTTTTTGTTTTAAAAAAGAGCGATAACTGAGAACCTTTTTGTCTTCAAAAAAGGTTCTCAGACTCTCTAAAAATCAGCCTGCAAGGCGAAAAAGACCTTGAGGGCGCTGCCCTCAAACACCTGCAAACCTTTGAAAAGGTTTGATCCAAACTTTATTTGCCTGCGGCGCAAAAAAATATAATTATTCTCGCAGAAACGACAGTTTCTGCAAATCGGGGTCAAGGGGTAAGAGTACCGCCAAGATAAGGCGGCGGCAAAGCCGTCTTCCTGTAAGGAAGATACTTTGACCAGATTCCCCTTGCAGGAAGTTTGAAGGACAGAGTCCTTCAAGAAAGGAGGTTTCTATGAAAAGAGAATATATGCTTGATGATGTGATTGCGGCAATCTCCACGCCCATCGGCACAGGCGGCATCGGTATTGTGCGCATGAGCGGGGCAGGCTGTATCGCATTGGCGGACAGCATTTTTATCGGCAAAAAGAAGCTGACGGAAAAGGCAACCCATACCTTATCCTACGGTAAAATCACAGACGGGGCAGGCGGTGAAATAATTGACGAGGTACTGGTTTCCGTTATGAAAGCGCCCCATACCTATACGAAGGAGGATATCGTGGAAATCAACTGCCACGGCGGTTCTCTGGTGACGAGAAGGGTGCTGGAGGCGGTGCTGAAAACAGGTGCGCGTATTGCACAGCCCGGCGAATTTACCAAGCGCAGCTTTTTGAACGGGCGCATCGACCTGACGCAGGCAGAGGCTGTCATTGATTTGATTGAATCCAAAACGGAATTATCCCGTCAGGCGGCGGTCAATCAGCTGGAAGGCAGATTAAAAACAGCCGTTCGCGAAATGCGCGAGGAAATTCTGGATATGATTGCGTCTATCGAAGCGGTGATTGATTATCCGGATTATGATGTGGAGGAGGAAACCTACGGCACGATGGAGCAGGGCGCAAAAAAGCTGCTTGCGAGAATGGAAAAGCTGCTTGAAGGCGCAGACCGCGGCAAAATCATCCGCGAGGGCTTACAGACTGTCATTGTCGGCAAGCCGAATGTCGGGAAATCCTCTTTGCTGAACTGGCTGCTGGAGGAGGATCGTGCGATTGTGACCGATATCCCCGGCACAACGCGGGATACCGTTGAGGAATACCTCAATATTGACGGGATTCCCATTAAAATCGTCGATACCGCAGGGATTCGAGAAACGGGCGATGTGGTGGAAAAAATGGGCGTGGAAAAATCCAAAGCCTACGCCGAAACTGCCGATTTGGTCATTATGATGCTGGATGGCTCCCGTCCTCTGGAGGAGGAGGATAAGGAAATTCTTTCCTTCATCCGCGGAAAAAAGACGATTGTGCTGCTGAATAAGGTGGATTTAGCACAAAAGCTTTCTCTGGAGGAGCTTGCGGAATATGTGCCGCAGGAGCAGATTTTATTTATCTCCGTGAAGGAAAACGATGGCTTTGATGCGCTTCTGGATGCCTTGAAAAATATGTTCTTAGACGGGCATACCGCAACGGCGGAGGATGCCATGCTCGGCAACACCAGACATAAGGATGCGCTGTATCGTGCAAAGGAAGCCATGGAGCATTGCATGGAAACCATCACCATGCGTATGCCGGAGGATTTTATCTCCATGGATTTGCAGGATGCTAACCGTGCGTTGGGCGAAATCACAGGGGATACCAGTGACGAAGAAATTATAGACAGAATCTTTACCAAGTTCTGTTTAGGTAAGTAAGGTGAAAACATGGAACAGGAAAATGAATTGGGCGTAAAGCCCATCAAAAAGCTGCTGTGGAAGCTGGCGATACCTGCCATCACGGCGCAGATTGTAAATGTGCTTTATAACGTGGTCGATCGTATTTACATCGGGCATATTCCCGAAGTGGGAAAGCTGGCGCTGACGGGTGTCGGCGTTTGTATGCCGCTGATTATGCTGATTTCCGCCTTTGCCATGCTTGCAGGGATGGGCGGCGCACCGAGAGCGTCGATTATGCTTGGGAGAAATGATGCGGAGGAAGCAGAGCGGATTCTGGGAAACTGCGCGGCACTGCTGATTCTGGTTGCCGTTACGCTGACGGTTCTGTTTCAGCTGTTCGCAAAGCCGTTTCTTTTAACCTTTGGCGCAAGCAGGAATACGATTGGCTTCGCTATGGATTATATCCGCATTTACGCCTGCGGTACGATTTTTGTGCAGCTGACGCTAGGTCTGAATGCCTTCATTACGGCGCAGGGCTTTGCCAAAATCAGCATGAAAACCACCCTCATCGGCGCGGTGACAAATATCATCCTCGATCCGATTTTTATTTTTGTGCTTGGCATGGGGGTAAAGGGTGCGGCATTGGCAACGGTGCTTTCGCAGGCACTTTCCGCCACATGGGTGCTGACCTTCCTGCTGGGAAAGCAAACCACGCTGAAATTAAGGCTGAAAAATTTCCGCTTGCAGGGAAGGGTTATTCTCCCCTGTGTGCTGCTGGGGTTAAGCCCCTTTGTGATGCAGTCTACGGAAAGTATTCTGAATATCTGCTTTAATTCCTCTCTGCTGAAATACGGCGGAGATACTGCGGTTGGTGCGATGACGATTCTGACAAGCGTGATGCAGTTTTCCATGCTGCCGCTTTCGGGGCTTTCGCAGGGCGCACAGCCTATTACAGGCTATAACTTCGGGGCAAGAAAGCCGGAGCGCGTGCGCGAATCCTTCGCCATTCTGCTGAAATGCTCTCTGGGCTATTCGGCGGCGTTGTGGCTGATTGTGATGCTCTTTCCCCGCCTGCTTGCCACGCTGTTTGCACAGGATAGTGCTTTTCTGGATTATACTGCCTGGGCACTGCGTATTTTCATGGCAACGAGCGTTGTTATGGGGATTCAGATTGCCTGCCAGCAGACGTTTATTGCCATCGGCAATGCGAAAACCTCGCTGTTTCTTGCGATTTACAGAAAAATTATCCTGCTGATTCCGCTGATTTATATTCTGCCGTATTTCTTTGAAAATAAGGTTATGGCGGTATTTCTGGCGGAGCCTGTCGCGGATGTCATTGCCGTTACGACTACTTTGATTTTATTCGTATGGCAGTTTAAAAAGGCATTGCAGGAGCTGCGGGAATAACGAGGAAGGGTTCGGGAAACGCAGTGTCCTGAATGGAATCCGCAGAGGGGGCTTTGCTCACTCGAGGAAAACAGGAAGTTTCAAGGCTTTTAGCCGCTGGAACTTATCTGTTTATTCTTCTGTCCAAACAAGTTGAAAGCCTGCTTTCAACTTAAAGGGAATATTGTGTTTCCCTCTTTTTTCGTGTAAAATAAAGTATTAGTGAAAAAATATAACCAATCCAAAAAGAGAGGAATTTTGAATATGTATCATGCAGAAACCATAGATGTTGCCGTTATCGGCGGCGGTCATGCAGGCTGTGAGGCGGCACTTGCGGCGGCACGCCTTGGCATGCGAACGGTGCTGTTTGCCATTTCTCTGGACAGCATTGCTATGATGCCCTGCAATCCCTCCATCGGGGGCAGCTCCAAGGGGCATCTGGTGCGTGAGGTGGATGCTCTGGGCGGCGAGATGGGCAAGGTCATCGATAAAACCTATATCCAGACAAAAATGCTGAACACAGGCAAGGGCCCTGCGGTCTATTCCCTGCGCGCGCAGGCAGATAAGCAGGCGTATCAGTCCGAAATGAAGCACCGCTTGGAGAATACCCCCAATCTGAAAATCAAGCAGGCGGAAATCGTGGATATCCGTATGGAGAATGGCAGAGTCAGCGGCGTTGTGACTGCCGCAGGTGCGGTATACGATTGTAAGGCGGCTGTGCTTTGCATGGGGACGTATATGAAGGCGCGCTGCCTGACGGGTGAGCATATCACCGAAAGCGGCCCCAATAACCTCATGCCTGCCATGAAGCTTTCCGCAAGGCTCAGAGAAATGGGCATTGATTTATTCCGTTTCAAAACGGGCACGCCTGCCAGAATGAATAAAAATTCTCTGGATTTAGAGAAAATGCAGCCGCAGTACGGAGATGAAAATATCGTGCCGTTTTCCTTTTCGCATACAGCGGAGGATATTGCGAAGCCGCAGGTGCTTTGTTGGCTGACCTATACCAACGAAAAAACACATCAGATTATTCGGGATAACCTCGACCGCTCGCCTATGTTTGGCGGCGTGATTGAGGGAACAGGCCCTCGCTATTGTCCCTCCATCGAGGATAAGGTGGTGCGCTTTGCGGATAAGGAACGCCATCAGCTTTTCGTAGAGCCCGAAGGAGAAAATACCGAGGAGATGTATATTCAGGGCATGAGCTCCTCTCTGCCGGAGGATGTGCAGATTGCTATGTACCGCACGATTCCCGGTCTGGAGCATTGCGAGATTACGCGCTTTGCCTATGCCATTGAATATGACTGCATTGATGCAACACAGCTGAAATTGTCTCTGGAATTCAAGGATATTCCTGGTCTGTTCAGCGCAGGGCAGTTCAACGGCTCCTCCGGCTATGAGGAAGCGGCGGCGCAGGGGCTGATTGGCGGCATCAATGCGGCGCATTTCGTACAGGGCAAGGAGCCTCTGGTTTTGCAGCGTTCCGATGGGTATATCGGCGTGCTGATTGATGATATCGTGAATAAGGGCACAAGAGAGCCGTATCGCATGATGACAAGCCGCGCGGAATTTCGTCTGCTGCTGCGGCAGGATAATGCCGACCAGAGATTAACGCCCATCGGCTACAGAATCGGCTTGATTTCGCAGGAAAGATATGATGCCCTTCTGGAAAAGGAACGTCTTGTTGCGACGGAAATCGACCGCGTGCAGCATGTAACCATGGGGCCGAGTGCGCCTGTGCTTGCCCTTCTGGAAAAATACGGAACGGCACCGATTAAAAACGGCGCACGCCTTTCCGATTTGCTGAAGCGTCCGCAGTTAAGCTATGAAGCATTGGCGGAAATCGACCCCGAACGCCCCGATTTGCCGCAGGATGTGCAGGAGCAGGTCAATATCCGGATAAAATATGCAGGCTATATCGACCAGCAGCTGAAGCAGGTGGAGCAGTTCAAAAAGCTGGAGGGCCGCCTTCTGCCGATGGAGCTGGATTATGAAACCATACAGGGACTGCGTCTGGAGGCAAGACAAAAGCTGAATCTGGTGCGTCCGGAAAATCTGGGGCAGGCCTCCAGAATCACAGGGGTATCCCCTGCGGATATTTCTGTTCTGTTGATTTATATGGAGCAAATGAAGCGTAAGCATTAAAAATATGAGAAAGGAAGGTGATGGGATGAAAGGATTTTTTCTGCCTTGGAACGAAAGGGAAAAACAGGTGAAACGGGGAGAGAAAAAGCTCTATCTGCCGAAGGAAACGCTTTCCCTGACGGATGCCGCCTTTGATACCCATAAGCCTGCCTATGTTTCCCTGCCAAACCCAAGAGGGACACTCCGTTCCTTTTTGCAGGCGGTGGAAAGCGGAAAAAAGGACGAAGCTATGGGCTATTTTTCCGAAAGAGTCGCTGAGGTGGTGGATTATGAGGAAATGGCAGGCTTCTTAAAGGATTTGAAGGAATATCATTGCTTTCTGGAGGACGAGGGTGCAGGTATCCGCCGCGTTTCTGTTGCCAAGAAAAGCAAAAAGGACAGAGAGGTGTTTGCCTTTCGCATGGTGGCGGAGCCAAACGCCTTCGGCACATGGAAAATTTTCAGTATCGAGAGAGAGGGGAAGGAATAAATGGAAAATCGGGCATTGCTCAGGGATTGCTGTGAACAGATGGGTGTTTCTCTGGGAGAGAAAGAGACGGAGCAGTTCATGACCTATCTTTCTCTGCTGTTGGAATGGAATGAAAAAATGAACCTGACTGCTATCACCGAGCCGCGTGAGGTGGTGCTGAAGCATTTTGCCGATTGCCTGAGCCTTGTTCCCTGCGTGGAATGGAGGGACGGCATGCGCGTGATTGATGTCGGCACAGGTGCAGGCTTTCCGGGGATTCCCGTAAAAATTGCCTGCCCTGAAATTGAACTGACCCTTCTGGATTCCCTACAGAAGCGCATCGGCTTTTTGCAGGAGGTCGGCAGTCAGCTTGGCCTGGAGGGTGTCCACTATGTCCATAGCCGTGCGGAGGATGGCGGACAGAACCCACAGTACCGTGAAGGGTTCGATTTGTGCGTTTCACGCGCAGTTGCAAATCTTTCTGTTCTGGCGGAATATTGCCTGCCTTTTATTAAGGTCGGCGGCAGGCTTGCGGCACTGAAGGGCCCCGATGCCGCGGCAGAGGCAGAGCAGGCAAAGGGCGCACTGAAAAAGCTGGGCGGCAGATTGGTAGAAATTAAGGATGTTGCGATTCCCCATACCGATTTGTCCCATAAGCTTGTGTTCATCGAAAAAATCGCACCTACCCCGAAAAAATACCCCCGAAATGCAGGGAAAATTAAAAAGGAACCTCTTAGTTGAGTCTGAAAAAGCCTTTGTCGGCACGGTTTGTGTCGATATGGGCTTTTTTTTGTGGAATGGTTTTTCTCCAAGCGGAATTTTGCTGTGATATTATGAAAAAAACAAGAAATAAAGCTATTGATGAAGAAATAAAATCTTTCCCAATCTTTCCCAATCTTTCCCAATCTTTCCCACGCACAAAATATGAAATATTTTGTGCAAATAGAGTCCAGAGGGTTACCCTCTGGTGGGGTGTTGGGGCAAAGCCCCAAGGTCTTAAAGGAGGTAAAAATATGGAGGTTTTGAAATTTTCGGAAATGCGGCTCAAAAAGGATAAGGTGGTCTTTCAGCTGCCCATACATAAAATCCGCTCTAACCCCTATCAGCCGCGAAAATACTTCAACCGCACTGCACTGGAGGAGCTGGCGGACAGCATCCGCGCCTACGGTATTTTGCAGCCGATTACCGTCCGTAAAATGAGCGGCGGTGCCTATGAATTGGTCGCCGGAGAACGCCGCCTGCGTGCCGCCGAGCTGGCAGGTCTGGAAACTATCCCTGCAATCCTCATGCAGGTCAGCGACAGCGATAGCGCCGTGATGGCATTCATCGAAAATATCCAACGCCAGAACCTCAGCTTTTTGGAGGAGGCGGAGGGCTATCGTAATATGATGGAGGACTACGGACTGACACAGGAGGAGCTTGCGGCAAAGCTTTCCAAAAGCCAGTCCTCGATTGCCAATAAGCTGCGGATTCTCAAGCTGGAGGACAGCGTCAAAAAACTCCTGTTGGAGCATCATTTTACCGAACGCCACGCGCGCGCCCTGTTGAAGCTGCCCGATGAGGAAAGCCGCCTGTTCGTCCTCGCACAGATGATACAGGAGGAAATGAACGTGAAAAAAACAGAGGAGCTCGTTGAGGCAACCTTGGAGCAGATGCGCCCCCGTTTCCCCGAAAAGGGCGAGCAGAAGGAAAAACGCTATGTCCGTTCCTCCGATTTTCGCCTGTTCACCAATACCATCAAGCAAAGCGTTGAGGTCATTCGCCGTTCGGGTGTGGATGTGGTCTATGAGGATAAGCAGGATGCCGATTGCTGTGAAATTCTGATTCGGATTCGCAAAAACGCCGTGGAATCGGCTTGAAATTTTCCCATCTGCGGTTTATAATCGTTACCATATAGAACGTAACGAAATACCATGGAGGGGGAAAGCCGCATGAAGGAAAAAGGGATTCTCATTCGTGCCGATTATGGGCATATTGCACTGCATTTGAGAGAAATTATGGAGGAAAGAGGCATCACGCGCAATCAGCTTGCCAAACGGATTGATGCACGCTTTGAGGTTGTGAATAAATGGTATCAGGGGGAGCTGGAAAAAATGGATCTGGATATCCTCGCGCGTATCTGCTATGCACTGGACTGCACAACAGAGGATTTACTGGAATACATACCGGCGAAGCCTTGCTAAGTCGAAATAAAAAGAAACCTCGAGGGATTCCCCGAGGTTTTCAATTTATATTAAATTGGATGATCGAATGTTTTATCTAATTTCATAAACGTAGCGGTTGCTGTTCCGATGAGGACATCCTTCCCCTTGCGGTTCACATGTCCTTCTGCCATCATGCTGACGAGCGTCCGCCCTAGATGGGTAATCCGCACGCGGTATTCCACCACATCGCCCAGAAATACGGGCTTGAGAAAGGTGGTTGTCAGATTGACGGTGGTAATCTGGTGCTGCTTTGCGTAATAATGGCAGGTTAAGCCGAAGGCAACGTCAAAGCAGGTGATGATGATGCCGCCGTGCAGGGTGCCGCCGGGGTTCTGCTCCCAGGGAAGTGCCTCAAATGCAATGCAATTTTCTCTTTTTTCAAAATCGCAGGAAACAAACTGCGGCTGCAGCCGCACCAGTACGCCCTTGTTGGAAATGGGGTTTTCGGGATGTCCAAGCTGAGACATCCATTGCTCCATGTTTTCCTGCGAGGAAATTTCGTCTTTTAATGTAACCATTATCTGTCCTCCCTTATTCGTTCACAGCCATAAATGTTGCTGTCGCAATCCCTGCCAGAATATCATCCCGCTCTAAGCGAACCTCGGCCTTTACGGTCGCGAGGGTGCGCCCAAGGGAATCCAGCTGGCATTTGATATGGAAGATATCTCCTGCAAGGACAGGCTTGAGAAAGGTGACATTCATTGTAACGGTAACAACGGTTGGGGCGCTCAGATGTGTATAATAATGCGCCAGAAGGCCCATGGAGGTATCCAGTGCGGTAGAAATGATGCCGCCATGCATGATATTTTCAGGGTTCAGCTCCCATTCCTGTGCGTGATACGCCATGTCTATCGTGCCTTTTACAAAGTCACAGGTGACAAAAACGGGGTCCATCTGCGGAATTACCCCATGGTGCTTGAGTTCAGAACCGGGCAGCAGGGCATTTTGAAAAAAGGTTTCCATGTCCTCCTGCGAAAGCCCGGGTATTTTGGTCCAGTGTTGCATGTATCAGTTCTCCTTACTTAAAAAATATGTGATTGGTTTAAAAATTCATTGAGATTTTCCAGAAATGCCTTGCTGTTTTCCATGTGGGGCAAAGCACCTGTGTTTTCAAACAGTGCGAAGGAACCGAAGTCCTTCATTTTTTCTGCCGTATCGAAGGCAGAGGTCGGGTTCAACCTGTTTTCCTCGCCCCAGATCATCAGAAACGGGACAGAAAGCTTTTCAAAGGCAGGCTTGGTATCTGCTGCCCAGAAGCGTGTTTTCAGGCAGGCAAAGGTTGCCTGTGCATGCGTGCCGAAGCGTGCCGCCCGCGCATATTGCTGCACCAGCTCCGCGGAAACGGTTTCTTTTGCGAAAATCGCCTGCTCCAGTGCGGCTCTGATTTTCCATTTGCCTGTGCCGATGAGAAAATGCTCCGTGCCTGCAATGGGGGAGAGCAGGAGCGAAAGCTGTTTCGTGTCCTCGTTGGTCGCAAAGCCGTTCCCGATGCCCTCCGGGGAAATGAGCACCATGCGGCGGATATCCTTCGGGTACAGCAGAGAAAGCAGTAAACCAAAATCCGCACCGCCATTCGCACCGCAGAAGCAGACGGGATGACCGATGACATCCTCGATAAATACATGCAACAAATTTGCATATTGATATGCTGTCCATGGCTTTTCGGGACAGAAAGAATTGCCGAAGCCGGGCAAATCCGGAACGTATACATGGTAATCCTCCGCCAGGGCATCAATCACTGCATCCCATTCTCTGCCGGATGCACCAAGCATCATGCTGTGTACCAGAACCAGAGGCTTGCCGTGCCCTACAGAACGATATGCAATTTCGCCTTCCTTTGCATGGTATGTTTCCATAACATGGGTTTCATCTTTCTTTTTGCGTGCCATCCGCAGGCAGACCTGCTGATAGCCGGCAAGACCTGCAAGCAAAGCGCCGATTGCGCCGAAAAAGCCGAGAAAATATTTTGCAAGTGCATTTTTCATATCAAAAACCTCCTTATTGGAAGAAATTATCCTACTCTATATTATGCGCCCAAATTCTGCATTTGAAAAGAGGAAAATTCATAAGATAGTCTGAAGAATTTTTTAAGGGGTGGCGGAGATGGAAGGATTTTCGATTTTGGCAGGACAGCTGTTTCTCATCCTCTGCGTGCAGTCGGTTCTGGAGGCAATGGCATCCAAATGGCAGAGCGGCTTTATGCAGAAGCCCATTGAATTGGGATGCTATATCGCCAGCCTTGCGGTGGTTTTGCGGTTCATGGAAACCTATCTTCTGGATATTCTGCGCGCCCTGACGCATTTTTTTTGAAAGTACAAAATTTTTATAAAAAATACTTGACGAAAGGTGGAAAGAATGATAATATACTTCTTGTACTCAGCACGAGTTACGCCGATGTGGCTCAATTGGCAGAGCAGCTGACTTGTAATCAGCAGGTTATCGGTTCGAGTCCGATCATCGGCTTTTTTCTTGCTTATCAGCAGGAGAAAAACAAAAATAACTACACTATAATAAGGTAAGTTTTTCTTCCTATCGGAAGAAAACCGTTTCGTTATTTTTTATTCGATTCCTTGCACAATGCCAAAGCATTATGAGACGGAATCTCATAAACAAAAAATAACTACACTACTATGGGTGGATTCCCGAGCGGCCAAAGGGGGCAGACTGTAAATCTGTTGCGATAGCTTCGAAGGTTCGAATCCTTCTCCGCCCATTTTATACTGCCGCGGAGTAGAGCAGTCCGGTAGCTCGTCGGGCTCATAACCCGGAGGTCGCAGGTTCAAATCCTGTCTCCGC
>OLQA01000037.1_pt1 | contig 101573 bp, 70 predicted proteins | sample 1673151 | NCBI WGS metagenome assembly OLQA01 (sample SAMEA3136760, study PRJEB25190) | human gut metagenome | biome: human gut; feature: human-associated habitat; material: faeces | place: Austria | collected 2013
TGGCCTGGTTGATCTCGAAGAGATTCGGGTTGACGGCTCTTGCCGTGATGCTGTAGTTGATCATTGCGTTTAAGGTGTTTAAAGGTGTTCAAAATGGAGACCTTGCCGATGGTAGCTTAGGACCGGCGCCGCTATTTGTTTGTCCCTCGCCCCTGTCGTAAGAAAAGCCCGTCGCGGGCCCCCTATGGGTTTGTTCCGCAAGTCTCAGTTTGCGCTGCAAAGGTACGAAGAACATTTCATACCTCCAAATAAAATCACAAATATTTTCCAACTTTTTTAATCTTGGAGAAAATGGCACATAGCAAAGCTATGTGAACCACTGACTATTGTTCTGAATATCCTTTACAGATAATTTTTCACTGAAACTATCTAGGAAGAAAGTTGAAATCCTTAATGTAAGTTTGTAAGTTGGTAAGTTCGTAAGTTGGTAAGGAAGCCCCCACTCCAAACTTACGGACTTACCAACTTACGAACTTACGAACTTACATTAAGCGAAAGAGAACACACGGTCGGGGTCAAAGAAATAGTATATATAAATATTAATATTTATATATACTATTTCTTTGAGATACATTTCCCACCCTTTGACCCTTTTCTTCAAATCCTTAATGTAAGTTCGTAAGTTTGTAAGTTCGTAAGTTTCTACAAGTCAGACCTGCTATCTATTGGTTGAACAGACAACACCTAAATATCTCTATATCTGCTATCTATTGGTTGAACAGACAACACCTAAATATCTCTATATCTGCTATTTAAGATTGGTAAAAGAACTATATAGCATCTCCCTCGCTCACGATCACACCTTATATCTTCACTTTTGTTAACAAATCAAGAAATTTCCCTTTCCACTCTCCTTCACTCCAAAAAACAAGGAAAAAGAGAAGATAATTCAAAGATAATGCGTGATTTTGTAGGGTCACAGACTGCACCTACGGGCTAAAAAACAGGGGTGCAGCAGTCGCCATCGCTCCAAGAAATCGGAAAGGCAGCAAGCTATTAACACCACAAATAGTGATTAAAAAAATCATGACAAAACAAGGATTGACAAGGCTAACTAATGCGGAATAAGAAAATGGAGCAGATAAGCACAAAGATATAACGAGGCTGTACAACTTATCAAGTCAGCCATCTTGCAAAATCAGTTGGACGCGGCTAAGGCTGTCAACCAACAGATGCTTGCGCTCTACTATGGTGTGGGATACCTCCATTAGCGTGAGGGGCTTCGAGGTAACGAAAGGTAGGGTGTGTACCATGCTCAGCCGATGGGAACAGCAGGGAATGGTCGAGCAACTCGACAGAGGGGTGTACAAGAAATCGTACAGGCAAGAGGTGTTGTAATCCATACCAACAACCTTACGAACTTACAAACTTACGAACTTACATTAAGAGTTCGCGCATTCCACTTCGGACTCTCCAGTCATAAATCAGTCTTCAAAAACTGTCGTCAAACAATTTTCAAGAACAAAAATGATCAAGATAATACCTCTGGGATAAAAGACTTGCTGAACGGTAAAACTTTAAATGATTTCTTAATAATGTTTGACGAAGCTATCGATTGTGTCAAGGGACTGGATATTTAGTCCCTTGACAAAAGAACATTGATGAGTTGCCTTTCAAAACTTCATCATTGTGATGTTTTTTCGTTATGATTGTCTTTGAATTTCACATATCTTTCAATACAATCTTCAATCATTCTTATATAATATGAAGAGTCATGGTCTGATTGATCGTCAATTGCGATATTAAATCCTTCGCCATACTTTTTGTAGTATAGATCGAATAACTTATTCCAATTATTATCATACATATCAATGTATCCCCATGTTTGCCAAGCAAAGTGGTAATTTTCGTCTTTGTATTTATACACGAAGAACATAGGTACAGCAAAATAGTAGTTTACATCTTTAATTTTCATGTACCGTCTTTCATCTTCGGCTTCAAATTTAATGTCATCATTGTTAATGAATGAGTCTAAGACGTCCTCACGATTATTACGCGTCAATTTCACCGTTAAATATAGATACCTACTCAACCATAATGATGGAGAGTTTGCCTTCCATTCAAGTTCGTATCCAGAAGTATCCTTTATGAGATTCTTCCATATTGCATCATCGATTAAAATCTGTATAATCTCATTATGATTATCTACAATTTCATTCGGTGATAAAAGCAGACCATTAACACATTCTGAAAGCGAAGAGTCTGTTAGAACTTGCTTCCAACTCTCTTTATCTGTATCAAATACCGGTTTCCGTATGAGTTTTTTCCAATCTTCGCAATGAGAAATAAGCACTTGGTTAGCTTTTACCTTTTTATCCTCCGAAAGACCATCTTTGGTAAAGAGGTCCATGCAATTACTGAGTTTGGTAGCGAAATTCTCCCAAGTGGTTTCTCCATTACCATTTCTGTAGAGGAGCCGGATGGAACCATGAAAGAATGCCCAATTTTCAGCTTTCTCTATTGCATCATTCCAATCCCTCCATGGACCAAGTTTGTCCTCGTTCCAAGCACTAGGCATAGACTGGTCATTTCGATGCATTTGGACAGCCTTTTCTGCTTCTTCTTTTGCTTGCTCTGGAGCATTTGAACCGATTTTTTCCTTGATTTGAGGAGAGTACAACGTTTGGTCCCCTAAGTCAATGAATTTTTTGATAAGTTTAACTCGATTGTCTGGCTCTTCGTATAGTTTATCTACATTTTCGAGAATGTTCCACATTAAGCGCAGAGCTTTCAAAAAATTGTTGGTATCCACATCCTCATTGACGAATTTCTTAAAATATTCATAACAACAGAGTGTGAAGTCGAGTTCATTTCTGTTTTGAGGATGAAAGAATGTATCAAATAATTTATTGTCTCCAAAATAGGGTACTATCTCTTTGAAGTTGTCCAGAACAGTTTTTATCATCTTGACACATGTGGCAGGAACAGTAGAAGCGATGGATTCGTTATTTATGATATCTGAAAAATCAGAATAGGGAACAAATGGAAGTTCTATCTGACTCCAGGTATTATGATTGTGGGTGTATGCTGCAAGTTCCTTGATGCTGTTACCGCAATCCACGCCAGATTTTCTCGCTTCGTAGGCCATGATTCGTGCATACAAAGCGAAGAAAGCATTATCCGGCAATTCGTGTTCGCTTGAACAAGTGAAAAAAAGATTAGAAAGCTCTTCCATCTCTTTATCCCAGCTCTCTTTTTTATCTTCGCATAAGTCTTCCGAGAATTTGCCTTTGAAGTTCTCCCATTGCGTCAATTGCAAACCACGGGCATTCATCTTCATGTAGATATCATCACCAAAGGCATCTATCTTCAGATTAAATCTGATTTTTGAGGCAATGGCCTCCAAAATATCCTCTGCTGTGATGGAGTCTTGGTGTTTATTCCATTCTTCATGAATAGTGGAAAGCATTCTTATCATAGAAGCTACAGTTTCATCCTCTTTCCAATAGTCCACAAACCAATCCTGACAAAGGATATCAGGATTCGGGTCTTGGGTAATGTCCCATCTTGAGTCTTCACATGTCAATGCCTGGCAGAATCGTTTGGCATTGATTCTGTCTTCATAGGTAAAACGAGAAAGTAAGCTCAGTAGATCCTTGCGATCAGAAGGTTCTGCCTTTTCCGCTGCGTATCTTGCAATCAGCCATAAGGTGGTCAGGCGTTGCTGACCATCTACTGGTACGAATGAATCTTCTCCATCAGTGTTGATGGGGCCATAGATGAAATGCAGATTAAAATCACTCTGCTTTTCTTCTATTGCAGTGAAGATTTCTTTTATAAACTGTTTACGTACGCTTTCGGCTTTGGGATTATTGGCTCCCTGGACATAGTGGCGTTGAATGCCAGGAATAACCACACGATACCTGGACAATAGTGCAAACAAATTGTCTGGTACTTCTATATAGTGCTTTAAAATATCATTTTTCATATTTTTACAGGATTCTTTAATTTGTCAATAAAACTATCGATGTCCTTGCTCATAGAATTTCGATAAGCTTTTTTATTTTCTTCTGACCAATATGGATCTGTCATCTTTAATCCAGGGAGTGATTTCATAAACACGGCTTCTGTGACAGGAGGTGCCCAATACTCAGTCCAACTATTACGTGCCCATTCAGAAACAGCTTCCCGTTTTCCTTCAAACAACTTGTTATTTAACGAGGAGTTTGCATCTTTTGGCAACAATGCAAGATTCCCGATAGAATTATCTTCTGTTGTCGGGTATCTACTGCCTAGTTTTTTAGCTAGCCAATCATCTCCTTTTCCTTTTCCTTTTCCTTTTTCTTCATTGCATTCTTTTTGATACTCGTCAAACACACTTTTAGAATAATCATTGCCTAACCACTCTTCCAGTTCTTTTTCATCCAAAACTTTTTGGTTTCTGGCAAATATATGCTCAATCGACCAAGCTTCTACTTGTCGATGCATTTTAAAGCTATAGCGATAGGGCCATCTTTTCCAACAGAAAGCGACATTGCTGAGCAACAGATAATTAAATAAATCTTCTCCCCAGTTGAAGTAATCGTTCTTGTCTTCTTTTGGCTTGTATTCTGCTATTATTTCTATAGCGTCCAATATTTCCTTTCTTGTTTTGGGCTTGATATCCTTATTATTTCTTTGATGAACAACAGCTCCAAAAGCATGATACATGAGAGGGTCGTTGTACCATTCTAATAAACGATATAACGCTGAGTATATCATTTTCCAAATCGTGATACGCGACTTGGTCTTCAGTTCGTCAAGGATTCTTGTAAGAAAAGGGAAAACCTCTTCTCTTTGTTCTTGCGGTGTTGGAGTCAGTCCTGCATAGCGCAACAACACGGTCATCCTATCGTCTTCTCTCCAGGTATCTCTAGGTGTGCAAAATGAAAAGAAACTGTTATCGTTGAGTTTGCGCTCAATCTCATCCCATTCGCCAGCACGTACATTGGTTATATCGGAGGACTCGTCATTTCCTAAGGTCAGCATGACGCATTTCACTAATTCAGAATCCTTTGCTGGGATTTTTCCACTATTAAGTTGGTAGAAGGTTGACAATTCCTTATCTATGTCAACTTCATAGTAGAGAAATCTGCAACGCTCTTTTATCTTTTTGCAGAATTCGGTTCTTCTTTCGGTTCCAGTCTCACCCAATTTTTCCTCAATAACTTTTTGGGCCATACTCATAAAATGCTTATCAAGAGCCTCGTTTGCCTCACGGGCATAATCAATTGGCAATTCGCCACTTTCCTCACCAAGTATCAGCTTTAACGTGGTAAGTCGCTGTTGTCCATCCACTACATTGACTCTATTATTCTCTATATCTTTTGCAACAGCTAATGCCTGGAGAAAATAGAAAGGAGTGGATTCGGTGGGACTAAAAGAGTCAATATCATCTATCAGCTGAGTGACTTGTCGGCTTTTCCACCTATACCCTCGCTGATAGCTGGGAATATAGAAGTTGATATTGTCGTTTTCAAAATCAACTATTGATTTAAGTGAAATATTCTTTCCCATAAGTTTTCTTTTTTAGCTCATTTTCTTTATTTGTCATTATAGCAACCTCTTCAGCTTAGCAAAGAGATTCAGATAGAGTATCTAATATAACTTGTCTATCTCCATTAGCAATAATGATATCATATCTAACATTATCCATCCAGCGGCGGTTCAATTCCTCGAATGAAATCTTATGTGCCCGATAGATGGTCTCCACAATCCACACGAGTTTGTTGGTTTGATTCAGTGCCATATTTGTCATTTATATAGATAACGTTTCGGCTGCAAAGATATTGCTTCGGTGTGCCTTTTACGTTCATACTATCATAATATTTAGCCAAGACGAAAGTTAAAGTCACCTCTGAACTTGCGTAGGATTATGGGGCAGATTGTTAAAACACAACCATATTATTTGATTCCTTATTAACTTTGTCGCAGTATAAAACAAAAAAACGACATAACTCGTTGTTTTACAACTTGCTATGTCGTTATAAGTTGCGGAGGCAGGACTCGAACATGCGACCTCCAGGTTATGAGCCTGGCGAGCTACCAACTGCTCCACTCCGCGATGTAACCATAGGCAATCGAATCGGTGTGACCAAAATCTCAATTGCGGGTGCAAAGGTACGGCTTTTGGTCGAAACCACCAAATTACGGAACGAAATAACGAAGGATTTAACAGTTATTTAACACATTCATGCTTGCTACGGTCGCAAGACCCAGCACATTTGCGACAAACAGAATGTGAAACCAAGACAACACCTATATATGAAATCAAGACAACACCTATTTATATAAAAGGACTATACCAAAGCAAAAAGAGAATATCAGCGTATCCTCGCCGAGGAACCAAAAAAAATGAGTACTTTTGTACCATCATTTACCAAAACAGACAAGAGGCTATGAAGAAATCAGCATTACTCGGCATGTGTCTTGCCGCCATCCTCTCTGCAGGGACCCTGCTGGCAAGCGCCCAGTCGCATTCGCCCTCCACGCAATGGCACTGGAACAAAGGAAAAATCATGATAGACAGCCCCGAGCGCCCCGCAGGACAGAAGGACGTGATCGGGCTGACGCTGCCGAAGATGAAGACGGTGCGCGTCGGTTTTGTGGGACTGGGAATGCGCGGTCCCGACGCCGTGGCCGACTTCGCCCTGCTCCCCGGCGTGGAGATCGTGGCGCTCTGCGACTTTGAGGAGCCGCGCGCAGCCAAGCTCAACGAGACCCTGCGCAAGCACGGACTGGCGCCCGCAGCCATCTATTCGGGCGCCAAGGGCTACGAGGCGCTCTGCAGCCGCAACGACATTGACCTTGTCTATATCGCCACAGACTGGGAGCATCACGCCGTCGTGGCACGATGTGCGCTGGAGCACGGCAAGAACGTGGCCGACGAGGTGCCATCGGCCATGAACCTGGAGGAGTGCTGGCAGCTGGTGAACCTCGCCGAGCAGAAGCAGCTCAACTGCATGATCCTGGAAAACTGCTGCTACGACTGGTTTGAGATGCGCACGCTCAACATGGCGCAGCACGGCGTATTCGGAGAAATACTGCGCGCACAGGGCGCATACATCCACAACCTCGACGACTTCTGGGACTACTACTGGAAGAACCCCGACGGATCGGATCCCGACCAACTGGGATGGCGACTGAAATACAACCGCGACAACCGTGGCGACCTCTATGCCACGCACGGACTCGGACCAGTGGCGCAGGCCCTTGACATACACCGCGGCGACCGCATGGTGACGCTCGTCTCCATGGACACGAAGAGCGTGCACGGCAAGGAACTCGTCGAGGCCAAGACGGGCAAGCCCTGTGACAACTTCCGCAACGGAGACCACACCACGACGCTCATACGCACGGAGAACCAAAAGGTGATAGAGCTGCAGCACGACGTGATGAACCCGCAGCCCTACAACCGTCTCTACCAGCTCACGGGCACGCGGGGCTTTGCCAACAAGTATCCCATCGAGGGATACGCCCTCGACAGCAAGCAGCTCTCGGCAAGCGGCGTGCAGCCGAAGGTGGACAACCTCAGCACACACAGCTTCATGCCCGAGGCGGAGCGCAAGGCGCTGGAGGAGAAGTATGACCACCCGATCCTGAAGAAGTTTGGCAAACTGGCCAAGGAGGTGGGAGGCCACGGCGGCATGGACTTTGTCATGACGGCGCGCCTGGTCTATTGTCTGCAGAACGGACTGCCGCTCGACATGGACGTGTACGACCTGGCGGAGTGGTGCTCGATAGCGGAGCTCAGCGCCCTGTCGCTGGACAACGACTGCGCACCGGTGGCGGTGCCCGACTTCACGCGCGGCCTGTGGGACCGACAGAAGGGCTACAGACACGCCTACGCCTCGCCCGAGGAGGAAGCGGCCACGGAGGCCACGGCCAACGCCTTCACCAAGGCCTACAAGGAGGCCACGGCCAAACTGAGGCTCTGGGAGCTCTACGACAAGGTGGCGCAGGCCAAGAGCGAGACGGCCCGAAGAAAGGCGCAGGCAGCGCTCGACAAGGCCACGGCGAAGGCCAAGGCCATGGCTGCCAAGGCTGTGGAATAGAACGAAGGGCGGGCGCCCAGCGCGCCCGCCACAACACAGAAAGCATGAGCAACATCAAGATCAGAAAGGGATTGTTCGACACGCAGCTCGAACTGGAGCACGCGGCCGTCATGGCGGGATTTCCGTCGCCGGCGGACGACTATCGCCACGACACGCTGGACTTCAACAAGGACTACATCCGCCACCCCGAGGCGTCGTTCTATGGCGACGTGGAGGGCGACTCGATGAAGGACGCGGGCATCTTCGACGGCGACCGCGTGATCATAGACCGGGCCGTGGAGCCACACAATGGATCGATCGTCGTGGCCTTCTGGAACGGGGAGTTTACGATGAAATATCTCGACCTCACCCACAGGCGCGAGGGATATATCGAACTGCGCCCTGCCAACGACGCCTACCCCGTCTTCAAGATCAGAGAGGAGGACCACTTTGAGGTGTGGGGCGTGGTGGTCCACCTGATCAGGACCTTCGAAAAGGCGTAGGCCCTGAGGGAAAGAGAAACCCTGGGGGAAAGAGAAAGCCCAGCGAGGGCAAAAGAAGCCCAGCGAGGGAAAGAGAAGAAAAAGAGGAGAGAAAAAGAATCGACGACATGTACGGCATCATCGACTGCGACAACTGCTACGTCTCGTGTGAGCGGGTTTTCCGTCCAGACCTGGAGGGAAAACCCGTGGTCGTATTGTCCAACAACGACGGCTGCGTAGTGGCCAGAAGCAACGAGGCCAAGGCGCTGGGAGTGAAGGCGGGAACACCCCTTTTCCAACTCAGGCAGCAGTTTCCGAAGGACCAGATAGCGGTCTTCTCCTCCAACTATGAGCTCTATGGCGAGATGACGGCCCGCGTGGTCTCCATCATCAAGCAGGAGGCTCCGGCCTACTTCCGCTACTCCATCGACGAGTGCTTCGTCTATTTCCAAGACCTGGAGGGAGTGGACCTGAAGGCCTGGGGCGAGCAGCTGCACAGGAAGATCAAACGCTGGGTGGGAATGCCGGTGAGCGTGGGCGTAGGACCCAACAAGACGCTGGCGAAGGTGGCAAGCCACTTTGCAAAGAAATACCCAGGCTACCACCACTGCTGCCTGATAGACAGCGAGGAGAAGCGCGAGAAGGCGCTGGGCCTCTACCCGGTGGAGGGGGTGTGGGGCGTGGGCAGGCGCTACGCGGCCAAACTAGCTGCCTATGGGGTGAGGACGGCCCTCGACTTCGCCAGGCTGCACGGCGACTTCGTGAGGGCCCATTTCAACAACATCGTGATCTACCGCACGTGGGCGGAGCTCAACGGCAAGGACTGCGTGCCGAACGAGGAGTATGCGAAGAAGAAGAGCATCTGCACGAGCAGGAGCTTCGACGGGATGGTGGCGGACCTCGACACGCTGAGCACACACGTGGCCAACTATGCGGCACGGTGTGCGGAGAAACTGAGGGCGCAGCACAGCGTGGCCTCGGTGGTGGGGGTGTTTCTCCATACCAATCGCTTCAGGGAAGACCTCGGCCAGTATTGGGACTTCGAGGAGACGAGGATCCTCACGCCCACCCACTCCACCGCCACGCTGGTGCAGACGGCCAAAGGCGTGCTGAGGAGGATCTTCCGGCCGGGCTACCAATACAAAAAGGCAGGCGTGATCGTCATGGGCGTCTCGCCCGAGAGCCCAGTGCAGCAGGACCTCTTCGACGTGACGGCAGACCAATACGGCAAGGCAAGGGCCCTGGACGAGGCCCTCGACCGCATCAACCGAACCTACGGATCGGAGACGATCGTGCTGGGGGCGCAGCAGTACACCCGCCAGGGGGGAGAGGAAAAAGCAGGCGTCTTCGCCGACGCCATCAAGCACGAATACAAGAGCCCCAACCCCACCACAAGGTGGTGTGACATCATCAAACTCAAGGCGGGAGACAAAGAGTAGAGAAAGAAGGAAAACATTGGTGAAATAATCGGTAAAAACAAGGGGAAAAGGGCGGCTATTACGCATTTTTTTTGTACCTTTGCAGTAACATAACAAAGGATAGAGCATGAAACAGACAAAAATAGTATGCACCATCAGCGACCAGCACTGTGAGCAGGACTTCCTTCGCCATTTGTTCTTCGCCGGCATGAACGTCGTGAGAATGAACACGGCCCACGCCACACCGGAGGGCATCCGCAAGATCATCCGCAACACAAGGGCCGTCACGCCACATCTCGCCCTGCTGATAGACACCAAGGGACCCGAGGTGAGAACGACGGGCGTCAAAGAGCCCATAGCATACAAGACGGACGAGCAGGTGGCCATCAGCGGCCATCCCGACACGGAGACCACCCACGACCACGTGTGCGTCTCGTGCACCAGCTTTGCCAACGACGTGAAGGTGGGCGACGACGTGCTCTTCGACGACGGAGCGCTGGCCATGAAGGTAGTCGGCAAAGAGGGCGACACGCTGACGGCACGGGTGCTCAACGACGGCACGCTGGGCGCGCACAAGAGCGTGAACGTGCCGGGAGAGCACATCGACCTGCCGGCTCTCTCCGACCGCGACAAGCGCATGATACGACTGGCCATAGACCAGGACATCGACTTCATAGCCCACTCCTTCGTGAGATCGGCCAAGGACGTGCACGCCGTGCAGCGCATCCTCGACGCCTACCACTCCGACATCAAGATCATCTCGAAGATAGAGAACCAGGAGGGCGTGGACAACATCGACGAGATCATCGACGCCTCCTACGGCATCATGATAGCCCGCGGCGACCTGGGCATAGAGGTGCCCATCGAGCAGATACCGGGCATACAGCGCCGCATCATCGAAAAGTGTATCCGCAAGCACAAGCCCGTCATCGTGGCGACACAGATGCTCCACACGATGATCAACAACCCGCGCCCCACCCGCGCCGAAGTGACGGACATCGCCAACGCCGTCTTCTCGCATACCGACGCCCTGATGCTCAGCGGCGAGACGGCCAACGGCAAATATCCGCTGGAAGCCGTGCAGACCATGGCACGCGTGGCGGAACAGGCGGAGCAGGACGCCCACCGCGAGGGCTACCTGAAGGTGCCTTTGGCAGACATCAACCAGCGAGAGTTTCTCTCCAAGAGCGCCATCGAGGCCACGGAGTATCTCGGCGTCAAAGGCATCATCACGGACAGCGGGACGGGAGAGACGGCGCGCACGCTGGCTTCCTTCCGCGGACCCAACCCCGTGCTGGCCATCTGCTACAAGGAGAAACTGCAGCGCTGGCTCAACCTCAGCTACGGCATCATCGCCATCCACCAGCAGCAGCACGTCACGGCGCAGTATATGTTCACCGCCGCCCTGCGTATGCTGAGACAGAAGGGATTCATCGGCGAGGAGGACAAGATCGCCTACCTGTCGGGATCGCTGGGCAAAGGCAACGGGACAACGTTCCTGGAGATCAACCAGGTGAAAGAGGTGTTCAACAAGCACTACCGCTTCCATCTGCCCGACACTGGAATATAAAAATACAGAACAACCAATGTATCAACGACAATACCTTCTGACGCATCATGGAGACTGAAACAAAGAGAACCAAGAAGGTGCTGCTGGTCTATACCGGTGGCACCATCGGCATGGACAAAAACCCGAAGACGGGGGCGCTGGAACCGCTCAACTTCTCGCACCTGCTGGAGAAGATACCCGAATACGACCAGCTGCCAGCGAAGGTGGACACCGTGCAGTTTGACCCGCCACTCGACTCCTCCGACATGTCGCCGGAATACTGGGTGCGCATGGTGGACGTGATAGCGAAGCACTACGAACAGTATGACGGCTTCGTGATACTCCACGGCACGGACACGATGGCCTATACGGCCTCGGCCCTCTCCTTCCTCTTCGAAAACCTGCAGAAGCCGGTCGTGCTCACGGGATCGCAGCTGCCCATCGGACAACTGCGCACCGACGGCAAGGAGAACCTCATGTCGAGCCTCGAACTGGCCTCGACCTACGGCGCGGACGGCAGACCAAAGATACCCGAGGTCTGCATCTACTTCGACGGCCATGTGATCCGAGGCAACCGAGCCACGAAGCAGAGCGCGGAGGAGTTTAACGCCTTCCACTCCTTCAACTATCCTCACCTCTGCGACGCGGGCATCAACTTCTCCTTCCACGATCCCTACATCCTGCAGCCCGACTACACGAAGCCGACACGCTTCCACCGCGAGATGAACAGCGACGTCTATGTCTTCTCGCTCTTCCCGGGCGTACAGGAGAACATCGTGCGCCACATGATGGACGCACCGGAACTGAAGAGCATCATCATGCGCACCTACGGATCGGGCAACGCGCCGCAGTATCCGTGGCTCACACGACTGCTGCGAGAGGCTTACGACCGCGGCATCACGGTGGTCAACATCAGCCAGTGTGTGAGCGGACAGGTCGAGATGAGCCGCTACGACGCAGGATTCCATCTCAAGGACGCAGGAGTGATCAGCGGCTACGACTCCACCGTCGAGGCTGCCCTGACCAAACTGATGTTTCTGCAGGCGCGCTACAAGGATCCCGCAGACATACGCCGCCTCATGCAGCAGAGCCTTGCGGGCGAGATCACGGTGGAATAAAGGCGAGCCAAGAGTGGCGAAGCAATCAAGGCGCAGGAAGCCAAAGGAAGCGTGAGCCACCAAGGCGCAAGACGCTCCCGACAATCGAAACCAAAAGGGCAGAAGGTCTTCTCGACCTGTCTGCCCTTTCTTCTTATTACCTGATTTATCTCTTAATACCCAAATATTACGTCAACCTGATGAGCCAACAATTACACAATAGATACACAAAACACTAATAAAACTAAACAATAGATACACATCTTCTTTTGCCCTCACGGGGCTTGAAACGGGTGCCTTTGCTGACAGGACGGACTCCTCCGAACCGCTGCGCTTGCCCGCACCCAAGGCTTATCTTTTTCTTTTCTTGATTCACGTTTCCATTCATCACCGCCCCCATTGCGTCAATTGACTCGCCTACCGTGTCCATTGACGCTCTGGCTGTGTTCATTGACACTCTGACTGAGTCCATAGACACTCTGGCTGTGTCCATAGACATGCCCAACCGAATCCATTGAGCACATCTACTGCCGAGAGCGGGAGCCTCATTCGCCCGAGAAGTCGAGCAGGTGGCGCTTGTTCCATATACCATGCACCTGACTGACCGTATCGGAGGTCATGAAGGATCGTATCTTCTCCTTGTGCATGAAATCGACCAAGTCGGAGAACTCGTCGGGGGTGAGCACCACCTCGATCTGCATCTGCCGCTGGTTGCTGTAGCCGCCATAGACGGGATGGAGCGTGAGGCCGCGGCGCATGGTGTTGATGACATACTGCTGGATCTTCTCGTGGTCGTCGGAGATGATGAAGACGCGCGTCTTCTGATTGATTTTCTCCATGAAGTAGTTGATGACCAGACCGTTGAGCCATGTGCCGATCAGACCCACGAGCACCATTGAGATGTCGTTGACGAGAATGGCCATGGAGCAGATGACGCAGCCACAGACCATGACCGAGGAGCCGAGGTTGAGATGGCAGTACTTATTGACGATCTTCGCCACGATATCGAGGCCTCCCGTCGAGGCGTTGATGCTGAACAGGATGCTCTGGGAGAGACCCAGCACGAGCACGAAGCAGAGCAGGTCAAACCACGGATCGAGCATCACCTGGCCCGTGCCGGCGATGGTGACGGCAAAGAGCGACTGCTTCATGGGGAAAAGCCATTGCAGGAAATCGACCATCGGACCTACGATGAGCGAGGTGTAAACAGTCTTGGCCCCAAACTCATTGCCCAACAGGATGAAGGACAGGATGAGCAACACGATGTTGATCAGCAGCAGGTAGGTACCTACAGAAACGATAGGAAACAACTGATAGACCACCAGGGCCAGTCCAGAGAACGACCCGATGACCAATTTGCTGGGAACCTGGAAGAAGTGGACGGCCGAGGAGGCCACAAACATGCCCACCGTCATGACGAGCAGTTCCATCCAAAACTTTTTGGTGCTCAGCAAATGACTTACTTTGCTCCATATTTCGGCCACATTGATGGCCTTGCGTGCTTTCTCCGCCGATGATTGTCCCATTTTCATTAAAAGGTTACTCTCACGATAGTTAGTACTTAGGTTCTCTGAAGGCCGATCTCGCAGCTCCCTGAGGAGCATGAGGCCAACCTCCGGCACGCCTCTTCGTTAGATTGATTCTATACGCGTGCAAAGTTACGACTTTCCTATGAACTTGCAAAATATATGAGAAAAAATGTCCGTCCCCAGCGTGATTTTTTTATACCACGCCGACGGACTCCTCCATTTTTCCTTCGCCCCTACCCTATTTCTTCGCTCCTACGCTATTGCTTCGTCCACTCCAAGGGCTTCTCACACTTGAAGTCGTAGGTCATGCGGCCGCTGGTGAAGGTCTCGAACTCAAGTTTGATGGTGGAGGAGGCGCGCAGGTTGAAGAGGAAAGCCTTGTCGTAGATGAAGGCTGTGTCGGGCGCATTGTTGGGTCCGGGCTGGTGGCGGTATTTGCCCACCATCTTGCCCTCGCTATAGACGTTCACGATGTTGGCCGTGTCGTTGTTGCCCACGACGAAGCGCTCGCCGTCGCGAAGCACGAGGAAGGTCTGCGTGCCAATGCCCTTGCGCAGCCTCACCTGGATGGTCATCTTGTTTTGGGCCGTGATCTGCGACTTGTGGTTGGCACGGCTCGTGAGCGTGGCCAGCGTGGAGTCGGCATTGTAGGTCCATTGCAGCGGCGTGGCGTCGCTATCGTCCGATCCGCCTGGCACCTTCGCCAGCATCGTATCGACCAGCGTCGTGTCGTAATGCTCGCCGTGGAGGGTATTGTTGCCACAGGAGAAGAGAGCGGCCGTGGCCATGAGAAAGAATGTGTAGAGGAGTTGTCGCATCGTAAAAACTGGGGTTTGATGGGGTGAAAACATTAGGATGGGGTGAAATTGCCGAGATGAGTTAAAAATGTTGAGATGGGTGAAAATGTTGGGATGGGTGAAAATGTTGGGATGAGGTAAGACTTGATCCCTCAGAAGCGCAGCAGCCTCGCGAGGAGAAACAGGCTTCGCCCGTCTGACAACATAGCATCAAACGGACGAAGCCCGATATGGTTCTGAGAAATAGGTCTATTCCTGACTTAATAGGCACCCCACGGCTTGATGTCGATGTCCTCGGGCTTCACCGTACAGAAAGCGCGGATGAAGGCGGAGGCCAGACGGCTGTTGGTGATAAGCGGAATGTTGAGGTCGATGGCCGCACGGCGGATCTTGTAGCCGTTGGAGAGCTCGTGGACGGTGAGATCCTTCGGAATGTTGACCACCATGTCGATCTGCTTCTCGTGGAGCATGTCGAGGGCCTGCGGCTTCTTGTCGGCATCCGAAGGCCAATAGACGAGCGTGTTCTCCACACCGTTCTCGGTCAGATAGCGCGACGTGCCGCCCGTGGCATAGAGCTTGTAGCCGTGCTGCTGGAGCAACTTGGCAGCGTCGAGCATCTCGGCCTTCTGCTTCGCGGCACCCGTGGAGAGCAGGATGTTCTTCTCGGGGATGCGGTGGCCAACGGCGAGCATACTCTTGAGCAGGGCCGTATTGGTGTCGTCGCCCAGACAGCCCACCTCGCCCGTAGAGCTCATATCGACACCGAGGACCGGGTCGGCCTTCTGCAAGCGGTTGAAGGAGAACTGGCTGGCCTTGATACCGACATAGTCGAGGTCGAAGAGGTTCTTCTTCGGCTTCTCCACAGGCACGCCGAGCATGATCTTCGTGGCCAAGTCGATGAGGTTGAGCTTCAGGACCTTCGAGACAAACGGGAAGGAACGAGAGGCACGGAGGTTGCACTCGATGACGTAGATGTCGTTCTCGCGGGCCATAAACTGGATGTTGAACGGACCGTTGATATGGAGCGACTCGGCGATCTGACGGCTGATGCGCTTGATGCGGCGCATGGTCTCGACGTAGAGTTTCTGCGGCGGGAACTGAATCGTGGCGTCGCCAGAGTGGACACCGGCAAACTCGATGTGCTCGGAGATGGCGTAGGCCATGATCTCGCCGTCGCGGGCCACGGCGTCCATCTCGATCTCCTTGGCGTGCTCGATAAACTTCGACACCACGACGGGATGGTCCTCGCTGACGTTGGCAGCCAACTGGAGGAAGCGCTTGAGCTCATCGTAGTTGGAGCAGACATTCATGGCAGCGCCCGAAAGGACGTAGCTCGGACGCACGAGGAGCGGGAAGCCGACACGGGCCACAAACTCATCGATGTCCTCCATGCTCGTCAGCGCGCTCCACTCGGGCTGGTTGATACCGCGCTCGGTGAGCATCTGCGAGAACTTGGCACGGTCCTCGGCATTGTCGATGTCCTTGGCCGCCGTACCCAGGATGGGCACGTTCATCGCATCGAGGTGCATAGCAAGGTTGTTGGGGATCTGACCACCCGTGGAGACGATCGTGCCGTGGGGACGCTCCAGGTCGAAGATATCCATCACGCGCTCGAAGGTGAGCTCATCGAAGTAGAGACGGTCGCACATATCGTAGTCGGTGGAGACGGTCTCGGGGTTGTAGTTGACCATGATGGAGCGGTAGCCCTGGCGACGGATGGTCTGCAGGGCCTGGACGCCACACCAGTCAAACTCCACGGAACTACCGATACGGTAGGCGCCCGATCCGAGCACGACGACGGAGTTGCGGTCGTTCTGGAAGTCCACGTCCGACTTCGTGCCGGCGTAGGTGACGTAAAGATAGTTGGTCTGAGCCGGATACTCCGCGGCCAGGGTGTCAATCTGCTTCACCACCGGCAGGATGCCGTAGCTCTTGCGCAACTTGCGCACCACAAGGTTGGCCTGGTGCATGTTCTTGCACTCATCCTCCAGTCCGATGGCGCGTGCTATCTGGAAGTCGCTGAAACCATAGACCTTTGCCTCGCGGAGCAAGTCCTTGCCCAGCGTGTTGACGTTGTGGCGCTTCAGCTCCTCGTCGATGTCGATGATATGGCGCAGCTTGTAGAGGAACCAGCGGTCGATCTTCGTCAGATCGTGGATCTGATCGACGGTGTAGCCCTTGTGCATGGCCTTGGAAATGACGAAGACACGCTTGTCCGTCGGCTCACGCAGCGCCGCGTCGATATCGTCGATCTCCAGCTCCTTGTTCTCCACATAGCCGTGCATTCCCTGTCCAATCATGCGCAGACCCTTCTGGATAGCCTCCTCGAAGTTGCGACCGATGGCCATCACCTCTCCGACCGACTTCATGGAGCTGCCCAGCTCCTTGTCCACACCGCGGAACTTGCTCAGATCCCAGCGCGGAATCTTGCAGACCACATAGTCGAGGGCCGGCTCAAAGAAGGCCGAGGTGGTCTTGGTGACGGAGTTCTTCAGTTCGAAGAGTCCGTAGCCCAGGCCAAGCTTGGCGGCCACGAAAGCCAGGGGATAGCCCGTGGCCTTGGAAGCCAGGGCCGAAGAACGGGAGAGGCGCGCGTTGACCTCGATGACACGATAGTCCTCGCTCTGCGGGTCGAAGGCGTACTGCACGTTGCACTCGCCGACGATGCCGATATGGCGCACGATCTTGATGGAGAGCGCACGCAGCTTGTGATACTCGCTGTTGGTCAGAGTCTGCGACGGAGCGATGACGATACTCTCACCCGTATGGATGCCCAGCGGGTCGAAGTTCTCCATGTTGCAGACCGTGATGCAGTTGTCGTAGCGGTCGCGCACCACCTCGTACTCTATCTCCTTCCAGCCCTTGAGGCTCTTCTCCACCAGCACCTGGGGAGAGAAAGAGAAGGCCTTCTCGCAGAGGCGGGTCAGCTCCTCCTCGTTGTCTGCGAAGCCACTACCCAGTCCGCCCAGCGCATAGGCTGCACGGATGATGACGGGGTAGCCGAGTTGCTCAGCAGCCTTGCGGGCCTGCTCCATGTCCTCGCAAGCCTCGCTCTTGATGGTCTTGACGTCGATCTGGTCAAGCTGCTCGACGAAGAGCTCGCGGTCCTCCGTGTTCATGATGGCCTCCACGGGCGTACCCAGGACGCTCACACCATACTTCTTCAACACGCCGCTCTTCTCCAGTTCCACACCACAGTTGAGTGCGGTCTGTCCACCAAAGGACAAGAGGATGCCGTCGGGACGCTCCTTATCGATAACGCGCTCGACGAAATAGGGCTGCACGGGGAGGAAGTAGATCTGGTCGGCCACACCCTCGGAGGTCTGCACCGTGGCAATATTGGGGTTGATGAGCACCGTCTCGATATTTTCCTCGCGCAGGGCCTTGAGGGCCTGGCTGCCGGAGTAGTCAAACTCGCCGGCCTCACCAATCTTCAACGCGCCGGAACCGAGAATCAATACCTTCTTTATATGTTGTTCTATCATGACTGCTTCAATGTTTCAACAAACTTATCGAACATAAACTCCGTATCGACCGGGCCCGAGCAAGCCTCGGGGTGGAACTGCGAGCTAAACCAGGGGTTCTCCTTGTGGCGGATACCCTCGTTGGAGGCATCGTTCATATTGACGAAGAGCTCCTCCCAGTCCTTGTCCAGCGTGCGCGCATCGACGGCGTAGCCGTGGTTCTGCGAGGTGATGAAGCACTTCTGCGTGCCCACCATGCGCACCGGCTGGTTGTGGCCGCGGTGGCCGTACTTCAACTTATAGATCGTGGCGCCAGCAGCCTTGGAGAGCAACTGGTTGCCCATACAGATACCACAGATGGGCTTGCGGCTGCGGCTCATCTGCTTGCGGATGATCTCCACGGCCTCGGAGCACATGTCGGGATCGCCAGGACCATTGGCCAGGAAGAGACCGTCAAACTCCATGTCGGTATAGTCGTAGTTCCAGGGCACGCGGACCACCTCCACGCCACGCTGGATCAGCTCGCGGATGATGTTGGCCTTGACGCCACAATCGACCAGCACGACCTTGCGACCCGCACCCTCGTTGTAGCGGACGATCTCCTTGACGGAGACGCGGTCCACAAAGTTGACGCCCTCATAGTCGGCCTCCGGCACGTTGTTGGGCTCATCGTCGAAGAGGATCTTGCCCATCATCACGCCATGCTCGCGCAGCACCTTCGTCAGTTCGCGCGTGTCAATGCCCGTGATGCCTGGCACCTTCTCGCGCTGGAGCCACTCGCCGAGGCTCTCGACGGCATTCCAATGGGAATGCTGCTCGCTATAATCAGATACAATCAATGCGGAGGCGTAGATACGGTCGCTCTCCATGAAGTCGGGAAGACCCGTCTGCTTGTCAAATGTGAATGGCGGCACGCCATAGTTGCCCACCAACGGAAAAGTCATCGTGAGAAGCTGACCCGCATAGGACGGGTCGGTAAGGCTCTCAGGGTAGCCCATCATGGCAGTGTTGAACACTACCTCGCCGGCCACGGGCTGCTCGTAGCCGAAGCTCTTACCATGAAACTCAGTACCGTCGCTGAGCTGTAAGGTTACTTTGCGCATTATTAAGAGTTTTGAATTATGTTCTTATAAAAATTGATATAGGCCCTGCAGACCTGGCGCATGCCACCATCGGTGGGATAGTCGCCCGTGAAGTACCAGTCGCCATGGTTGTAGGGGATGGCCTCATGGAGTCCCTCTATGCTCTGGAAGACCAGTTCCACAGGCGTCGTCATGCCCTGCGGACGCAGCATCTCGACGATCTTGCGGTTGATCTCCTCCACCGTGAACGGCTTATAGACGCCCTTGACGGGGTTTTCCTCGATGGCGCCCTTCGGCTTGCGCAGGGCTTTGAGACAGTTGCTATAGACCTCGCCGAGCACGTCCTCCATGCCCCGCTCCTGGATCAGCGCCACCGTGGCACGGAAGACGCAAAACTCCTCCAGGTGGGCCATGTCGATGCCGTAGTAGTCGGGATAGCGGATCTGCGGCGCACTCGACACCACGACGATCTTCTTCGGATGGAGGCGGTCGAGGATGCGGAGGATGCTCTCCTTGAGTGTCGTGCCGCGAACGATGGAGTCGTCGATGATGACCAGGTTGTCCACCCCACCCTCGATGCTCTCGTAGGTGATGTCATAGACGTGGCTTGCGAGGTCGTTGCGCGAGTTGCCCTCGGTGATGAAGGTGCGCAGCTTGATGTCCTTCCAGGCCACCTTCTCAGAGCGCACATGCTGGCGCAGGACACTGATGAGGGCCTCGTCGTCCACCTCCTCGACGCTCTCCAACTGGCGCACCTGCTCTATCTTGCGCTCCGTGAGCCAGCGCTCGCAACCCTGCACGAGGCCGTAGAAAGCCACCTCGGCGGTGTTGGGGATGAAGGAGAGCACGGTGTGGTTGATATCGTAATCGACCGCCTTGAGGACGGGATCCGTGAGCTGCTCTCCGAGCTTCTTGCGCTCGTTGTAGATATCGCGGTCGCTTCCGCGGGAGAAGTAGATGCGCTCGAAGGAGCAGGCGGCGTCGCCACGCTGCGGCACGATCTGGTGCATGGAGCACTCGCCGGCCTTGTTGACGATGATGGCCTCGCCGGGCTGCAGCTCCTGGATGTCCTCACACTCGAGGTCGAAGGTGGTCTGCAGCACAGGGCGCTCCGAGGCGACGACGACGATCTCGTCGTTCTTGTAGTAGAAGCCCGGACGGATGCCCCAGGGGTCGCGCATGGAGAAGAAGTCGCCGCTGCCGGTGATGCCACAGACGACATAGCCTCCGTCGAAGTCGGTCATGGTCGTCTTGAGCACATTGGCCATCTCGACATGGTCCTCGATGTAGCGCGTGATGTCCTGGTCCTTCAGTCCGTTGTCGCGGGCAATGACGAAGTTGCGCTCCACCTCGCGGTCGAGGCGATGGCCCATCAGCTCCAGCAGGATATAGGTGTCGCTATAGATGCGCGGACACTGGCCCTGGCGGGTGAGCTTCTGGAAGATCTCCTCGATGTTGGTCATGTTGAAGTTGCCACACATGCAGAGGTTCTTGGCCTTCCAGTTGTTGCGGCGCAGGAACGGGTGCACATAGGTGAGGCCGCTCTTGCCCGTGGTGGAATAGCGCAGGTGGCCCATGTACAGGTTGCCCGCAAAGGGCAGATGGTCGCTCGCGAAACTGGCGTCGGAAAGCTGCTCGGGCGTGTAGTGGCTCAGCTTCTCGTGCACGATACCGAAGATATCGGTCACGGCGTTCTTGCCCTCCGCCCGCTCGCGGAACATATACTCATTACCCGGCTCCGACTGGAGCTTCACGGCCGCCATGCCGGCGCCCTCCTGGCCACGGTTGTGCTGCTTCTCCATCATCAGATAGAGCTTGTTGAGGCCGTACATCCATGTACCATACTTCTGCTGGTAGTACTCCAGCGGTTTCAGCAAGCGAATCATGGCCACGCCACAATCCTCGTGTATGTTATTCTCCATATATCTTGTTCACGCCCGCCACGTCGGCGACGGGCTTATTTAGACATTATTGCTTTTTTGTTATTCCACCGTCACGCTCTTGGCCAGGTTGCGCGGCTGGTCAACATCCTTGCCTTTGCAGACAGCGATGTAGTAGGCCAGCAACTGCAGGGGAACGGTGGCCATGAGCGGCTCCAGACACTCCAGCGTGTCGGGCAGCTCGATCGTCGCGTCGGCCATCCGGGTGATGTCCTGCTCGCCCTTCGAGACAAAGGCGATGACGCGTCCCTCGCGTGCCTTGATCTCCTGGACGTTGGAGCGCACCTTCTCGTACATCGCGTCGTGGGTAGCCACGACCACGACGGGCATGTCGGAGTCGATGAGCGCGATGGGGCCGTGCTTCATCTCGGCTGCCGAATAGCCCTCGGCATGGATGTAGGAGATTTCCTTCAGCTTCAGGGCTCCCTCCAGCGCGACGGGATAGTTGTATCCACGGCCGAGGTAGAGGAAGTTGTGTGCATAGGTGAAGGTACGGGCGAGTTCGGCCAGCTGGTCGCTGAGCTTCAGCACCTCGCGGATCTTATCTGGGATGTTGGCCAGTTCCTCGATGGTGCGCACATACTCCTCGCGCGCCACCGTGCCCTTGGCGGCACCGAGAGCGAGGGCGAAGAGGGTGAGCACCGTGACCTGGCCCGTGAAGGCCTTGGTCGAGGCCACGCCAATCTCGGGGCCCACATGGATGTAGGATCCCGTATGGGTGGCGCGCGGGATGCTGGCTCCCACGGCGTTGCAAACGCCATAGATGAAGGCGCCACGCTCGCGGGCCAGTTCCACGGCTGCCAGCGTGTCGGCCGTCTCGCCACTCTGCGAGATGGCGATGACCACGTCGCCTGGTCCTACCACGGGGTTGCGGTAGCGAAACTCCGAAGCGTACTCCACATCGACAGGCACACGACAGAACGACTCGATGAGCTGCTTGCCGATGAGACCGGCGTGCCAGCTCGTGCCACAGGCCACGATGATGATGCGCTTGGCCGCGAGCAGCTCCTTGCGGTAGTCGATGACGGCCGAGAGGGCCACGTGGTTGTGGTCCACGTTGATGCGCCCGCGCATGCAGTTCTCTAGACATTCGGGTTGCTCAAAGATTTCCTTGAGCATGAAGTGGGGGAAGCCCCCTTTCTCGATCTGTCCGAGGTCGATATCGACGGTCTTGACCTCGGGCAGCAGTTTCTCATTATATATATTGACGATCTGCAACTCCTCGCCGGCTTTCATCACGGCGATGTTGCCGTCCTCGAGATAGACGACCTTGTCGGTAAACTCGATGATGGGGCTGGCGTCCGATCCGAGGAAAAACTCCCCCTCGCCAATGCCCACCACCAGCGGGCTCTGCTTGCGCGCTGCGATGATGGTGTCGGGATGGCGACTGTCGAGCAGGGCGATGGCATAGGCGCCTACGACCTGATGGAGGGCCAGCTGGACGGCAGGCAGCAGTTCGATCTGCTTGCGCTCCTGGATGTACTCGATGAGCTGCACGAGCACCTCCGTATCGGTATCGGAACGGAAACGGACGCCCTTCTCCTCCAGGCGCGCCTTGATCTCGGCATAGTTTTCGATGATGCCATTGTGGATGATAGCCAGGTTGCGCGACTGCGAGTAGTGGGGGTGGGCGTTGCGCGCCGAGGGCTCGCCATGGGTGGCCCAACGCGTGTGGGCGATACCGATCGTCCCTCGTGTGTCCTTGTCCGCGCAATAGCGCTCCAGATCGGCCACCTTGCCCTTCTCCTTATCGACGCTCAGCACGCCGTCGGGATTGATCAAGGCCACTCCGGCACTATCGTAACCACGATATTCCAATCGCTTCAACCCCTTGATCAGTATGGGGTAAGCCTGTCTTTTCGTTCCAACGTATCCTACAATACCACACATATTCTTTTTAGCTTAAAAGTGTTTTCTAATGAGTGATTGAATAGGGCCAACACGCCACCTTCCTCCGAACGCGTCCTGATCGCGTCGGAAGCTAAAGGGCTGAAACATAGCGCAATAATTTTTTGTTTCCTCTGCCATATTCAAAGTTTGTGCAAAAATACAATTATTTCTTCAAAACGGCAAATTTAAGGCGGTAAATATCACAAAGGATTTCTCCCTCGCGACGTCACGGACCACCACGACGAGGAGAATTCTTGTTCCACGCGCCTATTCTCCTTCGCCCGCAAGGAGCCGACGGGCCAAGACCTGCCCGTATCATGCACAGCGTGTTAAAGTGTGCAATTTGTAGGGGAAAGTTTTGGTGCTGTCAAATAATATTGGTACTTTTGCACACGAAAAGGGTTCTTGTGCAACCCGTTATTTTAGTATTTAGGTATATTTGATTATGTCCATATCGAAAACGAGACAAAAACTAGTTGACGTAGCGCGGCAATTGTTTGCCAAGAACGGCATAGCCAACACTACGATGAACGACATTGCCAAAGCTTCGGGCAAGGGTCGCCGCACGCTATATACCTATTTCAAAAGCAAGGACGACGTCTATTCCGCCGTCATCGAGTCGGAGCTGGAGCGATTGTCGGACAAGCTGGACGAAGTGGCCAACAAGAAGATCAGTCCCCAGGACAAGATCATCGAGCTCATCTACACCCATCTGAGCATGATCAAGGAGACCGTCATCCGCAACGGCAACCTGCGCGCGGAGTTCTTCCGCAACATCTGGAAGGTGGAGCAGGTGCGCAAGAACTTCGACGAGGACGAGATCGAACTCTTCCGCAAGGTCTATTCCGAAGCCAAGGCCGACGGCGAGTTTGACATCGACGACGTCTATCTGGTCGCCGACATCACCCACTACTGTATCAAGGGCCTGGAGGTGCCGTTCATCTACGGGCGGCTGGGCCACGGGCTGACCGAGGAGACCTCGCGGCCGATGGTGGCGAAGGTGGTCTATGGTGCATTGGGCAAGACGACTTTGAAACAAGGACAGTAACAACAACAAAATAAAAGATTTATGGGACTTTTAACAGGAAAAACAGCATTGATTACGGGTGCAGCCCGTGGTATTGGCAAGGCCGTGGCGATGAAGTTCGCCAGCGAGGGTGCTAACATCGCATTCACCGACCTTGTCCTCAACGACGACATGGCTGCCGGCCTTGAAGCCACACGCCAGGAGATCGAGGCCTTGGGCGTCACCTGCCGCGCCTATGCGGGCAATGCCGCCGACTTTGCCGAGACCGAGACCGTCGTGAAGCAGATCCACGCCGACTTCGGCAGCATCGACATCCTCGTCAACAATGCCGGAATCACCAAGGACGGCCTGATGCTCCGCATGTCGGAGGCACAATGGGATGCCGTCCTCAACGTCAACCTGAAGTCGGCCTTCAACTTCATCCACGCTTGCGCTCCCATCATGCTTCGCCAGCGTGGCGGATCCATCATCAACATGTCGAGCGTGGTGGGCGTCCACGGCAACGCTGGCCAGTGCAACTACTCGGCCTCCAAGGCAGGCATGATCGGTCTGGCCAAGTCTATCGCCCAGGAGCTCGGCCCCAAGGGCGTGCGCGCCAACTGTGTCGCCCCGGGCTTCATCGAGACTCCGATGACGGCCCAGCTCTCCGAGGAGATCCGCAAGGGCTGGATGGCCAAGATTCCTCTTCGCCGTGGCGGACAGACCGAGGATATCGCCAACGTCTGCCTCTTCCTCGCCTCCGACCTCTCAAGCTATGTCAGCGGCCAGGTCATCCAGGTCGATGGCGGCATGAACATGTAAGGCACGATGCAGCCACTCTACGAGGACAACCACGTCATCGTCGTCTATAAGGAGGTGGGCGAAATCGTACAGGGCGACAAGACGGGCGACCTTCCGCTCTCCTATACCGTCAAGGAATGGTTGAAGGAGAAATATCAGAAGCCGGGCAACGTCTTTCTCGGTGTGGTCCACCGCCTGGACCGCCCCGTGGCCGGACTGGTCGTCTTTGCCAAGACCTCGAAGGCGCTGAGCCGCCTCAACGATTTGTTTCGCAAGGGTGAGGTCCACAAGACCTACTGGGCCATCGTCCAGCATGAGCCTGCCGAAGCGGAGGGACTGCTGACCAACTGGCTGGTGCGCAACGAGCGACAGAACAAGACCTATGCCTACGACCACGAGGTGGCGGGCAGCAAGAAGGCTATGCTGCGCTACAAGGTCATCGGGCGTAGCGACCGCTACGTGCTGCTCGAAATCCACCTGCTCACGGGACGCCACCATCAGATCCGCACGCAGCTGGCTCATATCGGCTGCCCCATCAAGGGCGACTTGAAGTATGGCGCGCCGCGATCCAACCCCGATGGAGGCATCAGCCTGCTGAGCCACCGCGTGGCCTTTGTCCACCCTGTGAGCAAACAGCCGATCGATGTCGTCTCGCCCCTGCCCGACGAAAAGCTATGGCGGGTGCTGGCCGACAGCAGAACGACGGAAGAATAGGTTGTCAAAAGGCTTATGGAGTAGTCAGAAAGGCTCATGGACCTATGGAGTAGTCTGAAGACTTATGAAGTAGTCAGAAAACTTATGGAGTAGTCTGAAAGACAAGTCATATAGCTGAAGGCCCAACCGAATAGACAGAAGACTATCATATCAACCCCAATCAGCCTGAGGCTGGTTGGGGTTTCTTAGTAGTATCCGACCGTTTTTATTAGTATCCGACAGGTTTTATTATACGCCAAAAGTTGTATTGAAACCACACGAACGACCTTGTCACCCTATTTCTCGTAAAAACCTTTTTCTTTTTATTCGCTCTATACTCAAAAACTTTTCGTAACTTTGCCACAAAGAAAAAAGCAAAGACCATGGTGGAAAGAATTTATCCTGTGGGAATACAGACTTTCAGCGACCTCATCGCAAGACAATGCGTTTATGTAGACAAAACAGCACTCGTCTATCGGATGACCAAGAAGTACAAATATGTATTTCTCAGCCGTCCCCGTCGCTTCGGAAAATCCCTTCTCAGCAGTACGCTTCATTCCTATTTTGCAGGTGAGAAAGATCTGTTCAAGGGGCTTGCCATCGAGGGCTTGGAAAAGGAGTGGACGGAATACTCAGTCCTTCACTTCGACATGTCAACATTCAAGAATTGCAATCTCAAAGATTTACAATCTAAATTCAACGTCTTGCTTTCCCAATATGAAAGCATTTGGGGAAAGAGTCCAGAAAGCAAAACTCCCGGAGACAGACTCAAAAGCCTGATTGTCTCGACAAAAGAGCACACAGGCAAACCTGTTGTCATTATAATAGACGAATATGACGCTCCGCTTCTTGATGTGCTCCACGACGAGGACAAACTCGCAGCGATCAGGACCGTCATGCAGGAGTTTTATGCCCCAATCAAGGCCAATGACGCCCACATCAGGTTCGCCTTCATCACGGGAATCACGAAATTCTCACAGCTCAGCATCTTCAGCACCATCAACAATCTGGCCAATATCAGCATGGACCCAGAGTTCGCTGCCATCTGCGGCATTACCAAGGAAGAACTCACCACGACTCTGAAACAGGACATTGAGCAGTTGGCAGCAACCAACGGATTGACTTTTGAAAGAATGGAGCAAGAGTTGACCGAAAACTATGATGGCTATCATTTCAGCCGCAACTGTCCGGATATCTTCAATCCCTTCAGTTTGATGCGTTGCTTTGCCGCCGGCTACATCAGCAGCTACTGGTTTGCCACAGGCACTCCTACTTATCTGATTCATCAGATGCAAAGATTCAACACAGACGTTATGAATCTGGATGAGGTTTTCGCCTTTCCGTCCTCATTCGACCGTCCTACGGAAAGAATGACGGATGCCCTCCCGCTGCTTTATCAGAGCGGTTATCTTACTATCAAAAGATATGATCCTTTGACCAATGGATACTATCTGGGTATTCCAAACAAGGAAGTAAAGGGAGGATTGATGGAGAACCTGCTGCCGCTTTACACGAATCTGAGCGATGGCACTTCGCTTGGCTTTGCGGCAAAATTCTATCAGGCGTTGGTGTATGGAGATATCGACAAGGCGATGACGCTGATGAGGTCCTACTTTGCCTCTATACCTTATCCAGAAGGCGGAAAGGATGTACTGGCAGATATGCAGAAAAACGAGTATTATTATGAGACCGTTTTCTACATCATGCTTTCGATGATGAACATAGCTGTTCTCACACAGGTAAAGAGTTGTAGGGGAAGAGCCGATGCCGTGATGTTCTCTCCCAGCACCATCTTCGTCTTCGAGATAAAAATCAACAAGTCCGCCCAGGAAGCCTTAGCCGAAATAGACGACAAAGGCTATATGGTTCCTTTTGAGGCTGATGGCAGAAAGCTCGTTAAAATAGGTATCAACTTCAGTACCACAACCAGAACCATCGAGGATTGGGAATACAGGATTCAGGCCAACGATTCGACAACGCCTATTCCTCCTGTGGGCTTGAAAAGTTAGGATTCATATCAGTACATCCAGCAGAGGGAGCGATAGGTCTTCTCCCGAAGGCGTCCCGAGACCATCCCGAAGGCGGGAGGACAAACCCTCCCCCGCCCTACTTCCTGCGCGTATAGAAATACTGTCCTTTGTGCTTCGTCCGTCCGCCAAACTCGATGGCGTGGGTGGGACAATGGTGGTAGCAGGAGAAGCAGGTGAGGCAGTCGTCGTGGTGAAGCCACTGGGGCTGACGGCCCTTGCCGCCCTCGATATCGCCTACGGGACAGACGCTGGCGCAACGTCCGCACTTGATGCAGCGATCGGCAACGACATGAAAGGGCTTGTCGGTGATGAGGAAACGCTCGAAGAAGCTCCCCACGGGACCGGAGAAGAACCCTGGGATCGGACCGCGTGTGAGCGAGCGAAAAGAGTCGTCACGCCGTCTGCAGTCCCATCGGGCAATGGTCTCAACGAGGGCGTCGAGCTGGCGGGCGGCCTCGTCCTTCTTCTTCTGCTCCTTGGCGGGCGTATCGACATCCATGAAGGGCAGTCCGACATAGGACTCGGGCATGATGATCGAGGCAAAGAGCTGAGGATCAATACCCTTGGCGCGCAGATGGGGCAGCAGACGCTCCCCGGTGCGACCGATGGAGTCGCCTGCCGTGAGGATGAGGTAGGCGTAGTGGGACTTTCCACCAGCATCTATCGAGAGCTGGTCGATAAACTGCCGGACAAGGCGGGGCGTACGCCAGCCATGAACGGGAAAGACGAAGCCTACGGCCTCATGTTCTCCGAGGGTATAACGTCCCTCTCCCCTTATCTCGTCGGCCATATTGACAAGCCGATCTCCCAACCGCTCGGCAAGCGTCTGTGCTGCCCATAGCGTGTTTCCTGTGCCTGAGAAATAGAATATCATGGTACAAAGATAATGCAAATTGAGAGCAATACAAAAAGAATCACATTCTTTTTTATTGCCGAGTGCAGCTTATCTTATCAAAAGATAATGCAAATCGAGAGCAATACAAAAAGAATCACATTCTTTTTTATTGTCGAGTGCAGCTTATCTTATTGCAAATCGAGGACGATTTTTATCTTTTATAGAAGACAAAAGCAAAATTGTCCCACATTTTATCTTCTATAAAAGACAAAAGTCGTATATTTGCAAAAAGTTTCTTCTATAAAAGACAAAATCATGGCAACTATTATTCGTCAATCATATATCGACAAAATAGAAAGGTTTCTTGGCAAGGAGACCATCATCGTCTTAGTAGGCCAACGTCGTGTGGGCAAAAGCTGCATGATGAAGATGATTCGTGACCGTAAAATATCAGATAGCAGCAACAATATCATCTATATAGATAAGGAGAAAAGAGAGTTTGACCACATTCAGACCTACCAAGATCTCAACGAGTATATCGGACAGCATTTTCATTCCGACAAACATAATTATGTCCTTATTGATGAGATACAAGACATCAAGGAATTCGAACGCTCCATCCGAAGCTATCGTACAGAACCCAACACAGATATTATCATCACAGGTAGCAATGCTCGTATGCTGAGCAACGAACTAAGCACCATCATAGGCGGGAGATATAAGGAAATCTATATCCAGTCGCTAAGCTACAACGAGTTTTTGCAATTCCATCATCTAGTGGATAATGACGAAGCGCTTGCTCTGTACATTCAGTATGGTGGCCTGCCTGGCTTAGCCAAAATAGGTTTGGAAGAAGACGACGCCCGTGAGTATCAGATAGATATCTACCACACCGTCTTGCTCAAGGATGTCATCATGCGCAACCAGATAAGAAACGTACCATTCTTAGAGAATCTGGTGCGTTTTCTTGCAGATAATACAGGCAAGCTCATCTCTGCCAACAGTATCGCCAAATACATGAAATCGCAAGGTGAATCAATAACCTCCACGGCCATCATCAACTACATTTCCTTCCTTTGCGAAGCCTACATCCTGCACAAGGTGAACCGCTATGACATCCACGGCAAACGAATCTTTGAAACCAACGACAAGTTTTACTTCGAAGACAACGGCATTCGAAATGCCATTGCTGGAGGAACGCGCGAAGGAGACATTGAGAAAGTGATAGAGAATATCATCTATCAGCATCTCATACGTTTGGGCTATCAAGTATATGTGGGACAATTGCAAGCTGGAGAAATCGACTTTGTATGTACCAAGCCGGGAGGTGAACGCATCTATGTACAAGCGTCCTATATCATCTACGACAAGGCAACGAGAGAGCGAGAGTTTGGCAATCTTCATGCCATCAAGGACAACTATCCGAAGTACGTTATCTCCATGACCCCTCTGCTCACCAAGAATGATGATGACGGCATCACGCACATACATCTTCGCAAGTTTCTGACAGAAGGACTATAAATAGCAGACTTATCATATTGGGGCGCGCCCCAAAAGCCCCTACCCTTGCCCTACCTTGCCTCCCGAGTCTATCGTGGCGGCAAGCACGCATTTTTTCACCCCTTTTTATGAAGTTAACTTCGTTGGCCGATGAAGTTAACTTCGTAGGCTGATGAAGTTAACTTCGTAGGCCAACGAAGTTAACTTACTTTTTCGGGCCAATTATTTGAGTTGTGCAAGCCGTCATGTACACCCAATCATGACACAGCCCGAAACACAATCTTCACTAAACGACAAAGCACCTTGCCGAGGCTTGCTTACGACCGCACATGGCCGTAACTTAGGATCACTCATGATGATAAGTTAGGACCGATTCGCGGGGGAAATACAGTTGATGGAACGGGTGTGCTGCTCCCCAATTCCACCCTATTAACGTTTAACGTTTTAACGTTTTCATTTCGGGACAAAGGCAAGTCGCATAGAAGACCTTGCCTCCAAGTCACGTTTTGATTGACTAAACAACAACCTCGTCAGAAAGTCAACAAGACTTATCGGTTATGCCCCTAAATACCCAGTTGTAATATCTCCATATACTATAACGTTTAACGCTTAACGTTTTCAAAAACGGCTATAGGTCGTGGAAAGGAAGATCAGTCTCCTTATTTTCAAAAACACGATACAAATGAAATAACACACATATACACTACAATATTATATATTTATATATAGTATATATTATAATACTAAAAGATATTCTATATTTTTATCATAACGCCTTTAGAATTATTCTACACATTTATATCAATATATTTTACTACATTATCCCATATTCTTTCCACTTTTCCCCTCTTCCCTTGCACCACATGCGAAAACAAAAACGTTAAACGTTAAGATGTAACAACACAACCGGAAGGAGGCGGAGCGGTTGCCACCTGCCACCATTAACGTTTAACGTTTTCGAAATCCAGCACCTCACTCCCTTTCGATCAAAGAAACAACCTTGATTTTGCCAAACCTGGTCTATCGATTTGATTTTTGTTTAATCCAAATCGATCATCAGAAAAAACTTCTTTGCCCTCTGCATCATAAAGTACTTTCTTAATGTAATATCACCAGAAACACATATTGAAGAAATATCCTGATGCCGATTATTACTGATATCACAAACCAAGCTACAGGCGGCTTAGTGCAGCCAAGCCTATTCTATCCCCAGGGAGAATTCCCCATGTACTTAAAAAGGCAGCCTAAAAATGGGTTTAGTCGATCAGTTTGCTAGTGGGAGGCATATTTACAATGCACCTCCCACTAACTTATTTAACTTACGAGCTCACCAAGAAAAACTTGGAGATGAATACACGTTAATTACTTCTGAGTATTTGCAACAATTCTTTATGCTTCAAAGACTTTGCTTACAAATTTATAAGCTCGTTTTTCACCCGTCACAGGATCCACCCAATCATCAATCTCTTTAGGAATGGAAATGACTATATATGCTTCGTCGAATTCTATTGGTCCATCAACAATTTGGTCATAGAAATCTTGGTCCGTCATAGAAATCCACTTGATTCTATATCGTGCTCCAGACCAATCAAAATCAATTTTTGCTTTGCCATATTCCGTCTTATATATCTCAACATTAGTAACCTTCATAAGTGATTCCGAAGGCTGGGTTACATTGTCAAATTCATCTTCTGTCAAGTAAGCCTTGTAGTTGTTCCAAAAACCATGATATCCATATTCATTGTAAGCAGCTTTGACATATTTTTTGCTACAATGCTTGATGACTTTGCATGAATTGTTGTTGATAACCCAATTCTCTTTTTGCTTACCTTGAGGTTTGTGTGTACCATCGAACTCTATAACATCAAGTGGCTTTGCAAAATCAATGTCTATGCCTTGCACCGCACCAGAATACCCATCATCTTTGACTATACGAATCCATTCTTTGGGATTATCAAGATCTACACCGCCTGGGCATAGTCCGCCTGTCTTACAGCTAACTGCCAACAACAATACTATCTTCTTCATAAGTTTCCTCCAAATTTAATCTTGTCTCCAAACTTCTTAAGAAGCATTTCGCTTACCAGTCTTCGATGACACTTTTCAGTTGTGGGCTCGGAACACAGCAAGACAACATTCTGATACTTGCCAAAAGTATCAACAAAATTATCTATGTTTGATTTCTCTTCCAACTGCTTGAAAAAGGCTTTCTCAAAGACTTTGTAATCTTTTGACATCATTGTCCCTTTAGTGCGTACTTCTTTTAGAAGTTCCTTTTTGGGGGCTAAGTCAATACGATGAACATACTTGCATCCATTTGCTAAGTTCTCCAAGAAATATGGCAAATCTTTCTCAAAGGCAAAACGTGACAATTGTCCATTGGGATTAAGCCGAACATCAACGAGACAATCGATTTTGTTCGCTTTTAATATCCCAAAAAACTGTTCGGCTGTTTTTTGGGTAAAGCCGATGTTAAATAATTTAATCATAGTCATTAACATTAATGTTATACGTTTTCTTCCAACCGTGCATCAGATTCCAATATCTATCGCAGAAATCATTGATTTTTTCTTCTCTGTTATTGCCATAATAATTTTCTATTACAGGCTGGCCACCAAACAGAGAGCTGTTGAGAATATCAAGCTTCTTAATTTCAGTCTTATTCAGTATAATATCAGCCAATTGCCTGTTCAACGTGCTGTTTGTTTGCGTTGTGATGTCACCTATGGGATTACTTACTATATGTCTTACTTCAAGCCATGTTCCAAATTGCTGTTCAATTTTTTTGCTGACAAGAAAGTATCGATGGCAATCTATAGGATTTTTCTCGCTACACATTAAAGCCAATGTAAACCCTTTGTCATAAGCGTTTTCTATTCGCTTCAGACCACCCAAAAGAAACTCATTATTTCTGAATTTTGTAAAGTCAACTATTTCGTCATTGGCATTTAACTCTGTTCTTTCTGGCCTTTTACTTTTTGGAATAGGGAAAACATCCTCAAAGAAAACGTCTGTTGCTTTTGAAAAAACATCTAAATCTGGCAACGCTTTTGCGCCCAACTCTGGCATATGGATATATGGAATACCAAAAGTTTTGCCAGACATTCTTAGACTGCCCTCATTGCATAGAGGATATTGCTTGGAGAAAGGCACAGAACGAACATCGACCAAATGTGTCACGCCAAATTGATGTAAGGTTTTATACATCCCTTCCAAATCAAAAATGCTTCCTCTTTGGAATAGTGTATAACCTATGGTATATATATTATTTTTCATCATTTTTTATCTCTAAATTTGTTTTTGAACGTAATTTATCCTTGGTTGATTGAGTATATAAATATTCGACATTTGTGTTTTCACCCACACATTTGAATTCCTCGTTGCTTAAAATCATGGAAGTTGCTTTTCCATTGTATTCATTCTTGCTATACTTAAATATTATGCGTTTTCCATCCGCCTTTTCTAAAAGATACATAAGAACAAAATCCTCTAAGCCGATTTCAAAAAAGCGGCAACTAATGGCCCAATTTTCAACCGCAATCATGTCATCGTCAATAATATAGGATATTGCAGAACAAATACCAAGGCTTTCACCAGTTGGTCTGTACATCTCAAAACAAACAGAAATAACACCTTCGGGAAAAAGGCTGTTTTGCTGAGACATATTGAACTGGTTTGTTTTTTTGTATAATTTTTCTGCTATGATATGGGTTGTATCTCTTATTGCCTTTACATGTAACACTGGAAGATGGTTACTGCTTCGCAGCACTTGAATCATCTTGTATTGTTTTCTTCTATTCTGCGCATTCAAGGACAATTCGCACCTGTCGAAAACGCATCCGACTGATAGTAATGTTGTCAACTCTTCATGGGTATTCCAATCTGGCACGCAAATTCCTGGTATGTTATTTCTAACTTCATCTCTAATGAGTTCATTATCATCAATAAAAACAATTGATTTAGGCAATATTGACAAACTTGCTGCAATTTCTTTGATATTTGAACTTTTATCATTGTCATTAGCGACAATGCAGTCTATACTGTTTTTTAAAGGAAAGATTTCTTCATTAAGAACATCCATTGCCTTAGAAACCACTTGAGAGTCATTTCTTGAACAAACTGCAACATATATACCCAAGCTATCTACTAATACTTTCACAAAGTTAGCAAATCGTATGTACTGTGCACCTGTTATGGTTTTCTGGTTGGCTATGATTTTGTCTATACCTTCTTCTGACAATGTCCCGTTCCATAATGTATCATCAAGATCCAGTACAATCGCTTTGTAAAGTATCTTTAAACGGCAGATAAACATAGCTATAATTTTCATCACCATTATACATACTACAGATACTTTCGTCTTACTTGACAAATCAATTAGACACAAAAGATCTTGTACATTGTAATAAAAATTATAAACTTCACCTGTCTTTTGATTTTCACCAATAATTGTTAGGACGCAGAAGCATTCTTCTTCATCATCAGAATTTAGATTCACTGTGAAACCACAATTCGCTAATTGCGACATCAAATAAGCAAATGTCTTATCTTCTTTGTTAGCAAATTGACCCAAACCCTGAATATTGACATTAAACAGGGAATCGTTATAAACTCGAAATGCGTTTATAACATTATCAATGTAGAAATTGACAAAATGGTTCATACCAACACTATTTTGCCAATGGCTACCATATTGGCACGTTTTACAAAAGGTTGGTATATATACATGAAAACGTGGAGCCAGTCCTGTCACTCGTTCCACGCAGTAAAGGCTCTGGCATCGCCCAAGTTGTCGAAACGAGCAACGCCGAAAGCCCCACGCCTGTGTACGTATATAGGAAGCACTCTTGACAATGGACGATAGAATCGTTCAAAGCCAATGAGGGCTGTATACAATACACCTCATGAGGCGTTCCCGTTGCTTTGTTCTTGACAACTTTGCTCGAACTGCCAGATTCTTACTGCGTCAAAACCAAAGCGTACAGTTACGCCTTTATGTATATATGTCTGCCCAACCTCTGCCCATCGGGGCTTTCGGTATGGACATAGACGCTACAAAATTAACTCTTTTATTTTGAAAGCCCCTTCGTTTGGCCGACAAAGTATAACCTCAAAGCTTGATTTAACATTATTAAACTCAGATATGTCAAAGAAGCACACTTTTGCGTGTTTTTTCTGGCTCACCCGACATTTCGAGTGACACGACAGTCGTGCAGTGCATATAGTCATAGTTTGAAATATCTGTCGTTTCTAAATCCATATGCATTGCGCTTCATTACTTTTATCTTGTTGTTTATCCCTTTTTCCTTGATTGTTGAGATATGACTATCACCCATCACCACAGTCATCAAGAACTATGCATCTCATACCAAGGTGGAGTCTATGGTTCGAGCTAAAAGAGTATCAAAATGCTCCATGCTCGGAAAAAATGACGTTCTTGCGTAAATTTTACCAGAAATATTTGGTAGCTTGAAATAAAGGTCGTATTTTTACGTAAAATTTACACAAGATATAATGAAAGAAGGTAAAAGAATAGTAGTTATGGGTGGAATTTTTAATGAAATAAGCAAATGAACAGCAAGGAATATACATACAGATGGAATCCTCAGAAGGATTTTCTTGAAAAGTATCGTGCTTTAATGGAAAGAGTAAAGCATGGTGACCATTCGGCATATTATCAGGTAAAAGAGTTGCGTACAAAAGAGTTTCGCAATACTGTCGATATCGTCAACCAAGTCGGATATGTAACAGAGAACGGAACGTGTTATTCATTCCCTGATGATTCGGATATGATGAGCAAGACAGTATTCTATGAGCGCGAAATATGTTTGGCGGTGCAAAGCAGCTATCAAACTGTCGTTGAAGTACAAAACATTGACTGTTTGTATGCAGGGGTGCAGTTGAAAGAGCAAGGTTATAATCCTGCCATATTGAACATGGCCAGCAGGCGTAATCCTGGTGGCGGTGTAGCAACAGGTGCTGGAGCACAGGAAGAAACACTGTTCCGCAGGACGAATTTGTTCCGTTCCCTCTATCAGTTTGCTCCCTTTGCGGGGATGTATCGTATCAAGCGTTCTCACTACCAGTACCCTCTTGACAGGAATTTTGGAGGAGTTTATACGCCCGATGCCATCTATTTTAGGGAAAGTGAACAGAAGGGCTATGCCTTGCTGGATAATCCTGTCAGACTCTCGTTTATCACAGTGGCTGGTATGAATCGACCAGACTTAACGACAAGTGGAATGATTGCCAACCATCATGTGGAACCTATCAAGAACAAGATACGAACTATCTTCCGTATTGGTTTGATTCATGGTCACGACTCACTGGTACTTGGAGCCTTGGGGTGCGGAGCATTCCGTAATCCACCACGTCATGTAGCACAACTGTTTCATGAGGTGATGGAAGAGCTGGAGTTTAAAAACAAGTATCGCAAGATAGTGTTTGCTATACTTGATGACCATAATGCCCATCAGAGCCACAATCCTGAAGGCAATTTGAAGCCGTTTGCTGATGAATTTACGAAAAGGGATGTATGATGTCGCTGAATGACATCTTCAGAGGGAAAGAAACTATTAACAACAGCAAAGGCTGTGGTGGTGTCATGCGTATTGCCCCCATTCCGCTTTATGCTGCCGTTGACAACCGTATGGACATCATGGAGGCGGACAAGTTGGCTGGTGATGCCGCAGAAATCACCCATCAGCATCCGCTTGGGTATATACCTGCATCCTTGATGTCGCATGTCATCTATCGTTTGGTCTTGGATGAGAATCCGACAAGAGAAGGCCTGATAGTATATATATGAGGGAATTGGGAAACTTGACGATCTGTTTCCGCAGCATCATCGGGAAGTTTTGGAGATGATGGGGATTGCAAGAGTTGCAATAGATCTCTCGGCAAACGACCATTCTGACCTTCAGAATATTGGTGCGTTAGGAGGCGGATGGGTCGGTGAAGAAGCACTCGCCATTGCGCTATACTGTGCAATCCGCCATTTCGACAACTTTGAGGAAGCAATGATTGCGGCTGTAAATCATGGTGGTGATAGCGACAGTACGGGAGCTGTAACAGGCAATATATTAGATGCTGCCATAGGCTATGATGCTATTCCGCAGTTTTTCAAAGATGATTTAGAACTACACGACGTTATCCTCCACATGGCAGATGACTTACATTGTGGAGAAGTGACAAAGATGTAAATCAAAAAAATGGGCGCAGGGTGTTATCCACGGAGAATTCCCCCTGCGCCACTTTTCGGGTGCCTTTCTTTGTTTTCAACGACAAGTATCCACCACACAGGCAGTTCTTTATCTGTTTTTTTTAAAAATGCTTGGCCAATTCAGATTTTGTTCGTAACTTAGTAGCTTGAAACGTAGAGCATGCAGAAAAATGGCTAAGATAGTAAATAAATATCCCGTAGGAATTCAGACTTTCTCGAAGATTCGCGAGAACGGTTATTTCTATATAGACAAGACCCAATTCATCGTGGATTTCCGGGAAAAGCAGATGTCGTATGTCTTTCTAAGTCGTCCAAGGCGATTCGGCAAGTCGCTCTTTGCCTCTACCCTTCAAGCCTACTTCGAGGGAAGAAAGGAGCTTTTTGAGGGATTGGCCATTGCCGACTACGAGAAGGAATGGGTGAAGCATCCCGTGCTTCATTTCGACCTCAGCGGTGCCAAGCACATGGGTGTGGAGCAGCTGGAAAGATATTTGGCTGACATGCTTGAGGAGCAGGAGGCGCATTGGGGATACAAGACTCATCAAGTGGACGCAAACCTTCGCCTGAAAGACCTGGTGAAGAAAGCTTACGAGCAGACGGGCGAGAAAGTAGTTGTTATCATTGATGAATACGACGCCCCTTTGCTGGATGTGGTGCATGAAAAGGAAAACCTGCAACCGCTTCGCCGCATCATGCAGAACTTTTACAGCCCTTTGAAAATGCTCGACCCATACCTGGAGTTCTGCTTTATCACGGGTATCACCAAGTTCTCACAACTCAGCATCTTCAGCGAGCTCAACAACCTCGACAACATCAGTCTGTTCGACCAGTATTCGGCCATCTGCGGTATCAGCAAGACGGAACTAACCACACAGATGAAACCAGACGTCGAAGCATTGGGCGAAGCACTTGGCATGACGTACGAGGAGTGTCTGAAAGAGCTGACGCAATTCTATGATGGCTATCATTTCAGCGAGAAGTCAGAAGACGTCTTCAATCCGTTCAGCCTGGTAAAGGCGCTGAACGCACGCAAGATAGCCCCTTACTGGTTTGGTTCGGGCACGCCATCTTTCCTCTTGAAATTGCTGGATAAGTATCATGTCAACCTTGCTTCTTTGGAGGGTCAGGAGGCGGTTTTGAGTTCCTTCGACCAATCGACAGAGGAAATGACAGACGCCTTGCCTTTGCTTTATCAGAGCGGTTATCTGACCATCAAGAAGTATGACCCGATGTTTCGCGAATACACTTTGGGCATCCCTAACAAGGAGGTCCGTGATGGTTTGCTCAATTCGCTGATACCGCACTATGTGAACCCTCGCCGTTCCGACAACGACGCCTTCCTCTTGGGATTTTGCAAGGCGGTTTACCGCAATGATATCGAAGCAGCATTGGAACACATGCGCACCTATATGGCCACGATCCCATACGATCTGGAGAACCATAGCGAGAAGCACTATCAGACCATCTTCTATCTGATGTTCAGTTTCCTCAACATCTATATCCGCACGGAGGTGAAGAGCGCTATCGGCAGGGCTGATGCCGTAATGCACATGCCAGACACGATATACGTCTTCGAACTGAAGGTTGACAAGAGTGCCGAGGAAGCTTTGGCCCAAATAGACGAAAAGGGCTACATGCTGCCTTATCATGCTGAAGGTAAGCGGCTGGTAAAAGTGGGTATTAGTTTTGACAGTACCCAGCGAACAATCAGCGATTGGAAAATCAAGGAAGAATAAGAATAATCCGAAACAGAAGCATCAGCAGACATCTGTTTCGGATTTTTTGTACGCTCGTCATGAGAAGTTTCTAACGGTAGTTGGTTCCGATTTAACTCTAATAGATACGTACCAGCCAATGTTAGTGAAGCTGTCTTTGGGTATTATGCGAGGCAACTCAATACTGAAATGAATTAGATTTATTTGTCCCGAAATAGCTTTAGAATTAGCTAATGTTCCAATGTCTTTGTATGTTGTTTCTGCTGATTTTAATTCAGCTAAAGCCCTTTTCTTTCTTTCTTTCAAGATAAAACATGTCTCTTGTTTTTGATGGTTCTAAACTCTTCTTCTGAAACAACGCTCATAGCCATCGTTTCTTTTACAATTCTGATATAACCGGTTTTCTGTTCGGTCTCGAAGCGCAATTTTTTTAATACTTTTGGGCTGAGAGGAACATACCAGGATATATCTGTTTCCAACTCTATGTTGTATTTCTCCAATGTACTTGTACCCAATGCATTGATGTACTTGACGTTTTCATCCATTGGGTTGCATGACGAAACGCGGAAGTGGCACTCTTCGTCCTTCAATAGAGGCAAACGTACTTCGCAGTTGGGCAGGATGAACCATATTCTTCCTCTATCCATGTCTGTTATGATCATTTCTTTCTGAGAGTTGTTTCGGACAACGAGGTCAAGCATGAGTGTTTTCAAGTCCTCTGCTACGGCTCTTGCATCGCCCGACGCAGCAACAGAAGCATCAATGTTCTCCCTTGCATCCACATAGTTTTTCATAGCCCATCCTTTATCATATCCTTCGTTCATTTGGCCTTGAGCCAATCCCGCTGCCGCAGAAGAAAGTGCTGCTGAAACCATAGCCCACCCAGCAGCATTCTTTGCTCTTTTTATTTCACGCACCAACTCGTTTGACACAATCTGTTGTGCCAAGGTGATAGTTATCAGACCGTCTTTCGATGACATCACAAGGGAGTGTGACGTGTTTATTAGCGTATCTACTTCGCCATCCTCTATCAAAAGAAGACGGTTGTCATAGGTCGGTATGTATGTCGTCTTTGCGTGGAGGATTGTGGCGACTACGCAAATGACAAGGGATAAGGTGATTGTTCGCTTCATTTTATGTTCCCGATATAATGGATTTAGTTATAGTCTTTGTTTTCCCCGATAGCCAAAAGGATGACGATCATCAATAAAGGCGTCGCGATGAGGCTCAATAAAATCCAGATCACTACGTTTCGGTTCCGTTTCTGTGCCATCACAGCAACCATGACATACAAACCAATTGATATGCCTATGAGGAATAGTAGAATGCTGATAGCAATAATTAGGTAAAAACCATCTTGTCCTTCCAAACTGTTAGTGTTCCTTCCTTTAATTGGACTACTACTATTAAGTTCTTCGGCCTCTCCTTCGACATTATAATCCTTTAGCTGAAACTTGATTTTGAAGGCAGTTTTCGATTCCATTTCATTACCTGGTGACTTGTAATAGTGATAAAATCGTTCCTGTTCGTAGGCCGGAATGTCGATCTTTTTTGTCTTTCCAGGTGCTATGCTTACTGATTTGTTAAACTCCTCATAATCAAGTTCGTTGCCTGACATATCAAGGTAGGTGATCAAGAATACGACATTCTTGACCTCCACACCCGTATTATTCTTCAAGGACAATGCCCCATTTGTGTCCATCCATCCTTGTTCATAAGTCACCATAGTAATGTCCTTCTCCAGATTTTTTTTGGCTGCAAACGCAACTGTCGAAAGGAGTAAGCTCAAAAGAGCAGTTGTTAGTCTTCTTCTTATCATGTCTTCAGTTTTTAATTGCAAGAAAAATATCTGTATAAATCTAAAAGCTCGCTTTGCTATTTTTCAGTGAAATAGGTTAAGCATCAGGCGTTTGCAGCCAATGTGCGTTTCAATGCTTCGTCAAGGGCCGTGATGTCGGCCTCCGTTGTGGCCCAGCAGGTCACGAAGCGGCATAGCAGGTGATCATTGGGGAGCGGTTCCCATATCTCGAAGGCTATCTCTTCCGCCAACCGTTGTTTCTGTTCTTTGGAGAGGATGACAAACTGCTGGTTGGTTGGCGAGTCGATGCCGAGGGACAAGCCATGCTTGGCGAAGACCTTTCGCAATGCTTGGGCCATGTCGATCGCATGTCGAGAGACGCGAAAGTAGAGGTCGTCCGTGAAGAGCGTGTCAAACTGCAAGCCCAAGACACGACCCTTGGCGAGCAATGCACCGTGTCGCTTGATGATGGTGAAGATGTATTTGGGTGCGCGCGTGTTGGTATAGACCAAGGCTTCGCCCAGCAACGCTCCCACCTTCGTGCCTCCTATGTAGAAGACGTCGCAATGGTGTGCAAGAAACGGCAGGTCGATGTCGTTGCTTTCCGCCATCAGCCCGTAGCCGAGCCGTGCCCCATCGACATAGAGTCGCAGTCCGTACTGTTGGCATACAGTATAGATGTCGGCCAATTCCTTGCGCGAATAGAGTGCGCCAAGTTCCGTTGGAAGTGTGATATAGACCATGCCAGGCTGTACCATGTGTGGGTAGGTCTCGTCGGCAAGAAACTTGCGCATGTAGTCGTCGATCTGCGAGGCAGCCATATTGCCTCCAGCTATACCAGGAAGTACCAATACCTTGTGTCCGAAAGCCTCTACTGCCCCCGATTCATGGACGTTGATGTGGCCCGTATCGACCGAAAGCACACCCTCGCAGCCCTGCAGCAGCGAGTCGATGGCTGTAGCATTGGTCTGTGTGCCGCCCACAAGGAAATGGACTTCTGCCTCCGTCATGTCGCACGCCTTGCGGATCCGGTCCTTTGCCCTTTCGGTATAAGGGTCGAAACCATAGCCGCTCGACTTCTCATCGTTGGTCTCCGACAGACGGCGGAGAATCTCCGGCAGGCAGCCGTTATTGTAGTCACTCTCAAAAGATGCTCTTATCATCCGTTTTCTCCTTATATATATTAATGAAAATCCTTTTTATGTGCCCCTATTCTTAAGCCTGCGTGTCATCCCCTGAGCTGGTCAACGCATGGTCGTCGAGGTCTTTGATACTCTTTTTGGGTGTTACGCCGAGCGACTTGAGTCCTTCGATGCGGCGCATCACGTTGCCCTTGCCATCATAGAGTTGCAGTCTTGCTTTCTCGAACGCCCCCGACAGGCGCGCTATTAGGTCGCCGAGGGAGGAGAAGGTGTCTCCAAATCCCGCCACCTTGTCGTACAGGTCGGCTGCAGCCTTGACGATCTTCTCCACATTCTTGTTTTGTCGGTCGTACTGCCAGAGGTTGTACGCCAGTTGCAAGGCCATCAGAAGATTGCTGGGAGAGATGATGATGATGTGTTTTTGATAGGCGTATCGACCCAGGTCCGGCTGCTGTCGCATGGCGGCGATGTAGCCCGACTCGTTGGGAATGAACATCAGGACAAAACCGATAGCGTCATCCACCAACTTGCTGTAGTCCTTCTCTGCTAGTTCATCGACGTGGCGTCGTACGCTTTGCACATGCTCGCGCAGCAAGCGGTCGCGCTGTGCGTCGTCCTCGGTAGCCACGGCATTGGCATAGGCCGTCAAAGAGACCTTGGAGTCGATCACCACGCTCCGACCTTCTGGGAAGCGAACGATGATGTCGGGGCGGAAACTTCTGCCCTCGCTGTCTTTGGTCTGCTCTTGTACAAAGTACTCCTCGTCCTTGCGCAGTCCGCTATTCTCCAAAAGGGTAGCCAAGACCATCTCTCCCCAGTCGCCCTGCTGCTTGCTGTCGCCTTTGAGCGCACGGGTGAGGTTGGCAGCGTCTGAACCGATGCGAGCTGTCTGCTCCTTCATTGAAGCTACTGCCTGCTGCTGTTGCTGCTGGAAGAGGCGCATCGTCGATTCGAATGTGTTCTGCAGATCCTTCTTGTTCAACTCACTTTGCGCCCTGTTTTCCTCCACCGTCCGCTTGAAGTCGGCAAACTGTTCCTTGATCGGTTTGAGTAGCTCATCCATCTGCTGGCGGTTGTCCTCCTGTAGGGATCGTTGTTTGGCAGCCAACTGTTCGGCCGCATTCTTCCGCATCTCCTCGCGGAGCGTATCAAGACGCTGCGCCCATTGGCGGTTGTTCTCCTCCCGTAGTTCTGTGGCATGTCTGCGCTCCTCCGCTATCTGTGATTCGAGCGACGCGATCTGCTTGGCATGTGCGCTACGCACTGTTTCCATCTCCCGGTCATGCAGATTGCGCTCGTTCGCAAGCAGCGCCTCGTCGCGATCCGTGAGTTGTCGCATTTGCCGCGAAGCGTCCTCCCGGATCTGCGTTACTTGCTTTGCTGCTGCAGACCGCTCTCCCTCCATCTGTCGGCGGAGTCCCGCTGCCTCACCTTCCAAGGCTTGCAGCTGGCCTACGAGTTTCGATTTCTGTAGAAGAATACCGATGGTCAACCCAACCGCCAGGCCGATGACCACGCCTATGAACCATTCAATCATCATTCTTTGTTTGTCTTTAGTTATAAGAAAGTCGTTGGGGACTGTCGTATGAACTTGATAGGTCGCCCCTCCTTTCCGCAATGCAAAAGTATGAAAAAAGCACGAGAATTCTCCTTCTATTCGCCTAAATCTTTGTTTTCGCTTCCTCCGATTTGGCCAACTCGATTCTTTTTAGTAGTTTTGCAGAAAGGAAGTTGAGTGATGTCGAGAAGCCATGCTCTTGAATCCAACTTATCAACCATTTCATACCCATCGCATATAATAACGATTAAGATGATAAAAAACATTGTTTTCGACTTCGGCGGCGTGCTCGTGCAGCATGATTTCATCGCCTATTTCTCGGATTATTTTCATAGCGAGGAGAAGGCACGTCAGTTTTTTGCCCAAGCGCTGCCGCATAGTTTTAGCGACGAGGTAGATCGCGCCCTTCATCCTTTCCATTACTATATAGAACGTCAGCAACGTCAATGGCCCGAGTATGCCGATGCGATAGATCGTTTCGACAAGCATTTCGCTGATATGTTTACGGGAGAGACGGAGGGGATGTATGAATGGATGTGCCAGCTCAAAGCTGAGGGCTACCGTTTGTTGGGTCTGAGCAACTGGTCTGCGAAGGTACATGAGGTTATCGACCGTTTCCCTCGGGTATTCTCTCCCCTGGAGGATAGCCTTATCTCTTACACCTGTCACTACTTGAAGCCCGAAAGAGAAATCTACGAGTTGTTTCTTTCGAAGTTTGGTGTGCGTCCCGAGGAGTGTGTCTTCATAGATGACCGCCCAGACAATATTGAGGGCGCGCGAAAGGTTGGAATGCATGGAGTCGTTTTCCATGATATGGACCAACTCAAACTCGCCATCCAGCAGCTTATCGCGGAGCAGGGTGGAAGATTGTAAAAAACATCAAGATGATTAATGTTGTATAGCGGATAATCTAAAAAGATATCTATATGCTAGAAGTCAGCAATAGTCTTCACTGACAGAATAGCAAATACAATGTTATTGAAATCAGCAGGCTTGCAATATGAACAAGATATAGAAACCGCTCTGTCGGACTTAATTGATATGGCTGTTCCTTATTAATAGTTTTATATCATTATGAATAAGCATAAACAACAATATCTTGATTTCGAAGCTTACGAGCGCGTGGCAGAGCCACATAAGCGCGAGAGGGCTTCGGTATGGCGTACGGCTATCGGTCTGCAGGATGTGGATGGTCTGAAGGTTTCCGACTATCTGAAGGAGACGGCCGTCAGACATATTGAAGGTGACATTACCATTGATGATGTGCGTGAACAGTTGAAGTCGTACTATGTCAACAAAACAACACATGACGAAGACGATGCAGAAAAGGAAGAGGCCGATCGAGTAGCTGCCAATATTGCCAAGTTGCTGAACGAGCAGTCTTTCTCGTTCACCGCGTTGGAGTTTTTGAATATCCATAGGCACTTGTTCGAGGGCGTATTCAAACATGCAGGTAAACTGCGGCCCTATGACATCAGCAAAAAAGAATGGGTGTTACGTGGCGATAGCGTTGTGTATGGACGTGCTGCCGACATTATGATGGCGCTGCGATATGACATTCAACAAGAAAAGGACTTTAATTACAATGGATTGAACACGGATGAAATTATTGACCACATTGTAGATTTTGTAACGTTGCTATGGCAAAACCATCCGTTCCGTGAGGGCAACACACGAACCACTGCGGTGTTTGTCATTAAATATTTGCGTTCAATTGGATTCAAGGTCGATAACGATTTATTTGCCGACAACTCGTGGTATTTCCGCAATGCCCTTGTTCGTGCGAACTATCGTAATCCGTCAAAGGGTATAGAACCCAATAAGTCTTTCCTTATTAAGTTTTTCCGTAATTTGTTGATGGGTGAACATCATGAGCTGAAGAACCGCTATATGCTTGTAGGTTATAACGATGTAGATTCCACCCATACAAGCACCCATACAAGCATCCATACAACTGCCCATACAAGTTCTGATAATTCGGTATCAATCTTATCAGAAAACATAAAACGGTTGCTTGTTACAATTGGCACAGGTGAAAAGAGCGTAAAGGAAATGATGGAAGCTGTTGGCTTGAAGAACCGCCCCAATTTCCTCGAATATTCTCTTTCGCCAGCCATTACAGAAGGATTGGTAAAAATGAAATACCCCAATTCGCCACGTCATCCTCGCCAGAAATATCTACTAACAGTGAAAGGACTGATGGTGTATGATGATTGCGTCAAATCAAAACGAAAAATCTAAACAATTCGTTTTGCTTTCCAAAGGCACTTTCTCATCAAATCCTGCTTCATTCGCCACATAGACCCGTTGTAGCGGGAAAAGAGGCTAAAATAGGCCAAAAGTATAGAAAAAGGGGTGAAAAAATGAACTTAACTTCGGAGGCCGATGAATATGACTTCGTGGGCCGATGAAGTTAACTTCGTTGGCCTTTGAAGTTAACTTCATTGGCGGAGCAAGTTAATACCCCTCTAAAGGGTATGATAACAACAAAGGTTTTTCTCACGAAAGAGAAAAACCTTTGTTGTTGATAGCAGGGCTTACCCCTGTTTTTCGGGTCTGATTTCTTGTAAAGGAATCATGACAAAATCGCGTTCCTCCATGTGGGGGTGCGGAATGACTAAATCGGGCTCGTTTACCTGTATGTCATCATAGAGGAGAATGTCGATGTCTATCGGGCGGTCAGCATATTGACCATTGGACGACTTCCGTTTCCTGCCCAGTTCACGCTCTATCTGTTTCGTAGCTTCCAGCACCTCGCGTGGGGTCATCCTGGTGTTGATGCTAACGCAGACATTGAGAAACTGATGCTCGCTCTCGAAGCCCCATGGTGCCGTCTCTATAAAGGAAGAGGTGCGCTCCACCGAGCCGACACGCTCCCCCAGTAGGGCGATGGCAGACTGGAGCAGTTGCCTACGGTTGCCAAGATTGGAACCCAAGGAGAGATACAGACGATGTAGCAAGGCTGATTAGTCGTTGAGGATGAGCAGACTGTCTCCGTAGCATCCAAATTTGTAACCGTTGGCGACAGCCAGTTCGTATGCCTTCATCACCATGTCGTAGCCACCAAATGCACACTGAGTCATCAGCAGCGTAGAGTAGGGGTGGTAGAAGTTGGCTACCATCGAGTCGGACAAGCCGAAGTTGTAGGGAGGGAAGATAAACTTGTTGGTCCATCCCTCAAACTCCTTCAGCAGGCCGTCTGTGCCCACAGCCGTCTCAGTGGCTTTGACCACACTTGCTCCAATGCTGCACACATGATGGCCCTTGCGCTTCGTGTCGTTGACGATCTCGCAGGCTTCAGACGTGATGAACATCTGCTCCGAGTCCATCTTGTGCTTCGTCAGGTCCTCCACCTCAATCTTGTGGAAATTGCCCAAACCGCAATGAAGGGTGACATAGGCAGGATTGATGCCTCGTATCTCCATCATCTTGAGCATCTCGCGCGAGAAGTGGATGCCCGTGCTGGGTGCCGTGACAGCACCCTCGTGTTTGGCGAACGGAGTCTGGAAGTACTCCATGTCCTCTTCGGTGGCATGGGCAAAGTCCTGTCCTTCCTCCTTCGGACGGTTGTCGATGATATATCGGGGCAGTGGTGCCTCGCCCAGGGCGAAGAGCTCTTTCTTGAACTCATCGTGCGGGCAGTCGTAGAGGAAACGCAGGGTGCGCCCTCTTGAGGTGGTGTTGTCGATCACTTCAGCCACCATGGTGCCCGACTCCTCGAAGAAGAGTTTGTTGCCAATACGAATCTTGCGTGCCGGTTCGACGAGTACGTCCCACAGGCGCATCTCGGGATTGAGTTCGCGGAGCAGGAACACCTCGATCTTGGCATCCGTCTTCTCCTTCGTGCCGTAGAGACGGGCGGGGAACACTTTGGTGTCGTTGAAGACGAAGGTGTCTCCCTCTCCAAAATAGTTCACAAGATCCTTGAAGAGGATGTAGTCGCCCTCTATCGGGTTGCCCTCCTCGTCCTTATGATACAGGTCTATCGTCTCCGATTGCTTGTGGAGCACCATCAGCCGCGCCTCGTCGGGCCTTACCACGTCAAACTCGGCAGTTGTTCCGTTGGGTCGAGTGATGGTATGGGTGGAGGAATGGGGATAGAGTGCCACCAAGTCCTGTGGCAAATCGAATTTAAACTGCGATAGTTTCATATCTTACTTGTTTTCTTTTTCTATTGTTTGCTGTGCCAGCCACTCTTCAAAATGGTCGTAGGAAAGACAGTTCTCCACCCGCACGTCGCCCACTTGTGTGCGACGGAGGGAGGTGAGGTAAGCTCCCGAGGAGAGTGCGCGGCCCAAATCTCGGGCCAAGGCACGGATATAGGTGCCCTTGCCGCAGACTACGCGCAGGACGAGCTGCATCTTTTCGGCATCAAACGACACCACTTCTATCTCGTCGATGCGGACGTGCTTGGGTTTGAGCTCTATGTGCTCGCCATTGCGGCGCACGTCATAGGCGCGGACGCCGTTGACCTTTACTGCACTGTAGGTAGGCGGTATCTGTTCTATCTCGCCAATAAACTGCTGCAGCGTCTCAAGAATCAGCTCTCGGGTGATATGCTCCGTGGGGAAGGTGGCGCTGACCGGGTGCTCCATGTCGTAGCTCACGGTCGTCGCCCCCAGCTGTATCGTGGCGACATACTCCTTCGTGTGTTGCTGCAGTGTCTCGATCTGCTTCGTCTTTTTTCCCGTGGCAAGCACCAAGACGCCCGTGGCGAGCGGATCGAGTGTGCCAGCGTGTCCCATCTTCACCTTGCCACCCAAGGCGTGGGAGCAGAGGTAGCGGATGTGGGCGAGGGCCTTGAAACTCGTCACGCCATAGGGCTTGTCGATGGGGATGAGTATCCCTTCTTTGAAATTGATCGTCATCCCGGCTTAGTCAACCATTTGGAGTGAGTGGCCCGTGAGGAGCAGTCCCAGGATGAGCAGTCCGACGATGATGCGGTACCAGCCAAAGAGTTTGAAGCCATATTTAGCAATGAAACTGACAAACCATTTCATGGCAAGGATGGCTACCACAAACGAGACCAAACTGCCGATGAGCAGCGTGGAGATATTGCCCGACATGTCGTCGAATTCGCCAGCCAGGATCATCTTCAACACCTCCAGGCACGTGGCAGCCAACATGGTGGGCACGGCCAGGAAGAAGGAAAACTCTGCCGCGCGCTTACGCGTCAGTCCGTTGGCCATACCACCGACGATGGTCGCCATACTGCGGCTGACACCAGGTATCATGGCCAGGCACTGGCAGAGGCCGATGCGGAACGCACGCTTCTCGGTGACGGGGTTGGTCTCCTTGCCATGGCAGAACCACTTGTCGCAGAACAACATGAAGACACCACCAACAACCAGCATGATAGCAACGATCGTGACGCTGCCGAGCAGATGCTCTATCACGCCATTGAGGAGGCCACCCAGCACGACGGCAGGGACGAAGGCGACGAAGATCTTCCAGTAGAAGTCCCACTTGTGAAGGAACTTTTGGAGCGACGTGCTGCCCTCTGGTGCTGGCGTATGGTTGAGTTGGAAGAAGCGCTTCCAGTAGAGCAAGACCACCGAGAGGATGGCGCCAAACTGGATGATGACCGTGAAGGCCTTGACAAACGGCGTGCTCGGCACTCCCAACAGGTTTTGTGCGATGATCATGTGGCCTGTGGAAGAGACGGGAAGAAACTCGGTCAATCCCTCTACGATGGCGATGATGATGGTTTCTATCAGGTCCATTATGCCTCCGTGACGTTGGTTTCAGACGATTGTGTTGCCATCTCGGCACCTGCCTCTCCGCCCTTCGGACGAACGAGGATGGAGGCGATGATGGTAATATAACCCACCAGCGTGACGACAGGCGCCACCTTGATACGCGTCGGGCTGAACACCTCGGGATTGAACATCTCCTTGGTCGATGTGCCGCCGCTCATCAGGATGAAGCCAATGACGACGATCGCCACACCTACTACAAGCAGGATGTAGTTGATGCGGCCGAAAGCTAATTTACTTTTATCCATATTCTATGTTTGTATTATTTCCTTCTCGTGATAGTGAGGCCGACCCATTTCGGGCGGCGATTAAATCTTGTAGAGGTCTCCCGCCTTCATGCGCAGGAATTTGTTGACCGAGAGCCAGGAGCAGATTGTGGTGAGGATGATGCCTACGGCCAGGACTACCAGCGCTGTAAAGGCCATGACCTCGCCATTGATGATCGTCAGCATCTCCGGCTCATAGTTGTAGAGAGCGAGCATGCCGGCTCCCAGCACGATCAATGCCATGACGGCAGAGAGCAAGCCCAGTCCCACGGCCATGCGCAGGAAAGGCAGTCGGATGAAGCCCCACGAGGCACCCACGAGTTTCATGGTGTGTATCGCGAAGCGACGCGCATAGATGCTGAGGCGGATGGTGTTGTTGATCAAGGAGAACGAGACGACCGTCAGGAGTGCTGCGATGATCAGCAGTACGAAACTGATCTTGCGCAACATTTGGTTCACACTATTGACCAGGTCCTGTCGGTAGGCCACGTCAGAGACGCCATTAAACTGCTTCAGGTCGGCGGCAATCTTCTTGATCGAGTCGTTGTTGGCATAGTTGGCCTTCAGGCGCAACTCGATCTCTGCCGTAAAAGGATTCTCCCCCGCAAACTCGGCCGGGTTGGCGCCCAGCTCTTTCGTGCCTTCTTTGAGCGCCTGTTCCTTGCTCGTGTATTCCACGTTGGTGATGTAGTCGAAGCGTTGCACCTTCTTGCACAAAGCCGCACACTCCGAGGGTGTGAGGTCGGGTTGCAACACCATCGTGATGGTGAGGTTCTCCTTCACATAGTTGGAGAGGTTGCGTCCTGTGAATACGGTTAATACGACTATACCTATCAGAACCAGCACCATGGCCGTGCTGATACATAGCGTGATAACCTGCAAACTGCGGTGATTGCGGGCTTGATTGCGTTTCTTTTTCATTGCTGAAACTAACTTCTACTTTCTTATTCTAAAAATCGCAATAAGGCCAATAAGCCAATGTTGCTGCAAAGGTAACGTAAAATTGCAAAATAGGCAAATATATTAAGTTTTATTTGGTTCTTCGTCCTTTTCAACCCCCTTTTCCTGTTTCTTGCTTATGCGATTGCTGACAACAAACTAAGTGAAAAGATTGGGTGTGTGAAAAGAATGTTGTACTTTTGCAAGAAATAAACATACGAACACGATTATGTCAACAATTCTATTTCCATCGCCCATCTATGGGCCCGTGCACAGTCGGCGGCTCGGAATATCCTTGGGCATCAATCTTATACCTGCCGACGGCAAACTCTGTAGTTTCGACTGTATCTACTGCGAGTGTGGCTACAACGCCGACCATCGCACGCATACTCCCTTCCCGACCACCGAGGCGGTCTCCCGCGCACTGGAGGCGAAACTCAAGGAGATGCATGACGAGGGAGTCCATCCCGACGTGATGACTTTTGCCGGCAATGGCGAACCGACCAGTAATCCTCACTTTCCCGAGATCATCGACGAAACCATCCGTCTGCGCGACGCCTACTGTCCTGAGGCCAAAATCTCTGTCTTGAGTAACTCGACTTTCATCCATCGCCCTGCGGTCCATGCCGCCTTGGCCAAGGTCGATAACAACATCCTCAAGCTCGATACGGTCAACCCCGATTACATAAAGCGCCTTGATCGTCCAGCGTTGCCTTCCTATGATGTGAAGAAGATCATAGAAGGCATGAAGTCCTTTGACGGGCAATGTATTGTCCAGACCATGTTCCTTCGTGGAAAGAACGATGAGGGCGAGGATGTGACCAATGTAGGAGAAGAGTATGTTGCCCCGTGGTTGGAGGCCGTGAAATATATCGCGCCTCGCGAAGTGATGATTTACACCATCGACCGCGAGACACCTGGACAGTTTTTGGAAAAGGCCACCCATGAGGAGCTCGACGCCATCCGCGATCGCGTGAAGGCGTTGGGTATCGAGTGTACCGCCTCCTATTGATGAGGCTCTGTGTCGAGTCGGCTCATCTTTTTTTCGCCATCCTATTGCAGGCCTAACGTCCTCTTTCGTCTGGGCCAGAATGATAAAGCAAAGAGGGGAGTGACCTCACGGCCATCCCCTCTTTCTTGTAAATTACGATAGGTATGAAACTATAATTTACTAATGATTCCTTCTTTTGTACTGCGAAGGAAATCGACGATAATGCGAATTTCCTCCGAGTCAGGCACCTGCTCGACGATCTGGTGGCAAACATCGAACACCGAGTTTTGACCATGGAAAAGCAGGCGGTAGGCGTTGGCGATATGCTTGATCACCTTCTCATCTATTCCTGCAGCCCGTGCCATCGTGGTGTTGACACCACCATAGCCTACCGGCGTTCCACCAGCTACGATATAGGGCGGGACGTCCTTTGAGAAGGTCGTTCCAGCCTGGATCATCGCGCCACGACCCACGCGCGTCCTGGCATTCTCGATGACCGATGAGGAGAAGATCACTCCGTCCTCGATCTCGCAATCGCCCGCTATCTTCGTGCCATAGCCGATCACGCAAGAATTGCTCACCCGCGTGTCGTGAGAGATGTGTACTCCCTCCATGAGCACGTTGTGCGATCCCAGCACCGTCTTGCCACCCTCGTGTGTGCCGCGGTTGATGACTACGTTCTCGCGGATGATGTTCATGTCGCCCATGACGACCTGCGAGTTGGCACCCTTGAAATTGAAATCCTGCGGCAAGGCAGCGATGACGGAGCCTTGGTGGATCTTGTTGCCGTTGCCCATGCGTGTGCCGTTGAGGATCGACACGAAGGGGAAGATGATACAGTTGTCACCAATCACCACGTCGTCCTCGATATAGACAAACGGGAATATTTTGCAACCTTCGCCGATACGTGCCTTGGGAGACACCTCGGCCTTCGGACTGATTATTGTGCTACTCATAATCTTACTGTCTTATTAGTTAATTGCTACCACCGCCAAGGGCATAGTAGAGGTTGACGATCGACTGCAATTTCGTGAACTGATCCTGCACCTGTGAGACCTGGGCGTTGAGCAGGTTCTGCTGTGCCGTGATGACCTCCAGATAGGTGCTTGAACTCTGCTTGTAGAGCAGTTCGATATCCTCGACGTTCTTCTTGAGCACGTCGATGCGCTTCTGCTCCAGTTCCTCGCTCTCCTTGGCTGCGTTGTAGGCCACGAGGGCGTTGCTCACCTCCGATCCTGCCGTGAGGATGGAGTTCTGCCAGGTATTGTAAGCCTGCTTATACTGGTCCTCAGCCACACGAAGACCCGCCTTCAGCTGACCCTTCATGAAGAGCGGCTGGGTGAGTGAACCTACGGCTTGCACCAAGAACTTGGCCGGATTGATCGTGCCCTGTCCGTTCGTCCAGCCCGCGTTGGCCGTGATGTTGATAGAGGGGTAGAAGCGGCTGCGTGCGTTCTGCACACCATAGAAGCAGCTGGCGAGCGCCATCTCGTTGGCGTGTACGTCGGGGCGGTTGCTCAGCAGTTGCACACCCACGCCACCAGCGTAGTTCTCTGGCAGCGACTGGCCGTCGAGTTTGCCACGAGCGATGGTCTGAGCAGGCTCTCCCAGCAGAAGGCTGAGGGAGTTTTCGCTCTCGCGGATCTGTCGCTTGATGTTCACGCTTTGGTTCTTCACGCTATAGTAGGCAGCCTCCGCACTCTGCACGCTCGTAGAGCGGGCGCGTCCAAACTCCATCTGCAGTTTCATCATGTCCCAGGTATCCTTCGTGAGGTTCTCCATGTCCGTGACGATCTCCATCTGCTTGTCGAGCATGAGGAGCGTGTAGTAGAGGTTGGCGACATTGCTGATAAGGCGAGTCTGTACCGCCAGCTGGTAGTCCTTGGTCTGAAGGAGCGACATAGCGGCAGCCTTCTTCGAGGATCGGAGTGTACCGAAGAGGTCCACGTTCCAGCTTGCCGCGAGGGGCAGCGTGTAGCTCTTGTTGGCCTCTGCGCCCTCACCCATGTGGGTGATGGTGCCCGTCGGGGCGAGTACCAGCGAGGGAAGGTAGGCGAGCTTGGCGGCCTTGAGTTGCGACTCGGCAATGTCCACGTTGAGCATGGCGTTGAGAAGGTTCGGGTTGTTGGCCAATGCTTTCTCGATCAGCGATTGCAACTGCGGGTCGGTAAAGACGCTTCTCCACGGTAGGTTGCCGAAGTCGTTGCTTCCCTCCAGCGTCGCCTGGTCGTTTACGGGGTCGCGCACGATGCCGTCCGTCTTCACCTCGGGACGCTCGTAGTCGCCATAGAGGCTCTTGCATCCCGTCAGCGAGAGTGTGGCGAGACCTGCCAGGAGCAGCAGGCGACCACCCGTCATGCGCGTCATATTTTTGATTGTCATATTGTCTATTATTATATGTATCCTTATTATATTGTGGGGAGCCTCCCGCTCCCTCGTCTTAAGTGGGGCGGGGGAGCGGAATGGCTACTCAGCTATTTTACATCGGGGCGTTCTCCACCTTGTAGTCGCCGGCAGGTCCCTGGGCGTACTGCTCCAGTTCGCGGACCACCTCCTCGTTCTCCTCATCGTGGAACTCGAGCGGCTTGATGCGCTCCTGCAGCCACTGGAAGATGGCGAAGAGCGACGGCACGATAAACACCTGGCAGATTGTACCGATCAACATACCACCGACGGCGGCAGCACCCAGCGTCTGGTTTCCGTTGCGGCCCACACCTGAGGCAAACATCAGCGGCAGCAGACCGATGACCATGGCCAGTGAGGTCATGAGGATCGGGCGCAGACGAGCCACGGCACCAAGGATGGCAGCGTAGCGGATGGCCATACCCGTCTGGCGGCGCTCCAGGGCGAACTGCACAATCAAGATGGCGTTCTTGGCCAACAGACCGATCAACATGATCAGCGAGATCTGCATATAGATGTCGTTGCTATGGCCGAAGAGCTGTGTGAAGATGAAGGCACCTGCAAGACCGAACGGCACGGAGAGCAATACGGCCAGAGGCAGCAGATAGCTCTCATACTGTGCGGAGAGGATCAGATAGACGAAGATGAAGCAGAGGATGAAGATCATACCTGTCGAACTGCTCGACTCCTGCTCCGATCGGGTCAGACCCGAATACTCGTAGGTGTAGCCGTCGGGCAGCGTCTGCTTGGCCACTTCTTCCACAGCCTTGATGGCCTGACCAGAGGAATAGCCGTCGGCAGCCGTGGCGTTGATGGTGATGGCGGTGAAGAGGTTGAAGCGGTTGATGCTGGAAGGACCGTAGGTTCTCTTCAGCGTGACAAACTCGTTGATGGGCGACATGCCGTTGTTGGTGCGTATATAGACATCGTTGAGCTTGTCGATCGTCATGCGGCTCTCGGGGCTACCCTGTATATAGACACGGTAGAGCTTACCGAAGGCGTTGAAGTTGCTGGCGTACTGACCACCGAAGTAGCCCGACATCGTGGAGAGGATGGCCTGGGGCGACGTACCGGCCTGCTTGGCCTTGGCCACGTCGATGTTGACCATATACTGCGGGTAGTTCGGGTTGTAGGAGGTCATGGCTCGCTGGATCTCCTCGCGCTCACCCAGCGCCTTGAGGAACTTCTGCGTCACGTCGTAGAACTTGTTGAGGTCGCCACCCGTGCGGTCCTCCATAGAGAAGGTCAGACCGTTGGTAGCCGAGAATCCGGACACCATAGGCGGCGCGAAGGCCAGGATCTGTGCACCTTTGATGGTGGCTGTCTGCTTATAAATCATACCCAGCACGGAGTTGGACGAACTCGGATCGATAAACAATCCTGCGATACCCGCACCCGTGAACACGGACTTGACGCGGTCTATCATACCCCACTTACGCTCGTCAAACGGTTTCAGCTTGATGATGAAGGTGGCCTGGTCGGAACCGGCACCAGCGATGAAGTTGTAACCTGCAATCATCTCACGACGCTCGATCCACGGGTTGGTGGCCAGCATGGCGTCGATCTTCTCGCCAACCTCCAGCGTCTTGTCCTGGCCCGTTGACGGGGGGAGAGAGATGGTACAGAAGAGCGTACCCGTATCCTCGTCAGGGATCAAACCCGTCTTGGTCGTACCCATGAAGAAGACCAGCGCCACGATGCCCGCCACGACAGAGATACCCGTCACGATGCGGTTGTTGATGATGCGCTCCACACCCTTCTTATACTTGTTTGTAATCTTGTCGAACGACTGGTTGAAGCCCGCGTGGAAGCGATCGACGAAGGACATCTTCTTGCCACCGTTGGCCTCCGCCTCCTCGTCCTTCGGCTTCAGGAAGATGGCGCAAAGGGCTGGAGAGAGCGTCAGGGCGTTGACGGCAGAGATCAAGATGGAGATAGCCATCGTGATACCAAACTCGCGGTAGAACGTACCACTCATACCACCGATGAACGACACAGGGACGAACACGGCAGACATCACAAGCGTGATGGAGATGATAGCACTCGAGATCTCGTTCATAGCGTCGATACTGGCCGTGAGCGCACTCTTGTAGCCCATGTCGAGCTTGGCGTGAACGGCCTCGACAACCACGATGGCGTCATCGACCACAATGGCGATAGCCAGCAAGAGGGCCGACAGCGTCAGCAAGTTGATGGAGAATCCGAAGATCCACAGGAAGAAGAACGTACCTATCAAGGCCACCGGCACGGCGATCATCGGGATCAGCGTGGAGCGGAAGTCCTGGAGGAAGATATAGACGACGAAGAACACCAGCAGCAGGGTGATGAAGAGTGTGAAGATCACCTCCTCGATGGAGGCGTAGAGGAACTCCGTCACGTCTTGCTCGATGGTATATTTCAGTCCCGGTGGGAAGTTCTTTGCCTGGCGCTCCAGCTCTGCCTTCACGTCCTTGGCAATCTGGGTTGCGTTGGATCCTGCAATCTGCTGCACCATACCCATCACGGCAGGATGGCCGTTGTTCTTCAGTTGCACGCCGTAGGACTGCTGACCCAGTTCTATTCTGGCTACATCCTTGAGGTGGAGCGTCTGACCATTGGTATTGCTCGTGAGGACGATGTTGCCATACTCCTCCGATGTCTTCATACGGCCCTTGTAGCGGAGCGTGTACTGGTAGGCCACGTCGCTCTGCTCGCCGATCGTACCCGGAGAAGCCTCCAGGTTCTGCTCGGCCAGGGCTGCCGTGATGTTGGACGGCATGAGGCCGTAGTTCTTCATCTTCACCGGGTCGAGCCAGATACGGATTGTGTAGTCGGCCGTGGACGGGCTCTGCACGTCACCCACACCGTTGACACGCTTCAGTGCCGGCGAGACGTTGATGTTGTTGTAGTTGTTGAGGAACTTCGTGTCGTAGCGTCCGTCGTCCGTGGTCAGCGAGTACATGATGACGTTGGAGCTCTGTCGCTTCGAAACCGTCACACCCGCTTTGGTCACCTCTGCCGGGAGCAGAGCCTGAGCCTGCTGCACACGGTTGTTGACGTTGACGGCAGCCATATCGGCGTTGGATCCCTGCTTGAAGAAGACCGTGATCTGTGCCAGGCCGCTATTGCTTGCCGACGAGGTGATGTTGGTCATGTTCTCCACACCGTTGATGCTCTCCTCCAGCGGCGTGACCACGGAGTTGAGCACCGTCTGTGCGTCAGCGCCCGGATAGTTGGCCATCACGCTAATGGTAGGTGGCGCAATGTTCGGGTACTGCTCGATAGGCAGCGACACCAGTCCGATCGTACCCAGGAGTACGAAGAAGATGGAGATCACCGTCGAGAGTACCGGTCGCTTGATAAAATTAGTAAATGTCATTGTTTTCTTCTTTTATGTGTTGACCATTGATGGAAGGAGGCCCAAGTCCTCCTTCCGATGGCACTCTCTTGGTTTACTTCTTGTCGCCCTTGCCCGTCATGGCGTTGAGGAAGCCCTCAGACGATCCCTGCTTGGCACCCAGCTCGGCGGCATTCTTCATAGCAGCCTCATACTCCTGGAGCGTGAGGGCCTTGATCTCCTGTCCGTCGGTGAGGCCCGTCAGACCCTTGACCACGATGCGGTCGCCCATCTTCAGTCCGCTGGTGATGATATAGTTGTTGCCGTCGTTCTGCGGGTCTACCGTCACCTCCGTGTAGTGCACCTTGCCGTTGCCGTCCACCTTATAGACGAAATACTTGTCCTGCACCTGCGTCGTGGCCTCCATCGGCACGAGGATGGCGTGGTTGTTGTTCTTGGCGATGATCACCTGGCCTGCGCCACCACTCTTGAGCAGACGCTCTGGGTTGGGGAAGCGGGCGATAATGGAGAGCGAACCCGTAGTCGGGTCGATGATGCCCGAGGTCTTGACCACCTTGCCCTCGTGGTTGTAGATCGAACCGTCGGTGAGCTGGAGGCTCAGGGCCGGGAAGCTGTTGATGGCTCCCGCCAGACCATTGTTGCTGCGCGTGAGGTTGAGGATGTCGCTCTCCGACATGGAGAAATAGACCTCGATGGTCGAGATGTCGCTGACCGTCGTCACGGGCTGTGCCGAGGACGGGCTGACGAGTGCGCCCACTTTGTAGGGCAGGTTGCCCACCACGCCATTGGCCGGGCTCTTCACATAGCAGAAGGAAAGGTTCTCCTTGGCCGTGGCGAGCTGTGCCTTGGCGGCTGCTACGGCAGCCTCTGCCTGCTTCAGGCCTGCATTGGCCGAGCTAACGCTGCTCTGAGCTTGGCGCACGCCAGCCTGAGCGGTCTGATAGCTGTTGCGAGCGGTCTGCAACTCATATTCTCCGATCACCTTATTATTATAGAGGTTTTGGCTGTTGTTGTAGGTCAACTGGGCCGTGGCAGCCTGCGCCTGTGCCGAGTTGAGCGAGGCGTTGGCCGTCTGGATGCCTGCCTGAGCTGAACGTACGCTGGCCTCGGCCTGGTTGATCTGTGCCTGGGCAGCACGGACGGCTGCCTGATAGGTGGCGTTGTCGAGCTCGAAGAGCACCTGGCCTGCCCTTACCGCCTGGCCCTCATGGACATAGAGCTTGGTGATGAAACCCGAGATTTTCGGACGTACTTCCACGTCCTGTACGCCTTTGATAGTGGCAGGGTAAGTGGTCTTCAACTGGGCGTTGGCTGGACCAATTGTCACTACCGGATACTCGTTGCTCGTGGGCAGTCCTTTCTGGCCGCCTCCGCAACTCGTAAGTACTGCCATAGCGATGGCAGCAAACAGCAAAAACTTGTTTTTCTTCATACCTATAAATGATTCTTTATTTTTGTTTTCTGAAAACGATGTATTTATTCTCCCGCTGCGGCTAATCCTCTGATTGATAGCGGAATGTTGGAAAACTAATGCAGTACAATCAGTTTTCAACTATGCAAAAGTACCCATTTCCATTCAGAAAGGCGTACTTCGCAAAGTTTTTTTAACTATAATTATTCCGAGTTAGTAATGGTAAAGGCTACTCTTGGCCTTTACCGTTACTCCTCGTACGTGATTTTTTCTACCTATCGGACTTGTGGGCTCAGGTTTATCCTCGTCCAGTCTCCTGGTCTATAGACCTATCCCAAGACCCAGTTTCCAGGTCCACGGGCTCAGCCCCACAACCCAGTTTCCTGGTCCACAGGTCATCCCACACCCAGCTCCTTGGCCTTCTCTCTGAGCAGCGCCAAGAGCGGCTCTCGCTCGTTGGGCACGATATTTTCCAGCACGGCCTCCTTGAGCGCCTTCTTCAGTTCGCCCACCTCGCGGGACGGTTTCAGATGGAAGAGCTCCATGATTTCGTTGCCGTCGATGACCGGCTGCAGCAGACGCTTGTAGTCGCGCTCCTTGAGGTCGGCTATCTTCTCCCTGACGATGCGGAAGTTCTCCAAAAACTGCTTCTTCCTCACCTGGTTCTTGCTCGTGATGTCGGCCTCGCAGAGCATCATGAGGTCGTCGATGTCGTCGCCCGCGTCGTTGATGAGCCTTCTCACGGCCGAGTCCGTCACCACGTCGTCGGCAATGGCGATCGGTCGCATGTGGAGCTCCACGAGCTTCTGCACATACTTCATCTTGCTGTCCAGCGGCAGTTTCATCCTCCTGAACATCTCCGGCACCATCCTGGCTCCGATGTCGTTATGGTTGTGGAAAGTCCAGCCCAGCTGGTTGTCCCAGCGCTTGCTCTTGGGCTTGCCGATGTCGTGGAAGAGGGCCGCCCAGCGCAGCCAGATATTGGCCTTGAAAGGAGGCTGCTCGGGATTCTCCTGTTTCTCCTGCTCGTAGCGTCGCTCTTCGGCCCGTGCCACGTTCTCCAGCACCTCCAGCGTGTGGTGGAAGTTGTTCTTATGTGCCCTGCCGTTGCGCGTCTCCACGAGGTCGAGGGCCGTCAGTTCGGGAATGATGAGGCCCAGCAATCCGCAGCGCTGCAGCTCAAAGAATCCCTTGCTCGGATATTGCGAAGCCATGATTTTGCACAACTCCTCGGCTATGCGCTCTCCGCTGATGATACGGATGCGCTCGGCGTTGCGTGAGAGCGCCTCGAAGGTCTCCTCCTCGATGAAAAAGTTGAGTTGGGTGGCAAACCTCACACAACGCAGCATTCGTAGCGGATCGTCCGAGAAGGTGACGTCCGGGTCCAGGGGCGTGCGGATGATGCCCTCCCAGAGATCGCCAATGCCGTCGAAGGGATCTACCAGTTCGCCAAAGCGCGCCTTGTTCAGGCAGATGGCCATGGCGTTGATGGTGAAGTCGCGACGGTCCTGATCGTCCTCCAGCGTTCCATCCTCCACGATAGGCTTCCGCGAGTCGTGGCTGTAGCTCTCCTTTCGTGCGCCGACAAACTCCACCTCCATACCGTGGTATTTCACCTGTGCCGTCCCGAAATTGCGAAACACGCTCACGTGCGCCCGCCTTCCCAGGATCTTCCTCAGCTTCTCGGCTACGGCTATGCCGCTTCCTACCACCACCACGTCGATGTCGTTGGACGGGCGTTCCAAAAAAATGTCGCGTACATAGCCGCCCACGACGTAGCAATCTACGCCCAGACTGTCGGCGGCTTCTGAGATATGGTGAAAAATGTCTTTGTCGAGCAGTTGTGCCAGCTCCTCGTCGGTATATTCGCGCATTGACTTCCTTGTTGTTTTTTCAAGATGCAAAGGTACAAAAAATTTTTCTATTCTCCGCATTTTGGCGTGATAAGGTTGCGTAAGACGAGAAAACTGGTTTTCTCCAGCATGCAGAGGACGAATGTGGGATTAAATTTGAGGTAATCGTTGGCTTGTTATCTAAAAGTTTGTATCTTTGCAAAGATTAAAAGACAATCAGCTCATACGCAAAGACAAAGTATGATAGACCGGGCTACGATAGACAGGATCATGGATGCGACCGACATCGTCGATGTCATCTCCGAGTTTGTGACGCTCCGCAAGCGCGGCACGAGCTATACGGGATTGTGTCCTTTCCACGACGACAAGACGCCGTCGTTCTCCGTCAGTCCGTCGAAGGGAGTCTATAAGTGCTTCGCCTGTGGCGAGGCGGGCAATGCCGTCAACTTCATCATGAAGCACGAGCAGAAGACCTATCCCGAGGCCCTGCGCTGGTTGGCCAACCGCTACCATATCGAGATCCACGACCGCGAACTGACCGACGAGGAGCGTCGCCAGGCCACGGAGCGCGACTCCCTCTTCCTGGCCAACGAGTGGGCGGCCAAATACTTCGAGGACACCCTCCTCAACGACCCTGATGGTCAGGCCATCGGACTCCAATACTTCCGCCAGCGCGGTTTCCGCGACGACACCATCCGCAAGTTTCGCCTGGGCTTCTGCCTCGCCAGTGGCCACGCCATGACCGATGCTGCCCAGCGCGAGGGATTCCAGAAAGACGTCCTCCTCAAGTCGGGCCTCTGCTATGAGCGCTCCGACGGCTCGTTGACCGATCGCTTTGCCGGCCGTGTCATCTTCCCCTGGATCACCATGAGCGGCAAGGTAGTGGGCTTCACGGGCCGCGTCCTCGACACCCGCACCCATGGCGTGCGCATGAAGTATGTCAACTCGCCCGACTCCGAGATCTACCACAAGACCAACGAACTCTACGGCATCGACCTGGCGAAGCGCGCCATGAGCAAGCAGGGCGAGGCCCTGCTCGTGGAGGGCCAGGCCGACGTGATCAGTCTGAGCCAGCGCGGCGTGGAGAATGTCGTGGCGGGTTCGGGAACGGCCCTCACCATTCCCCAGATCAAGCTCATCCATCGCTTCACCCCCAACGTCACCCTCGTCTATGATGGCGACGAGGCTGGCCAAAAGGCCGCCCTGCGCGGTACGGACCTGCTGCTCTCCGAGGGCATGAATGTCAAGGTGCTCTTCCTCCCTGACGGCCAAGACCCCGACGACTTCGCCCGCAGCCGGTCCTCCGAGGAGCTCCAGGCCTATATCGAGCAAAACCGTACCGACTTCATCGTCTTCCAGACCCAGGCCCTCCTGCAGGGCGTCACCGACCCCGTGCGCCGCGCCGAGGCCGTCAATCAGATCGTCAGGAGCATTGCCGTCATCCGCGACCCCATTGTCCGCGCCAGTTACCTCCGCGAGTGTGCCCACAGGACCGACGTGCGCGAGGATACGCTCATCGCCCAGATGAACCGCTTCATCTACCAGGGCAAGGAGGCGCGTCAGCGCGAGGAGGAGCGTGCGCAGGCAAGCCAGGCCAGTCAGCCGCAGCCCTTCGCCCCCGCCAGCCCCATGCAGCAGGCCTCGAAGGTGGAGAAGATGCTCATCGAGACCGTCATCCGCCATGGTGGCGAGGTGATCCTCCCTGATGTGGAGGATGAGACTTCCGGTCAGCATTTCGACCTCAACGTGGCGCAGTATATCGCCTACGACCTGGCCCAGGACCAGCTCGCCTTCTCCGATCCCCTCTACAACCGCATCCTCGCCGAAGCCGTGGAGCAGTCGGAGAAGGGACCTTTTGATGCGGGCAAGTATTTCCGCCACCATCCCGACATCGAGATCCAGACCCTCGCGGCCAGCATGAGCACCGATGCCTACCAGCTCTCTGAGAGCCTTCAGATGAAGGAGAGCGTGGAGCGGCTTCGAGATACCGTGGTCCACCTCGTCATGGACTTCCGGCTCGACTACATTGAGCACCAGCTCAAGGTGCTTCAGGACCGGCTGAAGAAGGCCCTGGCTATCGGTATCAGCACCGAGGAGATGAAGCAGATGATGGAGGAAATCAAAAACTGGCAGACCGTGCGCAACGCCGTGGCACGCAAGTTGGGCAGCGATATCGTATAGCTTCGCCCCTCGACGCTATGCTGAAAGCCGCCCGATAGCCTTGGCACCACGCGCTCTCTATTGCCGCACGCTATATAATAATAAGGAAAGGAACAATCAAAATGATCATAGACAAATTGAAAGACCTCTTGCAACCTGCTAATGCAGCAGAAAGCGAAAAAGCGAACGAAGCGCCCCGCCTCGACCAGAAAGCACTCTGCCAATTGCTCGAAACCACCCTTGCCAGCATCGGCTGCACGCCCACCTGGGAGGACGAGCGAGACCAAAGCCGTGTGGCCAGCTATGAGTACCAAGGAGGCAATTTCCTTGTGCGCATCGCCAAGGACGATACCTTCCTGCGCCTTTGCTACCCCATCTTCTTGAGTGTGGACAAAGAGCTTGTCGAACTGGTGCGCGAGATCTGCAACCAGGTCAACCTTGCGTCTATCGGTCTTCGTGCCGTTTATACCTTCGACGAAGACCACCTCCACGTCAATGTCCATTTCTTCGACAACCTCTACCTCGAACCCTCGCGGGCCAAGGGAATGTTGACGCAAAGCATGAAGGAGATGTTCTCCTGGCGCGACGCCTTTGTCCGCTGGATGGATACCGTCAAGGAGAAAAGGAAGAAATACGGCGCGAACAGCCCTGAGGATATTGAGGAGCAGTACAAGCGCTTGATCCTGATGATCCGCGAGCACGAGTTGAATAAGAGCGAGGACACGATGTCTGTGCGCGAAAGCGCCATTCATCACATCACGCTCTCCGAGTTGGTCCACGATGCCGTGGGTATCAAAGACTTTGTGCCCTCGCTCCTGAGCGTTGCGGGCGACGGTCTCTCCCTCGTCATGGACGCCAGCCAGGACGCCCAGCTTCGCTCGAAGATGGCCGACTACGTCCTTTCCGACGCCCTCGTCTCCGACGGCCAGTTTGCTCGCCGTTGTGCCACCCTCCAGCTCGTCTTCTTCCAGCCTGAGGATCCCGACGAGCGTCGCTACCTCACGGTCTCCCTGGTGGCCCGCGAAACCTCGCCAGAGGCCCTCTTCTTCCAGACCACGGTCGTCCTCACGCCCCGCCTCGCTACCCTCGAGAATCCTGCCGACTGTGTCAACGACCATCCCACGGCCTGCTCCCTGCTCATGGCCTACGACCTCAAGAACGAGAAGCAGCTTCGCGACGAGTTCCAGTATATGTGGACCGACGCCAAGGACAAGTTGGTCCACGGACAGATTGGCAAGATGACTGAGGAGCAGCGCGCCGTGGCCCGTGTGACGACTCGCTCGCTGGCCGGGGCGCTCTATCGCGGCACGCAGCTCTTCCAGAGCAAGCGCTTCTTCGAGGCGATGCTCCTGCTCCGCAATGCCTTCGTCCTTTGGAGAGGATCCGTCGATCAACTCTCCTCCAAGGAGCGTGGCCAGTTCTATGAGGTCTGCTTCATGCTCGGCTACTGCTATGACGAGATGAGGCAGTACGACATCGGCCACTACTACCTCTCGCTGCTCGACGGCACGGACAACATAGCCCACGTGTGCGAGATGGTCAACAACCTCGCCAACAACAACGATCCGCGCGTGATCAGCTATATCGAGTCGCTGCTGACTGAAATCCAGCGCCGCGTCGAGGAGGAGACGGGCAAGCATGTGGGCGTCTATGAGGCTGCCCAGAATAGCGAATACTGCGAGTTTGCTGGTTTCCTTCTGGCTACGCGCGTCACGATCTACGCCATGCGCGCCTGCTACAAAGAGGCCGCCCTGGAGTTGCATGAGATCAGCAAATATCCCGATCTGTCTGATCACGTCAGGGAGGTCATGCGCCGTATAGACCGGAATCGGTCCAACCCGGACGAAGCGCCCTTCGCGCCTCCCGCTGACTGTTAGTCTCCTGCCCACCACCCCTCCACACCACGCGCTATGGACTACCTGCATTGGATATTTCTCGCCCTCTACATGACGCTTGCCGTTGCCGCGATGGTCACCATCCTGCTCGACAACCGTCAGCCGGCCAAGACCATGGCCTGGGTGCTCGTGCTGATGTTCCTGCCCGTGGTGGGGATCATCCTCTACTTCTTCTTCGGACAGAACGTGCGCAAGGAGCGTGCCATCTCCCAGCATAGCCTCGACCAGCTCTCGCGTCGGTCGATGCTGGAGTCTCACGCCCAGGCCAGCCTGAAGATTCCCCCGCTCTACCAGCGCCTCGTCCATCTCTTTGGCAGTCAGGATTTTGCCCCCGCCTTCCATCGCAACGAGACCGAGATCTACCTCAACGGCTACGAGTTTTTCCCCCAGTTGCTCCGCGACATCGCCTCGGCCCGCGACCATATCCACCTCGACTTCTTCCTCTTCGAGGACGACCCCTTGGGCCGCCTCGTGAGCGACGCCCTGATCGCCAAGGCTGCCGAGGGCGTGGAGGTGCGCGTCATCCACGACGACGTGGGCTGCTGGAGCGTCCCATCCCGCTTCTATGAGCGGATGCGTGAGGGTGGGGTGGAGGTCCACGCCTTCATGCCCGTCCGCTTTCCGGCCTTCACCAGCAAGGTCAACTACCGCAACCATCGCAAGATAGCCGTCTTCGACGGGCGGGTGGGCTATGTCGGCGGCATGAATATCGCGCTCCGCTACGTGAAGGGTCTCGGCGCGCAGGCCTGGCGCGACACGATGGTGCGCATCCATGGCAATGTCGTCTATGGACTGCAGCGCGCTTTCCTGGTCGATTGGTTCTTCGTCGATCGCACGCTCATCACGGACCGCCGCTACTACCCGGAGTTTCCCTTGCCCCAGACGGAGTGTCTCGCCCAGGTCGTCACGAGCAATCCCATCGACCCCTGGCCGAAGATCGAGCAAGGCTTCGTCCGCGTCATCCATAGCGCGCGGCAGTATGTCTATATCGAGACCCCCTACTTCCTGCCTACCGAGCCCGTCCTCTTTGCCCTCCGCACGGCCGCCCTCTCGGGGGTGGATGTGCGCCTGATGATTCCGCGCAAGGCCGACTCCAAGTTTGTGGCCTGGGCCAGCCGCTCCTTCGTCAAGGAGATAGCCGACGCGGGCGTCCGCGTCTTGTTCTACGACCGTGGCTTCAACCATAGCAAGCTCCTCGTGAGCGACGACCTCTTGGCGACCATCGGTTCCACCAATGTCGATTTCCGTAGTTTTGAGCACGATTTCGAATCCAATGTGTTTTTCTATGACCAGGCCATGGCCCTCCGTGTCAAGCAGGTCTTCCTCGACGATGAGGCCGACAGCATTCCCCTCGACCAGCTACGCGAGGGCGCTTCCCGCGGCCTTCTCCTCCGCCTCTGGGAGTCGTTGGTCCGCCTGATGAGTCCGCTCATGTAGCTTGCGCTGGTTCGCTTAGAAAAAAAGTTCATCCGGAAAATCAAGTGATCGGGTTTGTGCTGTTGCCAATACGTCCTGCTGAGTTAGGGAAAACAACCAATACAAGTTTTACAACAAGTTACAACGCTTTCGATAAGCCATGTGCAAAACCGAGCTCGCTCGAGCTTTGCCATGGCGAGAAAGGGTACCATGAAATGGAACTTTGCACGCTTTTGCGTGTCACAATCCTGCTGAGTTAGGGAAAACAACAAATACAATATTTACAACAAGTTACAACCTACACGCTTTTGCGTGTAGCAATCCTGCTGCAAGGTAAACAACAAAATACAACAAGGGTGCCATGAATGGAACAGCTTCGCCTTGAGTGCGCATCCTTGCTGTCCTGGCGAAGCGTTGTTCATAGTTGTTTCTCTTGCAGCAACCCTTGGTCAGCATGGGCCTCGAAGAGGCGATGTCCCCGCGAAGCGTTGTTCAAAGTTGTAAAAGTTGTTCAAGTTGTTTTCCCAATTTAGCTGGCCGTGTTGGAAAAATACTCGACCTGTACAGTTGAAATTACCCAATACGCCCTGAAAGGGCAGAAGTTCTTAGCCCAGGGCGACGCCCTGGGTAATTATGACCGCCAACCTGTCGCCCTGAAAGGGCAAAAGCTTTAAAGAAGTAGGCTATAAACAATTCTTTTGCCCTTACAGGGCGTCTTGTTGATTGCTATTATACCCAGGGCGATGCCCTGGGCTAGGGGCTTTTGGGCTTTCAGCCCGTTTCAACCGTACAGGTCAAAATACTACGCTTCCTGCTGCTCCAAATATCGGATGAAACCTTTATTCTTCCTCCATTTCTTCCTCCATTTCTTCCTCTTATTCTTCTTTCATTTCTTCCTCTTATTCTTTCTCCATTTCTTCCTTCTTCTCCTTTTCCGCCTCCCGTTCCATGGCCTTGGAGGAGGCGAGACTAAACTCGCAGCCGCAGTAGAGCTGGTTGTAGAACTGATACTCCTTGAGCAGTTGATTGCGCCGTTCCTGCAGTCCGTCTTTGCGCCAGTTTTGAGCCCAGAAGGTGGTGTCAGGGACGGCCTCGGCTGCTGCCAGACCGGCTGCGTTCACCTGCTCCAGGTCCTTCCATCGCGAGGAAGCGAGCGTCGTGGCAAAGAAGCCGATTCCGGTCTGCTGCGCCATGTGGGCCGTGGCCAGCATGCGGTAGGCGAAGCACGCCTCGCAACGTCGTCCGCGCTCGGGCTCGCGCTCCAGCCCTTTCATGGCCTCCCGCCAACTGCCGTGGTCGTAGTCGCCGTCTATCCAGCGTAGGCCCAGCGTCTCGGCGTGGCGCTTGCTCTCCTCCTTGCGTATCTCGTATTCGCGCGCCGGAAAGATGTTGGGATTGAAGTAGAAGATCGTGGGGCGCAGGTCGTGCGCCATCAACCATTCGACGATGGCCGACGAGCAGGGCGCGCAACAGGCGTGGAGCAACACTTCTCCCGCCATGCCCTCGGGTAGGATAATATGGCTGCGTTTCTTTTTCAAAGCGAGTTGTTTTGGTTGTTTTTCCTTATATGCAGGCCTTATGGTGAAGAAAAGGGCGCGCAGCTTCTTTCTTCTGCCGATAAATCACTAATTTTGCACCCTATGGAGAAAGGAAAGATGGCCTTAGGCCGCCCTCATATCGCCATTGTCGATCCCAACGTGTTGGCCACGATAGGATTGCGTCAGCTCTTGCAGACCGTGGTGCCGATGATGGCCGTGGATGTTTACCCCACCTTCGACGCCTTCCTTGCCGGGGGCGGTGAGGGTTGTTATCACTATTTTGTGGCCCAGTCCGTGGCCGTGGCCCACCACTTTTGGTTTATGGACCGCCGCCGCAAGACCCTCGTGCTGACCCTCTCCTCCGACCCCCACTCCCAGTTGGCTGGCTTCCGCCACCTCTGTGTGGGCGTGGCCGAGGAGGCGCTCGTCTGCGAGGTGCTGCGCCTGGTGCAGCAAGGCCACTCGGGCGGTCGCAACCTGCCGACGGCCGAGACCGACGCGCCGCGTCCCACCCTCACCCCGCGCGAGGTGGAGGTGCTCTCGCTCGTGGTCCGCGGACTGATGAGCAAGGAGATTGCCGACCGCCTCCATATCAGCCTGCCGACCGTCAACACCCATCGCAAGAATATCTGCGAGAAACTGGGCGTGAAGAGCGTCCCCGCCCTCACCGTCTATGCCGTCATGCACGGCTATGTGGAGCTGCGCCAAATAGAAGGCAAGGGCTGACCTCTTCTCTTGCGTCAATACTCGCGGGGCTTGCGTCAATAGACGCGAGGGCCGAAGATGGCCGTACCCACGCGCACCTGGTTGCTCCGGCACGTGACGGCTATCTGGTAGTCGTGGCTCATGCCCCAGGAGCGGACGCGGAAGCCGGGGTCGTCGGCAAAATAGCGCGCCTTCACCTCGTCGAAGAAGTCGGCTGCCGTGAGCATCTCGCGGCGTATCTGGTCCTCGTCCTCCACGTTGGACGCCATCATCATCAGGCCGCTGATGTGTACGTTCTTCATCTCGCGCCATTCTCCCGCCTCCAGCAGCTCGCGACAGGCCTCCAGGGTCAGTCCATACTTCGTCTCCTCCTCGGCGATATGGAGTTCGAGCAAGACGTCGATGACGCGGTCGTGCTTGGCCGCCTGCTTGTTGATCTCGCGGAGCAACTTGGGCGTATCGACCGCCTCCACCATCGAGATATAGGGCGCGATATATTTCACCTTGTTTGTCTGCAGGTGGCCGATGAAGTGCCATTGGATGTCCTTTGGCAGCGTCTCCACCTTCTGGCGCAACTCCTGCTCGTGGCTCTCGCCGAAGATCCGTTGTCCCGCCTCGTAGGCCGGCAGGATGTACTCGTTGGGATGATACTTGCTGATGGCCACCAGCTCCACCCCCTCGGGCAGATGGCCGAGCACCTCTTGTAAGTTTTTTGCTACATCTACCATCGTATGCTTTCTCCTATATGATTATGATGAAACAGTCTTCTGTCTTATTGGAAAACAGGAATACTGTCTTATTGGAAACTGGAATAACTGGAATACTGGACCAATTGGAATATTGGAATACTGGAATATTGGAACAAGCTTACTGCTCCTCGTACTCCGGCTTCGCCTCCTCGTTTGGTCCCTCGGCCTTGGCGCGGTTGTCATGCTCGAAGACGTCCATCACCTTGGTGTCGGCGATGGCGGTAATCTCGTAGTCGATCATGGTCGATCCCATCACCTCATCGACATGCTTCACGGCCCCGCTCACCGAGGCCGCCTGCACGAGATAATAGACGCTCGTGCGCTTCTCCTTCTGCGTCTTGTCGTCGAGCGTGATAAAGGCCAGTTTGCACTTGAACCACTTGTCGTCGCCATCCGCGTCGCTGAAGAAGATCTCGCCATAGGTGGCAGGCGTAATGGCCTTCACCTCAAACTCTCCGTTGATATACGCGCTCATCTCCTTGGTGATGGCCTCCTCGGCCTCGCCGAAGGTGTAGGCATCTACCACATAGGTCTCCGTGGTTTTCTTGTTCTGTCCGTCCTCCATCATCTTGTCGTAGCGGACGCGGGTCTCAAACCAGTTGGCTGTTCTGCTTCTCATTATATATATGTATGTTTTCTTTTTTTTATCTGATCTCTTGTCTTGCGTGGGCCCGTCCCGCTTGCCGAGATAGGCCCCGAAAAGTGGTGGCTACCCCTCGGGGAGACCGCTTTCGACCTGCAAAAGTAGCAAGAAAATCCCACAAATGACCCGCGGGGGCAAAGTTTTTCGCCTTTGCCTTTGCCGTTTGGCCGAATTGGTGTAACTTTGTGGCAAAATACAAGTTTCATACAAGAGTCAATCCCCGTGCAATCGGGGCAACCGTATTAAATAACTAAAGAATTATGCCGGAAATCTCAGCACGTGGCCTTATTGTGCCCGAATCGCCTATCCGCAAGCTCGCACCCCTGGCCAATGCAGCCAAGGCGCGCGGCACGAAAGTTTATCACCTGAACATCGGCCAGCCCGACGTGCATACGCCGCAATGTGGTCTCGACGCTCTGAAGAAGGTCGATGCCAAAGTGTTGGCCTATTCGCCCAGCCAGGGTATTGAGAGCTATCGCAACAAGCTCGTGGGCTACTACGCCAAGCACAACATCAATCTGGTGCCCGACGACATCATCGTCACCACGGGCGGCTCCGAGGCCTTGCTCTTTGGCTTCATGTCCACCCTCAACCCTGGCGACGAGATCATCATCACCGAGCCTGCCTATGCCAACTACATGTCCTTTGCCCTGATGGTGGGTGCCAAGGTGCGCTCCATCCACACGAGCATCGACAATGGCTTTGCCCTGCCCGCCGTCGAGGAGTTTGAGAAACTCATCAACGCCAACACGCGTGCCATCCTGATCTGCAACCCCAACAACCCCACGGGCTATGTCTATACCCGCCAGGAGATGGAGCAGATCCGGGACATCGTGAAGAAGCACGACCTCTACCTCTTCGCCGACGAGGTCTATCGCGAGTATATCTATACCGACGAGCCCTACACCTCGGCCATGCACCTGGAGGGTATCGAGAACAACGTCATCCTCGTTGACTCCGTCTCCAAGCGCTACTCTGAGTGTGGCATCCGTATCGGCGCCATCATCACCAAGAATACCGAGGTGCGTAAGGCCGTGCTGAAGTTCTGCCAGGCCCGTCTCTCTCCCCCCTTGATGGGTCAGATCATCGCCGAGGCCTCGCTGGAGGCTCCCGAGAGCTATATCGAGGGCGTGCAGAAGGAGTATGTGGAGCGTCGCAACTGCCTCGTCAATGGTCTCAACCAGATCCCGGGTGTGTTCTCTCCGATGCCGAAGGGTGCGTTCTACACGGTCGCCAAGTTGCCCGTGGACAATGCCGAGAAGTTCTGCCGCTGGCTCCTGGAGGAGTTCTCCTACGAGGGCGAGACCGTCATGATGGCCCCCGCAAGCGGCTTCTACAGCACCAAGGGTGCCGGCCTCGACGAGGTGCGCCTGGCCTATGTGCTCTGCTGCGACGAGCTGCGCAAGGCCCTCGTCTGCCTGGAGAAGGGCCTGGAGGCTTATCCCGGCCGCGTGAAGTAAGTCTATCGCATTCCCCTTATAGGGAGCGGGGAGTCGCCCAAGGAGCGGCTCCCGGCTCCTTTCCCTTTATATGATGCCGGACGATTGTCGATCCGGCCTGCTACGCATTCATCTCAATAGAAACACTATGAATTTCCCCCTGTTTATCGCACGCCGTATCTACGGCAAGGGAGCTGGAAGTCAGAAGGTGGCCAAGCCTGCCATCCGCATCGCCACGGCAGGTGTGGCCATCGGTCTGGCCGTGATGATCGTCACGGTGAGCGTGATCCTCGGTTTCAAACATACGATCCGCGACAAGGTCGTGGGCTTCGGAAGCCATATTACCGTGGCCAACATCGCCAGCCTGATGTCCTCCGACCAGTATCCGATACAGATGGACGACTCCATGACGACCGTCCTCCGCGCCATACCGGGCGTGCGCCACGTAGAGCGCTACGCGATGACACAGGGCATCCTCAAGACCGACGACGACTTCCTGGGCGTGGCCCTCAAGGGCGTCGGTCCTGAATACGACACGACCTTCATCCACCAAAATATGGTGGAGGGGTCGATTCCCCATTTCTCCGACTCCTCCTCCACGCAGCAGCTGCTCATCTCGAAGACCATTGCCGACCAGCTGCGCGTGAAGTGTGGGGAGCGCATCTTCGCCTATTTTATCAACCACCAAGGGGTGCGCACGCGCCGTTTCACCATCACGGGCATCTACGAGACCAACCTCAAGCAGTATGACCAGCAGATGTGCTTCACCGACCTCTATACCGCCAACCGCCTCAACGGCTGGCAGGACGACCAGTATAGCGGGGCGGAGATGCTGGTGAGCGACTTTGGCCAGATCGACGAGGTGGAGCACCAGGTCGTGAAGCGCGTCAACCGCACCACCGACCACTATGGCGAGACCTACTCCTCCGCCACGGTCACGGAGATGAATCCGCAGATCTTCTCCTGGCTGGAACTGATGGACCTCAACGTCTGGCTCATCCTCGGACTGATGATCGCCGTGGCGATTGTCACGATGGTCTCGGGCCTGCTCATCATCATCCTGGAGCGCACGCAGATGATTGGCGTACTCAAGGCCCTGGGAGCCAAAAACCAGCAAGTGCGCCACGTCTTCCTGTGGTTTGCCACGTTCGTCCTGGCCAAGGGCTTGCTTTGGGGCAACGCCTTGGGCCTGGGCCTCATCGCCCTCCAGTACCTCACGGGCTTCGTGCGCCTCGATCCCCAGACCTACTACGTCAGCACGGTCCCCGTGGAGCTCTCCTGGCCTATCGTCCTGGCCCTCAACGTGGCTACTCTCCTGGTCTGCGTTGCTGCCCTCGTCGTCCCCTCCTTCCTCGTCTCTCGTATCCATCCTGCCAAGAGCATGCACTACGAGTAGGGCCTCTTGTCCTTAACGTTTGCGGGTCTCCCGCATAGATTCCCCTCCCACGACAAAGGGCTGGATCCCGATTCGGAATCCAGCCCTTTGCATTTAAGGATGATCAGCTGCTATGGCAGCCGAGGGGAGTATTAATCGTCGCCCCAATTGGCGCTGTTCGACTCTCCCCACAAGCCTTTGTAATCGGTGCCGGTCTTGGTCTGCTCCTCGCCGACCACATCAAAGTGGCTGATGCACTCTCCGTTGGGCTGGCCTTTTAAGACGCTGGCTGTCTGTAAGGTTGCGTCGCAGAGGGAGTCGAGGATGATCACATCTATCTTGGGAGCGATATAAATCTTCTTCATTTTGTGTCGCTGTTATTGTCGTTTTGTTATTTGATAATGATTTTCTTTCCGTTTACTACATACATACCCTTGGGCAAGCCCTCCAGGCTATTGTCGCGGCGCACCATCTGTCCGTGCATGTTGAATACGCCCTCTATGCCGCGCTTGTAGGAGGTGCGGTCGGCGTCTGCATGGATGTCGTCGATGCTCGTGGCGCTATCCTCCACGCCGTCGATCATGAGCGAGACCGTGCTTGCAGGTCTCGGCAGCTCAAACCAGCAGCGGAACGCCTTCAGTCCGTATGAATACGGCTCGTCGCTGTTTTCTTTATAGCCGTGCGGCACCTGTATCAGCTTTCCCTTATACATGAAGTAGTCGCCGTTGAGGTCGTCTCTGCCCTCGATAATCTTGCCATTGTCGTATGTCTTCGCCATCGTGCCCTTGCAGACCATCGTGCCATGGCCACCGCCGGTGGCAGAGAAGGTTTTTGTTGACTCCCATGTGTCGGTGTTTACATGCTGCATCAGTTTCTCTCTGTCGAGCGATACCATCGTGATGTCGTAGTGGTCTTTCTTGATGGTCTTAGTCAGACGGTTGCTCTCGACGGAGGAGGGCTGGTAGTTGGTGCCCAGCCACTCGCTGTTGTTCTCGCCCTTTGTTGTGTAGAAGCGATCTACGGTATACTCTGCCGAACGTGTCTTGGTATAGGGAGGATAGACGATATACGGCTCGAAAGCCTTGACCATCACCTCGTCGTCGTTTTGGGGCTCCACGGTCACAAACTGCACGCTATTCTCCGTCAGCGCCGCAAGATGTGCCACCTTCACGGCGTCTCCGAACGTACGCTTCATCTGTCCCCACGTCAGATCGACGGGCAGGATGAGCGAGTTCCACATGTTGTCGTTCAGTTTGCGGTTCAGATGCAGCACGCTATTCTTGTACTCGTCCTTTGCCTCGGTCAGATAGCGCAGGTCGGTCGATTCCTCGTCGAGAATCAGCTCCGGGTTGCGTCGCGGTCCGGCATAATCCAGTTTGAAGTTGTCTACGGCGGTCAGCTCGTTGTCGGCTACAGCCGGCTTTCCGTCGGGTGTAGGGTCTACGTAGAAACCTATGCGGAGCGTAACGGGATTGTCGCTTGATATAGTTTTGTCGTCGAGACATATCTGCACCTGGTTCTCATACTCTCCCTCGAAGAAGGCATGTCCGATACCGGCTCCTTCGTAGTTCTTGCCATTGTGTGTTTGGGCAAGCTGATAGGCATCAGCCTGACTGATTCCGTTGAGGGGTGCTGTTGAGTATTTCTCTTTAATCGGGTTGTTGTTGGCATCGAGCACCGTGATGAACAGGTTTGCTAACGGTTTGTCATTCTGCTTGATGTTCTCCGAGCTGTTCGCTGTGCTGAATCCGTTGCATCGCAGCAGGTACCATCCTGCCTTGTGTACCTTCACGTCCTGATAGAATGTGAAGCCGCGCAAGCCTTTGGTGTAGCAGTAGAAATACTGACCGTATTTTTGTTGATGAGCCTCAGTCCTACCTGTAAAACCCTCATCTTTTGTGTTGCTAACTTTGTCATACGTCTTATACATCGTTTCATCTCCGAAAAGTACGTGGCTGTTCACGTTAGCAGATTGGTCTTCACTTTTGATTATCCATTTTGCAGCACCGGCATCATGTATTCTGAAATCAGGACATGTGATAAGGAAAGAGGCATCGACAACCGATTTCATGTTTGCGGGGGCGGTGTTGAAAAGTTCGTAATACTCTTTCTTTGTAATAATCTTCCATTTCTGGTTTTCGTATTTTTGGGTGTCCTCTGTGGCTAAGTTTGTCGCATAATCGCAGAGTTTATCCTCGTCGTTGGGATAAGCAGTGAGATAACCTAATGGGTTAATTGGAGGGAGTGTGTTGATTTTGACGAGATACACCTTGTTCTTTTCTGAATAGCCCTTGGCTTTTTCAAATCTGATAGCGCAATTTTCCTTTCTATCCATAAATACCCCATTTACCCCATCTTTATCCTTGAAGATTCCCATATATGGGCCAGTTCCAGAACCTTCCACTTTGTTTTTTAGGAAATACGTTTTTGAACCACCGTTCCATATCATAAAAATGGAGTGGGGAGTAACATCCAATGAAGCGTGTGTACCCCACTTGCCTCCAATGGTCAGAAACTTTTTCGCGCCGACGTTATACAGATACACGATCTTGTTTCCATCGGTTTCTTCGGTGTTCGATGTGCAATAGTCCGACGAAGGATCGACGCCAGTAAGGTCGTCCACCCCCGTCAAAGTACTTCTTGATCCATTATTTGTTGAAGATGTTTCTTGTGCCGAAGCCTGCCCTATGGGGACAAGAATCCACACGAGTAGCAGGGCTGCGAAAAGTTTCCAAAGGCTGGATGATGCCTTGGAAGATTGCAATGTTGTAGTTCTCATAAAAATTGATCCTGTGTATAAACTTGTTTTGATTTATTCCTCTGTCCGAAGGGCATGGCGCTGCAGAGTCGGCTCCTATGGTGATAGAAGCTACTCTGTTTGCTAAGTCCTTGTCGAATGGTAATAATGGGTGGTTGTGGTCAATCAAGCCACTGGCGTATCCTGAAGATATCCTTCCCTCCTTTGCATCTCCATGGTGTGTGGGGCGCGAAGATCTGCCTAAAAAAACGACCGATCCGGGCCTTCTCTCCATTTTGACGGCGCAAAATTACTGTAATTTCTCTAAACTGCCAAGTTTTTTAATTGTTAATTTGTATTGTTTCCATACTAAAAGCCAGTTTTACCCCCCCCCCGATCTTGATCTGTATCAACCATTAGTCTTGTTTGTTCGCCAGTCTTGGAATGGTAATAACGCGCTTTTGGTGATGAAAGCTTCCTCCCTCCTGCCGTCTTCTCCTCGTGTCTTCTGCCCTCTTTTGTCCTCTTCTGTCTTATTCCCTTTCTTCGGTAAGCCTTCGGGATTTCTTCGGGGTAGCGCATCTTATTACTGTTGCCGGACAGGCTACAAGCTCTTACAGGAACGTTCTCCTGCTATCCTTTCTCGCATGGCAAAACTCGAGCGATCTCAGTTTTACGCATGGCTTATCGAAAGCGTTGTTATACGTTGTACTTATTGTTCTTGTTGTTTTCCCTACTCAGCAGGCTGCATCGAAACAACACAAACACCCCTGACACGCTATTTTTCGGATGAACCATTTTTCCCTTTTTCATGCGATCGTTTTTTGATTGTTTGCCCTTGGTTTTTCTTTTCAACATGCGTTTTTGTGAAAAGGATATCCTCAAATCGTGGTGAAGCCTTGATTTTGATGTACCACTTTCGTAGTCAATTCTGCGGCCTAAAGACAGGAAAGTGAGGCTTGCGAGACCTGTTTTACCCCATTTTCTTCGGCTTTTATCGGCTATCGTATCGACTATGTTGTCGAATATAGAGGTGAGAGTAAAGTAGTAGAAAGGGATAATCTGTTGGTAATAAGCCTTTTAGAGAGAAAAGGGTGTGTGGTTTTTGTTCCAGTTCCAGTTGTTCCAGTTATTTTTTGAGGGTATGCAAAATCCTATTACCCCTATATATACTATATAACTAATTAGTTATTAAGTAGTTATAGATAATAAGAGAAAAATGGGGGTGTCTCGAAATTAATTGGAATACTGGAATACTGGAATACTGGAACAACTGGAACGCTCTTCTTTCTCCGAGGCTTCTCAAGTGCTGTGATGCCTCTTCTCTCCAAGGCCCTCCCGGGGGATGTTCTCCTCTCTGAGGCCCTTTCTGTGATGGCCCTTCCCCTCGCTGGCCCCAGCCATTTGCTCAAGGCTTCGATAGCAGGGTATTTCCGTCTCCTTGCGTCTCATTCCACCCTCATCACCCGTTATCTCACGTTATCACCCGTTATCTCACGTTATCTCACCCAATCGCATCCAATCGCATCGTATCGCACTATTGAGTTGGCAGAAAGACTTAACTTTGCAGCATGAACACGATTCTTGGGTAGGCCCGCCTCCCGATTGGCCACGGCAGACGTCCGCCTCTCCTGCAGAATCCATGTCTCCACGGTCTTTGACATACTGACACACACAAAGGGCGGGCCCAACCTGTGACAGGCCAGGCGCCCCCTCAGACCCAAAGCGAGGAGAGAAATCCACCTATGCCCCCTCGCGCAGGAAGTCGAGCGCCTGGCGAGCCTCCTCGTCGCCGACGGTCTGTTGCATTTTAGCGTGATAGGACGACGTGAAATCTGCATTTTAGCGTGATAGAAAGATCAAAAACCTGCATTTTAGCGTGATAGAAAGATCAAAAATCTGCATTTTAGCGTGATAGAAAGGTCAGAAATCTGCATTTTAGCGTGATAGAAAGGTCAGAAATCTGCATTTTAGCGAATTTTAAAGTCGCTAAATGGCTCGCTTTCAATATTTTAAGTATATTTGTACTTGAATAGACAAATATGCTTACGGTTATGGTGGAAGAAAGAATCATGCTTCAAGTATTGACAGAGCAAAAAGAAAACGGCATTTATTGACTATACCTACTGATGGCGGTTTTCCGAAAATGCGGTACTTGCGCGACAAACGCGGATACGTATAGAGGTCTCATGGAGGCCATCATCACAAGAGATTTACAGCAACGTTTCAAAATCCGAAACACAGATGCCTTGCGGAAAAGAGCATCCATGTATGCTCCGCAATAGAGAGGCTTCTGAAAATGGAGTGATTGGGTTGTTTGTGTTATCTCCACATTCAACCGTTATACGCTATATTTGTTGTTTTGGTTGTGCTTCTTGTTCGGCAGGCCGTTTTGGAAACAACGCACACATCCCTGTCACTCCATTTTCTGTTTAAACCTAAAAATCCCCCTACGCCCCCTCGCGCAGGAAGTCGAGCGCCTCGCGAGCCTCCTCGTCGCCGACGGTCTGGTCGATGATGGGCTGGCCGAAACCACTCAGGAGCACGGAGCGGATCTCGCCGTGGTGCGACTTCTTGTCGTGGTGCATGAGCGTGACGAGCTCGTCGTAGTCCTGGCAACTGATGGCCGGCGTGCCGTAGAACTCGCGTACGAAGCGCACGGTCTGCTGCATCTGCTCCGTGGGGAAGCCCGTGCGGAGCGTAGAGAGATAGAGTTCGCAGACCAGTCCGAAGGCGACGGCATGGCCGTGGGGCAGCGCCTGTCGGCTGAGCGACCACTCCTCGATGGCATGGCCGAAGGTATGGCCGAGGTTGAGCGACTTGCGGATGTCCTTCTCCAGCGGGTCGCGCCTGACGTAGCGGAGCTTGATGTTGATGCTCGCCTCGATCATCTTGGCCAGCTCGTGCCAGTCGGGCTGCGAGAGGTCGAAGCCGACGAGTCGGGCCCATCGCTCCTGGCTGTCGAGGAGACCGTGCTTCAGCATCTCGGCATAGCCGCTGCGAAGGTCGTCCGTGTCGAGCGTCTTCAGCCAGTCGGTATTGAGGATGACGCGGGAAGCATCCTGAAAGGTGCCGATCTCGTTCTTCATGCCCCCGAAGTTGATGCCCGTCTTGCCTCCCACGCTCGCATCGACCATGGCCAGCAGCGTGGTGGGGACGTTGATGAAACTGAGGCCCCGCTTGAAGGTCGCTGCCGCGAATCCGCCGAGGTCCGTCACCATGCCGCCGCCGAGATTGATGACGAGCGAGTGGCGGTTGGCTCCGCCCTTCTGCAGCCGCTCCCAAACGCGCGTGAGCTGGCGCAGGTTCTTGTTGGCGTCGCCATCGACGATCGTGATCACCTCTGCCTGGCGCAGGGTGGGGAAGTGGGCCATCTCGCTCCAGCAGAAGCGATGAGAACTGGTGTCGCAGATGACGAAGATGCCATCGTGCTCACACTCGGAGATACACAGCGCGAGATCGCTCTCGAAACGATCTGATAGGATGATTCTCTGTTCCATATCTGTTTCCTTTCTTTGTCTGTTCTTATTCTATACAAAATTATCATTTTTCGTCGTAACGACGGTCAAAAGCTGGTTGTTTTAACAATAATACACATTTTGGCTTCCTTTCTTGCGCATCCACCCCGCGTAGTGTGCAAGATTGTAAGGGCAGACCGAGACGACACGAGCCATGCTTCGCCAGGGCATATAGACAACAACTGATGCAATGCTTCGCCAGGACATGATGGAAAAACAACTTGAACAACTTTTACAACTATGAACAACGCTTCGCGGGGACATTGCCTCTTCGAGGCCCATGCTAACCAAGGCAGGATTGCAATATGCGCGAAGCGTGTAGGTTCCATTTCATGGTACCCTTTCTCGCCATGGCTAAACTCGAGCGAGCTCGGTTCTGCGCATGGCTTATCGAAAGCGTTGTTACTTGTTGTAAAAGTTGTATTTGTTGTTTTCCCAAATTCAGCAGGAATTATGTCCCCGCAAGCCTTGTGTTTTGTTGTTTACCTGACAGCAGGACGTATTGGCAACTTTAGTTGTTTTTCCCCATCAGCAGGTCGCGTTTTCTGCGAGCCCATTTTAAACCATTGGGCCGCTGGCGCATCCTAAGACAGGACAAAGCGATAGATAGAAAGCAAGAACAAGAGCAAAAACAAGAACAAGAGCAAAACAATAGTAACTACACAAGAACAAGATGAATATAAGAAAGAGAATCAGTATAGTCCTGGTGGCACTCCTGGCCCTGGTGGGCGTCTCGGCCCGGGCACAGACCGTCTCGGGCACGCTCATCGACGGCCAGCACAAGCAGCCCCTCGGCTACGCCGTCGTCCAGCTGCTGGGATCGGACAGCACCTACGTCTCGGGCACGACGAGCGACGACACAGGCCGCTTTGCGCTCGCCGCCCCGCGCGACGGCCGCTACATCCTCAAGGTCTCCTTCGTCGGTATGCGCACGCTCTGCCACGACGTCGTGGTCGCTGGCGGCAAGGACAAGGAAGTCGGCGCCCTCACGCTCCAAGCCGACGAGCACGTGCTGCGCGAGGTGACGATCGCCGCCCAGGCCCCGAAGGTCGTGCTCAAGAACGACACCTTTCAGTATAACGCCTCCGCCTACCGCGTGGCAGAGGGATCGACCGTCGAGGCCCTGGTCAAGGTGCTGCCCGGCGCTGAGATCGGCGACGACGGGTCGATCAAGATCAACGGCAAGGAGGTGAAGAAGATCCTCGTCGATGGCAAGGAGTTTATGACCGGCGACACCAAGACGGCGCTGAAGAACCTCCCCGCCTCCATCATCGACAAGGTGAAGGCCTACGACCAACAGAGCGACCTGGCCCGCGTCACGGGCATCGACGACGGCGAAGAGCAGACCGTGCTCGACTTCGGCATGAAGCAAGGCATGAACAAAGGATTCTTCACCAACATCAACCTCTCCATGGGCAACCACGGGCGCTATAGCGAGCGCGGCATGGCGGCCTACTTCAAGGACAACTTCCGCATGATGAGTTTCCTCTCGGCCAACAACGTCGGCGACATGATGTTTGGTGGAGGCCGACGGGGTGGATTCGGACAGACCCGCCAGGGACTCAACAACACCAAGATGGCCGGCATCAACATGAACTACGACAACGGCAAGACCTGGCAATGGGACGGATCCCTGCGCTGGAACCACAACAATGGCGACCTGCAGGCCAAGGTCTTCAGCGACAACTTCCTGGCCTCGCAGCATGCCTACACGCGCCGCATCAGCCAGCAGTACACGCGATCCAACAGCTGGGACGGACGCTTCCGCCTGGAGTGGACCCCCGACTCGATGTGGAACGTGTTGTTCCGGCCAAGCCTGCAGCTCAGCAAGAGCGACGGCCTCGACGTGAGCACCTCGGCCACCTTCTCAGAAGATCCCTATGCCCAGGGCGACGACCCGCTCGCCGAAGACCTGCTCGCGACCATGCAGGCCCAGGGCACCCTGGTCAACCGCCAGCGCAACACGACCGTGACCTATGGCGACAACACCTCGGCACAGGCCTCGCTGCAGGTCAACCGTAAGCTCTCGGCCAACGGGCGCAACGTCACGCTCCGCCTCCAGGGCAACTACAACGACGCCGACGCCAAGACCTTCTCCACCCAGGACCTGCAGTACTACCAGCTGCTCGACGCCCTGGGCCAGGACTCCATCTACCGCGCCTACCGCTACAACCTCATGCCCACCAAGAGCCACGGCATCGGCGTGGAGGCCACCTATAGCGAGCCCATCGCCCGCCGCACCTACCTTCAGCTGGCCTACCAGTACAACTACGCCCTGAGCAAGAGCGACCGATCCACCTACGACTTCTCCTCGCTCGGCGGCGGCTACTTCGACGGCGTCGAGCCCGCCTACCGCTCCTGGGGCAGCTACCTCGCCCTGCTGCAGCCCCTCGGCAGCTACTTCGACCAGTCGCTGAGCCGCTACTCGGAGTACAAGACCCACACGCAGAACATACAGCTCATGATCCGCATGAACCAGGAGAAGTGGCGATTCAACGCCGGCGTGCAGCTCCAGCCACAGCACAGCATCTACCAGCAGGACTACCTCGGCGTCCACGTCGATACGGTCCGCAACTCCTTCGACTGGAGTCCGACCATCGACTTCCGCTATAAGTTCTCGCCACAGAGCAACCTCCGCCTCTTCTACCGCGGATCGGCCACGCAGCCCACGATGAGCCAGCTGCTCGACATCACGGACAATACCGACCCGCAGAACGTCAGCGTCGGCAACCCGGGCCTGCGTCCCGCCTTCACCCACCGCATCCACGCGTTCTACAATGGCTACCGGCAGAGATACACGCAGTCGTGGATGACCTTCTTCCACTTCGCCTCCGTCCACAACGCCATCGGCAATAGCGTGACCTACGACGCCAGTTCGGGAGCCCGCGTGGTGAGGCCCGTCAACATCAATGGCAACTGGAACCTGAACGCGGGCGTGATGTTCAACACCAGCATCGACACCCTGGGCGTATGGAATGTCAACACCTTCACGACCGTCGATCTCAACCGCTACGCCTCGCTCCTGCAGCAGTCGCGGCAGAGCCTCGTGGAGCGCAACATCACCAATCAGACCAACCTCAGCGAGCGACTGACCTTCAGCTATCGCAACAGTTGGCTGGAGGTGGCCCTTGACGGGTCGGTGGAGTACAACCACACGAAGAACCAGTTGCAGTCGGCGCAGAACCTCAACACCTGGCGCTTCGCCTACGGCGGATCTATCAACCTCACGGCGCCCTGGGGCACGAGCCTCTCCACGGACCTCCACATGAACAGCCGCCGAGGCTACAACGACGCCTCGCTCAACAGCAACGAACTGCTTTGGAACGCCCAGGTGGCGCAGAGCTTCCTGCGTGGTAAGCCGCTCACAATCTCGCTCCAGCTCTACGACATCCTCCACCAGCAGAGCAACCTCTCGCGCGTGGTCAACGCCATGGGCCGCACGGATACGGAGTATAACAGCATCAACAGCTACGCGCTCCTGACGATCTCCTATCGCTTCAACCTCTTCGGAGGCAAGCCGCAGCATCCAGCAGGCGTGCGCCGTGGAGACGACGGCCCGATGATGGGACCTCCGGGTGGCCGTCCGCCTATGGGACCTCCGGGTGGACGCCCGCCCATGGGTCATCCCGGAGGACGCCCCTTCTGACGCCCGTTAGCAAAACAGCGTGATGGTTTTCGACCTGTATCGCTTGCTGATGAAGGAAAACAACTAAAACAACTTTTACAACTTTGAACAACGCTTCGCGGGGACATTGCCTCTTCGAGCCCCATGCAACTAAAGGTTGCTTGTAGTGAAACAACAATATACAACGCTTCGCCTTGGATATTTCCTGACATTTTGTCCTGGCGAAGCGTTCCATTTCATGGAACCCTTTGTTGTATTTTGTTGTTTATCTGGCAGCAAGATTGTTCCATGCGAAGCGTTGTACATGATTGTATTGGTTGTATGAGTTGTTTTCCCCTATAAGCAGGACGTTTGTCCACGTCTTGTTGCTTGTTCTTTCCCTTTATAGTCAAAAAGAGAAAAATGAGCCCTGAATGTTTTGGCATTCAGGGTTTTTTCGTATTTTTGCATCGGGGATACGCTTTTCGCCTTTTGGCGGATGCGAATCTCGCTCCTTCCAAGAACCGAGAGGCCGAGGGAGACATCATTAAAAAAGTAGAAATAAAACAGAAAGAAAAGTATGTTGCTAAACGCTTTGTGGATCGTGGTGGGCGTGGTGCTCGTCCTTTGGGGCGCCGACCGACTCACCGAGGGGGCGGTGGCCGTGGCCGAGCGGCTCCGCGTGCCCCAGATAGTCATCGGACTGACCATTGTCGCCCTGGGCACCTCCATGCCCGAGCTCTGCGTCAGCGTGGTCTCCGCCCTCAAGGGCACTCCAGACCTGGCCGTGGGCAATGTCGTGGGAAGCAATATCTTCAACGCCCTGCTCATCGTCGGCGTGGCCGCCCTCGTGGCCCCTATGACGATCCTGCGATCCACGGTCTTCAAGGACGTGCCCTGCGCCCTCGTGGCCTCGGTCGTCCTACTCATGATGTGTCAAAACGACTGGGTCATCACGCGCCTCGACGGCGCCATTCTCTTCGTCTTCTTCCTCGTCTTCATGCGCCTCACGATCAAGGGCGCCACCTCGGCCCAGCCTGCGCCGCAGCCTGCCCAAGGAGAGACAACCCAAGGTCAGACAGCCCAGGAGGCCGCAGCCGACGAGGCTTCTGCCAAGCAACCCATGAAGGGCTGGCTGGCCAGCCTATGGATGGTCGTGGGCCTGGCCGCCCTCATCGGCGGCAGCAACCTCTTTGTTGGCGGCGCTACCGAGGTGGCACGCGCGCTGAACGTGAGCGACGCCGTCATCGGACTGACCATCGTAGCGGGTGGCACCTCGCTGCCCGAACTCGCCACGAGCGTCGTGGCGGCCAAGAAGGGCAATAGCGGCATTGCCATCGGCAACGTGCTGGGCAGCAACGTCCTCAACATCCTCTTCATCCTGGGCCTCACGGGCATGATCTCGCCCATGCACATCGAGGGCATCACCAACGTGGATCTCTACATGATGCTCGTCTCGACCATCATGATCTGGTTTTTCTCCTTCACCAAATATACCATCGAGCGGTGGGAGGGAGCCGTCCTTGTGCTCACCTTTGGAGGCTACATGTGGTACCTCCTCGCCTAAAGAGGGGGAAGTCGTGGTCTCCGTTCGCCTAAGGGCGCTCCGCTCGCTACGCAGTATTCACCAATTTTTAAACTACTTACGATATGAACAAAATCAGACTATTACCATTGGTCGCTGCCTCCCTCCTCTCGCTGGGCATGGCGGCGCAAACGAGTTTTCCAGGCGCGGAGACCATCCGCTACGAGGCGCCCGAGGGCACGATCCATGCCCACCAGGTGAGGAGCGCCACCAGTTTCTATGACCCGGGAGAGGGCGTGGCCTACCTCGACAGCGTGGAGTATTATACGGCCGACTATGTGGAGGCCGAGGACGGTAGCGTCTATTTGTCCAATCCCTTCGTCTTCTTTCCCACCGACACGTGGCTTAAACTCGACCGTGCTGAGGGCGACACCCTCGTGGCGCGTCTGCCCCAGGCGATGTTCGAGGGCGACGACGGCACCGTCTTTTATGCGCGTCGCATGGTGCTCAGCGACCGGGGCGACGGGGAGCTCGACTGTCTGCCCGACGAGGCTGAGACCGACGTCCGCTTCACCCTGCGCGGCGACACGCTCGCCCTGGTCGATGGAGGCCTCGACGAACAGGGCATGCCCCGCTACATCCTCGGACTGGCCACGGCCACGGGCGGCTGGAGCTGCTATGGCGAGGGACTGACCACGATCGTGCCGCTCCGCTATGAGCCCACGCAGAAGCCTGAGGGAAAGCCCGAGCAGACCATCCATTTCGTCCATTATAACCCCTTCATAGAGGATGATATGGACGAGGAGGTGCCTGCCGTCTGCGATGGCGACAAGATCTACTGGCAGTTGCCCTATAGCTCCAACAGGGACGAGACCTACTGGGTGGTGGGCGAATGGCGTGACAACCGCATCACCGTCCTTCCGCAGTACCTTGGCGTCGATACCTGGTCCTGTCTCCACCTCTTCGCCATGCCTGCAGACTATCTGCCCGAATCCTCCCAGCTCGACCCCTTCGACCTGAAGGAGATGCTGGTTCTCAACTACAATCCCTCCACGGAGACCTACGAGACCGAGTACAAGACCCAGACCCTGCTCGTCAACGTGGGGCCCGACCGCGTCTATTATGCCGACTCCTATGTCACGCCCCGCTTGCAGTCGTTGCCTTCCACCTCCATCCTCTCCCGCCCGCGCCTCGACACCCCCGCGCCCTCCGTCTGCTACAGTCCTGACGGACGCAGACTCCGCCAGCCCACGCGCCACGGCATCGTCCTCCGCCGTCAGGCCGATGGCACGGTCGTCAAGCAGGTGGCCCGGTAGCGTCAAAACGGCCTGCTGAGTAGGGAAAACAACCAATACAACTTTTACAACAAGTTACAACTTTACACGCTTTGCGTGTCACAATCTTGCTGCAAGGTAAACAACTAAATACAACGCTTCGCCTTGGACACATTTGCTGCTGATTTGTCCTGGCGAAGCGTTGTTTGTTCTTTGTTGTAAATCTTGTTCAAGTTCTTTTGCTATGTGTCCCGGCGATGGACCCGTTATTTGTTATACCGGTTGTTTTCTACTATTTTCGCAATTCTTTTCCCCGTGACACGCTATTTCCGCGGTTGTTTTCCCCGCAATACGCTAAAAAACAGTAAAAAGATACGCCCTTCGGAATATTCTTTGTATCTTTGCAAACGTAGAAATAATTATAGAATCATATCTTAGGTAATATGAACATTTTAGAAATGAGCGACCAGGAGATTGGCCGCCGACAAAGTTTGCAGCAGCTGCGCGAGATGGGTATCGACCCGTATCCCGCAGCAGAATATCCTACCAACGCTTTCTCTACCGAGATCAGAGACGAATTTAAGGAGGACGAGAAGCGCGAGGTGGTCATTGCAGGACGTATGATGAGCCGCCGTATCATGGGCAAGGCCAGCTTTGTCGAACTTCAGGATAGCAAAGGCAGAATCCAAGTTTACATCACCCGCGACGACATTTGCCCGGGCGAGGACAAAAACTTATACAACGTAGTCTTCAAGAAGTTGCTCGACATCGGCGACTTCATCGGCGTGCGTGGCTTCGTCTTCAAGACCCAGATGGGCGAGATCAGCGTCCACGCCCAGGAGCTCGTCCTCCTGTCGAAGAGCCTCAAGCCGCTGCCCATCGTCAAGTACAAGGACGGCGTGGCCTACGACAAGTTTGACGACCCCGAGTTGCGCGCCCGTCGCCGCTATGTCGATCTCGTCGTCAACGACGGCGTCAAGGACACCTTCCTCAAGCGTGCCACCGTGCTCCGCACCATGCGCGCCTTCTTCGACCGCCACGGCTATACCGAGGTCGAGACCCCGACCCTCCAGTCCATCGCCGGAGGTGCCTCGGCCCGCCCCTTTATCACCCATTTCAATGCCCTCAACGTCGATATGTACATGCGTATCGCCACGGAGCTCTATCTGAAGCGACTGATCGTAGGTGGATTTGAGGGCGTCTATGAGATCGGCAAGAACTTCCGCAACGAGGGTATGGACAAGTTCCACAACCCCGAGTTTACCTGCATGGAGCTCTACGTGCAGTATAAGGACTACAACTGGATGATGGCCTTCACAGAGCAGCTGCTCGAGACCATCTGCAAGGCCGTCAACAACGGCGCCACGGAGGTGAAGCATGGCGACCACGTCATCTCCTTCAAGGCTCCCTTCCGCCGCCTCCCCATCCTCGAGGCCATTCAGGAGAAGACGGGCTTCGACTGCACGGACAAGACCGAGGAGGAGATCCGCGCCTTCTGCCTTTCCAAGGGCATGGAGGTCGATGAGACCATGGGCAAGGGCAAACTCATCGACGAACTCTTCGGAGAGTTCTGCGAGGGCACGTTCATCCAGCCGACCTTCATCACGGACTACCCCGTCGAGATGTCGCCGCTGACGAAGATGCATCGCAGCAAGCCCGGACTGACCGAGCGCTTCGAGCTGATGGTCAACGGCAAGGAGGTGGCCAACGCCTACTCCGAGCTCAACGACCCCATCGACCAGGAGATGCGCTTCAAGGAGCAGATGCGCCTGAGCGAGAAGGGAGACGACGAGGCCATGATCATCGACCACGACTTCCTCCGCGCCCTGCAGTACGGCATGCCGCCGACCAGCGGTATCGGTATCGGTATCGACCGTCTGACGATGCTCATGACGGGCCAGGAGACCATTCAGGAGGTAATCCTCTTCCCCCAGATGAAGCCGGAGAAGAAGATGCCGCAGGACAGCATCGAGGCCTGGGCAAAGATCGGCGTGCCTGAGGAGTGGGTCTATGTGCTCCGCAAGGCGGGCTTCAACCTCCTCTCCGATATCTGTGGCGAGAAGGCACAGGGCCTGCAGCAGAAGCTCGGCGAGATCAACAAGAAGTATAAGCTCGGCTATGAGAAGCCGTCGGTCGATGAGATCCAGCGCTGGATAGACGCTGTGACCCCGGCTGAGACGGAGGCATAGGCCGAAGGATTACTCCATATAAAAATAGTAATAGTCAACTACAGGATGCGCGATGGTAAACGGACGTATAGCTGTCATAGGTAGCGGCAGTTGGGCTACGGCCTTGGCCAAGGTGATAGTGGAGCACACCCACGAGATAGGGTGGTATGTGCGGCGCCCGATTACCATCGACCGCTTCAAGCTGCTCCGACACAACCCGGGCTATCTCCGCAACCTCGCCTTCGACGTCGCGGAGATAGACTTCTCGTCGGACATCAACTACATCGTCTCCCACTACGACACGCTGCTCTTCGTCACGCCGTCGCCTTATACGAAGGAACTGCTCGATAAGGTGCGCGTGCCCATGCGCGACAAGTTTGTCATCACGGCCATCAAGGGAGTCGTGCCGGGCGAGAACACGGTCTTCACGGAGTATGTCCACCGCCGCTTTGGCGTGCCCGAGGGCCAGTTGGCCTGCATCGGCGGACCCTCCCATGCCGAGGAGGTGGCCCAGCAGCGCCTCACCTACCTGACCGTGGGCTGCACGGACGAGGCGCGGGCCCAGGCCTTCAGCAGCGTGCTCCGCTCCCACTACATCAAGACCAAGACCTCGCGCGACGTGGTCGGCATCGAGTATGCGGCCGTGCTGAAGAACGTCTATGCCATCTGTGCCGGCATCTGCCGGTCGCTCGACTTTGGCGACAACTTCCACGCCGTGCTCATGACCAATGCCATGCAGGAGATGAACGCATTCCTCAATGCCCTCAACCCCATCTGGCGAGACATGCTCGACACGGTCTATCTGGGCGACCAGCTCGTCACGGGCTACTCGCGCCTCTCGCGCAACTACACGTTTGGCGCCATGATCGGGCGGGGCTATACCGTCAAGGCGGCCCAGGCCGAGATGGAGATGATCGCCGAGGGCTATTTCGGCACGAAGTGTATGTACGTCATCGCCCAGGAGCTTCGCTCCCACCACGTCCACCTGCATACGCCGACGCTCGACACCGTCTATCGCATCCTCTACGAGAGGGCCAATGCCGCCGAGGCCATCAGGAACATGACCAATCCGGGGGCGTGAGGCGATAGGATATATATAATAAGGATAACAAGGATGGATACCACCCATCCGCAACACAATAACACAACAAATCACACAATAGGTTTATGGAAAAGATTCGTTTAGACATCACCAAGGCGCTCTCCTTCCTCGATCCGGGGACCCTGGAGGCTTACGCACCTCAGGTAGCAGCGGCTCAGACCGCTTTGGAGCAGGGCACCTGCCCGGGCAATGACTTCCTCGGATGGCTGCATCTGCCGTCGAGCATCACACCGGAGTTTCTCGACGAGGTGCAGGCCGTGGCCGACACGCTCCGCAGCCAGTGCGACTATGTCGTCGTGGCCGGCATCGGAGGCTCTTACCTCGGCGCACGCGCCATCATTGAGGCTCTGGGCAATAGTTTCTCGTGGCTGGTCCGCGACGATCGCAACCCGGTCATCCTCTTTGCCGGCAACAACATTGGCGAGGACTACCTCTACGAACTGACCACCTATCTGAAGGGTAAGCGCTTTGGCGTGATCAATATCTCCAAGAGCGGCACGACCACGGAGACGGCCCTCACCTTCCGCCTGCTGAAGAAGCAATGTGAGGCCGAGCGGGGCAAGGAGGCGGCCAAGGACGTGATCGTCGCCATCACCGACGCCCACAAGGGTGCGGCCCGTGCGGCTGCCGACAAGGAGGGCTACAAGACGTTCGTCATCCCCGACAACGTGGGTGGACGCTTCTCGGTCCTCACGCCGGTGGGTCTGCTCCCGATCGCCGTGGCAGGATTTGATATCCGCCAGCTCGTGGCGGGCGCCCAGGACATGGAGAAGGCCACAGGACTGGACGTGCCCTACTGCGACAATATCGCGGCGCAGTATGCAGCCGTGCGCAACGCGCTCTACCAGAAGGCGGGCAAGAAGATCGAGATCATGGCCAACTTCCAGCCGAAGCTCCATTTCGTGGCCGAGTGGTGGAAGCAGCTCTATGGAGAGAGCGAGGGCAAGGATCATAAGGGCATCTTCCCCGCGTCTTGCGACTTCACGACCGACCTCCACTCCATGGGACAATGGATCCAGGAGGGCGAGCGCTCCATCTGGGAGACCGTGCTGAGCGTGGAGACACCCGAGCATGAGCTCCTCTTCCCGCACGACGAGGAGAACCTCGACGGCCTCAACTTCCTGGAGGGAAAGCGCGTCGATGAGGTCAACAAGATGGCGGAGCTGGGCACGCGCCTGGCCCATTCCGACGGAGGTGTGCCGCAGATCCGTATCACCCTGCCGCGCCTCAATGCCTACTACCTCGGCCAGCTCATCTACTTCTTCGAGATCGGCTGTGGCATCAGTGGCAACGTCCTCGGCGTCAACCCCTTCAACCAGCCGGGCGTGGAGGCGTATAAGAAGAATATGTTCGCCCTGCTCGACAAACCGGGATATGAGGCCGAGAGCCAGGCCATCCAGGAGCGTCTGAGCCAGGAGGCGTAAAGAGAGATAGCAATAGCATGGCGGCGTGTCTCGGAAGGCAAGGGCCTAACGGCTTTTCTCCGACTCTGACACGTCGCCTTTTTGATGGAATCAAGTGATTATGTTCGACAACGAGATCAAGCACTATTTGGATCAGCACGGCTACGAACGGTTTGATCCCAAGGCCGTACTGTTTGATATGGACGGCGTGCTCTATGATAGTATGCCCCATCATGCGAAGGCATGGAAGCGTGCCATGAGCGACTTCGGAATCCATTTCACGGAGGCCGACGCCTATGCCACAGAGGGGGCAAGGGGCGTGGACACGATCCGCGACTATGTGAAGCGCCAGCTGGGGCGCGAGGTCGATGAGGCGGAGGCACAAAGGATGTATGACGTCAAGACGCGCTACTTCCATGAGTTGCCGGAGACGCGTATCTTCGACGGCGTGCGCGAATTGATGGGCTGGTTTGCGTCTCGCGGACTGAGCATCAATGTCGTCACGGGCAGCGGACAGCGGCCGCTCATCCTGCGCTTGCTCCACGACTTCGGCGACTTCCTCGACGAGGCGCATATCACCACGGCTTATGACGTGAAGCAAGGCAAGCCGGCGCCCGATCCTTATCTCGCGGGACTGCGCAAGGCGGGCAACTTGCAGCCGTGGCAGGGCATCGTGGTCGAAAACGCTCCCTTAGGGGTGAGAGCGGGCGTGGCAGCAGGCTGCTTCACGGTCGCCATCAACTCGGGACCGCTCTCCGACGAGGCTTTGGCGGGGGAGGGGAGCAACTTGCTCTTTCCCAGCATCCGCAGTTTCCTTGTTGCGCTGGAGGACTGATTTCCGTCTTTTGGGTAAGTTTTTCCCCAAAAAGGGTTTAGGAAGATCGAGAGAAAATGGCTACCTTTGCAAGCGTCATCAGTCACAAACTGCGCTTGCAAGCGTTATCAATCACATAAAGAAGAAAGGTTATGTTAGGAAACTTCACTTATCACAACGCTACCAAAGTACATTTTGGTAAGGACGCGCTGGGCTTGCTCGGCGACGAACTCAAAAACTATGGTCCGAAGGTCATGCTCTCCTATGGCGGAGGATCCATCAAGCGCTTTGGCATCTATGACCAGGTGGTCAAGGTGCTGCGCGAGGCGGGCAAGACCATCATCGAGGACGGAGGCGTCTTGCCTAATCCGGACATCGAGAAGGTGCTGGAGGGTGCTCGCAAGGTGCGTGAGGAGGGGGTGGATCTCATCCTCGCCGTCGGTGGCGGTTCCACGGCCGACTATGCCAAGGCGGTCTCGGCCTCAGCCTACCAGGAGCGCGATCCGTGGGACTACTATTTCAAGCATTTCGGCAAACTCGACAGTCGTTGGACACCCGTGGGCGTGGTGCTGACCATGGCGGGCACGGGATCAGAGATGAATAGTGGATCGGTCATCTCCTCGCACAAGGAGGAACTGAAGTTGTTCAACCACTTCCGCAATCCTGACTTTGCCATCCTCAACCCGGAGTTTACCTACACCGTCCCGAAGTATCACATGGTGGCGGGCATCTACGACATCATGTCCCACATCCTGGAGCAGTATCTCTCGGGAAGCGATGATAACACGAGCGACTACCTGGCCGAGGGCCTCATGCGCTCGCTGATCGTCAGTTCGCGCAAGGCCTTGGTCAATCCCGAGGACTATGAGGCGCGCAGCAATATCATGTGGACGGCCACGTGGGGCCTCAACGGCCTGACGGAGTGTGGCAAGGCCACGGACTGGGAGGTCCACATGCTGGGACAGGCCGTGGCAGCCTTTACCAATGCCATCCATGGCCATACGCTCTCGGCAGTCTCGGGTGCTTACTACCGCCTGCTGATAGAGAAGAGCGACGAGGCCGTGGCCCGCTTCAAGCGCCTGGCCCTCGCTGTATGGGACGTGCGTCCCGAGGGCAAGGACGACAAAACCGTGGCCCTCGAAGGACTGGAGACGATGGAGTCCTGGATGCGCGAGCTCGGCCTCGCCATGACCATCACGGAGGTCGATGCCAAGGAAGCCGACATCGAAAAGTATGCCGACGTCTGCCCCCGCAATACCGGTGGCTACCACACCTTGACCCGCGACGAAGTGATAGAGATCTATCGCCGCAGCCTGTAGTGGTCGTGCCCTAATAGCGATAGGAAAAATAGAAGCAACAGAAGAAAGGGACTCACCAAGCCTTCACATGACGAAGGCCGATGAGTCCCATTCTCTTTTTTACCCGATGTCCTGTCGAGGCAGGACGCTTGTCTATTTTATTCCAATTATACGTTCTCTTCCTCTTTCTTCTCCGTGCCTTCCGTCACTTGCTCGGTAAGTTCTTCCCGCTTCTTTTCCTCCTCCTCTTTCTTCTCTTCCACCTTCTTGCGAGCCTCCTCGCTGAGTTCGGGGTAGGAGATACGGGTGTGGTAAATCGACTTCAGGCGCCCGATGAGCACGTTCTTGGCCGTTTGCAGGTCGCGGAAGGTGATGGGGCAGTCGTTGAAGAAGCCCTCGCGCACCTGTGACTGGATGATACTATCGACCAAGGCGCTGATGCTCTCGGGAGAATACTCCTTGAGAGATCGCGAAGCCGCCTCTACCGTGTCGCAGATCATCAGGATCGCTTGCTCGCGCGTGAACGGGTTCGGACCTGAGTAGCGGAACAGGCTCTCATCGACCTCCTCGTCGGGATGCTCGTTGGTATATTTGATGTAGAAGTAGCGCGTCAGTCCCGTGCCGTGGTGCGTGGCGATGAGGTCGCGGATGACCTGTGGCAGGTGGTGCTCCTCGGCCAGGCGCAGTCCTTCCGTGACGTGGCCGATGATGATGGCCGCGCTCTCCGTGTCCGACAGTTTGTCGTGCGGGTTGAAGCCCGCCTGGTTCTCCGTGAAATAGACCGCGTTCTCCATCTTTCCGATGTCATGGTAGAGCGCCCCCGTACGCACCAGTTGCGCCTTGGCCCCAATCTTGTTGGCTATCTCCGCTCCCAGGTTGCCCACGGTGATGGAGTGCTGGAACGTGCCCGGCGCCTTCTCGCTCAGTTCGCGAAGCAACGGGTTGTTTGTATTGGAAAGCTCGAAGAGCGTCACCGTCGAGGTGAATCCGAAGGCCTTCTCGATCACCAGCATCAAGGGATAGGTGAAGAGGAGGAAGAAACCATTGATCGTGAAGTGGTAGTAGATGGCGCGGTCGAGCTTCGAGACATCATCCGTCTGGATGAGCTGGAGCGCAAAATAGACCAGCGCCGAGGCAGCCGTGACGAGGATCGCCGTGAGGAATATCTGACTCCTTCGTGACAGTTCGCGGAGCGAGTAGATTGCCACGAGGCCCGCCACCAGCTGTACGGTGATAAACTCATACTGGTATTTCACGGCCACGGCACAGATGAGGATGGTCGTGACGTGCTGGATGAAGGCCGTTCGCGAGTCCATGAAGACGCGCCCGAAGATGGGCGAGATGGCAAACGGGATGATATAGATGCTGAAGAACGGGTGCTTCATCATGAAGGACGTCAGGAGCGGGAAGAAAACGAGCAAGGCGTAGAGCATGGCTATGGATCGCGGCTTCGTGAAGTAGTCCTTGCGGAAGAGCGCCAGATAGAGGGTGAAGAGCGAGACGAGCAGCAGGATGTAGATGGTCTGTCCCGCTATGGTCGATCGCAATTCGTTCTCCGAGGCGCTCTGCTTCGCCATGGCGCGCTCGTAGGAGTTGAGCACGAGCATCATCCGCGAGGTGACGATGTCGCCCTGTGTGATGATGCGCTGCCCCTTGAGCACCATTCCGCTTGCCTGCGTGATGAGGCTGAGATTGTCGTTGAGTTCCATTTCGCTCCGGCTTCGGTCGTAGCGGAGGTTGGGCGAGATGAAATCGTTGAGGTTGCAAGCCTGCAACTTGGCCCTCACCGGCATCAGACGGTCGTCGAGGAAGAGGTATTGGTAGGCGCCGAGCGTCGTCAGCACGCTATCCGTGGGCAGCGTCACGGCCTCTTTGCCCGTCACGACGCGGATGGCCGTCGTCGTGTCGCCATCGCTATACTGCGCCAGCTGGGTGGGGTCGAGCACGCCGCGCTCGTAGATCTGGTGCAATCGATGGGCGATGATCTGGACGTAGTTGCCCGTCAGTCCCGGTATGCCGTCCTTGAACTTCTCATGAAATGCCTGGAGCGACTGCTCCTCCACGCGGTCGTCCCAGTTGAAGTAGGGCTGGAAGCGTTCGCGCACGGAGTCGCGCTCATACTTCAGGGTCGCCTCCGACTTGAATACGGGGAAGTCGATGGGGGCGATCAGAGCGCCGTCCGTCCACGGCTGGCCCTCGCTATAGTGCAGAAGTCGGCTGCTGTCGCGGGGCAAAAACAGGACGATGATGGTCACGCTCGTCAGCACGAGCGCTATGCGCGTAAGGATGGAAGGCCAGTTGTTGGTGCCGTTATGTCTGAATTGCTTCATGATGCGTAATGTTCGTTTTGGTTGGTTCTTAGACCTTAGTATAGGGGCATAAATGCCTTTACTCGGCGAAATTACGAAAAAAAAATGGTATAATCGAAAAAAAAGCATTACTTTTGCCGAAAATTTTAGGCTATCCACGCTTATCAATTTATGATGGAAGAAAAATTTACAGCAGAAGCAGCGTCTTCGCAGGTGCGGGTTCGCTTTGCACCCAGTCCCACGGGAGCGTTGCATATTGGCGGTGTTCGCACGGCTTTGTTCAACTATTTGTTTGCCCGCCAGCATCATGGATCGCTGGTATTCCGCATTGAGGACACAGACTCCAGCCGCTTCGTACCGGGAGCGGAAGAGTATATCCTGGAGTCGTTCCGCTGGTTGGGTATCCACTTTGACGAGGGTGTCAGCTTCGGTGGAAGCCACGGCCCGTACCGTCAGAGCGAGCGCAGGGAGATCTATAAGGAGTATGTGCAGCAGCTCCTCGACGAGGGCAAGGCCTACTATGCCTTCGATACGCCCGAGGAACTGGAGCAGAAGCGTGCTGAGGTGAAGAACTTCCAGTATGACGCCCACACGCGACTGACGATGCGCAACTCTCTCACGCGTTCTGCCGAGGAGGTCAAGCAGCTCATCGACGACGGCGAGCAGTATGTCGTCCGTTTCCTCGTGGAGCCGGGCGAGGAGGTCGTGGTCCACGATATGATCCGTGGCGACGTCCACGTCAAGACCGATATCCTCGATGACAAGGTGCTCTACAAGAGCCACGACGAGCTGCCCACCTACCACTTGGCCAATATTGTCGATGACCACTTGATGGGCATTAGCCACGTGATCCGTGGCGAGGAGTGGCTCCCGAGTGCGCCCCTCCACGTCCTGCTCTACCGTGCTTTCGGTTGGGAGGACACTATGCCGCGCTTCGCCCACCTGCCGTTGCTGCTCAAGCCTGAGGGCAAGGGTAAACTGTCGAAGCGTGATGGCGACCGTCTGGGATTCCCCGTCTTCCCTCTGGAGTGGGAAGACCCGAAGACGGGCGAGGTCAGCACGGGCTTCCGCGAGAGTGGCTATTTCCCCGAGGCGGTGGTCAATTTCCTTGCCCTGCTGGGATGGAATCCGGGCACGGAGCAGGAGATGTTTTCGCTCGACGAACTGGTGGAGGCCTTCGATATCACGAAGTGTTCCAAGGCAGGAGCGAAGTTCGACTACAAGAAAGCGATTTGGTTCAACCACGAGTATATGCTGCGGAAGAGCGACGAGGAGATCGCAGGTCTCTTCGCGCCCATCGTGGCCAACAATGGCGTCGATACGACCATGGATCGTGTGCGCCAGGTGGTCCACATGATGAAGGACCGTGTCGATTTCGTCCATGAGTTGTGGCCGCTTTGCGCCTTCTTCTTCATCGCTCCTACGGAGTATGACGAGAAGACGGCGAAGAAGCGCTGGAAGGAGTATTCCGCCCAGCAGATGACCGAACTGGCGCAGGTGCTCCAGGAGGTCGAGGACTTCTCGGTAGAGGGCCAGGAACCGGTGGTGATGAAGTGGGTCGAGGAGAAGGGGTACAAGCTCGGCGACGTGATGAACGCGTTCCGCCTGGCGCTTGTCGGTATCGGCAAGGGTCCCGGTATGTTTGACATCTCGGCCTTCCTCGGCAAGGAGGAGACCCTCCGTCGCCTCCATCGCGCCATCAGCGAACTGGGATAAGAACGGGCGGGCGCGCCCGCCATTCTGTCTCTCACGTCATTAGCTAATCATCAACCCTACAAGAGGTAATGTACAACTTCATCATGTATGCCATGCAACTGGGCGTCCGCATTGCTGCGCGCTTCGACTCGAAGGTGCGCAAGATGTGGCGTGGCGAGCAAGCAGCCTTTGGCGTGCTTCAGCAGCGGGTCGATCCTTCGGCTCGCTATGTCTGGTTTCATGCCGCGTCGCTCGGCGAGTTTGAGCAAGGCCGTCCGTTGATGGAGGCCATACGCCGCGAGTTTCCCGACTACAAGATCCTGCTCACCTTCTTCTCGCCTTCGGGCTACGAGGTGCGCAAGGACTACAAGGGGGCGGACATCGTCACCTACCTCCCGATCGACACCGTCGGCAACGCGCGCCGCTTCCTTCGCACGGTACGCCCTGTCATGGCCTTTTTCGTGAAGTATGAGTTTTGGTACAACTACCTCCATATCTTAAACCATCGCGGGGTGCCGACCTATAGCGTGAGCAGCATCTTCCGCCCTGGTCAGATCTTCTTCCGTCCCTACGGACGGCAGTATGGCCGCGTGTTGCGCTGCTTCAGCCGCTTCTTTGTCCAGAACGAGGAGAGTAGCCAGTTGCTCTCGTCGATAGGCATCGACCAGGTGGAGGTTGTGGGCGACACCCGTTTCGACCGCGTGCTCCAGGTGAGGGAGGCGCGCAAGCAGTTGCCCTTGGTGGAGCGCTTTGTCGGCGACTCGCGCCGTGTCTTCGTGGCAGGGTCCTCTTGGTTGCCCGACGAGGAACTCTTCCTTCGCTATTTTGCCTCCCATCCCGAGTGGAAACTCATCATCGCTCCTCATGTCATCAAGGAGGAGCACCTGGCGCAGATCCGCCAGTTGCTGCAAGGCAAGAAGGTGGCTCGCTACACCCAGTCGAGCGAGGAGACCGTGGCCGATGCCGACGTCTTGATCATCGACTGCTTCGGACTTCTCTCCTCGGTCTATCACTATGGTCGCGTGGCCTATGTGGGTGGAGGCTTCGGTGTGGGCATCCACAATGTGCTGGAGGCTGCGGTATGGGGTATGCCGGTCCTCTTCGGACCCAACAACAAGCATTTCCAGGAGGCGCAGGGACTGATAGCGGCCCAGGGTGGCTTCGAGGTCTCTGATGATGCGGGCTTTGCTCAGCTGATGGACCGTTTCACCAAGGATGAGGCTTTCCTCCAGGAGAGTGCGGAACGGGCTGCTGCCTTTGTCGAAAAACTCACGGGAGCGACCGAAAGGGTGCTTCAGGCCGTGAAGCCTGAACTGGAGAAGAACTGTCAAGCGCAGTCTTGATCAAACTTGGAAAGGAGTAATAAATGAAATATCAGATTACTTGCGACAACTGCGGAACGCAGTTTATCATCGATGCCGAACCGGGCATGACGGTCGAATGCCAATGTCCGGAGTGTCATGGCGTGATGCAGATCACGCTGCCCAATGCTGCCAAGGGTGAGCACTACGAGGCGCCCCGACCCACGGGTGGCGGTCCGAAGAATCCTTGGCATGCTGCCACGGTGGACGAGGACGACCGCCCCAACCGGCGCTGGCTGTGGATAGGTGTGGCGGTAGTGGTGCTGGTAGTGGCCGTGATAGGCTTCGCCATGTTCTCTACCTCGTCGTCGCAGCCCGAGCAGCCTGATGTCCTGCCTGCCGATACCATTCCTTATGAGGAGCCGGTGGTGGACGACAAACCGCAAACGCAGGTTGACACGATCGTCGAGCAGCCCGAACAGCCCGAAGTGGAAGAGGAGGTGCCCGAGGAGATAGAGCAGCCCGCTCCCGAGGATACTACGGGGACGGTGAGTGGCAGCAGCCAGAGCAAGACGGAGTCCAACAGCCATGGCCATGCGGCCGAGTAGCGTGGCATGGTGAGCCGAGAACTTCTCCGTCGGCAATGTCTCCGCCCTGGGTCCGATGCTCCTTTTATATATCTAACAAGGAGAAAAAGGGGGCTGCTAAGTGTTTTACAGGGTAAAAAGTACTTTTTTGAAAAATAATGCCGCAAAAATTTGCGCGAACGAAATATTCTTTCTACCTTTGCACCCGCTTAACGAGAAAGCTTGTTGAGTGTAACATGGTGGACGTAGTTCAGTTGGTTAGAGCGTCAGATTGTGGTTCTGAATGTCGTGGGTTCGAGTCCCACCTTCCACCCTCCAAGATTCCTTGCAACTCATGAGAGTTGCAAGGTTTTTCTTTTTCCCCCTATTTGCCCCTCATTTTAAGGATTCCTTTATTTACCCTCATTTTTCAGCTTTACACCATTTTGCAACTCGGTTGCAAGAGTTTTCCCCTAATTTTGCACCGTCAAAGTACAAACGAGTGTACCGACCTCATTATTATCAAGAAAAATGAATCACAGAAAGAGTAAGAATAAGTGCGTCATTGCGGCAGCCTCCCTGCTGTTGCCCACGCTTGTCCATGCCCAGAGTGGGGCGGCGAGCTCCGTAGATCCCGTCTCCATAGCTTCGGATACGACCGAGGTGATGCTGCCCGACCAGCATATCAACGAGGTGACGATCACCAAGCGACAGACCGTCCGCTCGATGGGTGGTGCCATCAACGGCCAGGCGATGCTCAAGGGCGAGCTCTTCAAGGCCGCTTGCTGCAACCTCGGCGAGAGTTTCGTCAACAACCCTTCCGTGGATGTCAACTATTCGGACGCTGCCACGGGAGCGAAGCAGATCAAGCTCCTGGGCCTCGGCGGCACCTATGTGCAGATGTTATCCGAGCTGCTGCCCAACTTCCGCGGTTCGGCTGCTCCCTTTGCCTTGGGCTACGTCCCTGGGTCTTGGATGAACAGCATCCAGGTGTCGAAGGGCAACGCCTCCGTCAAGAACGGCTACGAGGCCATGACGGGACAGATCAACGTCCAGTATCTGAAACCGGAGGACGAGCAGCAGGTGCAGTTCAATCTCTATGGCAGCAGTATGGGTAAGTTTGAGGCCAATGCGATGGCCAATCTCCATATCAATGGCAATGAGAATTGCGCCACCGAGCTGCTGACCCACTTTGAGAACAACTGGAATCATCATGATGGCAATGGCGATGGATTCCAGGACGATCCGCAGGTGAGACAGTACAACATCCAGAATCGCTGGTGGGCTCGTTCGGGTAAGTATATCTTCCATGGCAGCATCGGAGCACTCAAGGAGGACCGCAACACGGGACAGGTGAAAGGCCACGCCAATCCCCATGGTCAGCCTCTGTATAAAATAGGTATAGAGACCAATCGCTACGAGGCTTCGATGAAGCATGCCTACGTCTTCGAGAACGAGCAGGAGAGCAGTATCGCCCTGATGGGCAACGTCTCCATGCACCAGCAGAAGGCTGGCTACGGACTGAAGATCTATGACGTCAACGAGAAGAATGCCTACGCCTCGTTGGTTTTTGAGACCAACCTCGGCCATGAGCACAATCTCTCGACGGGTCTGAGCCTCAACCACGACTACCTCCATCAGAATGTACGCCTCGTCCACGACGCGACGCTCCCCACGGAGACGATGATCGAAAGCGAGACCGTCCCCGGTGCCTATGCGCAATATACGTTCAACCTCCACCAGCGCTTCGTGGCTATGGCGGGTCTCCGTGTCGATCATAGCAACGTCTATGGCACGTTCCTCACGCCGCGCGCTCATGTGAAGTGGGTGATGAACGATGTGGTCACGCTTCGCCTGTCGGCGGGCAAGGGCTACCGCTCGCCGCACGTGCTGGCTGAGAGCAACTATGTCATGGCCAGCGGCCGCCAACTCGTGATCGGCAAACTGGGCCAGGAGGAGGCTTGGAACTATGGCGTCAGCACGGCCTTTATGATTCCCATCGCTGATAAGACGTTGAAGATCAATGCGGAGTACTTCTATACCCACTTCCTCAACCAGACCATCATCGACTACGATAGCGATCCGAAGACCATCACGATCTCCGACTTGGATGGTAGTAGCTACTCCCATACCTTCCAGGTGGACGCCAGCATCACGCCCATCAAGGGTCTCGACCTCACGGCCGCCTACCGCTACAACCTCGTGCGGGCCACTTATGGTGGTGTGCTGCGCGCCAAACCGTTGCAGAGTCGCTACAAGGGTTTGTTTACGGCAAGCTACAAGCCGGGTCTGGGGCTTTGGCAGTTTGATGCCACCTTCGCCCTCAATGGCGGTGGTCGTCTGCCTCAGTCCTACACGCTGGCCGATGGTTCTGCCTCTTGGGACAATACCTACAAGGCTTATCCCACGCTCAATGTCCAGGTCACGCGCGAGTTCCGCAACTTCGCTGTCTATGCGGGTGGAGAGAATCTGACGGGCTACAAGCAGAAGCATCCGATCATCGGTTGTGAGAATCCGTGGAGCGACAGTTTCGACTCTACGCTCGTCTATGGACCGATCAGCGGAGCCATGGTCTATGCGGGCATCCGTGCTCACTTCTAAGAGGACAACGAAGAATTGTTTTCGTCGGAGAGAGATTTCATACGAATAAAAATATGTAAAAAAAGATAATCAAGGAGAATCAAGTTATGAAGAGATTTTTTGGATTTTTGCTGATGCTGCTCACGGTGGTGGCTGTTTCGGCCAAGGATATCAAGACGGTCATCCTCACTACCAATCCCGAACTGGAGTGTGGAAAGTGTGAGAACAAGGTGAAGGAGAACCTTCGCTTCGTCAAGGGTGTGAAGGACATCCAGGCTTCTGCCGAGACGCAGAAGATCACGGTAGTCTATGATGCCGACAAGACCACAGTGGAGAAGATTCAGAAGTCGCTGGAGAAGATTGGCTACAAGACGCGTCTCACTACCAAGGAGGAGGTGATCAAGGAGGGATGCCATTCCAACTGCTGCGACGGCAAATGATTTTCGCTGTGGGTTAGCAGAGAAGAAAAGATAATACGTTAAGCACAGAGCCGAATCAGCATCCGTTGGTTCGGTTCTTTTTTGGTCCTTCTCAACGGGTTGCTTCCACTCCTCTCCCTGTCCTGACATCTGCCACGCTTCACCATGTACCTACCACGTATCGTCCTCCCTTCCAGCATATATCGACTTCATATTGTTTCCGTATTGTTTCCGTATTGTTTCCGCTTCCGGAAGCGAGAATGATAGGAGAACGATAGGAGAACGGGATCAATACGGGATTGATACGGGATTGATACGAGATCGATACGAGAATGGTCTTTTCCGGCTCCCAACCGAAGCTATTGATAAGAAATTTAACTTTTTCATCATCGTTTCTTTTGATTATATTTTACATTTCAATCACTCGTCGTTCCCAGCCGTTTATGCCAAGAAGCCTGGCTCACCATTTGCCCAGGCGCAGCCTCTATACAAAGATAAACTTCCGTCCAACCGAATGCAAGCCGATTAGCATGAATTAACGACCCATTAACTATTCCTCCGTATCCATTTAACAAAGCCTATCTCAGGCCAAAAACCTCCATTGCAACCTTTCCTTAAGCCCTTCCCCCAGTTTTATCCACCCAAAGGTTGTTGTCTCTCATCGCTACCAGCAGCCAAGAGATACAGGTTCTGACTTATCAAAATAGCGAACAAACAAAACCGTCAAGTTTGAAAATCATTTGTGACAAAGGCCACCGAGACCAAAGGATCGTTAGTCCTCTTAGTCCCAGTGGCCTTATCGTATTTTTTTAATTAATGAATGA